>Ga0207657_10003304_pt1 | contig 17242 bp, 14 predicted proteins | sample KBSC33metaG_FD_184316 | JGI IMG/M metagenome (GOLD analysis project Ga0207657, IMG submission 184316) | Corn rhizosphere microbial communities from Kellogg Biological Station, Michigan, USA - KBS C3-3 metaG (SPAdes) (version 2) | ecosystem: Host-associated > Plants > Roots > Rhizosphere > Soil ... | reverse complement strand
CTCTGGGCCGAGTGCTCGCCAGAGGCTCGCCAGCCACAGCGATATGGACGGGTTTTGCTGTCTTTGCTTACAATCTCTGGCAGCAGAGATGACAAGCAGGCATGAAGATCGACCGACCCAAGAACCGAACCGCAAGATGTGGCTGTGATCACCATAGGTTAACTTTTGGATCGTAGTCTTTCAGTGAGAACTAGCTAGAAAGAATGCATGCGTTTGCTTGATCGATACATCGCGAGAAGGGTTCTGAGAGGCTACGCACTGATCATGGTGATCCTTGTCTCCGGGTTCAGCCTGATCGCACTCGTACATGAACTGGATAGCGTCGGCAAGGGAACGTACAAGACTTCCGATGCGGCGTTGTATGTCCTGTTAACTTTGCCGGGATGGATGGTGGAGTTGTCAGCAGCGGTGGCGCTCTTGGGAGCGATCGTCGGGCTGGGAGAATTAGCGGCCGGCGAGGAGCTTACTGCGATGCAAGCCGTCGGCGTCTCGCGGACGCGCATTGCTTGGTCGGTGCTGAGAACCGGACTCGTAGTGATGCTCGCGGTTATGGGCTTACAGGAGTTCGTGGCTCCGAGATTGAACCAATTGGCTTTTGAGCTCCGGTCTCTGGCGATTTCCAGCATGGAATCGACGAGCACGAGGCGTGGATTCTGGTCGCGTAATGGCCAGCGTGTGGTGCATGTTCGTCGCCTGCTTCATGGTCGAATCCCTTCCGAAATCGAAATTTATCAATTCGATGACAAGGGATGGCTTCGTTATGTGGCCTGGGCGAGGGAGGCCGTTATTCAGGACTCAAACCAATGGGTGCTTCACGACGTGCGTCAGCAAATCATTACGGAAAACAAGACCGTTACTGAGCATTTTGCCCAGTTACCGTGGGACTCCCCATTTACGCCGGACCAAATCACTAAAATCATCTTGCCGGTGGAGATGCTTTCGCCTTCAGAGTTGTACGGATACGTACAATATCTCAAGCGGGCCGGTCTCGCCGCCGAACGCCCCGAACTTACACTCTGGCAATCTATCAGCAATCCGCTGTCGACAATGGCCATGGTGATTCTCGCCATTCCGTACGTGCTCGGCCCGATTCGCCAGGTAAGCGCCGGTAAGCGCATGCTGCACGGAGGCTTAATCGGCGCCACGTTTCATGCGGGCAGGGAGCTTACAATCCAGCTTGGATACGTGCTTCATCTGCCTGCGCCGCTGATAACTCTGAGCCCTGTGGCAGTGATGCTTGGAATCGCGGTTTGGCTGTATCGGAAGCTGTAACGAAGCCGCAGCTTCATGGTGGTGCTATGAGCGCTTGAATGTAGTACGCATCAGCACCTGTCCTATATTTCTGCTTCTATTTTTTTACACCCTGAAAGCGTGATATTTTGCTCTCACGCTCAAATGTCTGAACATTCTCGATCTAGGAAATAACTCAGGTGAATTCAGCCGCCAATCTCGCACCCAACCGATCGACTGCGACTCAGCGGGCATCCCAGAATTTTTCACTCCGGGAGACGAAGGAGGTTATTCAGGACCTTTTCGCGCCCAAGCCTTTGCTTTACTGGATTGACTTCCTGATCACGGCATCCGTCGCCTACGGGTTTGCTGCTCTGTACATCACGGCGCCGCCCTTTTCGCTGATTCAGGTCGTCACATTTTTAGTGTCCGGAGCTGCCCTTTTCCGCGTGGGGACCTTCATCCACGAGATCGTCCACATGTCGGGGCGGACGATGGTAAGTTTTCGCGTTGCCTGGAATCTTCTTTGCGGGGTGCCTTTGCTGATGCATTCACTCCTTTACAGCAATCATCTTGATCACCATAACCCGCGCAAGCATGGAACTCCGGCTGATGGAGAATATCTGCCCCTGGCATCGTCGCCTGGCCGAGAAACTCTGCTGTATTTTGCGCAGGTTCCCGTTCTGCCTCTCCTGGCAATCGTGCGCTTCCTCGTCCTGGTACCGCTGTCTTTTGTCCATCCCCGCCTCAGGCGATGGTTGCTCGAGCGGTGGTCTTCGTATGCAATCAACCCATACTACCGCCGCGCCATCCCGCCTACGGAACCCCAGCGTCTTTGGATTGCACTGGACGTAGTCTGCTTCCTGTGGTTGGCCGTGATTCTTATCTTGGTTTTGAAGGGATTACTTACCTGGACGATGGTCGGACTTTTCTACTGCTTGTCGACCTATTCGATCGCGCTGAACTGGATTCGTAACCTGGCGGCACACCGGTACGCGAATATGGGAAGCGAAATGACTTTTGCAGAGCAAGTCGAGGAATCCGTTAACATCGTTAGTAGCTCGTTGGTCACGCTGCTGCTATTCCCGGTGGGGTTGCGCTATCATGGCCTGCATCATCTCTTCCCTTCACTACCCTATCACGCGCTGGGAAAGGCCCATCGGCGTCTCATGAACACGCTTCCGGAAGACTCGCCCTACCGTAGGACCTGCTGTCCGGGATTTTTTACTGCGCTCCGCGATCTCTTGCGCGGCGCTCGCCTCGCGCAAACGCGTGGTGATGATCCGATGCGCTTGTGGCGCGGTGCAAATGCCAAAATATAGTATCAAAGGCGCCGATATTCCCAGAGACAAAACGAATGCAACCGCGGTCACGCGCTACATTTCTACTCGTCGCCAAGCAGGGGTCCTCAGGGGGAGGTTCGGATTGGACGTGAAATGCGCCTGATGCGTTTCACCGTCCTCGCGGCAGTCGCCATCTTCGCGTTCGTTGCCCCTCTCGAGCTGGCGTTGCGGCTTGTCTCGAGCGCTATCCCGCTGAATCTGCTCATCGAGTTCGAGCCCACGCTGCGTTCAGCAATTGCCAAGCAGCGCAAGCTCCAGCGCTTTGAAGACACGGTCCTCGTACCGCGGGACGACGGCGGTCCGGCGGACCGCATGTGGATCTACAAGCCGGGAGTCGAGATCACCGAGCCGTTTGCCGAGGCCGGCATCGTCGACACCATGCGCATGGACGACGCCGGCTTTTGCAACGCCGATGCCGCCGCCTACAAAAAGCTCGAGCGCCTCGACGTTGCCGCGATCGGCGACTCGTTCACATTCTGCACCAACGTCGTCCCCGCCGACGCATGGCCGGCGGTGTTGGCCGAGCGCACGGGGCTGCGGGTCTACAACTTCGGCTTGCCGGGACGCGGGTTGTACGAGTACGTGCAGACCTTGAAAGCCTTTGCTCTCGCCAAACGTCCCCGCTTCGTCGTCGTCGCCGTCTACGAAGGCAACGACCTGCGCGATGCGGTGCGCTTCCACGAAGGCCGCGCCAGCGCCGCACCGAAGGCTCAGCGCCCCTGCCCCTTCGCCTCGGACAGGTTCTGCGCCTGGCATGAGCGGCTGAAGCACGGGTTCCTCGGACGCCACAGCTATGTCTTCAACCTGGCGCTCTCCGGCATCTGGCGGTTCGCGTACGACCGCGGCAAGAAGGAGATCAACTTCCGCTACGACATCCGCTTTCCGGACGGCAACACGGTAACTTTCAACTCACGCAACGGCGATCTCGACGAAGTCACCTATGCCCGCTGGCTGGTGCGTGACGAGATCGGCGTCAACCTTTTCGAACGACCGCTGGGAGGCCTCGTCGCTCTCGGCCGCGAGCACGGCTTCACGCCGATCGTTGTCTATATCCCGTCAGCATATACGGCATACCGGCACCACACGCATTTCCACGACGGTGGTGTCGAGCGGACGGTGACCGAGTTCAGCGACCGGCAGCGCGGCTACTTCGCGCGCAAGGCAGGCGAGGCCGGCTTCGTGTATCGTGATCTCACGTCCGCGCTGCAACGCGCCGCCGCGAAGTTACCGTCTACCCGGCCGCTCTACTTTCGGACCAACGTGCATCTGACACCGGCTGGTCACGCTGTGGTTGCGGCGGAGGTGGCGGAGGAGATTTCAAGGGAATCCGGGCAGAAGTAGCGCCCGTTCCATTCGATATCAGTAGTCACGAAACTCTTTTCCTTTGAGGTAGGCTCGGGCGCGCCGCACCATGACCCGCAGCCGGTCGTTGATGACCACGATGAAAATCTTGCGGTAACGCCCCTCCGGGCAGCGGATTTCGCGCACGCCGTGCCAGGAGTTGCCCTGGCGATGGAAGAGCAGGCTATGATTGCCGAGGTTTTCGCTGGCGATAATTCGTTCGAATTCTTCAAAATCGGGCGCGGACTTTTGGTTGAAGCGCCCGCCGTCGTCCAGGATTAAGGTTTCGCCGCCCCACGCTGGGTCCCAATCCTCAGCCGTATTGAAATAGAAGATGTGGGAGCCGAGTTTTCGTTTGGCGTCGCAGTGCGGCGAGACGGAACAACCCTGCGGCGCGTAATGCCAGTGAAAGTTGAGCTCGATTCCGCCTCGGACGAACAGGCGGCGCAGGAACCGGCCGTAACGCTCGCCGTTAAGTTCGGCGATGAACTCGCGCCAGCACGGCTGCAGGTCCAGCTTATCACGGTACTCAAGAACATAGCGGTCGTGCGGCTGCTGGCCATGGGAGCGCTTGATGCCGAACATCGGCTCGAACAGGGAGATATCGGGCAGGTTCGCCAACAGCCGCTGGTAGCCGCTTTCGGTCAGTGTTCCAACGGGGTTGACCCACGGATAGGGTTTCGCTTGCTGGAACTGCGCCGGGTCGATGGTTTCGAGCTTTTCGTAATCGAGGTAACTCATGAATCAGGGTGTATTGACGGTGACTGTAACGTAACAGGAATTTGCCCGTTTGCTCTCCGCTTCGCCCATGAGCCGACGTATTCTGGTGACAGTGCGCGCAACATCATCCGGCTTTGTGGGTTGCAGCGATTCCTTCTGACCGCGCGAGCGTAGCAGTCCACGTTTCATCAATTCGCGATGGAGCGCCTGAAAATCGCGTGTCGGTTTGATGATGCCCCAATAGATTAGTGCCTCTTCGAGCCGTTGTGATCCAGGAAACGCCCGAAGCAGCCGCTTCGGTTGTCTGCGGGGCGTCCAATCGAACAACTCGACCGGACGACCGGTGGAGCAGGCTTCGGCGAGCATCGACGCGCTATCGGCGGTGACGATGAAGCGGTCGGCGAGCGCGAGATAAGCCAGATACGGATTTTCGTCCTTGTTCGTGGACTGCCACCGGTAGACGTAGGCAGGGCCTTCTACGGCCGCCAACACCGCATCAGCGGCATCCGCCGGCGTGCGTGGGCTGGTGCAGATAAGAACGCTCCCGCCGGTTTCACGAGCCGTACGGCTGGTGAACTGGCCGAGTTGTCTCGCCGTGGACGGGTCCAGTCGGTAGCTGGAGCTATTGCCTCCTACCAGCACCGTGATCCAAGGTCGCGGCAGAGGCTCCAGCCGCCGGCGCCATTGCGCCATGGACGATTCCAGAACTTCCGGCTGCGCGGCGTTCAAGGGCAACAGGTTGTGCAACACGTTGGAGCGATCGGGCAGCCGGTATTGCGGCGTGGTCACCACCAAATCGAAATAATGCAAGGGCGCCTGAGCGTGTAGCAGGTGCACCAACCGGCTGCGCCCCGCCGATTGCTTCTTGATCCAGCGCGCGAGCGGAGCGGCGCGGCGCGAGGCGCCGATCACCAGATCCGGCCACGGTGGCGCCAATGGATCGGAGCGCTGAGTATCCACGGTGAGCTTCGAGGCACCTAGCAGCAGGTTCGGGCACCGATTGAGCCGGTTGTAGCGAATGCGCTTAGCTTCGAAGGGCCAGCCTAGGGCCTCGGCGAGCCGCAATAGTTGCGCGTTGTCGCCGGCGCCGTCGCCGAGGAGCACCCAAACCTGCACCCGCGGAGGGGCTTCACTCGGCGGACTGAGCGCGTCGCCAACGCTCACGGCAATATTGAATGTCTTCTTCAAGGGTATGGTGAAAAACTTTTCTTTGCTAACAAACTTTCAAATACTTAAAGTGAGACCCGCTCATCGCCAGGCAAACTTGGGCTCATCCTGTAACTGGCCGGAGACGAGATCCAAATCACGGCCATCGCGGACTAATATAACCTCGCCGCTCTGTATCCGGTAAATCCGATCGGCGGCCTCGACCATGGCGGGCTGATGCGAGATGGCCAAGATGGTCAGCCCAGCTCGAAGGCCTTGCAACGTTTGGCAAATTGCCGCCTCGGTCTGCGGGTCGAGCGAGCTTGTGACCTCATCGAGGATCAGCAGTTTGGGGCGACGCGCCAAGGCCCTCGCAATCGCGATACGCTGTCGCTGGCCGCCTGAGAGCGCCGTACCACGCTCCGCGACCGAGCTGTGTATCTGCCGCGGCAGTTCGGCCACGAATTCCCATGCCCCGGCTGCGCGAAGCGCAGCCTCGACGTCGGCCTCATTCACCTCCGGATCGCCAAGCGTCACGTTCCACAGGACCGTTTCGTGCAGCAAGAAAGATTCCTGCGGCACATAGCCGATCATCCGGCGCCACTGCCGGAGGTTAACTTGCTCCAATGGCACATTGTCAATCAGAATTTCGCCTTGCTGCGGACGGAGCAGCCCGATGATCAGATCGGCGATCGTGGTTTTTCCTGCTCCCGACGGGCCCATGATGGCAGTGAATGAACGCGCTGGGACAGTCAACGACGCATTCCCAAGCACAGCTATTTTTCCATAGCCGAAACTGACATTGTTCAGGCGAACCGAGTTCTCAAGGCGAGGAGAGGGGCCTTGAGGATTCGTTTCGCGGGCGCGGCTGGCATCTTCAATGACAGCCTGCAACGACCAGAAGGCGCTCTCATAGGACTTCATCTTTTGATACTGCCGCTGGGTCTTTCCCAGAGATGCAAGCGCGCGCGTAAGAACCAGAATCATGACGAGCACGGCGTTGAATGGCAGCTTCCACTGAATCAGGGCCACGTACAAACCGGAGGTGATGATCAGCCCCATCAGGAGATCCTGAGCCGCGCTCAGAGCCTCGGTGCTGATCACATCCTGACGCAGCGCGCGATTCAAGCGCCTATTATCGGATCCGAGAAGAGAGCCGACCAGTTCTTCACGGGCCATCGCTTTCAGAGGTTTGACCGATTGAAGGCTGTCGGCCAAACGGGTCAAGAGAGACTTGAGCAGTTGAGTCTGGCGCATGCCGGCATGGTGCGTCATACGGACGAGCCGGCGCAGCCCATAGAGGACCATCCCTCCTCCCGCGAGGGATAGCAGGGCGCCCTTCCACGTAATGAAAAAGGCCGTGCCCGCGAAGGCAATACTTTGAATGAGAAGTGCCAGAGTCCTGGCGCCTTGAAGATACGCCTGTGACGCCCGGAGCGCTTCGGTTCCGATGGCATTGGTCAGGCTGCCCACAGGTTGCCGCACGTAGAACTCCCACCGGGCAACCAGGAGGGAGCGAAGCAGGGAGAGTTGCAAGTCGGTTGCGACATGGGCAACGGTGTAGCCGACCTGGACGTTCGCCAGGAGCAAAAAAACCGCCTTGAGCGCAAGACAGATGACGATCACGACCAGCAACGAGCCGACTGTCGGCGTTACGCCAATTGCCGAGAGCGCTTCCGTGAGCATGTGTCCCACCCCCGATAACCCATTGGCGGAATCGTGGGTGGTGTCGCTGGTCAGCAGGTTGAGCGATGGAAGTAGCAAGAGCAGGCTGAGCCCCTCTGCGACGCTGGCAAATAACAGTGAGACCAGCGTGAGCGCGCTCCGTCCGGGATACATCCGGGCAATGGTAATCAAAAACCGCATGCTTGTTTAATATCCTGCCGCATGTCGTCCGAAGAGAACATCAGAGATTCGGAAATCTGACGTCCGGTAAGTCATCATGGCCACCGCGGCTGGGTAGTCAGCTCAAGTTAGTGCCCTGGCGGTAGCAAACGCTTTGCAGATTCGATCGATCTGATCCGGCGTGTGCGCCGCAGTCGCGCTACACCGAAGCAGGCTGCCGCCGTCGGGGGCCGCCGGCGGCAAAATCATATTGACATATACTCCTTGATCCAGGAGGGCGTTCCACAAGCCGATCGCCTCTTCGCGCTGCTCGAACCGGACCGCGACAATCGGACTAACCTCGGGACCCAGTCTTAATCCCATCTCCTGCAATGACTGATACAATTGCCGCGCATTGTTCCACAGCAGGACACGGAGTTCAGGCTCGGTTCGGAGCCTGTTTAAAGCGGCTCTGGTCGACGCGACGACCGCCGGGCAGGGAGATGCGGTGAAAATATACGGGCGGCTCCCATATCGGATAAGCTCTACCTCGTGATGATCCGAGACACAAAATCCGCCGGTAGCTCCCAGGCTTTTGCTGAACGTGCCGACGATAAAATCGACACAGCTTTCGACATCACTCTCCTCTGAAAGTCCGCGGCCCCGCTGCCCCAGCACGCCAAGCGAATGGGCTTCGTCTACAAGCAAACAAGCGCCATGCTCCCGTTTTACCGCCGCGACTTCCGCCAGCGGCGCTCGATCTCCCAGCGTGCTATAGAGGCCTTCTACGACGATCAGCGCGTTGACACGACGGCTCTCAAAACGTCTCAGGCGCTTGTCGAGATCACCGACGTCGTTGTGGCGGAACCGAATGATTTCTGCCCCACTCATCCGGCAGCCGTCATAGATGCTTGCATGGCAATCGGCATCGATAAGGATCACATCTCCCGGCCCGGTGAGCGCCGAAATAAGGCCCAGATTGGCAGTGTACCCGGTTGAGAACACGACACACCACCGGCGCCCAAAAAAGTCCGCCAGATCCTTCTCTAACGCAGCGTGTCCGCTATAGCTGCCGTTAGCCATTCTGGATCCGGTAGTTCCCGTTCCTTCTTCTCGCAGGGCTCGGACCGCCGCTTCTATGCACTGAGTATCTAACGTGAGACCAAGATAGTTGTTCGTTCCCGCAAGGATCATCGGACGGCCGTTTACAATCGCCTCAGTTGGCGACAGGATACGTTCAATCGTCGCCCGGAAAGGGTCCTCGCCCAATCGCGCCAGCGCCTCACGGGCGTCGGCAATTTGCCGGAATTTGTCAAGGAGGGCCATTACCCTCGGTCAACGAGTTGCTGGAGGCACCGGGCGAAATGCCCGACGGTGCGCACGTCAGGGATAATGTTCAAGGGAATGGAAATGTCGAACCGTTCTTCGGTATCGAGCAGAAGCTGCATCACCTTCATCGAATCGAGCCCTAGATCGGATATGAATTCCGTGTCTTCGGAAAGGCTGTGCCCATCCGGTGTATACGGTCCTAAAATCTCGTAGAGGTGGGAAAGTATCGAGTCGTAGTGGCTCATCGTGCGGCAGGGCGCGAAGGTGATCCGTTTATCGGCGGATGCTCGGGTTGCCGTACTTCCTCGGCCCCACCACCGCGTTACTTTCTATCACGAATGCGGCCGTTTCTATCACGGATTCTGGCATCTTGTAAAGCTTGCCGGTCGTTGGCAGTGATGCAAACTGCACCACTACCGGTCAGTTACACCACTTGCCATGATGCCAAGAGTCGCTCGCAACCCTTCTTCTAGGCACACCGTGGGTGTCCAATTGGCCGCTTGGCAAAACATGGAGTTATCACACACCCAATCGGGATGCCTGATCTCCCGCACTTTCCCTGGGGTAAACATCGGTGCATATCCCATTAGCGATGCGGCGATTTGATTAACCTTCGCGGCGACATTCATGGGCAGCTCGGACACATGGAAACGAAACGCCGGTTTTCCGCGAAGCCTCTCCAACGTTTCCGCGACCTCGCACCAACTGTATCCCCTTGGGTGTCCGTCATCCAACTCGAACACGCGGCTCTCTCGGCTCTCGCTGACCAGCCATTTTATCACCGCCTCCGCCAGGTCTTCGACATAGAGCAGAGAGAATCTGGCGTCAGTTCGGCCCAGCAACGGAGCGATCCCGTGCTGCATTAGGCGGAACAGGGGAAGCAGCGCACGGTCGCCGGGGCCATAGACAGCTGGCGGGCGAAGCACGGTCCACGTGAAATCGCGGGCCATTTGGGACAGGGCGATCTCCCCCATCCACTTGCTCGCCGCATAGGCCGACAAATTTGGTTCGCGAGCCGCCAAAGATGAAATTGAAAGGAATCGGGGAGCGGGGCTCCTGAGCGCGGCAATTTGCGCCAGCCGTGACACCGCCTCAACATTCACATCGTAAAAATCGGCGTCGGTGATGCCGCGCACCGCCCCCGCGCAGTGGACCACAGCATGTGCATCGCTCACGAGGCTCTCGAGGTGCTCAATATTCTCGAGAGTGCCGTGAACCCACTGAATCGAGACTCCCTCGAGGCGCGTCCGCCTTAATGGCGCGCGGATGAGCGCGCGTACGCGCCACCCTTCCTTTACAAGCTTTCGAGCTATCGCGCTGCCGATGAATCCGGTCGCCCCCGTCAACGCGATGACGCCGCGCATGGATTTGATTTTTCTGGGCGAGCCTCGGTGAACGCGCTTCGCTTGATCCATTTCCGTTGCAGAATAGCCGGACCATGCCGAATCAGAAATTCTTCCCGTGCCTTTGAACGGGAGAGCTTTCCGGAGGACGTACGCGGCAGGGTGTGTGGAGGAACGATCTCAAGGAAACAGTCTACCCCGAAGCGCTCGCGGATCATCCCCTGCAAGCGATGGGCAAATTTTCCTTGCCTGGTAGAATTCCCCTCGCGCCACTGCACGACCATGGCCGCCGTCTCAATCCCATTAGCGTTTAGCACCGAGAACGCACACGCCTCGCTCGTTCTCACCTCGGGCAATTCCTCAGCGAGATGCTCCAAATCTTGAGCCCAAATTTTTCGGCCATTGATAATAATGACATCTTTCTTCCGGCCAATGATCACAACCCGACCTTCGGCGAGATAGCCAATGTCTTGGGTGTCAAACCATCCGTCCGCGGATAAGACCTCACGAGTTTTCTCGGGATTGTCGAAGTACCCAGACATAATATTGGCGCCTCGCAAAAAAATTACGCCCGCGTGGCGATCCGGCAGAACTGCGCCTTGCTCGTCACGAATTGCGACTTGAATTCCCGGGAGGGGGACGCCGCAAATTACAAACGGCCTGGTATTGGATACTTCGCCTTCCGCGCCTCGCTCACGCCCATTCAGGGCCAAAGCTATTCCACGCTCGGATAACGCAGCCGGCTCAACTCGATCAACGGTAAGGCCTTGGTGCAGGGGTGCGAAACTTACGGCGAGGGAGGCCTCTGCCATTCCGTAGCAGGCCGTAAATGCGCTTGGCTTAAACCCGCTTGCCTCCAAAACTTCGCCAAATTCCGCCAATGCGGCTGACTGGATCGTTTCAGCCCCTACTCCCGCGACCCGCCACGCGCCGAGATCGAAAGTGTTGGCGACATCGCCCCTGAGGCGCTTCACGCACAGTTGATAACCGAAAGACGGGCTAAACGAAATGGTGGCTTTTGTGCGTGTCATCAAGGACAACCACAATAGCGGTCGCATGGCAAACATCCAGGTTTTTAAATAATCGACGGAGATCTGCGACACCATCGGCCCGAGCACGAATCCCACGAGCCCCATATCGTGATAAAACGGCAGCCAGGAGAAGGCGCGGTCGCCGGGCCGGAGTTTGAGGCCATGAATTATGATTTCATTCAGATTGGCGAGCACCGCCCTTTGGGTAATAACTACTCCCCGGGGAAATAGGGTGCTGCCGGAAGTGTATTGAAGATAGGCGACCTCATGGGGCTGCGACGGGCGCAGACCCTCTTGAGACTCAGGCAGTCGCTCGAAGGCTTCCGTTATCCCGACATGGGGAATATTCAACTCCTCGGCGGCCTCGGACAAAAAGGGATAGAACTCAGACGGCGCTATCGCGACGGACGCTCGGCAAACGCCCAGGAGCGCCTTGAGTTGCGCGACGTAAGCCTGTCGGCCACTCATGAAGGCCGACGCCGAAACCGGCACTGGCACGAGACCGGCATACTGGCAGGCAAAGAACATCCGGTGAAAATTTGGATCGGTCTCTGCGATGATTGCTACTCGAGCGCTCCGTTCGAGTCTTAAGCCCAAAAGCTTTCGCGCCAAGGATACTGCCTGCTCTCGAAGATCCGCATACGACAGGACGGCACACAGCTCGCCCCGGCTCCCGTAGAAATTGCAGCCCGTCTTTCCCAGGGCTGCGTAATCCAGAGCCTCGCATAGCGTGGAAAAATCAGCGACTCGAAAAGCTATGGTGTTCTCAGTGGGGGTATGTCTTAATTCAGTTCCGTGTTCACCACTTGCGCGCAATGCTACCTCCCTCAGTTCGACCTTAAAGCGCGTAATAATTAGTTAGTCCTCACCGAAAAATTAGGCTTTACGAACGTTTACGAACAAGTTCTCCTTTTAACGAGCGTTTCCGATCAGGGTGATGATGGAAACCGATAGCCGGATTCGTTATCCGAAATGTCGCGACCCCATAAACCCAACCAAGCCTCGGCAACTACTTGCTTAGATTCTCGCGGTTGATTCCTCCGTTCGATGCACATCGTCGTGTAGTAATATGACGGACAAATGAACCATTTATTTGGCGACTGTTGACTTGCGTCGATTCGCTAAAGCTGAAGATAGTGATAGGGGTCACCCCGACCGGCTAATGTAATGGAACGATGGAAGCTGATCCGTACAGAGCCACCGAACTCGCTCATCGATGTCATGAAAGCGCAGCTATGAAATGGCATTACATATCATAATATCTCGGCTTGGTTCAAATAATATTTCGGCTTGGTTCAAATAATTACGAATCACGGTGAGCAGCCCGACTCCAGCGCTTATATACATAAGGAGAACTGTTCGGTTGGAGCTGGCCGCATTTCCCGGTTTTGCCGTTCCCAGGATCCTTCACGTCGGTGATTGTTACAGGGACGACCCCCACCCATTCCTGATTGTTACCAGTAGTACGGTGTAGGTAGCATCCACAACCGGGAAACAGACACACCAGCTTTTGCCGTGGCCAACACTTGTTATAGATCTCATGCACGGGGCATGTTCTGTTGTCCATTGACAGATTGTATTTGTGACAGATTGTATTTGAGTTCCTCGTGTGACCCAAGGGTTCAAACTTGGAGTATCCACCAGCTGATTCAACTAGTCGGGCAGCGAGGCATTTTTTTAAACCAAGTGGTGTAGGTTATAGATGCTGCTGCGTCGTTCGGGATAAATTTATAAGTACCGCTCACTGGGCGGATCGCTGGGAAAGGTGCCAGGTTCTCAATACACGAGAATCGAGAGAGGCCCTTTGCTGGATGACTGCGGTGGAGGCTACGGTGATCGGAGATTCGTTTCCACTCTTAAACAGTCCGAACAACATGAGCGGGCCTAGGATAAGTCTTAGTTACGCGAAGACCATTTTTTTCCCAATACTGCCCCGCAGTGCTCACACTCTTTTTCCTTTGGTTCCACATCATCGGTACAATGTCGGCGGCAGCTACGCCGGCATCTTGCGCCTCACTCTATTAGAGCTGTTAAGGGCTGTCGCTCGGAGCCACTATCTGGTCCGGATTGCCGCTTAGATTGTATTTCGGAATCCCTGCGACTCCGGGCGTGAACAAAAACAGAGTTATATAAACGAAGACTGATCCACGGTTGCTTCTCCAAGCATCCGTATTGCCTTTCGAAGAAGTACAAAACGGCTGCCATTCGTAACGGCGTGTAATTCACATTCCTGGTGGTAAGGAGGATAAGCCGCAAGAAATACCAACTGCAAGTCCCGCTAACTGGTATATTTAGCTCATCGCCGCAGGGAGGCTGGCGGTGGGCGTCAATCTACAGCCACACTTAAAGCTCTATCTAGCCTAACGGTAGGTTTATTGCAGCCAACGCAGTCAGAGCGCCTAGCCACTCGCTCGCGTAGATTTCAACACACAATTTGCTGCCCGTTACACGTGCTATCATCCATGCATGAGCATGGACACACTTCTGGTTGGCGGAGTTCGCAACGAATGCAACGGCAAGCAGACTCTGGGGTAACCAGTGCTCGGAGTACCAGCGTAGTGTGCTAAGTGATAGGAGAACAGCGACCAAAGCTCCATAACACAGCCCCGCCACGGTGAGCGGTCCAGGTCGCGCAAAAACAGAATGGATCGAGGTCGCCCATTCGCGATTGTTCTCTTGGGGCCCATACTTCTCAACCCTCAGTGATAGCGGAAATGAGATGATAAGATTGGAAACGGCTCCAAGTACCGTTATAGCCCATGCCCAGATCACAAATTTAAATATGTTCACCGTCGCCTCAGGTATGCACCAGCGTGTAACCCGTTATACGCGGACAGCTAGACTGAGTACCACGTTGGCGGTGTTTAATGGCCAGCTGTTATTGAGAGACTTAGCCAAAAAAGAACTCGTACAGTTTGCTCGCGGCATAAGAAGCTTCATAGGGAGTCGCAAGATAGCCGCTTACGGAAGCACAAAGATGATTCCGCCTCGCTTCCGCTGCGCATTTGACGGCCAATTCATGACTTAAAACTAAAGGCACGCGACAGTTGACATCCACCAAAGCCAATCCCTTTCGAGTTCGTGGTCTAAGAAACTTCACGCCAAAGCCAAATCCAGCATTGTTTACGAGGAGTCCGATTTCGACGGCTCGGGCTCTCCGAAGGGATGAGCGATAAAAAATCCGATTGCGACAAATCGGCTGCAATGATTTTAGCTGAACGCGATTTTTTGCTTCCAGTTCATGCGCCAGTTCCTCTAGCCTTCGTCTATGCCATGCCACAATCGCCACATTCAACCCGATTTCACCCAGCTGCCGCGCGAACTCCGCTCCGACTCCAGAGGCCGCTCCGGTCGCCAATGCCCATGGACCATACCGTTCCTTAAATGTTACGCGACAACTTCGGCCCAGCTCAGTGAGACCCCTTTGACTCCGATTGAGCGCACTAAACCCAGACGACGAACGCAACACCAACGGCCACAATGAGCGCACCAGACACGATATTGATCGTCGATATTGCGGATTTGCTAAGATCGTTGTGGCAAAACGACAGAGTCGCTCCAATCGCCAACCACCAGGCTGCTGTTCCGATAAAAATTGCGGCGGCGAGGAGTGCTGCCGATAAATATTCATCTTTAGGTATCTTCACACCCCAGCCGGCGTACATGCCAAAAACCGACGCGAACGTGGCAGGGTTTGTTAGAGTCATAAAGAACGTTGACGTATAGCCACTCAAGAGCTTGGATGGTCCAACAATAGGCACCGGCTTAGCGGGGCCAGTAATAAGAATCCTGATGCCGAAATAACAGAACACTAATCCCACGAGAAAATTCAGCCACGCATGTCGCTCGAAAAAAAACTTTGAAACCATTGTTAACCCGAGAGGAGCGACGCCACCGGCTAAAGCATCACCCGTTGCAACTCCAAGCCAGGACAACAAGCCGTACCTAGATCCTCCATATAAACTGCGACTCATGCATAACAGACCGGTCGGTCCGATAGGTACCGCAATGACGAAACCGATGATGAGGCCTTTGATGAAAATAGTCTCCATCTATTTCCCTGCCCCTTGGGCTACTGACGTGCCCCCCCCACACACAACTCGGTATTCGAAAAAGCCGCTTGTGGAAAAAATGCTTTTCAGGGGCCGTCTGTATTACGTCACCAATTTACGATAATCACTCGCAGCTTTGTCAAGACCGAAATGTTCAATATCAATTTTGCCGTCACCAAGCGCACCGCCCAAGATATTCAGCCCAATTGTCTTACCCCTAAGCGGACACATGCCAGATGATATCGAACACTTTTAGTTTGAATCATGTACATGTCTGGTGATGTCGAACAGGTAATTTTCGGTCGCACAATGCAGAGGGGTAGAAGGCTTAGGTTAAATAAGTCACGACGGCGAAATCGTCACGGCGATCTGTTGGACGTGTTGTAGAACGTATCCCAGTAAATGAGCTGATACGCCTGGAGCAACCGCTGGCCGTTGGATCAGTCGCGGCTCAGGGGCACGAGCGAGACCTTGCCGAACGATGTTCGGCGCGTCGGCATCAAATGTAGCTGGCGGAGAGGCAAAGAGATCAAGGAAGGCCACTTCTTTCCAGCATAAGGTTTGGACAAAGGCGACTCTCTGCACGACAAGATCAAGGGCGCCGTGAAGATGATGCAGGCCATTAAGCAACCGGTGGGCGCTACTGTTTACCGGCGAGCCCACTGAATGAAGCGCGCTGACTGTTTTGACTTTCTCGCCTCGCTGATTTAGGACCAACTTTGATTGGCTCGCTCAGCGGCCAGCGGGTGGAGTGAGGCGAGCGTTGCCAGCACGAAGGAAATCTGCTCGTGGCATCGATGGGCCGCGGCTTTGGGTGTCGGCATAGGCTGGCGATCATCTTACCGCGGCGCAAAGTGATCCGCTCGAATCCGACGGCAGTATTGTAAATCCACAATCTGCCAACTCTCGGAATATTAATCCGGCCAATATTGGTGTCTTTGTTTTCGACAACGAAGTCTATAGTGGAACACGCATCAGCAAGCGGAGCGCGACAGCGAAGACAGATATCGCACCGGTAGCGCGTGGGTGCGGCATGGGGCAGTCAACGACGGTGAGCGATTTACAATCTTTCAAGCGAGAAGTTGCAAAAGCGCTCGCAGAAAATGTTCTCCGTTTTTTGCAAGTTGACCAGACTACCGGACACCGTCAAATCCAGCGGGAACGAAGACTTGTGGAAACACAAGTGCCGATTTGTGAGATACGTGGAACGAACCCAAGGTAAAGTGATTTTCAAAGGCTGCGGTTGAGTAAATCGGATACAGTGCGCCCGCCGAGAATTTCATTCATCGTTTGAATCACGCTCACGGTTTTTCTCTTCACCCACAAGCAGGAGAACCCTCGATGAAACACCTCGATGGTCCGGCGCGAAGAACATTTTTGCGAACGTGTAGCTAACGCCGACTGATCTGGCGTTATTTTTCTTTCTTCTTGAGTATTCGTCACTTCTTACTGCTGAGTAATACGAGTCGGCGTTACGCTGATCAAGGGTCGGTCGTTATGACCGCTAGAACCAACATCTCTGAATGCAATGAAGATTTGCTCTGCAGAGAGCGAACCGACGTTCTGTATCAACAGGGGGTTCTTCTTCTCACTTCACAGTATTCGAGCAAAAACTTGGGGAGCTCCAGCAAACGCTGTTGATCAGGGTGACATTTTTCTGGATCGCAATTCTCGTGCACACCTCGCCTGCCGCTGGTTTTCTTTTTTGAAATCGCATATCACCATCTACAACATTTGGGTCGAGGAGCGTTTGCATGGGGTACTTCAAGGATGTCAGGGAGCATATCGCGGCGCTGGATCAAGCGGGACTGCTGGTTAAGATCGACGAGCAGATCAATAAAGACACCGAGCTAATGCCGCTGGTGCGCTGGCAGTTCCGTGGC
>Ga0207657_10003303_pt1 | contig 17242 bp, 14 predicted proteins | sample KBSC33metaG_FD_184316 | JGI IMG/M metagenome (GOLD analysis project Ga0207657, IMG submission 184316) | Corn rhizosphere microbial communities from Kellogg Biological Station, Michigan, USA - KBS C3-3 metaG (SPAdes) (version 2) | ecosystem: Host-associated > Plants > Roots > Rhizosphere > Soil ... | reverse complement strand
CGTCCGCCGCGGGATCGCCGTTGAGCTTGAGCTTGAAATAGCGCGCGCCGGCATTTTCGTGGGTATCAGTAACACCGCCTTTGCCTTCGACTTTATCGTCGAGCCCGACGGTATGCCTGATCGCGACGCGCTCCAGCCGCTGACGTCCAGCCAAAAACGTCGAGCTATCCTCGTCGCGTAAATCGGGCGTCAGTGTTGCGTCGATATCGGCAATATTTGCCGCCATGCCGTCGAAAAAATTCACGCCGACGCAACGCAGCAGCGCATCCAGAATGGCCTTGTCAATCTCAGCCAGCCCGTAGGCCGCGGCGAGCGGCGGGATATCTTCTTTCGCGCAGACCTCGATTTGCGCCGCCAGGCGTCTTGCGTGCAAGCCGAACGCGGTCTCGAATCCCGACCGGCTCAAATAAAGATCGCGCGCGATCGTCAGCGAACGCCGCAATTCCTCGACCGTCTGCTCCGGCGCGAGATGCGGACGCTTGTCGAACCATTTCGGCGCCATCAGTTCGGCGCTGGCGCCGACCGAAGTGCCCTTGCCTTCGACCTCGATCTCGGCGCGGACGAATGCTTGCACCGCGGCATTGATTACCACGGCGCCGAACCGGAACGGTTTTGTAAACGGGACCGGCCGTTCGAAAAATGAAATGTCACGTACGGCGACGCGTAACGGCATGGTGTGTCTCAATCCAGCGCGCTTTGGCTGAAAAAATGCTTGCGGATGCGCTGCACCAGTTCGGAGAACACCGGATCCGCCATGGCGTTCTCTCCTCCCGTTCACCGCTTTTCACAAATTAACCCGTTGGATAAATACTGTCCAGGAGTTTCCGCGTGGCAAATTCGCGCGATCACGCCGGCTGTTGTGCCGGAGCGCGCAACCTCGGCGCCTTTTCCTTGCCGAAGGCGGCAACTGATTTTCCGGTCAAGGCCGCCAGCACCAGTGCGACCATATGCTCGAGGCGCTCGTCCCTGGCTTCCTGCTTGAGGAGGTCGCGGCCGAAAATCACGCTCAAGGTCGCGCTGTTCGACAGATAGAAAAAACACAAGGCCGCGATCGAGATGTAGAGCTGTACCGGATCGATCGCCACCGGGAAGTCGCCGCTTTCGACGCCGCGCCTCACCACGGTGCGGATCATCTCGACGAAGGGCGAATGCATCGACTTGACCTTGGTGGACCGCTTGAGGTGACGCGCCCGCGCCAGATTTTCGGTGTTTAATAGCGCCAGGAATTCCGGGTTGCGGATGAAATAATTCCAGGTGAAGTCGATCAACCGCCCGATCGCCTCAGGCGGATCGAGGTGTTCCAGATCGAGCCCACGCTCCTCGACCCTTATTTTCTCATAGGCGCCTTCGAGCACCGCGAGATAGAGATCGTCCTTCTTGCCGACGTGATAATACAGCATGCGCTTGTTGGCACCGGCCTTGGCCGCGATCCGGTCGACGCGCGCCCCGGCGAGGCCGTGCGCGGCAAATTCCTGCTTGGCGGCCTCGAGAATACGAAGTCGCATGCCCTCGGGGTCGCGCTGCCACTTCAAAATTCGCTTTGTCTTGGCCAAATCAGTCGCTCGATGATGGCGGAAGAGCGGATGTAGCACGCGCGGCGCGGTTTGAGAATGAAGCGGTCTTACCCTCCCCTGAAGGATAATTGAGAATCAAGCCGTCCGCTCCAGCAGCAGGGTGCGAATACCGCAGGTGCCGTCCTGCACGCTTAGCACCCTGGTGCCCGGCTTGCGGCCGGTGCGCACCTCCGACACATCCACACCCGCCGCCACGAGCCGCGCCCGTGTCGCATCGATGTCGGCGACGCGCCAGCTCAAGCCCCTGAGCTTGTCGTGGGCATTGTCGGCAGCTGCGTCCTTGCCCGGCCGGTGCACGACCTCGACGATGAGGTCGCCGCAGCGGAAGAACATCAGCCGGCCCCAATCCGGGTGCGAACGGTCCAGCGCCATGTCGAGCCCGAGCCGGGCCCCGTAGAGCGCGGCGGCGCGTTCGGGGTCCGCGGTCGAGATCACCACATGATCCAGCGCGGCGATCGATGCGGGTGCGGTTCGGACCGAGAGCGGGCGCTCTTTCGCCAGTTCAAGGAAGAACAGCCGGACGCCGCGCGTGGCATCGGTGGCCGCGCGAGTCCGCTTCCACGACAAGGTTGCGCCAGAAATCGCGTCACGGCTTTCAACCTCGGCGACCGGCTCCGGCTTCAGCGTCAGCCGATCGAGCCTGCGATGCATTTTCACAATGTCACTGGCTCGAAAACAGAGGCTCGCCAGCCCCTCGCCCTGCTGCGCAAGGACTGTGCGAATCCGGTCCGCGATCGCGCCGTCGCCGTTGGGCGACATCAGCTCCAGGGTCATGTTGTCGAGCGTGAACAATACGCGGTCGGCGCCGTCGCCGGTGTTCCGCCACGCCGGCGCGCGCGCAAACAGCGTTTGATAGGCCGATTCGCCCGCAGAGATATCGTTGACCAGAATGACGACGTGATCGAGCCCGGTGATCACGGGAAAAGTCCCCGCGTGTTCTTCGCGGCACGGACCTTCTCTACCCCGATCGCCATCGCGGCGGTACGGTGAGGAACCTTGTCGGCCTTCGAACGCGCCACCATCTGGTCGAAGGCGCGATCGAGAATGTGATATTCGCGCCGCATCACTTCCTCTTCTTCCCAGAACAGCTGCTGCAGGTCCTGCACCCATTCGAAATAGCTGACCACGACCCCGCCGGAATTGCAGAGGATGTCCGGTATCAGGAAAATTTCATCCTGGCGTTTTTCCAGCACCAGATCGGCGTCCGGCGTGGTCGGTCCGTTGGCGCCTTCCGCCAGTACCCGGCACTTCAGTTTGTCAGCAACCTGCGCGTCGATCACGCGCTCCATCGCCGCCGGCACCAGCACATCGCAGGGCAGGGTGAGAATATGATCGGGATCGAAATGCAACTGGTTGGAAAAGCCGGCGATGCTGCCATGGGTGCCGGCATGCCGCATCAGCGCCGGAATATCGAGGCCGGCTGCATCGTGAAGCGCCCCGGTGTGATCCGAGATCGCGATCACCTTGAGACCGAACCGGTGCAGCTCCAGAGCCGCGTAGGAGCCGACATTGCCAAAACCCTGGATCACCGCAGTGGCGGTTGAGAGGTTGATGGCAAGGTCGTTCATGACGCGTTTGGCGAGATACGCCACCCCGCGGCCGGTAGCTTCCCGTCGTCCCAGCGTGCCGCCGGACGCCACCGGCTTGCCGGTGACGATCTCGGTCACGGTGCGTCCCTGATACATGGAATAGGTGTCCATGAACCAGGCCATCACCTGTTCGTTGGTGCCCATGTCGGGCGCCATTACGTCGGTGTGCGGCCCGACGAATGGAATCATCTCCTGCATATAGCGCCGCGACAGGCCTTCCAGTTCGCGTTTGGAAATCGTCGTGAGATCGACACGAACGCCTCCCTTGGCGCCGCCATAGGGGAGGCCTACCAGCGCGCATTTCCAGCTCATCCAGATCGCAAGCGCGGCGACCTCGCCGATGTCGACACTGGGGGCGAACCGGGTGCCGCCCTTGGTAGGACCGAGGGTGAGGTGATGCTGCACGCGATAGCCCTCGAACACCGCGATGGTGCCGTCATCGCGGTGGATCGGGCAGGAGATGGTGATTGCCCGTTTCGGCAACAGCAGTCGGTCGCGCTCGTCCATGGGGATCGACAGATGATTGGCGATGACACCGAACTGGTTCACCGCCATCTCGAACACCGGACCGGAATAGACGGTCATCGTCCCCCTCCCCTGCCTGTTTGTCAGGAACTCCGAACAGCCGCAGGCCGTTGGATCGGCGCGGCACGCTGACGATGCCCTCGGACGGTCGTAGTCCTGCCACATGGTTATCTCAAGCGATTAAGACGGTGGCTTTGCGAATAATTTTAGCGAATCTCCCGCGATAACCGGTGCTAGTGTGGGGCGCCGCCGGGACCACCCATCAGCGCATGACGGATGACTTTATGCAGGCCCTCTTCATCGGACAAACCTATATCGACGTTACCTTTATTACCGACCACATGCCGACCGGCGACGAAAAGCATGTGGCAAAGGCCTACGCGGTCTCGTTCGGCGGCAACGCGGTCACGGCGGCATTCTGCTGTGCGAAACTCGGAATCGTGCCGGACCTGATCGCTACCGTAGCCAATGACTGGTTGGGGCGAATGTTTCAGGATATGAGCGCGAAGTACGGAATCTCGATCCATCCGCGCAAGGTCAAATCGTCGTCGCTATCGTTCATCATGCCCAAGGACGGCAAGCGGGCGATCGTGCGCTGCCGCGACGACGAACATATCCACCCCTTCCCGGTTCTGAACCTCGGCGGCTGCCGCGCGCTGCATGTCGACGGTCACCAGCCGGATGCCGCGATCCATTATGCGAAACTGTGCCGCGAGGCCGGCATCCTGACGTCGCTCGATGGTGGCGGCTTGCGGACCAATACCCACGAGCTGTTGGAGTTCATCGATGTCGCCATTGTCGCCGAACGGCTATGCGAGCAGATGGACCTCACGCCCGAAAAGATGCTGGATTATCTCAAGAGCCGCGGCTGCCGGGTCGGCGGCATCACCAAGGGCGAACGCGGCCTGCTCTGGTATGACGAGACCGGTGCCATCCGCACGCTTCCGGCGCTTCCGATCCCGCCCGAACGCGTGCTCGATACCAACGGCGCCGGCGACGTGTTCCACGGCGCCTACATCTATTCCTACCTCAGTCATCCCGGCAAAAGCTGGCACGACCATTTCGATTTCGCGCGGGCGGCATCGACCTACAAAATCCAGCGTCTCGGCAACGAGGCCGGGTTGCCGACGGTTCCCGACATCGAAGCCGTCAGGCAGGAGTTCGAAGTCCGGGCATAATCTCTCTTTTCAGGAATAGTGCATGGGCCGCGTTTTCGTTGCCGGCAGCATCAACATGGATGTGGTGGCGACGGCCGACCGGCACCCCCGCATCGGCGAGACCGTCGCCGGCAGTGCGGTGCTTTATTTTCCCGGCGGCAAGGGCGCGAACCAGGCGGTCGCGGCGGCGAAGCTCGGTGCGCCGACGACACTGATCGGCCGGCTTGGCAACGATGCGTTCGGCGTTGAGTTGAAGGCGTTCCTCGCCGCGCAGGGGGTAGACCTGAGCTTCGTGCAGGAAACCGCCGGGGCCCATACCGGAACGGCGATCATTACCATTGCCAATGCCGACAACACCATTGTCGTCATTCCCGGCGCGAATGCGCTTGTCAATGCCGCCGATGTCGGTGCGCCCGCGCTCGCAAGGGGCGACATCGCGGTCGGCCAGTTCGAGATTCCCCTGCCCACTATTTTCGCCTTCTTCAAACGCGCCCGCGCGGCGGGAGCGACGACCATCCTCAATCCGGCGCCCGCGATCGAATTCGACGCTGAACTGCTCGATCTCGTCGATATTCTCATCCTCAATGAAAGCGAGCTCGGCTTCCTCACCAGGGCCGAGCTGCGCGAAACCGACGACCATGCGCGATTCATCGACGCGATCAGATCGTTGCAAAGGAGCCAAGACAAAATCATCTGTGTGACGCTCGGAAAGCGCGGCGCGCTGGCGCTCGTCGACGGCAACCCGCTGATCGTTCCTGGCCGCATCGTCGAGGCCGTCGATGCCACCGGTGCTGGCGATTGTTTCGTCGGCGCGGTCGCGGCGCAACTTGCGGGACGAAAATCGATTCGCGAGGCGCTGGCCTACGCCAATTCAGCGGCGTCGATCTGTGTGCAGCGGATGGGCGCGGCGCCGTCGATGCCGACGGCGGCGGAGGTTGCACGAGTCGTCCCCGCGAACGCGGGGACCCATAAGCACCGGCATCGATGATAGCAGATCAACCAACTTAAGTGAGGGCGCCCTTCAAATCGAAGCCGATATCCGCCGCCTGTTCCGGTTCGATCGACCGGTTCATGGCGAGGACGCGGCGTCCGAACACGTGATCCGACGCACGATTGATCGACTCGACGCCGACGAGCTTCCCGGATTTGTAGCAGAACGCCGAGAACGATCGCTGCCCGCGATCGCCGCGCACCACGACGCGATCGTATCCGGTGGTCAGGCCCGCGATCTGCAGCTTGTCGTCGCCCTGATCGCTCCAGAACCACGGCAGGCCGTCATAGGTCTTGGCGTCGCCGGTCAGCCGCGCCGCAACGCAGCGCGCGTGATCGGTTGCGTTCTGCACGGATTCAAGCCGCAGCGCAGCGCCGAAGCGCGGACTGGCGAACAGCGCGCAGTCGCCGATCGCCGAGATGTTGCGATCCGACGTCAGCAATTGCTCGTCGACGATTACCCCCGATGCGACCGGCAGGCCGGCTTCGTCGGCCAGTTCGACATTGGGCAGGACGCCGACGCCGACTACCACAAGGTCTGCCGGCACATGCCGGCCGTCGCTGAGGCTGACGCCGGTCACATGGGTACCATCGCGCTCGATGCTGGTGGCCTGCACGCCGAGATGAATGCGAATACCCGCCGCCGTGTGCCGTTCTTGAAAAAAATCCGAGATTTCCGCGGTCACTGCCCGCGCCATGACGCGGGCACCGAGTTCGACCACGTCCACCTCGAGGCCCTTGGCGCGGGCGGTGGCGGCAAATTCCAGGCCGATGAACCCCGCCCCGATAACGACGACACGCTGACCCGACGCGATCCGCTGCCGCAACGCCTCGCTTTCATCGAAGGTTCGCAGATAGCGCACGTCCTCCAGATTGGCGTTGGGGATATCGAGCAGCCGATTTCGCGCGCCGGTGGCGAGCACCAGATGCCCATAATCGAGCGAGCAGCCCGACGCCAGCGACAGTTTGCACGCGCCGCGATCGATAGCGACGGCGCGATCGGCAATCAACTCGATGTTCTGCTCACGATAGAATTTGTCAGGGCGGAACATCAGGCTATCCGCGCCGCCCGCGCCCTTGAGATAGGCCTTGGACAATGGCGGGCGCTGATACGGCAGATGCGCCTCATCGTTGATCAGGCAGATGCGCTCGCCATAGCCATGCTGTCGCAACGAGGCCGCAACCTGAAAGCCCGCGTGACCGGCGCCGACGATCAGGACTGTTCCCTGCGCCATTCGATCAGACCCGCGCGATGCGAAGCGGCAAGGTGTCGAGACCGCGCAGCGTGTTGTTCAGCCGCAGTGTCGGCTGGCCGGTCAATTCGAACGAGGCGACGCGCTTGGCGAACGCCGCAAAGATCGCCTCATTTTCGAGCCGCGCCACAGCCTGCCCGACGCAGCCATGAATACCGGTGCCGAAGGTCATGTGCCCGGTGGCGCGACGCCTGACGTCAAAGGTATCGGGCCTTTCCCAGCGGCGCGGGTCGCGGTTGGCGGCGGCGAGAAACAATAGCACCTTCTCACCGTCGCCTATTTTGACGCCGGACACGTCGACCGCCTTGGTGGTGGTGCGGAAGAAGGTTTGCACCGGCGCCTCAAAGCGCAACACCTCTTCGAAGGCGCCGCGGATGAGTGCCGGGTTCTCGCGAAGTATGGTCCATTGCTCGGGGTAGCTGGCAAAACAATAGAGCGCGTTGCCAAGGCCGTAGACCGTGGTGTCGATACCGGCCGAAAGAAACGAGCGCACCAGCATGCCCGCCTCAGGTTCCGTCAGTTCACCGGAATCGACGGCTTCAAAAATCTTCATTCCCAATCCGCCTGGTGCCAGCGCCGCGCGGCTGCACTTCGACATGATCCAATCGCGAACCGGGCCGGCATTGGCCATCGCCCGGTCGAACAGATCGTTGCGCGGACCGAATGAGTTGAACACCATGCTGCCATAAGGCAACAGGTTCTCGCGGCCGCCCTCGGAAATTCCCACCGCGTCCGGAAACACTTTTAGCGGATAGGCCTCGGCGAGATCCTTGATGCCGTCGAATTCGCGCCGCTCGACCAACCGAGCTACCACCAACTCCGCCTCGCGCTCGAAGGTGGCGCGCAGGACATTGATCGCAGCCGGCGACAGAATCCGGGTCAGCACGGCACGGGTGCGCGTATGCAGCGGCGGGTCGGCCTCCAGTATGATGCTTGGCGGACGCCATGGCGGCTCCTTTCGGAAATCGCTCAAGCCGACCCCGGCCGATGAGCAATAGGTCTGCCAGTCGGTCAGCGCGTCGCGGACCTCCTGATGCCGGGCCATCGCCCAGATCCCGTATTGCCCAAGCCACACCACCGGGCCGGCTTCGCGCAGGCTTTCGTGGTGCGGATAGGGATCGCGCAGGAACGCGTGCGAAAACGGATCAATGGTGGAGACCGGACGGTCAACTGTCGTATCCATGCTTGCCACGCCTGCTCCCGCTGGCTGATGTTGCGATGCGGTTATCGGTTTGTCCGCATTTTGCAGCCTTCGCCGGGGATTGTCACCTCTTCCCTTCTGCTATTTAAATGACCGGCGACCCAATTGACATCGGGGCTCTTCAAATGCCGACGTCCGCTCATTCCACCGCCTCCCCGTCGGACGATCCGGCGCTGCTGCGGGTCGAAGGACCGATCGCCTCGATCACGCTCAATCGTCCAAGTGCCTTCAATTCGATCGATCTGTCGATCGCCAAAAAGCTGGAACAGCTCGGTGCGGAGGTCGAGGCGACCGACGATATCCGCGTGCTCGTGATCGAAGGCGAAGGCCGCGCGTTCTGCGGCGGCGGTGACCTGCAAACCATCGGCGCCGCTGCAGCCGCTGACAACATCGCGCCTGTGGTCGGTGAAATGCTGTCGCATTATCACGCCTTCATCACGACCCTGCGGCGGATGCCCAAAATCGTGCTGGCAAGCGTGCACGGCTCGGCCGCCGGCGCCGGCCTTTCGCTCGCCTTCGTCGCGGACCTCTGCATCGCCGCGGAGGACGCCCGCTTCACCCCGGCCTATGCCAAGCTCGGGGTATCGCCTGACGGCGGCGGCACGGTCGGCCTTGCAGCAAGCGTCGGCCCGCGGCGCGCGTTACAGATATTTCTCGCCGAAGACAGCTTTTCGGCGGCCCAGGCATACGATTGGGGTCTGGTCGCGAAAGTCGTTCCCGCGGCCGAGCTGAAAGCCGCGACCCGCGAACTGGCGCATCGGCTGGCACAAAACGCGCCGGCAGCACTGGCGGCGACCAAGGCGCTGATCCACCGCGCCCAATTGACACCGATCGAGCAACAGCTCGACGCCGAGCGGAACGCCATCATCGACTGCATGCACACCGACGAGTTCCGCGTCGCGGTGAAAAAGTTCACGAGCAAGGGGAAGTAACGAACGCATCTCCACGAGTCGTCCCCGCCTAGTGCGCAATTGTGCACGGGCGCGGGGACCCATACGCCGTGGCCTCTCGTTTCGGCAATGAGGCAGATGCCTTCTAAACCAACCAACGCTGGTGGTTATGGGTCCCTGCGTTCGCATGCGTTCGCAGGGACGACGTTAATCCGGGCAAATATATCCCGCCCCGGCCGGCGACTTGAAGCACCCGACTGATTCCGGGATCACCTGCTTCGGCAGCCACAGCACCACCTTCGGGAAATAGATCGTAAACGTGATGGTCACCAGGAACACCACATAGATCGGCAGCGCCGCGCGCAGCGCTTTGGCAAAACTGACGCCGACGAATTTCGACGCCATCAGCAGCACCAGCCCGTAGGGCGGCGTGATCAATCCGAACGCCAATGTGGCGATCAGCACCACGCCCATATGCACGCCGTTGATGTCGCCGGCCTGGGTCAGCGCATTCACCAGCGGCATGAAGATGATGATGGTCGGCACCGGCTCGATGAAATCGCCGACCACGGTGAACAGCAGCACCAGCAGCAGCATCATGATATGCGGGTCGCTGCCGGCAATCGAGGTGATCCAATCGGCGATGACGATGGCCCCGCGCAAGTACGCCAGCATCCAGCCGAAGGCGTTGGCGGCGCCGATGGTGATCAGCGGCAGCGAAAAGATCAGCCCGGCGAGGCAGAAATCATAGGGAATTTTCTTGAGATGCCCGCGATTGAGCGCCGGGATCACGACCGCGATGATCCACGCCACCGCGACGACGCCGGCTTCGGTCGGCGTGAACCAGCCGGTGAGAATGCCGCCGAGCAGGATCACCGGAATCATCAATGGCAGCGCCGCATCGCCGGCGGCGAATACCACCTGGCGCAACGGTGCGCGCGACTTGCGCATGCCGGGGGGACCGAAAAAATAGCAATAGATCATCAGGCCGAAGCCGATCATCATTCCCGGCACCACGCCGGCCATGAACAGCCCTGCGATCGAGACGTTGCCGACCGCGCCGTAGACCACGGCGGTGATGCTCGGCGGCACCAGCGCCGCGATGGTGGAGGCGGATGCGATGATCGCCGCGATGAAGGCGGGCGAGTAGCCCTCCCGCTTCATCGGACCGCCGAGCGCACGGCTCATGACCGCGACATCGGCGGTGGTCGATCCCGACATCTCCGAGAAGAACATGCTGAAGACGACGACGACCTGCGACAGCCCGCCCCGGATGTGCCCGACCAGCGACAGCGACAGGTTGGCGATTCGCACCACGACGTTGGCCGAACTCATGAGTTCGCCGACCAGCAGAAAAAACGGAATCGCCAGCAGGGCTTCAGAATCCATGCCGTCGAAAATCTTCTGGACGATCGCCGCGAGTGAGACGTCGGTGAGCAGCGCCCCGATAAACACGCCCGCCATCAACGAGAACGGCACGGGCACGCCGAGATAGCCGAAAAACAGAAAGCAGAACGACATCAGTGCGAGGATGACAGGCGCACTCACAAGCCCACCCTCGGCTGGAGCTTGGTGTCGACGGGCGGAATCGGCGAGTCCTGGTCCGGCGGCGGCTCCGGATGGTCAAACCCCTTGGTGATGCCGTTGACCAGTTGCTCGATCGTGAACAGCCCGATCAGCAAGCCGGCGAGAGGAATCGCGGCATAGAGCGAGGCGATCGGCGTGCCCGACGGAAGGCGGAAACTGCCAAAACCCCGGAGATAATTGATATAGCCGAACCAGATCAGGCAAAACGCCACGCCGAGCACCACAATGCGGATGATGATCTCCACGATCATGCGCGGCGTACCGCGCAACGCCTCGGAGATCGCCGTCAGGTACAGATGATCGTTGCGGCGGGTGGCGACCGCGGCGCCGATGAAGATCGCATAGATGAACAGCGTGGACGTGACTTCCTGAAGCCACAGCCAGGGACGACCGATGGTACGCGTGACGATGTCAGCCGTTACGGACAGCGAGAAACCGAAACACAGGATACCACAGAGGATCATCAGGATCAGTTCGAGCCTGTCGAACGACCGCCATTTCAGGTGATGCTGCCGCTGCAGCACCAGTTTGTCGGCGATGGTCATCTACGGGCTCCATCGTCCCAGATCAAACTTTCGTCGTCCCGGCGAACGCCGGGAACCATAACCCCCGGCGTTGATGATGACAGAAGGCATCTGCCACCATGCCGAAATGATACGACACAGCGTATGGGTCCCGGCGTTCGCCGGGACGACTCGTGGAAATTCCGTCACGGGCAACCTAGTTGATCGCCCGGATCAGGGTTTTGATCTTGTCCGCGTGCGGCCCGAGATCCTTGGCGAGCTTGTCGAGGTAGGGATCTGCGATTTTCTGGAAACCGGCCTTGTCGACATCGGTGACGATCTTGACGCCCGTCTTCTCAAGCTTCACTGCCGCCGACCGCTCGAGGTCGAACGCACGTTTGGGCTCCTGCAGGCTGACGTCCCTGGCCGCCGTCATCACCCACTGCTTCTGGTCGGCGCTGAGGCTTTGCCACAGCTTGTCGCTGATCCACACGATCGCGTTGTTCGCCTCATGCGCGGTCATCGACAACACCGGGGCAACTTCGTAGTGCTTGTTGATGAGATAGACGTTGACGGCGTTTTCGCCGAAATCCACCACGCCGGTTTGCAGCGAGGTATAGACGCTGCCAAACGGCATGTGCACGGTCTGCGCGCCATAGGCGGCGAACATCGCGTCTTCGGTCGCGGTGGCCTGGACGCGAACCTTGTAGCCCTTGAGATCGTCGACCTTGTGCACTTCCTTCTTGCCGTACATGTGCCGAAAGCCCTGCGTGCCCAGCGCGATCGCGTGAATGCCCTGCACGGTATCGTCGATCATGTCCCGGATGGCCTCGAACACTTTCTGATCACCCATCGCCTTGATGTTGTGTTCTTCCGATCTGAACAGGAAATGCAGCGACATCACGCCGGCCTGCGGAGAGATCGTCGAGGTATTCGCGGAAGACACAATCGCGAAATCGATATCGCCGGACCTGACCAGTTGCAGGATTTGCGGCTCCTGCCCGAGCTGCGCGCCCGGATACTGGTCGACCAGCATCGTTCCCTTGCTCAGTTCCTTGAGCTTGGCGGAAAAGATGTCGTAGGCGATGCTGTAGCCGGAATTGAGTTGCTGATCGTGGGCGAAGCGGTAATGTTTCGCCTCTTGCGCGCCTGCGCCGGCCGCGAACATGATCGCAGCAGCAGCAACCAACCCGCCGATGATTTTTGCTGGATTCTTCACTGTTTCCCCCTGTTTTGATTTTGTTCGATCATCCCATCGGGGGCGCGCGATTGTCAATTGAACATCGGGCGTGTCGATCTGCACACAATCTCGCCAGCCGTCATCCCGGCGAACGCCAGGCGAACGCCGGGGCCCGTGATCACCGGTGCTACGCATGCCAGTCGTGGGGTGGGCTGAGCGAAGCAAGCCCACCATCGCGCATCATAAACGCTCGTCGTGTCACGGTCGGCACGGCGCAAAGTGCGCCTTTGCCGATCCTTCGGGACCCCCAGCGTTCGCCGGGACGACTCGCGGAGATGACCTAGTTGATCGCCCGGATCAGGTTCTTGACCTTCTCGGCGTGGGGGCCGAGTTCCCTGGCGAGCTTGTCGAGATAGGGGTCGGCGATGGCGGTGAAGCCCGACTTGTCGACGTCGGTGACGACCTTCACCCCGATCGATCTCAATTTGTCCTGCGATTGATGCTCGAGTTCGATCGCCTTGGCGGGCTGGTTCTTGTTGACTTCGTCGGCCGCGGCCTGCACCCATCCCTGCTGCTCCGGCGTCAGACTGTTCCACAGCTTGTCGCTCACCCACACCAGGCTGTTATTGGCCTCGTGTTCGGTCATCGAAAGCACGGGCGCTACTTCGTAGTGCTTGTTGGCGAGATAGACATTGATGCCGTTTTCCGCGACGTCGACCACGCCGGTCTGCAGCGAGGTATAGACGCTGCCAAACGGCATGTGCACGATCTGCGCGCCATAGGCCGGAAACATGGTGTCCTCGGTCGGCGTCGCCTGCACCCGCACCTTGAGGCCCTTCATGTCGTCGATCTTCTTGATCTCGCGCTTGGAATACATACTGCGAAGACCCAGCGTCGCGAGCGCGATGACGCGAGCGCCCTGAACCGTGTCCGCGATCATCGCCTTGACCGCCTTGGACACTTCGGGATCCGCGATCGCCTTGACGAGGTGCGCTTCGGAGCGGAACAGGAAATGCATCGACATCACGCCGGCCTGCGGCGACAGGGTCGCGGCGTTGGCCGACGAGGAAATGCAGAATTCCACGTCGCCCGATTTCACCAGCTGCAGCACCTGCGGCTCCTGCCCAAGCTGCGCGCCGGGATACTGATCGATCAGCATGGTGCCCTTGCTCAGCGCCTTCAGCTTGTCGCTGAAGATATCGCCAAGGATTCCATAACCCGTCGTCTTCGGCTGGTCGTAGGCGAAGCGATAATGCTTCACCTCCTGCGCATCAGCAGTTGCGGCCATCATGATAGTCGAAGCGGTCACGACCGCCCCGAGAATTTTGCTCAGGTTAGCCATCGTCTCCCCCTTGGTGTTTTTTTCATCATCCCATCGGGGTTGTCGGGATGTCAATCAAGCATCGCGCGCGAGGGACGCAACGCAGGTGCGAGATGGGCGAGCCCGGTACAGTAATAGCTGCGTACTCCGTCGTCATCCTGAGGAGCCGCGCCTTCGCGCGGCGTCTCGAAGGATCGCTACTTGCACCCTGGCCTGTCATCCTTCGACGCCCAAGCGGGCTCGCACCTCGCGGGTGAACGCAATTGCGTTCATCCCGGGGATGACGACCCCTTCCCCTCGCCGCGCATGAAATCAAAATCGCAGCCTTCATCGGCCTGCAGGATGGTCTCGTTGAACAAATGCGCGTAGCCACGCCTGGCCCATTCCGGCGTCGAGGCCGGCGCCAGCGCCGCGCGCCGCTTTTCCAGCTCGATGGCATCGACCAGGAGGTCGATGCTTCGCCTGGCCACATCGAGCCGGATCATGTCGCCGTTCTTCACCAGTGCCAGCGGGCCGCCGACGGCTGATTCCGGCGTGATGTGCAGCACGATGGTGCCGAACGCGGTCCCGCTCATCCGCGCATCCGATATCCGCACCATGTCCTTGACGCCTCCGCGTGCCAGCTTCATCGGGATCGGCAGATAGCCCGCCTCCGGCATGCCCGGCGCGCCCTTGGGACCTGCGTTGCGCAGCACCAGCACGTCGTCGGCGTTGACGTCCAAATCGGGGCTGTCAACCCGCAGCGTCATGTCTTCCACGGAGTCGAACACCACGGCGCGGCCGGTATGCTGCAGCAGCTTGGGGCTCGCCGCCGAATGCTTGATCACGGCGCCGCGCGGCGCGAGATTGCCATGCAGCACCGCCATCGCGCCTTCCGGCTTGATCGGACTTTTTCGCGCGCGGATGACATCCTGTCCCGGCACCTCTTCGGCGCCGGCGACGACATCGCGCAGCGTCGCGCCGGTAATCGTCCTGGCATCGAGGTCGATCAGATCGCCGAGCTGCGCCATCAGTTTCGGCAACCCGCCGGCATGATGGAAATGCTCCATGTAATGCTCGCCGGATGGTTTCAGGTCGATCAGCACCGGGACCTCGCGGCCGAGCTTGTCGAAGGCTTCGAGATCGATGCGATGTTGGGTGCGATTGGCGATCGCGGTGAGATGAATGAGCCCGTTGGTCGATCCACCGATCGCCTGCAGCACCACCTGCGCATTCCTGAACGAGGCCTTGGTCAGGAGTTCGCTGGGCTTTGGTCCCTTCGCCATGGCCATCGCGGCGGCGACCTTGCCGCTGGCTTCGGCCAGGCGAAAGCGCTCCGCATGCGGCGCGGGGATCGTCGCACTCATCGGCAGCGACAGGCCCAGCGCTTCGGTGATGCAGGCCATGGTGGAGGCGGTGCCCATCACCATGCAGGTGCCAACCGACGGCGCGAGCCGGCCGTTGACGGCCTCGATCTCCACCTCGTCGATCTCGCCGGCGCGGAACTTTGCCCACAGCCGCCGGCAATCGGTGCAGGCCCCCAAGACCTCACCCTTGTGATGGCCGACCACCATCGGCCCCACCGGAATCACGACGGCCGGCAGGTCGGCGCTGACCGCAGCCATGATCTGCGCCGGCAGGGTCTTGTCGCAGCCGCCGATCACGACCACGGCGTCCATCGGCTGCGCGCGGATCATCTCCTCGGTATCCATCGCCATCAGGTTGCGCAGGTACATCGAGGTTGGGAACGCAAAACTTTCGGCAATCGAGATGGTCGGGAACACCATCGGCATCGCACCGGCCAGCATCACGCCACGCTTCACCGCTTCGATAATCTGCGGCACGTTGCCGTGACACGGATTGTAGTCGCTGTGCGTGTTGGTGATGCCGACGATCGGCCTGTTCAGCGCGTCGTCCGAATAGCCCATCGCCTTGATGAAGGCCTTGCGCAGGAACAGCGAAAACCCGGCGTCGCCATAACTCGTCAGTCCCTTGCGCAGTCCGTCAGCCATCTCGCGTGTCCTCTAGAATTGATCCATCGAAGGCGCCACACTCGGTTCACCTCTCCCGTTGGGAGAGGTCGAATTTTGAGCGCAGCGAGAAATTCGGGTGAGGGGTTACAGCCCCTCGATAGACCGTAACCCCTCACCCCAACCCTCTCCCAAAGGGAGCAACACCATTGTTGTGGCAACACCGAAGCAGCACTTCAAGCTCAGATCGCACTTTACGGCTATTTCCAGTCGATGATCCCGCCGGCGTCGCCGTCGAACTCCATGCTGCAAAACGCGCCGCCCTGGTAGAAGTCGCCGACGCGATCAGGCTTGAGCTTGGCCTGCTCGGCAAAGGCATGCTCGCGAAAATCCTCGGCGCGGCCGGTCGGGCGATAGCCGAGGTCGTAGGCGCGGTGGTTATCCCACCAGGCGCGCTCGTTATACGACGCGCCGTAGAAGATCTCGAAGTGGATATCGGGATGATCGAGCCCGATCCGGCACAACTGCACCAGGTCTTCCGGCTTCAGCCAGATCGAAAGCCGGCGATGATCGAGCGGCTTGTCGCCGAAATTGCCGATCCGGATGCAGGTGACGCCGAGCCCGTGCTTGTCGGCATAGAGCGCGCCCACCGCTTCCCCGAACACCTTGCTGACGCCGTAGCGGCTGTCGGGCCGCGCCGTCACATCGGTTCCGATTCTGTGATGGCGCGGGTAGAAACCCACCGCATGGTTCGAGGACGCAAACACGATGCGCTTGACGCCCTTTTTGCGCGCGGCCTCAAACAGATTGTAGCAGCCGATGATATTGGACTGCAGGATGTTGTCCCAGGGGCCCTCGACCGAAAACCCGCCGAAATGCAGGATGCCGTCGACGCCCTCGCAGATCGCCTCGACCTGCGCCAGATCGGACAGCTCGGCCGCCTTGAATTTTTCGTTCTTGCCGAGATCGGTGGGCGCTTTCAGGTCGCTCAACAGCAGATCCGGATAGATCGGCGGCAGCAATTTGCGCAAGGCCGTGCCGATACCCCCCGATGCGCCGGTCATCAATATCCGTGGCATTTCATCCCTCGTTCTTGCGACCGATTTGCGGTCGTTCACCGACAATGATAGCAAACCAGAACGTGAGGAAACGCAACAGCAACGAGAACAGCAAATGTCCGATGCAATATCCCATTCCGCCGGTTGGCGGCCGGCGACGTTTTATCCCGACCCGGCGATACACGCGCTCGATCCGCGGTTTGAGAAATACTGGCTGAAACTGTCGGCGGTGGAACGGCTGACCACCGGGTTGCGCTGGGCCGAAGGCCCGGTGTGGTTCGGCGACGGGCGCTATCTGTTGTGCAGCGATATTCCCAACAACCGCATCCTCAAGTGGGAAGAGGAAACCGGCGCGGTCAGCGTCTACCGCAAGCCGTCGAATTTCGCCAACGGCCATACCCGCGACCGCCAGGGACGCTTGATCACCTGCGAGCATGGCGGGCGCCGCGTTACCCGAACCGAGCA
>Ga0207657_10003302_pt1 | contig 17245 bp, 14 predicted proteins | sample KBSC33metaG_FD_184316 | JGI IMG/M metagenome (GOLD analysis project Ga0207657, IMG submission 184316) | Corn rhizosphere microbial communities from Kellogg Biological Station, Michigan, USA - KBS C3-3 metaG (SPAdes) (version 2) | ecosystem: Host-associated > Plants > Roots > Rhizosphere > Soil ... | reverse complement strand
CTGCAGCCTCCATTTACAAGGAGGAGCGTAACGTGAAGAAGCTTTTTGTGGGAAATCTTCCTTACACTGCAAATGAAACAGACGTGCAAAACTTCTTTGCCGATCACGGAGTTACGGTCGATTCAATCACCGTCATGCGGGATCGGTTTACGGGGCAGGCGCGGGGCTTCGGCTTCGCGGAAATTAATGACGATGCGGCGGCCGCGCAGGCGGTGGAGGCCTGTCACGGCAAGGAACTCATGGGCCGGACGCTGGTAGTGAATGAGGCCCGTCCGATGGCTCCGCGCGAAGGCGGCGCCAGCGCTGGTGGACGTCCCCAGCGGCGCGAACGCTACTGATTTCTGAAACACCGATCCTGCGCGGGTCCCGGAGCTCGGGGCGTCGGTCTGTATCACGTGGCTCTGTGCCACGTGGGTGTGTCCCATATGATGGTGGGGATGACCCACAAGGCACACTGGCTGGCGGCCGCTCGTAGAGCCATGCAGACCGAAGCGGAGGCGGTGCTGGCTGCGTCCGAGCGCCTGGGCGACAGCCTCCTGCACGCGGTGGATCTGATTGTCGGACAAGCCGGCAAGGTCGTGGTTACCGGGATGGGCAAGTCCGGTCACGCGGCTCGCAAGATCGCCGCTACGCTGCAAAGCACCGGGACGCCGGCGGTGTTCCTGCATCCCACCGAAGCCGGCCATGGCGACTTGGGCATGTGCCAGGCTGGCGATTGTGTGGTCATGATTTCCAAAAGCGGCTCTACGGTGGAGTTGTTGGATCTGATCGCTCCGCTGCGCGGATTCGGCGCGCGCTTCATCGGGATTCTGGGCAACTTGCGTTCGCCGCTGGCCGCGGAAATGGACGTGGTGCTGGACGCCTCCGTGCAGCGCGAGGCCGATCCCGATGGTTACACGCCCACTGCGAGCACCATGGTGGCGCTGGCGCTGGGGCACGCGCTGGCGGTCGCGCTGATGCAGGCGCGCGGCTTCACGGCCGAGCATTTTCGGCGCTACCATCCGGCCGGTCAACTGGGCCACAACCTGCGGCTGCGCGTGCGCGACGTCATGCATGCGGGCGATGAGGTGGCTTGGGTGAAGGCGGACGATTCACTGAAACACGTCGTGATCGAAATGTCGCAGCGGCCGCTGGGCGCCGCCTGCGTGATCGCCGAGGACCGCCGGCTGCTGGGTTTCATTACCGATGGCGATGTACGGCGCGCGTTGCGCAACCACGATGACATCCGCCCGCTGCGCGCCTCCGCGGTGATGACGGCTTCGCCGGTGCATATCGGGCCCGAGGCGCTGGTGCATGAAGCCCTTCGGATGATGGAGGATCGGCCCTCGCAGATTTACGTTCTGCCGGTGCTGGATGCCGATACCCGCGTCTGCCTCGGCCTGCTGCGCCTGCACGATATTTATCAGGCGCGGCCGGTGGATTGAGCCTCCTACAGTTCCTGTGCTTCTCCGCCGATCCCCGGCAGAGGTATCCCATGCGCATCGTGTCTCTTTTGTTATTCGCTTCGGTAGCGGCGTTGGCCGGCGCGGGAGGCGGGCTGGCCGTATACGTAGTAGGGAACCTCGATGGCGTTTCGCCGGGAGACGAAGGAACGCTGGTACTGGATCATGACGCCGTGGTTTTCCGTTCCGGCAAAACCGTGCTGTCGCTTCCCTACGGCGACATCCACAACGTGGAATTGGGCACCAGGGTCATGCCGCCGGCGGACGCGCCGGTTTACAAAGTCTGGCGCTTACCCAAGCGTTTCCTGACCGAGCGCCCGATGCATCAGATGGTCAACTTCGAGTTCACGAGTAAGGACGGAAACGACCGGACCATGACGCTGGAGTTTGACGAAGCCGCGGCCAACCAAACGCTGGTGGAGATCGAAATCCGGCAGGGGAAACGCACGCCGCCTAAACACGCCACGAATGGAGATTCCTGGTGGGGCGATAGCGCCTGGAAAACCAATCGCAATAACAACACGGTGACTCCAGAGTCGCTCGGGACTTCGCCCGGCAACTAGCGTCGTGCAAGCCATTGCGCGGAAGAACCACGTATTGGTTATGTTATTCTGAGACCGGTTCCGCGCGCCCATGCGTTTTCGTACTGTACTGGCTATCGCTCTAGCGGGGTTGGCCGCCCTCGGCGTGCTGTGGGGGCAAAAGCCGTTCCGCGAGTGGCCCGCCATCGAGTACGAAAGTTTCCCGCTGCCGCCCGACGCCAATCGTCCCGCGGAGTGGACTCGCGCGCGCCTGCGCTACCCCGATATTACTGGCTACTCCTTGCGCGGCAGCGGCCGTTACTTTGGATTCCCGGGCTACTGGACCATGGATTACCCGCGCTCGGATCGGCACCTTTTAGCAGGCGTGAGGCGCTTGACGCGCATCGATTCGCGGTCGACCGAGCAGGTGGTGGAACTCGACGGCTCGGGTGAAGTGAATAACTGGCCCATCCTCTATGGAGTCGAGGTGGGGCACTGGCTGCTGCCCGAAGACCAGGCCCAGCAGCTCCGCGATTACCTGCTGCGTGGCGGGTTCTTCATGGTTGACGATTTTCACGGCACGGAACCCTACCGGGGCGTGCGCGAGTGGGATACTTTCGTTGACAGTATGAGCCGGGTATTCCCCGACCGCCCTATCGAAGACATACCCGACAACGACCCCATCTTCCATACCATTTACGATCTCCAGGATCGCTTCCAGGTTCCCGGCGAGCAGTTTCTCGAGACCGGTTTAACCTATGAGGCGGGCGCGACTGGCATGACGCCCCACTGGCGCTGCATCCGCGACGACAAGGGCCGCATCATGGTCGCGATCTGCCACAACATGGATCTGGGGGACGCGTGGGAGCACTCCGACAACCCGCTGTATCCCGAGAAATACGCGTCGCTCGCGTACCGCATTGCGATGAATTATTTCATCTATGATTTGACGCATTGATGTTCACCGCCAAAGAACGTGACGCTGAGACGGGGTTGGATTACTTTGAAGCGCGATACATGAGTTCCGCTCGGGGCAGATTTACAAGTCCTGATCCTGTATTTGCGTCTATTCATCGCGTGGCTGATCCTCAGCAGTGGAACATGTACGCGTATGCTCGTAATAATCCGCTCTCGATTGCCGATCCAACTGGTCTGGACTTTAATTTGACGTGCAACCAGAACAATGGAACAACGTGCGTTGGCGGTCTTCAGGGGCAGACAACGGTGGCTGCGAACGGAAAGAACGTATTCACGGCCACCGACGTTGTCATGAATAAGCAAGGCAATGCTGGCGCTGGACATCATGATCAGTTTGGGAACCAGTACGCGGGCTCGTTTAGCCAAGATAGCGGTGTTAGCTTCACCAATACCGCAACGGGAACTACTTCCTCAAATTCTCGATTCTTCGCCGGCCAGAAAGCCGAGACCGATGTCAACGGATCTGGGGCACTTTTGGGAGGAATTCAGGGTAGATTCAATTCCAACTGTGGCGGCTCATGCGAGGCGAAAGGATCTCTTTTTGATCTCCCTGGGCACGCAGGCGCGGTAGCGAATGCCGAGAAGATGATTGGAGCGAGTTTCGAGGATAATTTCAACATCTTCGGAGGACATGGAAAGTCTATAAGCTTTCGCACAGGCGAAGATCAGTTGACCCATATCGTCAACCATCTCGCTGGTCCGGACGCTGGCAGGCAGGAGATTCACTTCGAGGGACATGCTCCGGGGCGTGACTTGACGAATTTCGTCCTCCATCAGGTTGACGCAATCAGGGACTCTGCGAACCATCAGTCCACAAGAGAGCCGAGACTGCCATGAGGCGCTTATTTAATTTCAGTGGCGTTGTTTTCTTGGCATCTGCGATGTGTTTGGGGCAGAGTGGGTTCACGATCCCGTTGGCGAGCGCCAACTCTGCGCTCGCGTTGCCGAGTATGGCGGTGCGAGACAGCGTTGTTTATGTGGCTTATCGCTCCTTCGATTTTCTACGCTTCTCCAGTCAGCTGCAGGTGCTGGCATACGACCTCCGCACGCACAAGGAACTTCAGCACGTCACGATCTCGGTTCCGAAAGTCCATGGAGCGAGAGCATCGGGAGGGTTTTTTCTGTCGGAAGACGGGCAATCTCTCGCCTATGCTGAGTTACACGAGCCAGGGCTGATCCTGTTGCTTGCTGCGAAAAATCTCTCTGAAATCAAACGCTCGAATGCGCTCCCATTCACGCCGCAGGACCATCAACGTCTATTCGCCGGATTTGACAATGATCAGCTATGCATGGCATCGAACGTTTTCGAGTATGGGAATCCGAGCCTGGAAGGTCTTCGTTTTATCAGGTTGCAGGCCTCTGATCTTAAGCTCACTTCGGACATCAAAGTCAGGGGTGTAGCACAGGAGAATCCTGGCTCAATCGTCTGGCTTCCACGGGATAAGACGACTTGGGTGGCGCGTGGAGCTGTTTGGAAGCAATACAACGAAAGCGGTCAGGCGACCGGACAAAATCTCGAACATGAGAATGCGATTAGCCAAGGGGCGATTCCGTTGGGGAAAACGAAACTGCTTGCCTTCTATGGCAGGTACGCGGACGGGAGTGTAGTTGGCTACGACGGCCATCATTCGGAGGAGCTAAAGCTGCGATGCTCGCCGCATCCATACGGGACGAGCACCGATCCTGCATATGCGGGGGCCATGTGCACAACGCAACGGGACATCCTGCCAGAATCTGGCGGCGACAGAATCGTCACATCCGAATTCTTGTTGCTCAAGAGTGATGAACTGAAGGTCGCTTGGCGGCAGAAGATGGAATGGCTGGACGTGAGCGACGATACCGGAACCGACGGAGGGTACCAGAAGGGCAGCCCATTGATCTACCGAATTGGATCGAAACTGCTGATAGTAACTCCGTCGAAAACACCTTCCTTGACCGTGTATGAGATCGACCCACCTTGACCCTGGCATGACTAATCGGAAGTGACTGAATCTACGTTTATGATGGCCGTACCGTGGACTAATTTCGATTATGACGTGCAAGTCGCGAAGTTCACCTCCAAAGAACGAGACGCCGAAACGGGGCTGGACAAGTGCGCATTGAGGACAAATCGATGATGGAAGAAACCGACGAGTTTCGGGTGTCAGCGGACGAGCTGGAATATCTGAAGCAACTTGTCTCGCGCGACGAATCGCTGGCTGGCCTGCTCAGGTTCCAGGAAGGCGCGGCCGGTCGCAGGGGGACCATCCGACTGAGTCGCAGGGACGCTGAGCAACTGAGGGATTATTTAACCACACAATTGGCAGCAATTGGTTTTGACAAGAACTACTCTCCTAACGAGCAAGGGCAGATGTTGAAGCAACTAATCGATAGATTTTACGTTTCCTAAGCCCAGCTTGCCGTGGTCCGCAGAGATTCGGCCCAGCGCTAAGCAGCGGCTTACTTGTAAGCTTCGCTGCGATGCTTGACGCGCAGGACCTCTATGGTGCGCTCATCGATTCTGCGAAACAGGGCGCGATAGTCGCCGGAGCGTAAGCGGAACTCGGTCCGGGGCGGCTGGAGTTTGATGACGTCACCAGCGCCCGTCTCCAAGTAACGATCGACGGCCTGCAGAATTTGCCAGGCAGTTTCGCGGTCAATGGCTCGCAGCTCGGCGCGGGCCGTAGGCGACCATATCACATGCGTTTGGCCATCGCTCAGCGCTTGTGAGCCAAGCCGAACTCGCGCAGGATCTCCTCGTGCGGAATGCCTTCGCCGCGCGCGATAGCGGCATGCGCTTCATCGAGCGTCGCGGCTTCTTCCGCTGAGACCGGCTCGGTTTCCACAGGCGCATTGGCCAGCGACCGGGCCAGGGGATCGGTCATGACTTCGAGCAGCTGCCCGACGGCTTGGAGCTGGCCGGTGTCGAGCTGATCGACGAGGGCGTGAACGTGTTGGCGAGTGTCGCTCATCGCGTCTCCTTAACGTTGAATCCTAAACCCATTCTACTCCGGCGCTGCCGCATTCAATCGCGCCACATCCACTCCTTCGGCAGTCGTCCATTTTCAGTCGCTGTGCTATCCTGAAGCCGTTCTCAAAGAGTACGAATGCGTCTTCGCTCGCTGGTTTGGCTGTTTCTAGGTGCGATCGCCGGATGGGGCGTGCTGCGGGCGCAAAAACCTTTCAAGGCTTATCCCGGCGTTGAGTATGAGAACTTCACGCTTCCCGACGACTGGCAGCAACCCGCCGAGTGGACCCGGGCGCGGTTGATTTATCCTTCCTTCTTCTCGGTTCACGGAGTCCGCGACGGCTTCCATCGCTGGACCATTGACTATCCCCGTTCGGACCGCCACTTGCTTCAAGGTATCCGCCGCCTGACTCGCATTGACACCCGCTCGGTGGAGCAAAGCGTCGAGCTGGACGGCGACGATGAGATCTATAACTGGCCTTCTTTGTACGCTGTGGAGGTCGGCTATTGGAATCTTACGGACCAGCAGGCCAGCCAGTTACGGGAATTTCTGCTGCGCGGCGGCTTCCTGATGGTGGACGATTTTCACGGCACCGTCGAGTGGAATAACTTTGTTGCAGGCATGACGAAAATCTTTCCTGACCGGAAGATCGTGGATCTTGATAACAAAGACCCCATCTTCCACGTCGTATATGATCTAGACGATCGTTTTCAGGTACCGGGGATGCAGTACATCTTCACCCGGTCTTTGTTCGAATACGACGGGTTCCGGGCCAAGTGGCGCGGTGTCTATGACGATAAAGGAAGGGTGATGGTGGCCATCTGTCATAATATGGATCTCGGTGACGCCTGGGAGAACTCCGATGATCCCAGGTACCCGGAAAGATTTGCCTCGCTGGCGTATCGCATCGCCGTAAATTATTGGACTTATGATTTGACGCACTAGACAGCAGACAGCCCATGGTTGAGTTACATGTTTGAGTTTCTGTTCAAGTATCCCGAGGCGGTTTTCTCACGCGGCACGTTCGTGCTGATGGGGGGCTGGCCAATATGGTTGCTGATCCTGGCAATCCTCGCGGCTGCGGCCGGGTTGGGTTGGGTGGTGTGGCGGCGTGCGGGTTCCGGACGCGTAGCGGGTGCGAGATCGGCGGCTGTTTGGGTGCTTCAGACGCTACTGGCGTCAGTGCTGCTCCTGATGCTGTGGCACCCGGCATTGAGCGTGGCCACGTTGCGGCCGCAGCAGAATATTGTCGCCGTGGTAGTCGACGATTCTGCGAGCATGGCGCAGGCAGATGAGGCCGGCGGAGCGACTCGGCGGGCGGCTGCAGTCAATGTTCTCAACTCCGGTCTTATCAATTCATTAAGAGAAAAATTTCAAGTTCGCCTTTATCGACTGGGCGATCATCTAGATCGCGTCGATAAGCTGGAAGAGCTCAACTCGTCCCTCCCGGCGACCCACATCGGGGATGCTTTGAAACAGGTGGTGGCCGATGCCGCCAGTTTGCCCATCGGAGCCGTGGTGCTGGTCAGCGACGGAGGCGACAACTCAGGTGGCGTGGATCTCGAAACAGTGTCCGAAATCCGCCGCCAGCGGATTCCAATCCACACGATTGGTTTCGGCAAGGAACATGCCGCGCACGACGTCGAAATCAGCGACGTGCAGGTGCCCGCCCGCGCCCTTCCGGATTCGCGCCTCTCGGCCATCGTGAGTTTTCATCAAAACGGCTACGCCGGGCAAAAGGCCAAGTTGACGGTCAAGGAAGACTCGAAAATCGTGGCGCAGCAGTTTGTCACGTTAAAGAAAGACGGGCAGGAACAGAGCGAGTCACTCCTCTTCAATGCGGGCACTGCCGGTGTGAAGTCCATCGAAACTTCCATCGATCCGCTGCCGGGCGAGGAGAGCGCCAAGAACAACCTGGTCACGCGGCTGGTCAACGTGGATGCGCGCAAGCCCCGTATCCTTTATATGGAAGGCGAGCCGCGCTGGGAGTTCAAGTTCCTGCGCCGCGCCGTCGAAGACGACCGTACCATCGATCTGGTCACCATTCTACGCACCACGCAGAATAAGATTTACCGGCAGGGCATCGCGAACCCCGACGAATTGAAGGACGGCTTCCCGACCAAGGTGGAAGAATTGTTCGGGTTCGACGGCCTGATTATTGGCAGCGTCGATGCGCCTTACCTGACTCCCGGCCAGCAGACGCTGATCAAGGATTTTGCGGACCGGCGCGGTGGCGGCATTCTGTTTCTCGGCGGCAAAGACGCGCTGGCGGATGGCGGCTGGAAGCAATCGGCCGATGTCGAGCTGTTGCCGACCATTCTTCCCGACCGCAAGGATACTTTCGTCCGCGTGGGCGCGACGGTGGAGCTGACCGCGCCCGGCCGCGACAGCCTGATTACGCGCCTGGTGGAAGATCCCGCTAAAAACGTGGAGCGCTGGAAGTCGCTCCCCTACCTGATGAATTTTCAGGACGTCGGGCAGCCCAAACCAGGGGCTGTGGTGCTGGTGGATGCGAAGCCCACCACCGGCGGGCGCGTGCCGATGCTGGTGACGCAGAATTTTGGCCGCGGCCGAACCGCGATTTTCGCAACCGGTGGAAGCTGGCGCTGGCGGATGCTGCAACCGCTTTCCGATAAAAGCCACGAGATGTTCTACCAGCAGTTGTTGCGCTGGCTGGTATCCGATACGCCGCGCAAGGTCATTACGTCGACACCCAAGCCGTTGGTCTCCGACGATTCTCACGTCAGCTTGCGCGCCGAGGTGCGCGATCGCACGTACTTGCCGGCCTCCGACGCCAAGACGGAAGCGCACATTCTCGGTCCGGACGGTATCGCCGAAGCTGTCGAGATGCGGCCCGATCCTATTGAGGCCGGCGTCTATACCGCGGATTGGACGACTCCCAAACCAGGCTCGTATTTAGTAGAAGTCGTGGCGAACCGGGGAGGCGAAGAACTGGGCCGCGACACCATGACGATCCGCCGCGAGGACGGCGTGGCCGAGAACTTCCACATCCAGCAGAATCGCGAATTGCTGGAGAAACTATCGTCGGAAACCGGCGGCAAATACTATACTCCGCAAGATGCGTCAAAATTGGGTAAGGACATCAGCTACTCGGATGCCGGCATCACGGTGCGCGAGACTCGCGACCTGTGGGACATGCCCATCGTATTCCTGCTGCTGCTGAGCCTGCGCGCGGGAGAATGGCTGCTGCGTAGAAAGTGGGGTGTGATTTGAAGAGGCTCTCTTATGTTGCCCTGCTCCTCGCCGCGGCGGGCGTGGCGCGGGCCGAAACCTTCTATCTCACGATTGCCGGGCTCGGCGGCGAGGCGGAATACGAGCAGCGCTTCACGGCCTGGGCCGCGGACCTCGATAAGATCCTCAAGAGCGAACCGTCTTCGCAGGTGATTACGCTCTCCGGCGCCCAGGCCACGCGCGCCAATATCGAAGCCAAGCTGGGCGATCTCGCAAAGCAGACCAAGGCCGACGATCATCTGGTGCTGTTGTTGATCGGACACGGAAGCTTCGATGAATCGGATTATAAGTTCAACATTCCAGGTCCTGACATCACGGCCACGGAACTGGCGTCACTATTGGATAAGATCCCAGCGCAGCAAGCGGTCATTGACATGACCAGCGCCAGCGGGGGCGCCATCCCCACGCTGCAGAAGCCCAAGCGCATTGTGGTTACCGCCACCAAATCCGGCACCGAAAAAAACGCCACCGTATTCCCGCGCTACTTCATTGAAGGCCTGCGCGATCCCGCCGCCGACGCCGACAAGAACGAAGTCATCACCGTGCTCGAAGCTTTTCGCTACGCCGAGGCGAAGACCGCCAAGTTTTACGACGAACTGAAGCGGCTCTCCACCGAGCATCCGTTGCTCGAAGACGCCGGCAAGGGCGAAGGCGTCAAGGCGCCTACCGTCGAAAACGGCGAAGGCCTGCTGGCGGGCCGATTCGCGCTGCTGCACACTGGCTCGGCTGTAACCATGGCCAAAGATCCGGAAAAGCAGAAGCTACTCAAGCAGAAAGAAGACGTCGAGACCAAGATTGACGAGCTGAAATATCGCAAAGCATCGCTGCCGGTCGAGGAATACCGCCAACAGTTGGCGAAGCTCTTATTGGACTTGGCGAAAACGCAGGAGGACCTGGACAAATGACGCGCCTCGTTATCCGCCGCCACATCCGTCTGCTGCCACTGGCTCTCCTGGCCGGTCTGCCGCTGCTAGCGCAAGCTCCCGCGACACCCAAGGAAGCGCTGCAATGCGAAGCGCTGCGCCACAAGGGCGATCCGGCCGCCCACGACTGCTATCAACGGCTCACGCGCGCCTCTGATCCGGCAATCGCAGCCGAAGGCTTCTGGGGCGTAGGTGATTACCGCTCCGCCAACGATTCCTTCCGTGCCGCCGTCAAGCTGCGGGATACCGATCCTGCGCCGCGCGTGCGCTGGGGCCGCATGTATCTGGATCACTGGCAGGCTTCCGAAGCCCGTGACCTGTTCGGGGAAGCTCTGAAGATCAAGGAAGACTACGCGCCGGCGCTGCTGGGAATGGCCCTGGTGGCTGGCGAGCAGTTTGAAGGCGCGGCCATCAAGAGCGCCGAGAAGGCGCTGGCCGCCGATCCTAAAATGTATGAAGCCGACGAAGTGATCGCCCGCGTGCATCTGGAAGATGGCGATCCGAAGAAAGCTGCGGACGCGGCCAACGCCGCGCTAAAGATTTATCCCGAGGCGCTGGATGCCATGGCGCTGCTCGGCACCATCGACTTACTGGACGACAAGACCGATTCGCCCTGGATGACACAGGCATTGAAGATCAACCCGCATTACGGCGAAGCCTACGCCATCGCGGGACATTTCTTCATCATCAACCGCCGCTATGACGAGGGAATCGCGATCTACCGTAAGGCGCTTGATCTCGATCCCAGCCTTAACGAAACGCGCTCCGATATGGGCGTTAATTTGATGCGCCTGGGAAAGGAGGACGAAGCCCGGAAGCAACTGGAACAGGTCTATAACGCCGGTTATCAGAGCCCGGAGACGGTCAATTCGCTGCGCTTGCTGGATAGCTACAAGAACTACGACACCTTCCGGACCCCGACCACTATTCTGCGGCTCAACAAAAAGGAATCGGCGCTGCTGCACCCCTATTTCCAGGAAGAGTTCGACCGCGCGCTCGCCACTTACGAAAAGAAGTATCACTACAAGCTGAAACAGCCGGTGCAGATCGAAGCCTATCCCGATCATGAGGACTTCGCCGTACGTACGCTGGGCATGCCGGGACTCGGCGCCTTGGGCGTGACCTTCGGCTACGTGGTCGCGATGGATTCGCCTAGCGCGCGCAAACCCGGGCAGTGGCATTGGGCCAGCACGATGTGGCACGAACTGAGCCACGTTTATTCGCTCGAGATGACCGATTTTCGCGTTCCCCGCTGGTTCTCCGAAGGGCTGGCAGTGTACGAGGAAACTGCCGCGTCTCCGGATTGGGGCGATCGCCTGGACCCCGGCGCCATCGCCGCCATTAAAGAAAAGAAGCTGCTGCCCGTTGCGGAGCTGGATCGCGGCTTCATGCACCCGACGTACGGCGATCAAGTGACCGTGTCGTATTTCCAGGGCGGCAAGATCTGTAACTTCATCGCGGAGAAGTGGGGTTATGAGAAGCTGATAGCCATGCTGCACGACTTCGGCAAAAAAATGACGACGCCCGAAGTGATTCAGGAAGAATTCCAGATGAAGCCGGAGGAGTTCGACAAACAGTTCCTGGCTTGGCTGGAACCGCAAACGCAAAAGACTGTCGATAATTTCGATCAGTGGCGCAAGCGCGTCCGGGTTGTTGCGGGATTCGTGAAGGACAAGAAGTGGGACGATGCCATCCGCGAAGGCGAGGCCATTCGCGATATGTACACCGATTACGTCGAGATGGGCAGCGTGTATGAATCCCTGGCGCAGGCATGGCTAGGCAAGGGCGATAAGGCCAAAGCCACGGCCGAACTGGAGCTTTACTCTAAAGTCGGCGGGCGCGATCCGCAGTCTCTGAAGCAACTGTCCAAACTGCTTGAAGAGCAGGGCCGCAAGCCGGAAGCCGCCGCGGTACTGGAGCGCCTGAACTTGATTTATCTCGAGGACGACGAGGCGCACAGCCGCTTAGGCGCGCTGAGCCTGGATCTCGGCCACGCCAAAATCGCCGAGCGCGAGTATCAGGCGGTGCTGGATCTGAAGCCGGCCGATCCGGCGGCCGCGCACCTGGGATTGGCGCTGGCATATAAAATGGAGAACCGCCCGGATCAGGAACGCGATGAAGTGATCTCGGCGCTGGAAGCCGCGCCCAACTTTAAGCCGGCCCAAAAATTGTTGTTAGAACTGAGTGGGAAAGAATAAAACCGAATGTCCACACCCGCAGAGAACATGACTGACGCCGCCGGTTTGCAGGAACGGATTGCGCGTTTCCAGAAGGCCCAGGAGGCTATCATTTCCCAAGTTCGCAGGGTGATCGTGGGACAGGAGGAGGTGATCGATCAGGTGATGGTCGCGCTGTTTGTTGGCGGACACTGCCTGATTACCGGCTTGCCGGGAACCGCCAAGACGCTGCTGGTGCGCACGCTGGCGCAGGCGCTGGGCCTGGAATTCCGCCGCATTCAGTTTACGCCCGACCTGATGCCGTCCGACATCACCGGCACCGACATCATCGAAGAAGATCCCACCACCGGGCGGCGCACGTGGACCTTCGTGCCGGGTCCGATTTTCTCCAACGTATTGCTGGCCGATGAAATCAACCGCACGCCGCCGAAGACTCAATCGGCGCTGCTCGAAGCCATGCAGGAGCGCTCCTGCACAGTGCGCGGCAATCAGTACACCATCCGTCCGCCGTTCTTCGTGCTGGCCACGCAGAACCCCATCGAGCTTGAGGGCACCTATCCGCTGCCCGAAGCGCAGCTCGACCGTTTCATCTTCAATGTGCTGCTGGATTACCTCTCGGCCGACCACGAAATCAAGGTGCTGGATCTCACCACCACCACGCACATCGCTCAGGCCGAGCCGGTCACCACCGCCGAAGAGATTCTGGACTTCCAGCAGGTCGTCCGCATGGTGCCGATCGCCGATTCCATCGCGCGCTACGCCGTGAACCTGGTGCGCGCTACGCGCGCCACCGATCCATCGTCGCCAGATTTCGTCAAGAAGTACGTCAACTTTGGCGCCAGCGTCCGCGCGGCGCAATTCTTAGTACTGGCGGCCAAAGCCCGGGCGCTGATGAAGCGCCGCTATCACGTGACCTACGAAGATATCACCGTGCTGATGAAGCCCATTCTGCGGCATCGCATTCTGCTGAACTTCCAAGCGGAATCCGACCATCTGACGCAGGACGATATCTTGAGCAAGCTGCTGGAGGCCATGCCCGCGCCTCGAGAATAGGTGCGGCATTCCGCTATGCTCCAGCGTTTCCTAGATCCGACGGTTCTCGCTGGAATCTCCGGCCTGGACCTGGTGGCCCGCACGGTAGTCGACGGATTTGTGGCGGGCCTGCACCGCTCGCCCGATTTCGGCTTCAGCCAGGAATTTGCCGAATACCGCGCGTACACGCCGGGCGACGACCTGCGGCACGTCGATTGGAACGTTTTTGCGCGCACCGAGCGCGCCTATCTCAAGCGCTATCGCGGCGAGACCAATTGCCAGTTGACAATCCTGCTGGACTGCAGCCGGTCGATGAAGTTCACCTCGCACAAGATCGACAAGCTGGAATACGCGCGCTATCTCACGGCCTCCCTGGCGTACCTGGCGAAGATGCAGCGCGACGCGGCGGGCCTGATTATTTTCGATGACGAGGTGCGGAATTTCGTGCCTCCCTCAACGCGCCAAGGACAGCTCGCGCGCCTGCTGCACGCGGTGGAGAGGGCCGAAGTCGGCAATCGCACCAATTACGAAAAGCCCTTCTCGCATGTGCGCGAATTTCTTCACCGCCGCGGGCTGATCGCCGTGATCTCGGATTTCTGGGAGCCGCCCGAGCAAGTGATCAAAACCATCGCTCCCCTGCGCTTTCACGGGAATGAAGTGGTGCTGTTTCATGTGCTCGATCCGGAAGAGATTCGCCCGAAGTTCCGCGACCCCGCGCTGCTCGAAGATCTGGAGTCCGGCGCTACGCTCGAAGTCTCGCCGGAGTACGCCGCCAAGGAATATCCGGCGAAAATCGACGCGCACCTGGAGGACCTCCGGTCGCGAGCGAAGGGAGCGGGACTGGATTACTTCCTGATCGACACCGGCCGCCCGCTCGACGCTGCACTGCGCGAGTATCTGGCGATTCGCAGAGGACGAATGTAATGGGTTTCTTCACGCCCTGGTTTTTGGCGGGCGCCGCAGCAGTGGGGTTGCCGATCTGGCTGCATCTCCTCAAGCGTCATAAGACCGATCCCAAACTGTTTCCGTCGCTGATGTTTTTCGAATTTCGCGAGACCAGTTCGGTCAAGCATCGCCGCCTCGACCACATATTGTTGTTCGTTCTTCGCACGCTAATGATTTTGCTGCTGGCGCTGCTCTTCGCCAGTCCCTTCATTCGCCGCTCCGCTGCGGCTTCCAACGGCAAGAAGCTCACGATCGTGGCCATCGATCGCTCTTTCAGCATGCGCGACGGTGACCGGCTGGATCGCGCCAAGAATCAGGCCATGCAGGTTCTCGGCAATTCGAAGCCGGGCGACCAGGCCCAGGTGATTGCGCTCGCCGGGCAAGTGCAGGCGCTGACCCAGGTCACCACCGATTCCGCCGCGCTGCGCGCCGCCGTTGCAGGCGTCCAGCCCAGCGATAGCCGCGCGTCCTTTGGCGAATTGGCGCGTTACCTGCGCACTCTTAGCGAAGGCCAGAAGATGCCGCTCGAAGTTCATCTGGCGAGCGATCTGCAGAAGTCGGCCATGCCGCCGGGCTTCGCGGACCTGCGCCTGGCGCCCGCGACCACGCTGGTATTTCATCCGGTGGGCGGCGCGGCCAAAAATTGGACAGTCGAAAGTGTAGTCGCTCCCCGCCGGGTATTCGATCCGAAGCGCGTCAAAATCCAAGCGACCATCGCCGGCTTCGGCACGCCCGCCGCGAAACGCACGGTGACGCTGCTGCTGAACGGACGCGAGCTCCAGAGCAAAAGCGTGGACGTGCCCGAGAATGGCCGCGCGCCGGTCGAGTTTTTGGGCCTGGACGCGCCTTACGGTTTCAGTAAAGGCGAAGTCCGCATCGATGCAGCCGATTCACTGCCGGTCGACGATCATTATTACTTCTCGACCGAGCGCGCCGATCCCCGCAAAGTTCTGTTTATCGACGACGGACGCCACACCCGCGCCGAACTCTATTTTCACGATGCGCTCGACGCCTCGGGCGATGGCGGATTCCAATTGGATTCGCTGCATCCGGATGTCGCGGCGTCGGCGAATCTCGCGAGCTATGCTTTCGTGGTTTTGAACGATTTATCCAGCGTTCCGCAGAATCTTGAAAGCTCGCTGGAGCATTACGTGAACGCCGGCGGCTCCGCGCTGGTGGTTCTGGGTCCGGGCTCTGCGGTGCTGCCGCGCGTGCCGGTGCTGGATGAAGCTATCCAGGCTTCGAGTTACGCGGGACGCGAGGGTGGCCTGTTCCTGACGGTGACGGATATAGACTCCGGCCATCCGGCGCTGCGCAGCGTCGATCGCTTTAACGGCGTCAAGTTTTATCAAGCCATTCACGTCAGCACTGCGAAGTCGAGGGTGCTGGCGAAGCTGAATGACGGCACGCCGCTGGTGCTTGAACGCGCCATCGGCGAAGGCAAGGTGCTGGCCTTCACGTCGACCTTCGACAATGTCCTGAACGATCTGCCGATTCACGCCTCCTGGGTGCCTTTCGTGGCGCAGACCGCGCTCTATCTGGGCGGCGGAGGAGCTGAACAGCCGGTGAATCTTGCGGTGGATTCGTACGTGGAACTGCGCGCGGGAGACGGCAAGGGCGCCGCGGCCGAAGTGCTGGGTCCCGACGGCAAGCGCATGTTGTCGCTCGAAGAGGCGGTCAAGGCTCGCAACGTGGCGCTGGATCGCGAAGGGTTTTTTGAAATCAAGACCGCGGCGGGGCGCCGCAGCCTGGTGGCGGTGCACGCAGATCGCAGGGAATCGGACCTAACACCGATTCCGGCCGAGACTTTGGACCTTTGGAAGGGCACTGGAACCAGCGATTCCACACCTGGCGGCGGCGGTTCGGGAGCCGCGGGCGGGGCCGATGAGTCGTGGGGTCTGTGGCCCTATATTTTATTGTTATTGTTAGGAGTAGCGGTAGCCGAATCGGTGGTAGCGGATGGATTCTTGCGCCCCTCGGCCCCGCAGCGGGAAACGTTGAAACGGGAGGCGGCATGAACACGCGCGACCAACTGAATCAGTATCTCCAGGGTCTCGAGAAGCGCATGCGCTGGCTGGCGGTGTCCAAGGGCGCGGCGGTTGCCGCGGGCGTAGCCCTGGGAGCCACTCTCGCGCTGGTGTTGATCACCAACGCGCTCGCGTTTTCCTCCAGCAGCATGACGGTTGCGCGCGTAGTGTTGTTCGTCGCGCTGGCCGCCGCGGTGGGTTTCGCGCTGGTGATCCCGCTGATGCATCTGAATCGCCGCAAGGCCGCCGGCCGGGCGGAAACCTCGTTCCCCGAATTCCAGGAACGCCTGCTCACCTACGTCGAACGCAGCGAGAAGCGCGATCCCATGCTGGAACTGCTGGCCATGGATACCATGTCGGTGGCTCAAAGAACCCAGCCGGAACTGGTCGCGCCGCGCAAGTCGATTTTTGCGCTGGCGACTTCCGCGGGCGCCTTGGGCGCGGTGTTATTGTGGCTGATCCTGGCGGGTCCGGGATTCCTCGGCTACGGCGCATCCTTGCTGTGGGCGGGAGCGCCCAAGGCGGGAGCGGCCAGATTCTATGAGATCACGGTGCAGCCCGGCAATAAGCTGATCCGGCGCCGTTCGGACCAGGTGATCACCGCGCAACTGAGTTTTGAAGCGCCCCAGGTCCGCCTATTCGCAAAATATGCGAGCACCGCCAAATGGGAAGAAGCGCAGATGGCGCCCCGCAACGGAACTTCTTATGAGTTTCTATTTGCGGGCGTGCCGGAGCCGGTGGAATATTACGTGGAAGCGTCCGGCGTGAAGTCGCCCACCTATAAGCTCGACGTGGTGGATCTGCCCGGCATCAAGCATATTAAAGTCACGTATCATTTCCCCGCTTGGTTAGGGTCGAAAGCGATTGTGGAGGATCCCGGCGGCGATCTGCGCGCAGTTGCGGGGACTGTCGCCGAACTCACCGTGACGACCGACCGTCCACTGGGCAACGGCATCATCGAAGTCGACGACGGCTCGCATATCGCGCTCGAAGCGAACAG
>Ga0207657_10003300_pt1 | contig 17247 bp, 21 predicted proteins | sample KBSC33metaG_FD_184316 | JGI IMG/M metagenome (GOLD analysis project Ga0207657, IMG submission 184316) | Corn rhizosphere microbial communities from Kellogg Biological Station, Michigan, USA - KBS C3-3 metaG (SPAdes) (version 2) | ecosystem: Host-associated > Plants > Roots > Rhizosphere > Soil ... | reverse complement strand
ACACGTCTCGTCGATCGGCCCACCAGGCATCCATCAGGATGCAGTCCGGAAGCGGGATGGGGCGATTGGGCGAAGGCAGGATCGGATTGCGCATGTCCGAAGCATGCCGGCGGCGTTTGCAGTTTTTGTGCAGAGCCCGAAGAGCTTTTGAGGATTCAGCCCCTTAGCAATTCCAGCAGCCGCACTGCCGAATCGAATTCTGCCCGCCGCTTGGCGCGCCGTGCAGTGATCTCCTCGACCTCGCCCCACAGCGAGACGTTGTGATCCTCGTCCACATGCGCCGCGACCCAGACGTCCTCGGACGACAGCAACCCGTGCCGAAGGGCCAGTGCCAGCAGTCCCGAGCCGGTGATCGATGTGATCGCGTTCATGGCCGTCAGCGCGAACAGACCCTCACCCTCGAGAGCTGCGCTCAGGCGGGCGAGCGTCGCTGCCGGCTGCGGTTGATGCACGATCCCGATCGTCGGCTGGAACGCCACGCTGAAGTGCCGTGCCAGTTTCATCAGCACGCCGTCCCACATTTCCTCCTGCCGCTGCACCAGGGACTCCGGCGTATCGGCGCGATAAAGCAGAAGGTCGTTGCCGGCGAATTTGACGATCTCGTCCCGAAGCGCCGGCACGCTCTCCTCGCCGGCCTCGACCGCCGAGTTGACGAGCCGCGTCATCGGCATCGTCATCGGGTCGATCTGCTTGTCCTGCGCCGCCCACTCCGCCGCCATAGCCTCCGCAATCGAGGCCAGCGGCACGACGACATGCTTCATGCCAGGGGTCCGCGGCACCTTGCCGTCCAGTCCGACCGCAAACCCGCTCTCCATCGGAATCACGGTCGCGTCTTTGTAGAACCGCTTGGGCAGATCGCGTTTGACATGCGCCTGCGCCCGACCATAGCCGTCCTCGCGATGCTGCTCGGCGTCTTCGAGGAACTCACGCATGCGCCGCCCCCAGCAGATCGTCGACGGCGGCGTCGAGTTCCGCAAAGTCGCGCAGCACGATGTCGGCGCCCGCCTCCTCGAGGTCTTCGACCGCATGGTAGCCCCACGCCACGCCGATCGCCTTGACCTTCCCTGCCTTGGCCATGCGCATGTCGTGCACGGTGTCGCCGACCATCACCGTGCGGGCGGCCTCGACACCGGCCTTCTCCATTGCCGACTCCAGCATCTGCGGATCGGGCTTGCCGCGATTGTGCGTCGGCGTCTCGATCGAATTGAACCGCGCCACGATGCCGTGATGCTCGAGCAGCGTCACCGCCCCCTGGTAGCCCTTTCCCGTGGCGACCGCGAGAATGGTCTCGGGTGCGGCCTGCAGGCGGTCCAGCGCCTGCAGCGCACCGTTGAACATCGGCTCCCGCGTCGCCGCCGTTCGCGCCTGATAGTGCCTGATGTAGCTCTCGAGCAGAACGTCGACGCGGGCCGGATCGGCACTCGGTGCCAGGATCGCGACAGCATCACGCGCCGTGATCCCCGAAATCGCGCGGATCGCATCCTCGTCGGGGATCGGCTCGTCGACGGCTCGGAATGCTTCGCCCACCGTCTGCACGATCAGCGCCTCGGAGTCGATCAGTGTTCCATCGAGGTCGAATATCACCAGTCTCATTCGCTCTCCGGATCCTGATCCTTGACGTCGTAGCGGTCGGCATCGAAGCCCAGCGCCTCGAAGCTCTGTGCCATGTGCGGCGGAAGCGGCGCGCTGACATCCAGGATCTTGCCGCTGCGCAGCGGCAGCCGGATGCGCCTGGCATGCAGCAGCAGCCCCTCGCTGAGCCCCGGCGCGCCCTGGAAGTTCTCGATGTTGAAGTACCGCGGATCGCCCATGATCGGGTTGCCCAGCTGCTGCATGTGGACGCGCAACTGGTGCGTCCGCCCCGTCACCGGCTTCAATGTCACCCAGGCGAAGCGGCGGGCGGCGACGTCCGTCGTCGAATAATACGTCATCGAATGCTGGGCGCCCGGATAGTTCTGTTCGACCACCACCATCTGCTCGTTGTCGCCGACGATCTGCTTGGCGAGAAAACACGAGATCGAGCCCTGTGCCGGCTTCGGGTTGCCGTACACCACGGCCCAGTAGATCTTCCGCGCCGAGCGTGACTGGAACACCTTGCCGAAGTGTGACGCGGCGGCCCGCGTCTTGGCCACCACCAGCACGCCGGAAGTATCGCGATCGAGCCGATGCACCAGCCTGGGCGCCTCGCCCTGCTTGTTGGGCAGGCTCTTCAGCAGCCCGTCCATGTGCCGCTTGGTGCCGCTGCCGCCCTGGCTCGCCAGCCCATGCGGCTTGTTGAACACATAGAGTTCATCGTCCTCGTAGAGGATCAGCGAGCGCAGGAACGCCGCGTCCTCGGCGTTGATCTTCTGCTCGATCCGCCGCACCTCGGCCTCGAGCGGCGGAATGCGCACCTGCTGGCCGGCCTCGAGCCGCGAATTGGTCTTGGCGCGGCCGCTGTCGATGCGCACCTGCCCGGTGCGGATCAGTTTCTGCAGATGCCCGAATGTCACCTGCGGAAAGTGCACACCGAACCAGCGGTCGAGCCGCATGCCGTCTTCGTCACGACCGACGGTCTGGAGTCGCGCTCCACTCATGCGCCGACCCGCATCACGACGAGCCCAACATACAGGGACGCAATGCCCACCACGACCGAGCCGACGACATAGAACAGTGCGGGCGCAATCTCGCCGCGTTCGAGCATGGCAATCGCATCAAGCGAGAATGACGAGAATGTGGTGAAGCCACCGAAGATTCCCACAGCGACGAAGAGCCGCGCGTCTGCCTGCCAAGCCGGCGTGGTGCGCGTGATGTAGCCGATGAACAGCCCCATCGCCAGTGAGCCCGCGATGTTGATCAGCATGGTGCCGAGCGGGAACGTCGAGTTCCACGCCTTGCCCACCAGCACTCCCGTGCCATAGCGGGCCACAGAGCCGAGTGCGCCGCCGATGGCGACCAGAAGGTAAGGGTTCATATCTCAATTCGTTCGCAGTTTGAGCCCGTCTTTATCGAATCGCGTTCGCCGAAGCCAGCATCACTCACGGATCGCTGAGACGTGACTTTCCTGTCCGCCGCCTGTCCCACTTGTAAGACTTCTTAAGGCAACATCCATGGTGGTTGCGAGTTAGGTGGGCCGAGGGCAAATGCAGGAGTTTACAATGCAACTATCGAACCTTAAGTCGGCACTCGTCCTGGGCGCTGCGATTTTCACTCTGAGCGTCGGCGGCGCCTTTGCTGCGACCACGCTCGACACCTCGGTTGACGTTCTCGCCGGCCCTGGCTCGCACTACAAGCCGATTGCCAAGCTTCAGGCCGGTCAGACCGTGAAGGTCACGCGCGAGGCCAGCGACTGGTGCCGCGTCTCGACCGGTCAGGCCACCGGCTGGGTCAATTGCAGCGACATCAACGGGCTGGTGCGGAAGGCCCCGGCGCCGGCGGCCGCCCCGGCCATCTCGGCGCCGGATTGGACCAGCGACCAGGTGCTGAATACGCTGCACGAGAACGACACCCAGAACCACACCTTCGGCTGACCAGGTCAGGGTGCCGCCTGAGCTGCGGCACCCTCGACCACCGCACCCCGATGACGATTGTCCGGCGGCCTCATCGGTAATTTGAGGCAACGATCACGGAAGTGACGAGTTAGTCGGCGGTGAGGGCTATTGCAGGAGTCTAAAATGAAACTGTCCAAACTCACTACAGCGCTGATTACCGGTGCGGCCGTTCTCACCCTCACCGCGGGCGGCGCGCTCGCTGCGGTGCTCGACAATGACGTCACCATCTACTCCAAGCCGAACTCGGCTGCCGGGTCGAAGCCGATTGGCACCATTAGTGCCGGCCAGGCTGTTGAAGTCACCCGGTCGGCGAATGCCAGCTGGTGCCGCGTGACGGGTCAGGGGATCACCGGCTGGGTCGCGTGCACCGACATCAATGGTGTTGCCGGCGCCGCCCCCTCGACAGGACCGGTCACCCCGGCGCCTGACGCTTCGGGTGACCAGGTGCTCAATACGCTGCATGGCAGCCACGACGGTTCGTTCAGCTGATCCGTCACAGCTAGCAACAGGGGTGTCGCGGCGATCCGCGGCCCCCTATTCTTCCGCCTGCTTCTTGGCCCTGAGCTTGGTCCAGTAATCGAGCCGCTTGATGATCTCGCGCTCGTGGCCCCGCTCAACCGGTCGATAGAAGCTCTGGCGGCCGATCTTCTCCGGGAAGTAGTCCTGCCCAGAGAAGCCTTCCGGCGTGTCGTGGTCGTAGATGTAGCCTTTGCCGTATCCCTGCCCCTTCATCATCTTGGTCGGGGCGTTGAGGATCGTCATCGGCGGCATCGGTGAGCCCGACGAGCGCGCCAGCGCCATGGCCTCGCCAAAGGCCACCTCCACCGAGTTCGATTTGGGCGCCGTCGCGAGGTACACCGCCAGCTGCGCCAGCGCCAGTTCACCCTCGGGCGACCCGAGCATCTCGTAGGCATCGCGCGCCGCGATCGCCAGCGGCAGCGCCTGCGGATCAGCCATGCCGATGTCCTCGCTCGCCATGCGGATCATCCGACGCGCGAGGAACAGCGGGTCCTCGCCTGCCACCAGCATGCGCGCCAGATAATACAACGCCGCGTCCGGGTCACTGCCGCGCACCGTCTTGTGCAGAGCCGAGATCAAATTGTAGTGCCCGTCCTGCTTCTTGTCGTAGATCGGTGCACGCCGCTGCACCACCTGCAGCAGCGCCGGCTTGTCCAGCACCTCGCCCGGCTTGGTCGCCGCGAAGACCTCTTCCACCAGGCCCAGCAGGGCCCGCCCGTCGCCATCGGCCAGCTCGTAGAGCGCCGTTCTGGCGTCGTCGTCGAGCGGCAGCGTCTGACCTACCGCCGCCTCCGCCCGTTGCGCCATCAGCTCGAGCTCGTCCGGCGTGAACGAGTCGAGCCGCAGCACCTGCGCCCGCGACAGCAACGCCGCATTGAGCTCGAAGCTGGGGTTCTCGGTCGTCGCCCCCACCAGTGTCACCGTGCCGTCTTCCATCACCGGCAGGAAGCCGTCCTGCTGCGCCCGGTTGAAGCGATGGATCTCGTCGACGAACAGCAAAGTCCGGTGTCCGCTCAGGCGCTCGAACCGCGCCTCCTCGAACACCTTCTTGAGGTCGGCCACCCCTGAGAACACCGCCGAAATCTGCTTGAAGCGGTAACCCACCGCATCGGACAGCAGCCGTGCGATGGTGGTCTTGCCCGTCCCCGGCGGTCCCCACAGGATCAGCGAGCCGAGCCGCCCGGAGGCGATCATCCGCCTGAGCGTCCCGTCCGGCCCGAGCAGATGCCGCTGCCCGATCACCTCGTCGAGCGATTTCGGCCGCAGCCGGTCGGCCAGCGGACTGTCGACGGCCCGCCCGTCCGCCTCGACCGCGAACAGGTCAGCCACGGCGCACCGCGGCCATTACCCGCTGACGTACGATTGGATCACCTGTCCGTTGCGCTGCAGAACGATCTGCCATCCGTTCGTCCGTCTCGACACCAGGCCCTTGAAGGTCCCGACATCCTGCATGTCCTGGCCATTGATGGAAAGCACGATGTCGCCCTTCCTCAGCCCCATATCGTCGGCTGGCGAGCCTTGTGCAACGTCGGTCACCACGATCCCCTTGCTGTCGAACGGCAGGCCGATGTCCTGCGCCACCGCCGGTGTGAGCTTGCTCACCGTGGTCCCGGCGAACCGCGTATTGCCCGAGATCGTCGCTGTCTCGTCGGGACCCGCGCCTGGCGCCGCGGCCACCGCGACGGTCGCATCGGCCGCTTTGCCGCCACGCACATAGGTGATGTCCACCTGGCTGCCGAGCGGCTTGGTGGCGAAGCGGAAGTCGAAGCCCTGCGGCGCGTCCACGTCGATCCCGTCGATCTTGACGATCGCATCACCCGATTGCAGCCCGGCCTTGGCCGCCGGGCTGCCCGGCGCCACCTCCGCGATCAGTGCTCCGTGCGGCGGATCGATGTTGAGGCTGTCGGCGATGTCGGTCGTCACCTCCTGCAGGCGCGCCCCGAACCAGGGCCGCGTGATCGTCCCCGTCCCCTCGCCCGCCTCGGCCACCGTTCGCGCCATGTTGGCCGGGATGGCAAAGCCGATCCCCACGGACCCGCCGGAGCGGGTGAAGATCGCCGTGTTGATGCCCACCAGCTGCCCCTGCAGATTGACCAGCGCGCCGCCCGAATTACCCGGATTGATCGCCGCATCGGTCTGGATGAAATAGTCGAAATTGCCGGTCTCGACCCCGGTCCGCGCCAGTGCCGAGACGATCCCGCTCGTCACCGTCTGCCCGACCCCGAACGGGTTGCCGATCGCCAGCACCAGGTCGCCCACCTGCACATCGTCGGAATTGGCGAAGTTCAGCGCCGGGAACGTCTTGCCGCCCGCGTTCTGGATCTGCAGCACCGCCAGGTCCGACTTCGGATCGTCGAGCAGCAGCTTCACCGGATATTCCCGCCCGCCGCTGAGCGCGATGTGGATTTCGTCGGCGCCGTGCACGACGTGCGAATTGGTGACGATCACGCCTTTGCCGTCGACGATGACCCCCGACCCCAGCGACTGGCTGGTCTGTGGCCGGCTCTGGAACAGGTCGCCGCCGAACAGCTGCGAAAAGAATGGATCGTTGGCGAAGGGCGACTGGAAGCCCTGCTCGGTCTTGGTCGCGTAGACATTGACCACCGCTGGCGTCACCGCCTTCACCAGCGGCGCAAAGCTCAACTGGATCTGCTGCTGCGTCTGCGGCAGCTCGCGCGTGGCAGGAGGAGGCGCCGGCGTCGCTTGCGCCGCCTGTGTGGTCGTAGCGGTCGCCGCGGCCATCACACTTGGCGCCTCCGCCACCTGCACGTCCAGCGGGATCGTGTCGGTGACCTCGGTCGTCGCCTGGGCGTCGCCGCCACGCTGGATCCATAGGCCGGCACCAACCGCCATCAGGAGAACCAGCCCTGCCACCCCCCAAACCACCTGACGCTGCGCCACGTCCGTCACTCCGGTCAAAATCCGCTGTCGCCGCAGGCGAACGCCCAGATTCCGGCGCCTTTAAGGACGTGCGCTTACCGTTTTGTAAGCTGGGCAAATATGACATTGTACGAGGGGTTGAACGCCCCTATATGCAGCCGCGTTTTGCCTGTCCCCGCCATTCCCGAAAGGCACCGCCCATGACTGCCCCGGCCTCCAACGCTACGGCTGATGACGTCATCCAGCTGCACGCGCCTGCCCACGACAAGAAGGTCTACGCCAACACCTCGCAGCTGATTGCCGCCGAGGAGCCGGATTTTCCGAGCTTTCTGTTCTCCGAGAAGGAGCTGCACCGCGCGGTCAAGGTGTTCAGGAAGGGTTTCGACGGGCTGTTGACCTATGCGGTCAAGTGCAATCCCTCGCCGCATGTCCTGAAGCAACTCCACAATGAGGGGCTGAAGGCGTTCGACGTCGCCTCCAACACCGAGATGGAATTGGTGCGGCAGTTCGCTCCCGGCGCGGTGATGCACTACAACAACCCGATCAAGAACAAGCGCGAGATCGAGCGCGCCTATGAAGAGTTCGGCGTCCGCTCCTTCACCATCGATCATCCGCAGCAGCTCGACCAGCTCGCCGCCATCGTCACGCCCTCGCGCGACGTCGAGGTGACTACGCGCTTCAAGGCCGGCAAGGCGCTCAAGTCCTACGACTTCGGCATCAAGTTCGGCGTCATGCAGGACGGCGCGGCCGAGATCGTCAAGCTCGTCGACCAGATGGGCTTCACGCCCTCGCTGTGCTTCCACGTCGGCAGCCAGTGCGAGGACGCTTACGCCTATGAGCGCCACATCGCCGCCGCGGCCAAGATCGCCGAGGAAGCCGACATCGAGCTCAAGCGCCTCAATATCGGTGGCGGCTATCCAGCGCCCTACCCCACCAGCGAAGCGCCCCCGATGGACGTCTATTTCGACACCATCGGAGCAGCAGTGAAGGACAATTTCGGCGGTTCCCGGCCCGAGCTCATCATAGAGCCCGGGCGCGCTATCGTGACCTCGTCGACCTCCCTGCTGCTGCGCGTCAAGCACCAGCGCGGCGGCGTGTCGGTCTACCTTAACGACGGCGCCTATGGCTCGCTGATGGAAGTGAAGTTCATGCACTTCACGCCGCCGGTCCGCGTCTGGCGCGGTCCGCGTCTGCACGACAATGACGGCAACTTCGAAGACTTCACCGTCTGGGGTCCGACCTGCGACAGCTACGACGTCCTGCCTCAGATCTTCACCCTGCCCTCCGACGTCGACGAAGACGACTGGGTCGAATTCGGCCTGATGGGCGCCTACACCCAGGCATCGCTCACCCCCTTCAACGGCTTCGATCGCCGCGACCAGTACTGGGTCGAAGAAGTCTACACCGGCAAGGAGATGGTCGAGGCCTAATCTCGACCGCAGTGCACACCATCACGGCCACCCTCCGGGGTGGCCGTTTCGTCTGGGAGATGAGTATGGACATCCCGCCACTCGAAACCTTTGGTCCTCGCATCATGATCTGCGGGCCGTCGAACTCGGGCAAGTCGACGTTGTGCGCGGCGCTGGCGGGGAAAATGGGCGCTGAAGCCTTCCACGTTGACCTGTTCCGGCACCTGCCGGGGACCAACTGGGAGCAGCGGCCGGACGACGAGTTCCGTGCGCTGCACGATGAAGCGATCCAGCATGAGCATTGGGTGATGGATGGGAACTACTCGAGCCTGATGCCGCAACGCTTCGCTCGCGCGACCGGTGTGATCCTGCTCGGCGACAATCGCTGGGCCAACTACCGCCGCTATCTGTGGCGTACTCTGACCCAGCGAAAGGGGCGGGTGGGCTCGCTGGCGGGCGACAAGGACAGCGTCAGTTGGGAGATGACCAAGTGGATACTGCTCTTGCAGCCGCCGCGGCGTGAGCGCGACCGAGCACGAGTGCGCAATGCCGGTCTCCCGATGCTCGAATTCAACTCGATGACCGAGTCCAACCGCCTCTACACGGCCTGGGGTCTCACCCGCGGTTGACATCGCCGCTGAGGCGCCTATATCGCCCTTATCCGCCACGCAACAGGATGGTGCCCGATGGATTTCCAGCTGACCGATCGCTTTGCCCTGATCCGTCATATGGACTCCACTCATGCCCAGCATCCAGTTGAAGGCCCTCTCGCTCGCAACGCCTGACGGCCGCGATCTTCTCCAGAATCTCGATCTAAGCTTCGGCACAGAGCGCACCGGCGTCGTCGGCCGCAACGGCACCGGCAAGACCACCCTCCTGCGCGCCATCGCCGGCGACATCGTGCCGAAGTCCGGCTCCATTGCCATCGACGGCCGCATCGGCGTGCTTCGCCAGACAGTAATGTCCGACACCGCCAGCGTTGCCGAAGCGCTCGGTCAACGCGACGGCCTTGTTCGCCTCGCGCGCGTCGAGGCCGGTGACGGCACCGCCGAAGATTTCGACTCTGTTGATTGGACGCTGCCCGCCCGCATTGCCGAGGCTCTCGCGCAAGTCGGCCTGCCTGCGCTCGGCGACGATCGCCCTGTCGACACCCTGAGCGGTGGCCAGCGTACCCGCCTCTCGCTGGCGGCACTGCTGCTTAAGGCGCCGGACATCCTCCTGCTTGATGAACCCACCAACAACCTCGATGCGGACGGTCGTCGTGCCGTCGCTGAACTGCTGCGCAACTGGAAGGGCGGCGCCCTTGTCGTCAGTCACGACCGCGACCTGCTGCATGACGTCGACCGCATCCTCGAGCTAACGAGCGTCGGCACCAGACTGTATGGCGGCAACTGGGACGCCTACGTCGAGCGACGGGCTCTCGACCTTGCCGCCGCACAACACGACCTTTCCGCGGCCGAGCGACAACTCGCCGACATCGACCGCAAAGTCCAGGAACGGAGCGAACGCAAGGCCCGCGCCGACTCCCGTGGTCGCGCCAAGGCGGCGCGAGGCGACATGCCGCGCATCGTCGCCGGCGGCATGAAGCGTGCCGCCGAGAACACGACCGGTATGCAGTCGCACCTCGCCGACCGGCAACGAGAAGGCGCCACATCGGCGCTCCTCGAGGCGCGTACCCGGATCGAAATCCTGCAGCCGCTCGCGGTGACCCTGGAAAGCACGGACCTGCCGTCGGGCCGAACCGTGCTTCTCATCGACAATCTCACAGGCGGCCCAGGTGACAAGCCAATCATCCGGAATCTATCGCTCCGGATCACTGGTCCCGAACGTGTCGCGCTGATCGGCCCAAACGGCTCGGGCAAGACAACGCTGTTGCGGCTCGCGACCGGCTCGATCGAGCCCGCCTCGGGAACGGCGAGCATCACCGCACGCCATGCGCTCCTCGATCAACAGGTCGCCCTGCTCGATCCCGCGCAAACGATCCGCGAGAACTACCTGCGGCTCAATCCCGGCGACACCGAGAACGCCTGCCGCGCGGCCCTTGCCCGGTTCATGTTCCGCGCCGACGCCGCGTTGCGAACGGTCGGCGAACTGAGCGGCGGCGAGGTGCTGCGCGCCGGACTCGCCGTCACCATCGGGTCATCGCATCCGCCGGAGCTCTTGATCCTCGACGAGCCGACCAACCATCTCGACCTCCACGCCATCGCCGCGGTCGAAGCCGGATTGCGCGCCTATGACGGCGCCCTGCTCGTGGTCAGCCACGACCGCGCCTTCCTCGACGCCATCGGCATTACCCGGGAGGTGGTTCTTTCCTGACTCGCCACAACCAGGGTGTCATTCCCCGCGAAGGCGGGAAACCAGGACTCAGCTGCACTGAGGTCGGAGGCCTGGGCCGGGATTCCGCCGTGGCGAGGGTGACAAAGCGGACGACCGAAAAAAGCCAGGGGCTCGCCACCGGCAAGCCCCTATTCGCTAGTCTCTATTCGCTACTCGCTCACTCGTCGCGATAGACCTTCTCGCGCCGCTCATGCATCTCCTGCGCCTCGAGGCTCAAGGTCGCGATCGGGCGCGCATCCAGCCGGGCGATCCCGATCGGGTCGCCGGTTTCTTCGCAATAGCCGTACGTGCCGTCTTCGATGCGCTTGAGCGCCGCGTCGATCTTGCTGATCAGCTTGCGCTGCCTGTCGCGCGTCCTGAGCTCCAGGGCACGATCGCTCTCCGACGACGCCCGGTCGGCCATGTCCGGATGGTTCTGGCTCTCTTCCTGGAGGTTCTCCAGCGTCTCGCGACTTTCGCGAAGGATATCTTCCTTCCAGGTCTCGAGCTTCTTGCGGAAGTATTCCCGCTGCCGCGGGTTCATGAAGGGTTCGTTTTCAGTGGGCCGGTATTCAGCCTCGGCAACCGCGCTTCGCACCATAAGGACTCAACTCACCATCCCCGGAATTTCCGGCCTTATAGTGGGCTGCAAACCGATCGGCAAGCTTTGCCGAGTGCCATGATAAATTCGTGAATCTTGTGCCACAATTGGCACTTACGTGGCAGGATAGCGGCCGAACTTGGCGAGTTCGACGCGCGCCCTAAGCTCGATGTCGTCGAGGACGTCATCGAGGCCCGGCAGATTGCGCTCACGCGCCTGCCCGATAAGCACCATCACCTGGTTGAGCCGACCCTCGCTCACCTGCCCGATCAGCAGGTCCGCCTTGATCGTCTCCAGCGCATCGAGCAGCGCGTTGCCCCGTCGCAGCGCCTTCTTCTTGGCGAGCATGGGGTCTTCCACCGCCTGCAGCGCCAGCAGCGCGTCGATGCCTGACGTCGCGGCAATCGGGGCAGCGGCCGCAGCGCGCTGGGCCGTTACCCCGTCATCGACGAAAAAGCCGCCGTTCTGGCCGGCACGGCCAACGCCGCCGCGGTTGCTGACCGAATTTGCTCTGGCGGTGTTCTCGACGCGCAAGGCTTGCGACTCTCGGGGCGATGATCGCCTGCCCGGCAAAATCTGCCGTCAGCCGTTAACAACATCTTAACGACCCGGCAAATGCTGCTGGCCCGCCCCCGCATCGCCGGAAGCACCACAGCAAAATCAACGGCTTAGCGGACTGGCACGTATTTCGCATTGCCTGTCTCGATTGCGCGCGCCGTGGGGACGGTACGCCAACCGGGGAATGAGAATGAAACATTGGGCACTGAAGCAGGTTCTGGCGGCGCTGTTCATCGCCATGACCCTGTGGGTTCCCGCCGCGCCGGCCCATGCCGCCACGGCCCGCATCAAGGACATCGTCAGCATCGAGGGGGTCCGCGACAACCAGCTCGTCGGCTACGGCCTCGTCGTCGGCCTCAACGGCACCGGCGACAGCCTCAACAATTCGCCCTTCACCAAGCAGAGCCTGCAGGCCATGCTCGAGCGGCTCGGCGTCAACACCCGCGGCGAGAACATGCGCACCGGCAACGTCGCCGCCGTGATGGTCACCGCCAATCTCGCCGCCTTCTCCACTCAGGGCTCGCGCCTCGATGTCAATGTCGCCTCGCTGGGCGACGCCACGAGCCTGCAGGGCGGCACCCTGCTCGTGACCCCGCTGCTTGGCGCCGACGGCGAGGTCTACGCCATCGCCCAGGGCAGTGTGTCCATCAACGGCTTCAAGGCCTCGGGCGACGCAGCCACCGTCATTTCCGGCGTGCCGACCACCGGCCGCATCTCCTCCGGCGGCCTCATCGAACGCGAGATCGGCTTTACCCTGGGCGCCCAGCGCAGCCTCCGGCTTGCCCTCAAGAACCCCGACTTCACCACCTCGCGCCGCGTCGCCCTCTCGATCAACGACTTCATCGGCACCCCCTGCGCGGTGCCGGAGGATCAGGCGACGGTGCGCATCACCCTGCCGCAGAACTTCAACGGCAACATCGTCGACCTCATCACCGACATCGAGCAGCTGGTGATCGAGACCGACCAGCCGGCCAAGATCGTCATCGACGAGAACTCCGGCATCATCGTTATGGGCAAGGACGTCCGCGTCTCGACCGTCGCGGTGGCGCAGTCCAACCTCACCGTGACCATTGCCGAGAACCCGCAGGTCAGCCAGCCGCCGCCGTTGAGCAACGGCGTGACCACCACCGTCCCGCGCACCGATCTTGGCGTCAACATCGTCAACTCCGACCTCGCGGTGGTGAAGGAGTCGGTGAGCCTGCAGGAGCTGGTCGACGGCCTCAACGCCCTGGGCATCAGCCCGCGCGATCTGATCACCATCCTCCAGGCCATCAAGGCGTCCGGCGCCCTGCAGGCCGACATCGAGGTGTTGTGATGCAGAGCGTCGTTCCACTGCCCAAGGTCGATCCGGCCACCCCCGGCTACGCCAAGCTGCACCAGCAGGCCAAGGATCTCGAAGGCGTGTTCCTCAACACGCTGATGAAGGAAATGTTCTCCTCGGTGAAGACTGATAACCAGAGTTTCGGCGGCGGTTTTGCCGAAGAAACCTGGCGCGGCATGCAGGCCGAGCAATTCTCCGCTGCCCTGGCCGACCAGGGCGGCGTGGGTCTCGCCGATCAGCTCATGCCCACCCTGCTCAAGCTTCAAGAAGCCAACTAAAACGGGAGTCTATCGTGTCCGCCGCTGAACGCCTCGCTGCCCTCGACGAACTCCCCGCCCGCGATCTTCTCGCCTTCACCGAGGGCACCTTGCGTGCGCTCGTCGAGATCATGAACAAGGAAACCACCCTGCTGCGGGCGGCTCGCCACCGCGAGGCGATGGACCTGAGCGCCGAAAAGACCCGCCTGGCGCAGGATTACGTCACCTATTCGCGCGCCGTGCAGCGCCAGCTCGAGCGGCTGAAGGCCGAGGCGCCTGCCGACATTGGCCGGCTGAAACTCGGCCATGAGCGCCTCGCCACCCAGATGGCCGAGAACCTCAAGGTCATCGCCACCGTCCGCACCGTCACCGAAGACCTGTTGACCGACGTCGCCCAGCACGTCGCCCGCGCCACCCGCCCCAGGACCTACGGCTCCGGCGGCGAGGTCTCAGCGCCCAAGGCCCTGACCGGCGGCATCGCGGTCAACCGCGCCCTTTGATCCTTACAGTTTGAAACAACTCGTCCGGTCGCGCGAAAGCGATCGGAGACGAATGCAGTCGTAGCTTCATCTGCGAAGGGCCAGGAAATTCCGGCCCTCATTGCATTGGATATCGATCGTGGTCGCCAGAATCGCGCCAGAGCCGATCATCTCAGGAACCGTGGTGACCCAGTACCGGGCCCGCGGCGATGAGTATTCGACGCGCTCCGGCCAGACCCTGGTCGCCGGCGACCCGCTGCCCCCGATCCTCGCGCCCGTCCCCGAGCCCGTGCCGGCCCCGGCGATCCTGCCGCCCAGCCAGGCCTTCGCCGCCGCGCTGATCGTCGAGCGGATGCCGCCGCGGCCGCCGTCGCTGGCCGAAATCCGACTCAGGATGCCCGGCGGCTGGCAGGCGCCCGCCTCCTCGCTGAGCCTCACCGACCGTCGGGCCTGATCCTCGTTCATTAACCGGATGCCAACGTCATCAGCGACGCTCGGCAAACTTTTCCCCCCGCGTGCAAAGGCCCGGGAATCCTGCCCTTTACGGCTCGTTTACCTCGTCGCAGCAGGCGGAACTTAATCTTAATCGCAAGGCTCGCTGTTAACTTTTCTTTACGAGGTCGCGCCGGATATTCGCCGGGACGCTTCAGGAAGAGGCGCTAGTACTGGACCCCAGAAGAGGAAAATTATGTCCAACGTTGCTCTCTCGCAGGCCGTTCGTTCGAACCTGCTCAGCCTTCAGAACACCGCTTCGCTGCTCGACGCCACCCAGACCCGTCTGGCCACTGGCAACAAGGTCAACAGCGCTCTCGACAATCCCACCAGCTACTTCACCGCGTCGTCGCTGAATTCGCGCGCCTCGGACCTCGGCAACCTGCTGGACTCGGTTGGCAACGCCATCCAGACCATCCAGGCCGCCAACGATGGTATCACCTCCATCACCAAGCTGGTCGACTCCGCCAAAGCGACGGCCAACCAGGCCCAGCAGCTGGCGACCACGGTCGACAGCGCCGAGCATATTGCGACGGTGACAGGTGGCACCTACGTAGCACCCGGTGCGAACGGCCCCCTCACGATCAACGGCACCAGCGTTACCGTCAACACGACCGACACGCTCGCCAACGTTGTCAGCAACATCAACTCGGCCGCCATCGCCGGCGTCACCGCTGCCGCGGGCACTGGCGCCAATGCCGGCAAGATCGTTCTGACCGCTGCCGCGGGCACCAGCATCGCAGTCACGACGAACATTGCTGGCTTCGCCGGTACTGAAACTGACACTTACGCCGCTGCCGGCGCGACGCAGGTCGCCAACCCGGCTCGTGGTGCGCTGATCGCTCAGTACAACGGCCTGCTCAGCCAGATCGACGACCTGACGGCTGACGCCGGCTACAACGGCAACAACCTTCTCGCTGGCACCTCGACCCAGTTGAAGGTGGTCTTCAACGAGACCGGCACCTCCAGCCTGACCATCGGCGGCAAGGATGCCAGCTCGGCGGGCCTAGGCCTCACCACGCTCGGCTCGACCGCGTTCGACACCAATGCGTCGATCACGACCATCCAGGCGTCGCTGAAGGCCGCGACGGATACCCTGCGCGCCGACGCGTCGAGCTTCGGTTCGAACCTGTCGATCGTGCAGACCCGTCAGGACTTCACCAAGTCCCTGATCAACACTCTGCAGACCGGCGCGGCGAATCTGACCCTCGCCGACTCGAACGAAGAAGCTGCCAACCTGCTCGCTCTGCAGACTCGCCAGAGCCTCAGCACGAAGGCTCTGTCGCTTGCGTCGCAGTCCGACCAGAACGTCCTCCGTCTGCTCCAGTAATCCGGATCAGACATCGACTTCGGAAGGCGGGCCTCGTGCCCGCCTTTCTCTTTTACGGGTCCGGGCTGGCGGCCAGCCTCGCCCCCGAATAGAACAGAATAGCGTAAACTGCTGACACGATTCGAAGACTTGCCGCGGAGGCTAACCAGTGTCCCTCAAAGTCGAACTCAAGCCGCACGAACGCCTGATCATTGGCAGTTGTGTCGTCACCAACTCCGACCAGCGCACACGGCTCTTCATCGATGGCAGCGCGCCGATCCTGCGCGAGAAGGACATTCTAACGGCCGACACGGCCAACTCGCCGGCCAGGCGCATCTACTTTGCGGTGCAGCTGATGTACCTCGACAACGACATCTCGAAACTGCGCGGCGAGTACTTTGAGCTTGTCAACGACATCGTCACGGCGGCGCCGTCATGCGTCCCCATTGTCGACGAAATCAATAACGACATCTTAACCGGCTCTCTGTACAAAGCTCTGAAGGCAGCCAAACGGCTCATTCAGTACGAACAGGACCTCCTCACAAATGCAGCAGCACGGGGCTCACGCCTACCAGCAGGTGGGCAAGCAGACAGTTAACCCCCGCGAGCTCGAGGCGAACCTGCTGTCCAAGTCCGCGACCAATCTGCAGCGCATTCGTGACAACTGGGACTCATCGACCAACAACGACCTGGCGGCCGCGCTGCGCTTCAATCGTCGCCTGTGGACCGTGTTTATGACCTCGGTCACCGACCCAACGAGTCCCCTGCCCCAGGATGTGCGTGAGAACGTCGCCAACCTCGGCATCTTCATTGCCAAGCACATGCTGCAGCTGCAAGTCGAACCCGCAGCAAGGAAGCTTGACGTGCTGATCAATATCAACCGGCAACTGGCGGCCGGTCTGCGCGCGACACCGCCGAACGAGTAGAGCCTCGTTACACTCGCCTCAGCCGCAAGCAACCACACAACTATCGTGCTGCTGCACGGGGTATCAGCTGACCTCTCGGTTGAGCTGCGGCCGTCGGCCCCCGCCTACTTCAGATAATTGACCAGCGACAGCTTCGAGATCAGCGACGTCGTCTGGTACGTCGCCTGCAGCCGCGTCTGCAGGGCCGCGATCTGTACCGCGACCTCGTTGTCGTCCGACTTCTCAATGCCGCCGAGCAGCCCCTGCATCTGGCTGCTGTAGTCGGTGTGGCGCGATTTGATGTCGCCCACCTGCACCTTGGCGTTATTAAGCTCTATGCTCACCATCGCAATCGAGCCCTGCGTGCTGTTGTTGCTCACTGAGAGGTTCTGCACGTTCCGCGACGCGATCGCGTCGAACCGTCCTTCGACATTTGGGTCCGCTGTGCTGAATGTCTGCGACGCCAGCACGGCGAGCGAGCGAACGAGCGTCAGCGTGCCACTTTCATTGGCTTGGGCGCCGTAGTTCACCGTCTGCGAGTCATCAACCCGTGCCTGGATACTCGACCGCGGGTTGGCGGAGTCCCCGCCTTTGTACCACATCACCGTCGTCGACGGATCGGCGACGACCAGTGTCGTCGCGTGCGCGAAGTCCGGGCTTGGTTGCACCCG
>Ga0207657_10003299_pt1 | contig 17249 bp, 18 predicted proteins | sample KBSC33metaG_FD_184316 | JGI IMG/M metagenome (GOLD analysis project Ga0207657, IMG submission 184316) | Corn rhizosphere microbial communities from Kellogg Biological Station, Michigan, USA - KBS C3-3 metaG (SPAdes) (version 2) | ecosystem: Host-associated > Plants > Roots > Rhizosphere > Soil ... | reverse complement strand
TCGTCCATCTCGTCGCCGCCGACGCGCAGCGACTGCGAGACGACGATGCCGCCGAGCGAGATGACCGCGACCTCGGTCGTGCCGCCGCCGATGTCGACGATCATGTTGCCGGTCGGCTCTGCGACCGGCAGCCCGGCCCCGATCGCCGCGGCCATCGGCTCCTCGATCAGGTACGCCTTGCGCGCGCCCGCGGAGAGCGTCGCCTCCTCGACGGCGCGCTTCTCGACCCCGGTCACGCCCGACGGGACGCAGACGACGACGCGCGGATGCGCGAAGCGGTGCTGGTGCACCTTCTGGATGAAGTGCCGGAGCATCTGCTCGGTCACGTCGAAGTCGGCGATCACGCCGTCCTTCAGCGGGCGGATCGCGCTGATCGTCCCCGGCGTGCGGCCGAGCATGCGCTTCGCCTCGAGCCCGACCGCGTGCACCTCGCCGGTGCGCTGGTCGATCGCGACGACGGACGGCTCCGAGAGCACGATCCCGCGTCCGCGCACGTACACGAGCGTGTTCGCGGTGCCGAGGTCGACCGCCATGTCGCGGCCGCCGAACCCGGTCAGGTAGTTGAAGATCCCCATCAGCGAGGGGTCACTCTAGCCTGCAAGCACTTCCGCCAACCAGCGGGTGGCCTCGCCGACGATCGCCGGGTTCGTGTCGAGCGTGTAGTAGCCGAGTGCAGAGAGCGCCTGCGAGACCACCCAACCCTGCGCACGCAGCCAGGTGGCGTCGTCGACGCCAACGAGCTCGCGGAAGCGCTCGCGCTCCTCGGCGTCGACGAGCTTCCACGCGACCATCACGTCGACCGCGGGGTCGCCGACGCCGACGCCGCCCCAGTCGAGGACGGCCGCGAGACGCCCGTCGCGCACGAGGACGTTGCGGCGATCGAGATCGGCGTGGACCCACACGGGCTCGTGCTCCCAGCCGGGCGCCGAGACGGCGCGCTCCCAGAGCTCGAGTGCTCCCGGTGCGTCGACCCGTTCGAGCGCGGCGCGAACGTACGCGTCGCGGTCGGCGAGGGGACGGCCGCGCCCGTATGCCGGCTCGGGCGCGCCCGGAAGCTCGATGCGCTGCAACGCCGAGACGAGGCCTGCGACGTCGGCGACCGCAAGCGGACCGGTCGGCAGGTCGCCCTGAAGCCAGGTGTGCACGGACCAGAACCACGGGTACCCGGCGCCGGGCCGCCCGCGCGCGACCGGCCGTGGGATCGCAACCGGCAGCTGCGGGGCGAGGAGCGGAAGCCAGCGGAACTCGAGGTCGTCCTCCGTTTCGGGGCCGTCGCGGCGCGGGATCCGCACCGAGAGCTCCTCGCCGAGCCGGTAGATGACGTTGACCGTGCCGTCGCCGGCGCGCTCGAGCGGCAGGTCCGCCCAGCCCGGGAACTGCTCGGCGAGGAGCGCTCGGACGAGCGTCTCGTCGACGTCGAGCTCGTCGGCATGGACCCTCATCCGAAGCCGTAGGCGCCCGCGAAGCGGGTCGCAAGCAGCCGGACGAGCAGCGCCGCCGGCAGGCCGACGACGTTCAGGAAGTCGCCGTCGAGCCGCTCGACGAGGCTCGCGCCGAGACCCTGGATCGCGTACGCGCCGGCCCGCCCCCGCCACTCGCCCGAGGAGACGTAGTGGGCGAGCTCGCGCGGCGTCAGCGTCCGGAAGGTGACGTACGTCGTCTCCGAATGCAGCTCCTCCCACGCCGCCGTGCGCAGGCAGAGGCCCGAGACCACCTCGTGCGTCCGGCCGCCGAGCGCCTCGAGCATCGCCTCGGCCTCGCTCTCGTCGGCGGGCTTGCCGAGCAGCGCTCCGTCGAGGAGCACCTCGGTGTCGACGCCGAGCACGGGGCTCTCGCCGCCGTCGACCGACCGCGCCTTGCCGGCGGCACGCTCGAGCGGGCTCGTTCCCGGCAGCTCGTCGTACACCGGCGGGACGATCTGGAACGGCAGCCGCAGCTGCTCGAGGATCGCCCGGCGTTGCGGCGAGGTGGACGCCAGGACGAGCGGCGTCGTCATGCGCGCTTGCGCGCGACCCAGATCTCTTCACACGGCCACTGCTTTGCCCACTCGGCCGTGACGTACGCGTAGTACCCGTGCGTCTCGGCGTCGGCGGGCGCCTGGAGCTCGATCAGCCGCTCGATCTCGAACCCGTTCGCGCGCAGCACGTCGATCCACTCGCCGTGTGCGAGGTGGAACTCGACGCCGCCCTCCGGCCACTCGAAGCGCTTCATGCCGAACTGCGGGTGAACAAGGCGATCCTTCGCTGGCACCTCGTCCTCCGAGCAAAGGATGACGAGTGTCGAGTTGCGCAAGAAGACGAGCCGCCCTCCGGGACGCAGCAGCCGTGCAGCCTCCGGGATCCACCGGTAGGGATCGACCCAGATCGACGCGCCGTATTCCGAGACGACGAGGTCGCAGCTCTCCGCGGGAAGGCCCGTGTCGCCGGCGTCGGCCTCGACGAGCGGGAACTCGATCCCCGTCTCCGCCATCTTCCTGCGCGCAGTGTCGAGCTGGGCCGGCGTCACGTCGACCCCGACGGGTCGTGCGCCGCGCTTCGCGAGCCAGGCAGAGAAGTACGCGGTGCCGCACCCGAGCTCGACCACGTCGAGGCCGTTCACGTCACCGAGAGCGTTCAGCTCCGACTCGTCGATTGCCCAGATGCCCCACGAGATCTCGTCGAGCGCCCAGTTGACTGCTGCGTTCTCGCTCGTGTACTCGGCGTTTGCTTTGGTCCAGAGCGCGACGTTCTTCGCCGCGTCGTCAGCCCACGAGGCCATCGGGGAACCAGATCCCGATCTCGCGCTCTGCCGACTCGGGCGAGTCCGAGCCGTGCACGAGGTTGTTCGGCATCGCAAGCGCAAAGCGTCCACGCAGCGAACCGGGAGCCGCCTCGGCCGGGTTCGTCGCCCCGATCGTGACGCGGCACGTCGCGATCGCGCCTTCGCCTTCGAGCACGAACGCGAGCGTCGGCCCGGAGGTGATGAACTCGACGAGCTCGCCGAAGAAGGGCTTCTCCTTGTGCTCGGCGTAATGCGTCTCGCCGACCTCGCGGCTCGCGGTGACGAGGCGCGCAGCGCGGAGCGTCAGCCCGCGCCGCTCGAAGGTCGCAAGGATCTCGCCCGCGAGATTGCGCCCGACGGCGTCCGGCTTCGCGAGGATCAGGGTGCGCTCGACGGCCATGCGGCCGGGGAGACTAGCGGGACCGGCGGGGTCTCGGAGGGCGCTTCGCGGCAACGACGGGCAGGTCGTCGTCGTCCGGGGCGATCGGCGTCTCGCAGTACGGGCACACTTGCCAGAGCGCCTCGAGCGGCTTCGAGCACGTGACGCAGGCCTGCCGGAGCTTCGTCGTGCAGACGGGGCAGACGAGGAAGTCCTCGTCGACCTCGGCCCGGCAGACCGGGCAGTGCAGGCTGCCGCCGCCGAGCCGCCGCTCCATCGCCTTGATCTCGAGCTCGCGCTCGCGCACGTCCTCGATGTACTCCGGCGGCCGGAAGAGCATGTAGACGAGCGGGCCGATGAACGGCACGACGCCGAGCACGGTCGAGACCCAGACGAGCATCGGGTCCTCGATCCGGCGGCGCGCGTCCTTGTAGACCCAGTAGACGGTCGCGATCCAGAAGACCACGACGAAGAAGATCGCCAGGTTGCGGATCACGTACCACGTCGACGAATGGAAGAAGTCGTGCACGCTCGAGAAGCTCGCCGCGATCACAGGAGAATCCGGCCTAGTCCGTAGCCCGCGGCGAACGCAAGCCCGACGAAGAGCGCGAGGAGGAAGAGCGCGAAGAGGAAGACGCTGATGCGTTCACCGGGCCTGGTCATCGTATGCATTTCACTCGTCCGAGGAGAGATCGGCAAGGAGGTAGAGCGATCCGGTGACGAGAACCCGCGGACCGAGGCGGCGGGCGAGCGCGAGGGCTGCATGCGGATCGGATTCCCGCTCGACACGGGCGAAGAAACGCTCGGCAGCGGCAGCGAGCTCGCCGACCGGCCGCGCCCGTGCGCTGGAGGACCGGGTCGCGACGAGCGTCGACCCGACCTTCCGCAGACGCGAGAGGATCCCGGCGACGTCCTTGTCGGCGAGGATCGAGGCGACGATCACGTAGTCGCGTGGCTCGGGCAGACGGTCGACGAGCCAGTCGACGGCCTCCGGTGTGTGCGCGCCGTCGCGCACCTCGCCGTCGCGCACCTCGAGCCGGCCGGGGAGCGAGGCCTCGGCGAGCTCGACGGGGCGGCCGACGAGCGCTGCTGCCGCCTCGGCCGCGCCGCCGAGCCGGACGTCGTTGGCGGCGACGAGCGGGGCGAACTCCTCGTCGGGGAGGACGACGATCGAGCCCGGCGCCGCGACGGCGAGCTTCTCGCGGGCGATCTCCCCGCGCGTCCCGCCGAGCACGTCGGTGTGCTCGAGCGCGACGTTCGTCAGCAGCACGACCCGGGCGTCGAGGACGTTCGTCGCGTCCAGCCGTCCGCCGAGGCCGGCCTCGACGACGGCGGTCTCCACCCCGCGTTCGGCGAAGTCGGCGAACGCCGCGGCCGTGAGGATCTCGAACTGCGTCGCGCCGACCGCCTCGGCATCGGCCCGGACGCGCGCGACCGCGCGCTCGAACCCGGCCTCGTCCGTGTCGAGCCGCTCGTGCCAGCCTGCAACATGCGGGGAGGTGTACGAGGCGGCGCCGACCGTCCTCGCGATCCGCCGTGTCGCCGTCGACTTGCCGTTCGTGCCGACGACGTGAACCGCCTGGAACGCGCGCTCGGGGTGCCCCAGCCGCTCGAGGAGCGCGTGCATCCGCTCGAGGCCGAACCCGTCCGCCGGCCAGGGCGAGAGCGCGGCCACCCAGTCAGTCGCCGATTGCATCGAGCTCGCGCCGGTAGCGCTCGAGCTTCGCCCGCTCGGCGTCGACCACGTCGGCCGGGGCGTTCGCGACGAAGCGATCGTTCGCGAGCATCTGCTCGGAGCGCGCGATCTCGCCGCGCAGCCGGTCGCGCTCGGCGTCCGCATTGCCGTTTGCCTTCTGCGGGGCCCGGTCGGGTTTGACGACGGCGTCGAAGATGCGCTTCTCCTCGCCCTCGAGCGCCGTCACGACACCGGAGCGGCGGAACACCTGAGCGTGCTCCTGCACGCGCATCAGCGCGCCCGCGGCGGCTTCGTCGCCCGGTTCCGGCCACGCCGCGGCGATCAGCCGCGACTCGCGGCCCGGCAGGTGGGACCAGATCTCCTCGGTCACGTGGGGCAGCGCCGGATGGAGCAGCGCGAGCAGCCGCTCGAGCGCGGCGGTGGCGGTCGCCCGCGCATCCGCGTCGCCGTCGTAGAGGCGCGCCTTCACCGCTTCCAGGTACCAGTCGCAGAAGTCGTCGAAGGTCAGGTGGTAGAGCTCGTCCATCGCGTGGGCGAGGTCGAACGCGCCGAGGAAGCCCTCGTACGCACGCTGAGCCTGGGAGAGGCGCGCGAGGATCCAACGCTCCTCGAGCGTCGTCGGGCGCTCTGCGGCAGCGGCCCCGTCGCACGCGGTGACGATCAGGCGCGCCGCGTTCCACAGCTTGTTCGCGAGCTTTCCGCCCTCCTCGATCGCCGAGTACGAGAAGCGCACGTCCTGCGTGAGCGAGTTCTTCATCAGCCCGTAGCGCGTTGCGTCGGTGCCGTAGCGGTCGATCAGCTCGAGCGGGTCGATGCCGGTCCCGAGCGACTTCGACATCCGCCGTCCGTCGGTGGCGAGCACCGTGGAGTGGATGACGACGTCCGTGAACGGCAGCTCGCCGAGCAGCTCGAGCCCGGAGAAGATCATCCGGTTCTCCCAGAGGCGGATGATCTCGCGCGCGGTCGTCTGCAGGTCGCCCGGGTAGAAATACGCGAGGTCGTCGGTCTCGTCGGGCCAGCCGAGGGTGGCAAACGGCCAGAGCGCCGAGCTGAACCAGGTGTCGAGCACGTCGGTCTCGCGGACGAGGTCGGTCGAGCCGCACTCCGCGCAGGCGGCCGGCTCGGTCTCCTCGACCGTGAAGTGCCCGTCCGGGCACTGCCACGCCGGGATCTGGTGGCCCCACCAGATCTGACGCGAGATGCACCAGTCCGGCGCGTGCTCGAGCGAGTCGATCGCAAAGCGGTGCTGGCTCTCCGGGTGGTAGCGCACCTCGCGCGTGCGCAGCGCCTCGAGCGGCTTCCGCGCAATCTCGTCCATGCGGCACCACCACTGCATCGAGATGAGCGGCTCGATCCGCGAGTGGCAGCGCTCGCAGAACGCCACGCTGTGCCGGTAGTGCTCGCGGCCCTCGAGCAGCCCGCGCTCCTTCACCCAGGCGATGATCTTGTCGCCGGCCTCCTGCTGCGTCAGGCCCTCCAGTCCGGCCGCGGTGACGCGGCCGTCGGGGCCGATACAGCTCGGCTCGGGCAGGCCGTGGTCGCGGCCGATCGCGAAGTCGGTGGGGTCGTGGCCCGGCGTGATCTTGAGCGCGCCGGTGCCGAAGTCCGGCTCGACGCGCTCGTCGGCGATCACCGGCACGCGGCTCTCGGTCCACGGCACGATCACCTCGCGACCGACCAGGTGCTTGTAGCGCTCGTCGTCCGGGTGCACCGCGACCGCGACGTCGGCCGGGATCGTCGCCGGGCGCACCGTGGCGATCGCGATGTACCCGTCACCGTCCGCGAGCGGGTAGCGGATCGTCGTGAGCGTGTCGTCCACGTCCTCGTGCTCGAGCTCGAGGTCGGAGAGCGACGTCTCGTGGTGCGGGCACCAGTTGATGATCCGGTTGGCGCGGTAGATCCAGCCACGGCGGTGGAGATGGACGAAGAAGCGCATCACGGCGCGGATGTAGTCGTCGTCCATCGTGAACCGGGTGCGCCGGTAGTCGAGCGAGGCGCCCATTCGCCGGAACTGGACGAGGATCTTGCCGCCGTACTCGTGCAGCCATTCCCAGACGCGTTCCTCGAAGCGCTCGCGGCCGAGCTCCTGCCGCGAGGTGCCTTCCGCCACGAGCGCCTTCTCGACGGCGTTCTGGGTCGAGATCCCGGCGTGGTCGTACCCCGGCTGGAAGAGCGCGTTGAAGCCCTGCATGCGCTTCATGCGGATGATCGTGTCGCCGATCGCAAGCTGCAGCGCGTGGCCGGTGTGCAGCTCACCCGTCACGTTGGGCGGCGGGTGCGCGTCGACGTACGGCCTCCGCGACGGGTCCGGGTCGGCGTTGTAGAGGCCTTCCTCCTCCCACGTCCGCTGCCAGCGTTCCTCGACGCCGTGCGGGTCGTAGCGCGGCTGCATCTCGCTCACGTCCATCGGAGCGCCATCCTACGCAGGGGGCGCCGCACGGCCTGCTGGTCGAGTCGGGAGAACGGGATCAGGTCACGCAGCGACTATGCGCCGAAGTATGCCGGAACCTGGCCGCACCGGCCGCCGCCTGGCCACAAGAGACATGTCCAGGGGACTGTCCCCTGGACATGTCCCGAAGGGACATGTCGATCAGCGGCAGGCGGCGTAGCCCTGCATCATGCGAGGGTTCGCGCCGGCGCGGAGCTGGTCGCCCTCGCGCGCGACGGCGCTGACGCGGCCGAGGTCCCACGGCCCCGCGACGGTGACGTCGTGGCCGCGGCGACGGAGGTCGGCGAGCGCGTCCTCGCCGATCCGCGACTCGACCGCGAGCGAGCGCAGCGAGACCTCACGCGGGAAGAACGATGCGATCAGGTGGTCCGTGTGCCAGTCGGGCGCGTCGATCGCCTCCTGCAGGTTGAGGCCGCGGTCGACGTGGCGGAGGAGGACGTGGAGCGCCCACTGCTCCTGCTGGTCGCCGCCCGGCGTCCCGTAGGCGAGCCACGGCTCGCCGTCCCGCAGGACGAGCCCCGGCGAGAGCGTCGTGCGCGGCCGCTTTCCGGGCGCGAGCGAGGACGGAAGCCCCTCCTCCAGCCAGAACATCTGCGCGCGGGTCCCGAGCGGCCAGCCGAGCGCCGGGATCGTCGGCGAGCTCTGCAGCCAGCCGCCGCTCGGCGTCGCCGAGATCAGGTTCCCGAACCGGTCGGCGACGTCGAGGTGCACCGTGTCGCCGCGCGTCGGCTCGCCCGCGCCGAGCACGAGCCCCGTGTCGCCGCGAAGCGCCGGCAGCCGGCCCGCGCCGGCCCTGAGCTCGCCGCTCGCCTGCTCCCCGATCAGCGCGCGACGCTCGTCGGCGTACTGCTTCGAGAGGAGCCGGTCGAGGTCGACGTCGGCGTCGCCGTAGTTCGCGTCCCGGTCTGCGAACGCGAGCTTCGCGGCCTCCGTCGTGACGTGCACGAGCTCCGCCTCGCCGAGCCCTGCGATGTCGAAGCCCTCGAGCAGCCGCAGCTGCTGCAGGCCGGCCGGCCCCTGCCCCCAGGCCCCGGTCTTGCAGACCGTGAGCCCGCGATAGTCGACGGTCGCAGGCGGCTCGAGGGTGGCGCGCCAGGCGGCCAGGTCGTCGCCGGTGAGTAAGCCGTCGTGCTCGCGGCAGAAGCGGTCGATCTCCTCCGCGACGAACCCCTCGTAGTAGACGCGACGGGCTCCCTCCACGGTGCCGCCGGACTCCGCGAGCACGCGCCGCCACGTCGCGGCGAGCTGCGGGTTCCGGAACGTCGTGCCGGGGCGCGGCGCCGGCAGGTAGAGCGACGCCGAGCCGGGCCAGTCGCGCAGCAGCGCCTCCGTGTGCTCGATCGTCCGGGTGATCCCGGCGACGACGGGGTAGCCGTGCTCGGCGTATCCGATCGCGTACTCGAGCACGTCGGCGAGCGGCCACGTGCCGAATTCCTCGAGCAGGAGCAGCCAGCCCCCGAACGAGCCCGGCACGCACGCGGCGAGGAGGCCGGTGCCCGGGACGAGCTCGTGGCCGAGCCCGCGGTAGCGATCGATCGTCGCCGTCGCCGGCGAGACGCCCTGCGCGCACAGGACGAGCGGCTCGCGGCGCTCGGCCGACCAGAAGACGGCGGGGAGGTCGCCGCCGGGGCCGTTCAGGTGCGGCTCGACGACCTGCAGCACGAACCCGGCCGCGCAGATCGCGTCGAAGGCGTTCCCGCCGCGCTCCAGCACCGCCATGCCCGTCTGCGTCGCGAGCCAGTGCGTGGACGCGACGGCGCCGAACGTCCCCCGCAGCTCCGGGCGGGTGGTGAAGCTCATCCGACGAGCTCCGCCGGATCGAGGAGCGACGGCGCCTCGCGCCCGCGACCAACGAGGTGGCACGCCACGTAGTGGTCGCCGCCGACGTCGACGAGCGGCGGCTCGACCTCGTGCGAGGTGGGTGCGGAGCGATGCTCGAGCGGGCATCGCGTCCTGAACCGGCAGCCCGACGGCGGCTCGAGCGGGCTCGGGATGTCTCCCTGCAGGACGACGCGTGAGCGCGAGCGCTGCACGACAGGGTCGGGTACGACCGCCGCCGAGAGCAGCGCCTGCGTGTACGGATGCTTCGGCGCGGCGAAGAGCTCCCGCGTCGGCGCGAGCTCGACGATCTTCCCGAGGTACATGACCGCCACGCGGTCACAGAGATACTCGACGGTGGCCAGGTCGTGCGTGATGAACAGGCACGAGAACCCGAGCTCGTCCTGCAGGTCGCGCAGTAGGTTGAGGATCGACGCCTGCACCGAGACATCGAGCGCGGAGACCGGCTCGTCGGCCACGAGGAGCGTCGGCGACACCGCGAGCGCACGCGCGAGGCCGATCCGCTGGCGCTGGCCGCCCGACAGCTCGTGCGGATACCGGAAGCGGAGCTCGTCGCGGAGGCCGACGCGGTCGAAGAGCTGCGCCACGCGCGTGTCGAGCGCCGCGCGACGTGCGATGCCCTGGACGTCGAGCGGCTCGCCGACGATCTGGCCGCACGTCATCCGCGGGTCGAGCGACGAGTACGGATCCTGGAAGACCATGTGCATGTCGCCGCGCAGCGGTCGCAGGGCGCGGCGCGAGAGGTGCGTGATGTCGGCGCCCTTGAGGCGGATCGTGCCCTCCGTCGGCTCGACCAGGCGCATCACGCAGTTCGCGACCGTGCTCTTGCCGCTGCCGGACTCGCCGACGAGGCCGAGGAGCTCGCCGCGGCCAATCGAGAACGAGACGCCGTCGACGGCGTGCACGACGCCGCGCGCGCCGATCCCACGCACCGGGAAGTGCTTGACGAGGTCGACGACCTCGAGCGTCGGCGCGGCGGGATCGGCGGTGGTCATGCGTCCGGCCCCGGGTGGAAGCAGGCGACGAGGTGCTCGGGGCGCACCTCGCGCAGCTCCGGCACCTCGCTGCGCGTCCGGTCGTCGGCGCGCGGGCAGCGCGGGGCGAAGGCGCACCCCTGCGGCAGCGAGGCGAGCGAGGGCACACGCCCGGGTATCTCGCGCAATCGACCGCGCACGCCGGCGACGCCCGGTCGTGGCACCGCACCGAGCAGCCCGTTCGTGTACGGATGCTGCGGCTGCGCGAAGAGCTCGTGCACCGGCGCCTCTTCCGCCTTGCGTCCCGCGTACATGACGATCACGCGGTCGGCCACGTCGGCGACGACGCCGAGGTTGTGCGTGATCAGCACGATCGCGGTTCCCAGCCGTTCGCGGATGTCGCGCATCAGGTCGAGAATGCCGGCCTGGATGGTCACGTCGAGCGCCGTCGTCGGCTCGTCGGCGATCAGGATCTTCGGGTCGCAGGCGAGCGCCATCGCGATCATCACGCGCTGCCGCATGCCGCCGGAGAGCTGGTGCGGGTACTCGTCGACCCGACGCTCGGGTGCGGGGATGCGGACGAGCTCGAGCAGCTCGATCGTGCGACGGCGCGCCTCGCCGCGGGAGAGGCCGAGATGCCGCCGCAGCACCTCGCCGATCTGGTTCCCGACCTTGAAGGCGGGGTTCAGCGAGGTCATCGGCTCCTGGAAGACGAACGCGATGTCGCGTCCCCGGATGCGGCGCAGCCGCGACGCCGGCGCCCGCAGGAGGTCGACGCCGTCGAACTCCGCGCGCCCCTCGACGACCGCCGTCTCGGGCAGGAGGCGCAGCAGCGACATGAAGCTGACACTCTTGCCGCAACCCGACTCCCCGACCACGCCGAGCACCTCGCGCTCGCCGAGCGAGAACGACAGCCGGTCGACCGCGTGCACCTGGCCGTCGTCGGTGTCGAAGCGGACCGAGAGGTCCTGCACCTCGAGCACGCTCACCGCGTCGTCCTCGGGTCGAGCACGTCGCGTAGACCGTCGCCGAGCAGGTTGAAGGAGAGCGAGCAGAGGAAGATCGCGATCCCGGGGTACACGGCGAGCCTCGGGGCCTGAGCGAGGTAGGACTGCGCGTCGGCGAGCATCACGCCCCAGGACGGGGTCGGAGGCTGTACGCCGAGGCCGAGGAAGGACAGCACCGCCTCGCCGATGATCGCGGTCGGGATCGCGACGGTTGCCTGCACGATCAGCGTCGAGAGCATGTTCGGCAGCACGTGTCGCGTCAGGATCCGCGCGTCGCTCGCCCCGTTCGCGACCGCCGCGCGAACGTAGTCCTCCTCGCGGAGGGCGAGCGCCTCGCCGCGCGCGACGCGGATCAGGCCGGGTGCGGCCCCGACGCCGAGCGCGATCGTCGCGTTCGTCAGCGACGGCCCGAGGATGGCGGCGAGCCCGACGGCGACGATCAGGAACGGAAAGGCGAGGAGCACGTCGGTCATGCGTGCGATCACGGTGTCCACGAATCCACGGTAGTACCCGGCGATCACCCCGAGCGGCACGGCGATCGCCATCGCGAGCATCGTCGCGAGCACGCCCGCCTCGATCGACGCGCGCGCGCCCCAGATGATCCGCGACAGCACGTCGCGCCCAAGCTCGTCGGTCCCCAGCAGGTGCTTCCCGGACGAATGGCCGAGCGTCGCGGTGAAGTCACTCGTGCCCGCGGAGTACGGCGCGAGCCACGGCGCGAGGATCGCCGTCAGGATGAACAGCGTCGAGACGACGAGACCCACGACCGCGAGCGGGCGGCGCAGGAACCGGCGGCGGAGCAGGCGGCGGCGGCGCGCGCGCGGGTCGATCACCGCGATCGTCGGGTCGGCGAAGCTCACGGAGCGGCTCCCGTCACCCGGATCCGCGGATTGAGCAGCGAATAGATGACGTCGACGAGGAGGTTGACGACCACGTATCCGGTCGCGGCGACGAGGACGACCCCCTGGAGCAGCGTGTAGTCGCGCTGGTTGATCGCCTCCAGCGTCAGCCGGCCGAAGCCCGGGATGACGAAGATCTGCTCGGTGATGACGGCGCCCGAGATCAACGCGCCGAGCTGCAGCCCGACCACGGTCGTCACGGTGATCAGGCTGTTGCGAAGCGCGTGCTTGCCGATCACCGACGCCTCGGTCAACCCCTTGGCGCGCGCCGTGCGCACGTAGTCGGCACCGAGCGAGGCGAGCATCGACGAGCGCATCTGCCGCATCAGGACGGCCGAGAGCCCGGTCCCGAGGACGATCGCCGGCATCACCATGTGCTCGAGGTTCTGGATCGGGTGCTGCCCGAACGAGACGTACCCGCTCGACGGCAGCCAGTGCAGGTCGACGGCGAACAGGATGATCATCATCAGGCCGAGCCAGAAGTGCGGCAACGAGAGCCCGACGAGCGCGAACGTCGTCGCCGCATGGTCCTCGGCCTTGCCGCGCCGCACCGCGGCGATCACCCCGCTCGTGATCCCGATCAGCATCCCGAGCGCGACCGAGAGCAGCGCGAGCTCGAGCGTGATCGGGATCCGCGTCACGATCGTGTGCGCAACGGGGAGGTCGCGCGAGTCGACGCCGAGGTCGCCGCGCACCGCGCGCCCCACCCATTTCACGTACTGCACCGGCAGCGGCTGGTCGAGGCCGTACTTCTCGCGGACGGCGGCCAGGACGGCCGGGTCGCGGTTCTCGCCGCTGAGCGCGACGGCGGGGTCGCCGGGCAGCGCCCGCACGCCCACGAAGACGACGACGCTGGAGCAGAAGACGACGATCAGGGCGGCTCCCGCCTTCCGAAGCAGGAAGCCGCCCACTGATCGTCTGTCCTTTCCCGTTCCCTACTGCGTGTAGCCGGCGAACTGCGCGCGGATCAGGCCGTCGCCGAAGATCTGCACGCCGGACACCTTCTTGGACGTCCCGTAGTAGTTGACCGGGTGGTAGAGGTAGATGATCGGCCGGTCGTTGTGGATGATCTTCATCGCGGCCCGGTAGAGCGTGTCGCGGGACTTGGTCGTCACCGACTTCCGGGCGCCGTTCAGGATGTAGTCGAGCTTGGCGTTCGAGTACCCGGAGTAGTTCAGCGTCCCCGGCGTCGCGACCTGGCTGTAGATGTTGCCGTCCGGATCGACGCGGCCCGACCAGCCGACCGCGTACGCCTCGAAGTTGCCGGCGGTCGCGGTGTTCAGCGACGTCGTGAACTCCGTCGGCTGCACGGTCACGTTGATGCCGACCGCCTTCTCCATCGACTGGATCACCTGGCCGAGGCGGGCGTTGACGGGATCGGTGCCGCCGAGCATCAGGTGGACGGTCGGGTCGGCGATGCCCGACGCCTTCACGAGCGACTTCGCGAGCGCGACGTTCGCGTGCAGGTTGCACTGCAGTCCGGCCGTCGTCGGCTTGTACCACGGGCTCACCGGCGCGATCGGGTAGCAGTCGGGCAGGTTCAACCCGCCGAACACGACCTTGTTGATCGTCGTCCGGTCGAGGGCGGCGTCGAACGCGGTCCGGAGGAACTGCGACTTCGCGATCGGCGTCCCGGTGTTGGAGAACCCCTTGCCGACGCCCTTGCTGTTGCCGATGTTGAGCGTCAGGCCCTGGTAGCCGATCGTGACGGCCTTGCTCACCGTGACGCTCTTGTCCTTCTGCAGCGTCGGCACGTCCGTCGACTGGATGCGGTCCTCGACCTGGATGTCGCCGGCCCGGAGCGCCTGCGTGCGCGAGCTCGGATCGGTCATGATCTTGAACACGATCGACGACAGGTGCACCTTCGCCTTGTCGTAGTAGTCGTTCGACTTCACGAGGGTGATGTGGTCGCCGGCGACGCGATCCTTGAAGCTGAACGCGCCGACGCAGACCGGGTCCTGCGCGAAGGACGCCGACGAGGCGAGCGCCTTCGGCGAGAGGATCATCCCGGCGCGGTCGGCAAGCTGCGCCGTGAGCGGCGAGTACGGCGACGAGAGGTGGAGGACGACCGTCGTCGCATTCGGGGCGTCGACGGTCTTGATCGGCGAGATCTCGCTCGCACGGACGGATCCCTTGAAGGTCAGGTAGCGCTCGATCGTCGTCTTGACGGCGGCGGCGTTGAACGGGGTGCCGTCGTTGAACTTGATCCCGCTCCGGAGCTTGATCGTGTAGGTCAGCTTGTCCTTCGACACCTGCGGCAGCGCCGCGGCGAGCTGCGGGACGATGTTCAGGTGCGAATCGAGGTCGTAGAGCTTCTCGCAGGTCGCGAGGAAGACGATCCGGCCGACGAACGTCCGCGCGATCGTCGGGTCGAGGGCGTCGGGCTCCTCGGCAAGCCCGATCGTGAGCGTGCCGCCGTTCTTGATCGTGGCGCCCGACGTGGAGCCCCGGGCGGCGGCGACGGCGGCGGTGAGCGCTCCGAGCAGCACGAGCCCCAGTGCCAGCAACGTGAAGCGCCTGAATGAGCCTCTCATGTGCGTTCCCCTTGGTGGGACGACGTTGCGCGTCGTCGAACGGCGACGGTCCCCGCTCGGGTGGCGAGGAGACGCGAGCTTAGATTGGATCCGCTTCCTTGTCAACTGGATCCAAAACGAGTACTCTTCGATCCATCGAGGCCCCGGCTGTGACCACGCCGACGCAACTCGCGCCGGGCGCGCGTCGGCGCCGCCTACTCTTCGGCCTGGATCCGCGGCTCTTTGCGATCGGCATCGCGGGGGGCATCCTCTCCGGGCTCCTCGGCGTCGGCGGCGGGGTCGTGATGGTGCCGCTCCTCGTCCTCTGGGCCGGGTTCGCGCAACGGGACGCGCATGCGATGTCGCTCGGCGCGATCATCCCGATCAGCCTCGCGAGCGTGATCACGTACGGCGCCGCCGGCAAGGTCCGCCCCGCCGAGGCGCTCCTCCTCGCGGCGGGCTCGATCGTCGGCGCCCGCCTCGGCGCGGGCGCGCTCGCGCGGATCGGCGAGCGGCCGCTGAAGCTGGTCTTCGGCCTCTTCCTGGGCGCGGTCGCGCTCCTGATGCTGGTGCGGTCGTGACCGGCGCCGTGCTCGTCGTCACGCTGGTCGCGTTCGGCGTCGTCACCGGAGGCGCCGCCGGACTTCTCGGCGTCGGCGGCGGGACGCTCCTCGTGCCGTTCCTGACCCTCGCGATCGGCATGTCACAGCACGAGGCCGAAGCGACGTCGCTGCTCGTCGTCCTGCCGACCGCGATCGTCGCGAGCGTCGTCCTGCACCGGAAGGGGGTCGGCAACCTGAAGGTGGCGCTTCGCTTCGGGCTGCTCGGCGCGGGCGGCGGCGTGCTCGGCGCCCTCCTCGCCCTGGCGCTCCCCGGGCACGTCCTGCGCATCGTCTTCGCGCTCTTCCTCGGCATCGTCGCCGTCCGGCTCGTGCGCGACAGTCTGCTCGCGCGATGACACAGACCCTCAGCTCGACCGGCCTCGTCGACCGGCTCGCCGCGGCGATCCAGGCTCGAATCCTGAGCGGCGAGATCCCCACGGAGTCGCGGTTGCGCCAGGAGACGCTGGCCGCGGAGTTCGGCGTCTCGAGGACGCCGGTTCGCGAGGCGCTCCGCAAGCTCCAGTCGGCGGGCGTCGTCGTGCTCGAGCCGCGCAAGGGGGCAATCGTGCGCGGGCCGACCGCGCGTGAGGTGCGCGAGGCCTACCTCGTCCGCGGCGAGCTCGAAGGGCTCGCGGCCGAGCTCGCGACCCCGCTCATCGGCGACGAGGAGCTCGACCGGCTGCACGAGGCGCAGGCGACCTTCCGCCACTCGGTCGAAGAGGTGATCGAGCGGCGCCGCGCAGGGTCGCCGCCCGCGCCGTGGTCGCTCGAGAGCGAATGGGAGCGCGCGAACAACGTCTTCCACCAGGTGATCCAGGAGGCGGCCGGGAACCGGCAGCTGCTGGCCGCGATCGCCCATCTGCACCGGAGCTTCCCGCGCCACCTGACGTGGGCGGCGCTGAGCAAGAGCTCGCACCTGCTGGCGGAGAACATCGAGGAGCACCACCGCATCCTCGACGCCGTCGAGCGGCGCGACGCGTCGCAGGCGCGCGCCGAGATGGCGGCGCACATCCATTCCGCCGGCGAGCTCGTCGCCGTTCTGCTCGAGCGGTAGCTCCCGTTACGCGCCGCGCGCGGCCCAGTCGGAGCCGACGTGCTCGAGGATCGTCGCGAGGAGCGCGAACGAGTGCATCACGTGCTCGCGCGCGAGCTCGCGCGCGCCGGCGACGGAGCCCGCGACGAGCGCCTGGCGGATCGCCCGGTGCTCGGCTTGGTTTCGCTCGTAGAGCCGCTCGAGCTCGTCGTCGACCGGCGCCCAGACGGTCGGGCCCGAGAAGGTGCGCCGTGCCGCCTTCGCCACCGACTCGATGTAGGGCACGTCCGCGACCCGGTAGAGGACGTCGTGGAACGCGTGATTCGCGCGCATCCAGTCCGACATGAGCGACCGGCGGCTTCCACCCGGCTCGTGCGAGCGAATCTCCTTCGTCAGCCGCGCGAATCGCTTCTCGCACTCCTCGAGCTCGAGGAGGGTGTCCGGCCTCATCTTCGGCGCCGCGATCTCGGTCACGAGCGACTCGAGCTCGGCCCGGACGAGGAATGCCTCGCGCAGGTCGCGGTGGGAGAGCGTGCGGACGCGGACGCCCCTGTTCGGCTCGAACGACACGAGCCCGAGTGCGGCCACCCGTCGGAGCGCCTCGCGCACGGGCGTCCGCGAGACGCCGAACCGCTCGGACAGCTGCTCCTGCCGCAGCACCGAGCCGGGCTCGAGCTCGCCGGAGACGATCGCCTCCTCGATCACGACCGCGATGTCGTCTGCCTTGGTGCTCTCGAGCTTCACTGCAGCCGATCGTACGCCTCGGTGGTGAGGAAGTCCTTCAGCGGCACGGCGAGCGCCACGTCCGCGAAGACCTCCTTCGCCGCCTCGCCGGCGTCCACCCTGGCGATCTCCTCGCGGACCCGGGCCTCGTCGAACCGGCCCGACTGGACCCACGACCAGACCTGGGCACGCGAGATCTCGGCCGTCGCTGCGTCCTCCATCAGGTTGTCGATCGCGGCGGCGCCGACACCCTGCAGCCAGGCATCGACGTACCGGACCCCCACGCTGACATTCACGCGCAGCCCCTCGTCGGTGATCTCGCTGCCGGGAATGTCGAAGTCGACGAGCTGCTCCTCCGTCACCGTGACGTCGTCG
>Ga0207657_10003297_pt1 | contig 17254 bp, 17 predicted proteins | sample KBSC33metaG_FD_184316 | JGI IMG/M metagenome (GOLD analysis project Ga0207657, IMG submission 184316) | Corn rhizosphere microbial communities from Kellogg Biological Station, Michigan, USA - KBS C3-3 metaG (SPAdes) (version 2) | ecosystem: Host-associated > Plants > Roots > Rhizosphere > Soil ... | reverse complement strand
GTCTGCGATCACACACACGGCGAAGGCGACGCTGATGACGCCGTTCATCGTGAAGAACGCTGCGTCGAGCCGACTCAGGTCGTTCGCGCGCACGAGCGTGTGCTCGTAGAAGAGGAGCGCCGCGACCACCGCGACGCCGAGCCAGTAGAGCGCACCGACCGACAACCCGAGACCGGCGGCGACGAGACACGCAACGGTCGCCGCATGTGAGATGCGCGCCCCGATGAATGCACCGCGCACGCCGAAGCGCGTGACGATCGAGTGCAGGCCTTGTGCGCGGTCGATCTCGGCGTCGAAAAGCGCGTAGAAGAGGTCGAATCCCGCGACCCAGAGCGCGACCGCGGCGCCGAGGACCCACGCCTCCCAGGGCAAGTGGTTCGTGATCGCGACCCACGCACCGACCGGCGCGAGGCCGTCGACGGCGCCGAGCCAGAAGTGGCAGAGCCAGGTGAAGCGCTTGAGGTACGGGTAGATGACGAAGCCGGCGACCGGGATCGGCCAGAGCCAGTGCGTCTTCGGCGCGAGCTGCCAAACCGAGACGAGAAAGAGGGCGAGCGACGCGGCAGAGAAGAGCGCGACCTGGACGACGGAGAGCTGACCGCTCGGAAGCTCGCGGCCGGCCGTGCGCGGATTGCGCGCGTCGACGCGCGCGTCGATCAGCCGGTTCAGCGCCATCGCGAGCGAGCGAGCGCCGACCATCGCGAGTGTGATCCAGACGAGATCGTGCGCCGACGGACTGCCGCCGACCGCAAGGAACGCGCCGACGTACGCGAACGGCAGCGCGAAGACCGTGTGCTCGATCTTCACGAGCCGGGCGAAGCGCGCGGGCAGCGGTGCGAGCGTCGGCGCCGAGGCGGTCACGGGCGCCATGCTACTGGCGGTTCCTCAGCCTCTCTGACACCAAGACATGCCCGCGGCGGACGCCAGGTGGGTCAACAATGCGGCGCCCGACCCGGGGTGTTTGACACCAGGAGATGTCCGCGCGGGTCAGGTCTGGCGGTGGGGCGTGGGATCGCCGGCGAGGAGGTCGAGCGCATGCTCGAGCGCCGGGCTGAGGACGGCGTAGCCGTCGCGGGCGCCGCCGGGCGAGCCGGGGAGATTGACGACGAGCGTGCTGCCGATCGTGCCGGCGGTTCCGCGCGAGAGCTGCGCGTACGGCGTGTGGTGGAGTGCATCTGCACGCAGCGCCTGTGCGATGCCCGGCGCTTCGCGCTCGAGCACGTCGCGCGTCGCCTCGGGCGTCACGTCGCGAGGCGCGAGCCCCGTGCCGCCGGTCGAGAGAACGAGCCGTGCCTGTGCAGCGAGCTCGCGTAGTGCATCCGCGATCTGCGCGCGCTCGTCGGGGACGACGCGGCGAACGACCTCGTGGCCGTCTCCGCGCAGCAGCTCTTCGAGCAGGTCTCCGCTTCCGTCTTCCGCCTCGCCGCGCGACACGCGATCGGAGACGGTCAGCACTGCAGCCTTCACACGGGCTCCTTCGTCTTCTCGAGCAGCCGCACCTCTGCGATTGACATCTCCTTGTCGACCGCCTTGCACATGTCGTAGACGGTGAGCGCGGCTACCGACGCGGCCGTCAGCGCCTCCATCTCGACACCGGTCTGCGCCGTGGTCTCCGCGACGGCGGTGATCTCGACCGCGTCGCTCCGCACCGACAACGTCACCTCGATGTGAGAGAGCGGCAGCGGATGGCAGAGGGGGATCAGGTCGCTCGTCCGCTTCGCCGCCATGATCCCGGCGAGTTGCGCGGTGGCAAGCGCATCGCCCTTCGGCAGATCGTGCAGCCGCCGTGCGGTCTGCGGCGACATGCGCACCTCGGCATACGCGACGGCGCGACGGCGCGACATCTCCTTGCCCCCGACGTCGACCATGCGCACGGCGCCCGACTCGTCGACGTGGCTGAGCTCACTCACGGCCGGCTCCGCTTCACGATGTGCCGGAGTGCGCCACGGTTGCGCCAGGCCGCACGCCAGCGCTCGAGACCCTCGCCGTAGAGCACGTCGAGCGCAGCCCGCAGCGCGCGCTCCGTCTCCTCGTCGTACGGGAACCACCACGCAGGCCGCAGGCGCCCGCGCTCGGAGTCGAGGTACTTCACCTGCACGCACTCGTACAACCCGTGCTTCGAGCTCGTCCGCCCGAACCCCGAGCTCTTGACTCCTCCCCATGACGCCTGGCCGGTCGCGAACGAGTACCCGAAGTCGTTGACCCAGACCATCCCCGCCTCGATCCGCCGCGCGACGCGGTCGGCCTTGGCGAGGTCCCGCGACCAGACGCTCGCGGCGAGACCGAACTCGCTGTCGTTCGCACGTTGCACCGCCCCGTCCTCGCCGTCGAACGGCTCGACCGTTACGACCGGGCCGAAGATCTCCTCGTCCGGCAGCGCACCGCGGACGACGGTCGGCTCGAGGAACCAACCGTTTCGCGCCGGCCGCTGCACGGGCGAGAGCCGCTCGACCGTGTCGCGCTGGCGCTCGGAGATGAGCGGCCCGACCTCGGTTCCGAGCTTCAGCGCACGCGCCGCCTCTTCGAGCCGCTGGGCGAACTCGTCGTAAGCCGGACGCTCGACGTAGATGCGCTCGGTGCTCACACATGCCTGGCCGGCGTTCAGGAACGACGCGAAGAGCGCACCCGCCACGGCGCGATCAAGATCGGCATCCGCAAAGACGACGAGCGGGTCCTTGCCGCCGAGCTCGAGCACGACCGGACAGCCGCGCGCGCCCGCAGCGGCGGCAACGCGGCGCCCAACAGCGACCGAGCCCGTGAAGAACACCTTGGCGATCCCCGGCTCGGCGACGAGCGCCTCCCCCACGGGCGCCTCGCCCTGCACGAGCTGGACGAGCCCCTGCGGAGCGCCCGCCTCCTCGAGCAGGCGCGGCACCCACTCGGCGGTCAGCGGGGTCAGCTCGGACGGCTTGAGCACGACTGCGTTGCCGGCGGCGACTGCGTTCGCCACGACCGAGAACGGAATGCCGAACGGGATGTTCCACGGCGTGATCGCCGCGACGACGCCGAGCGGCTCGTACACGAGCCACGCCTTCTTCGTCTTCAGGTGCAGCTGGTTGAAACGGACGCGCTCGTCCGCAAGCACGCGCGGCGCGTGCTTCGCAAGCCAGAGTGCATGGTCGACAGCGGTGTAAAGCTCACCCGCAATCGCCTCGGTGCGCGGCTTCGCGGTCTCGGCCACGATCGAGTCGGCGATCTCGTCGGCGTGCGAGCGCACGCCTCTGGCGGCCGCGCGTAGGACGGCCGCGCGTGCGGTCGAGCCCGCCGCACGCCACTGCTCCTGCGCGGCGCGTGCAGCTGCGACGACCTGCGGCAGCGTGCCCGGATCGGTGCGGCGAACGGCGCCGACCGGCTCGAGCGTCGCCGGGTTGACGGAGACGAGCTCCGGAGCTGCGGTCGTCGCCATGCGTCGAATCGTACGCCTAGACGCGAGCGACGTCGGCGAGCTGGGCGGACACCCAGGCGGCCAGATCGTGCTCCTCGACGTGGGCGCGGATCCCCGCTAGGCGCCGCTGCCGTTCGCCGGCAGGCATCGTCAACGCCTCGTGGATCGCGCGCGCCTGCCCTTCGAGGTCGAACGGGTTCACGGTCACCACCCACTCGGCGAGCTCCTCGTGCGCACCCGCGTTCTCGGAGAGGACGAGGACGCCGTCCCGGTCGTTCACGAGGGGCGCCTCCTTCGAAACGAGATTGAGACCGTCGAAGACGGCGTTGACGAGCAGCACGTCGTACTGCTTGTACGCAGCGACGGACTGCGCGAAGTTGTCGGCGACCTCGAGCTCTACGGGCATCCAGCCGTCTGACCCGAAGCGCTCGTTTACAGCGGCGACCTCGCGCTCGATCGCACCGAGGTAGGCCGCGTACGCCGGGACGTCCTGGCGCGACGGATCGAGCAGCGCGAGGAACGTCACGCGCCCGTGCCACTCCGGATGCTGCTCGAGGAAGCGCGCAAACGCGCGAAAGCCGCGGACGATGTTCTTCGACGGATCCGTCCGGTCGACGCGCACGACGAGCGACTCGGGACGGCGCGCTTCGATCAACCGTTCCTCCTCGACGACGCGTGCATCGCCGCGAAGCTCCGCGAACTCGGCCGGGTCGATGCTGATCGGATGGCTCGTGACGATCGTCCGCCGACCTCGATGCACGACGGTCGACGCAGCGACGTCGACCTCGGCGCCGAGGATGTCGGCGCAACTGCGCAGGAAGTTGAGCCGCCACCGATTCGTGTGCAACCCGACGACGTCGTTCGCGAGCAAACCCTCGTGCACCGCCGCGCGCTGCTCCGCCGGGAGGACCGACCAGTAGTCGGTGTCCGGCCACGGGATGTGAATGAAGTGAGTCGTCACCGCACTCGGGTGGCGCGCGCGCACGAGCGCCGGCGCAAGATAGAGGTGGTAGTCGTGGAAGAACACCGTCGCCGACGGCTCGCGCTCGAGCTCGGCGGACACGGCCTCGGCGAAGCCTTCGTTCACAGGGACGTAGCCGCCCGCCCACGCAGCGTGGAACGCGGCGTCCAGATCCGGCTCGTTCGCGAGTCCCCACATGTAGTGCTGGATGAACCAGAGCGTCGGGTTCGCGACGACGTTGTAGAACCCGTCGTAGGCAGCCGCGTCATGTGCGACGAGGCGCAACCGGTACGGCGAGCCGTCGTGAAACGTCTCGCCGAACGCGTCTCCCCCATGCTCGGCTGTGACCGCGCGATCCTCGTCGCTCATCGCGCTGCCGATCCAGGTCACGTCGTGTTGCGTGACGAGGCTGCGCAGTGCCGTGACGAGCCCGCCGCCGCCGCGCTTCGTGATCCGCTCGCCGCCCTCCGACCGCGCGTACGCGACGGGGCCGCGGTTCGCGACGACGATCAGCTTTCGCTTGCCCGGCACGCGTGAAACGTAGGCCCTACGCGGCGATCACGTCGAGCTCGGCGCCCGTCTCCCGGCCGGCGAGCCGGTTGAAGAGCGCGAGCCGGTCGCGCAGGAGCCGCGGTGTCAAGAAGCGCTTGCGCACGTGCTCCTTGCCGAGGAGCGACCGCGCGTGTGCGGCCTCCGGGTCGGCCAGAACCTCGATGCACGCGGCGGCGCAGCCTTCGGACGAGTCGACGAGCCAGCCCGTGCGACCGTCCTCGATCTGCGTGACGATGCCGCCGACACGGCCGGCCACCGTCGGGCGGCCCTTCCACAACGCCTCGGAGACCGTCAGACCGAAGCCCTCGCGAATCGACTTCTGGATCACGGCCGCCGAGTGCACCTGGAACGCATTCACCTCGACCGAGCCGACGTTGTTCAGGTTCGAGAGGATGAAGATGTCGGGGTCGCCGTCTGCGTACGCGACGGTCTGATTCCAGTAGTCCCATCCTTCCGGATCGTCGTGCGCCATCGAGCCGACGAGCGCGAGTTGCACGCCGGGGTGCACCTTCTTCACGAGCCGGTACGCATCGATCACGCCGAGCGGGTCCTTCCACGGATCGAAGCGCGACACTTGTGTGAGCAGCGGACGCGTGACGTCGATGCCGAACTGGTCGACGATGTATGCCGCGTCCTCCCTCGAGAGCGCCATGTTCTTCGGCGCGAGCGGATCGATCGCGGGCGGCCAGATCACGCACGGCGGCAAGCCGGTGCGCCGCGGCACGTAGTCGGCAAGGTGGAAGACCGCGGCGTCGTAGCGACGGATCGACGGTAGGAGAAAGTCGAGCACGTCGTCGTTCGGCGTCGAGAAGTCGATGTGGCCGCGCCAGATCCACTTGGCGGAGCCGCCGCCGAGATGGTCGATGACACCGACGGGCTGCGGATCGTGAACGACGATGAAGTCGTATGCGTCAGCGTCGATCTCACGCGCGTTCAGCTCCTGGAACTGCGCGAAGACGTCACGCTGCTCCGCGGTCAATCCCTGCGGGTTGCCTTGCAGCGCGTTGTGAATCGTCTTCGTCGCGGCGAAGAACGCGTCGGCGCCCTTGATGATCCGCCACTCGACCGAGAGGCCCGCGTCCTGCATGAGCGGCACGAGCGTGTACTGGATCTCGGCGACGCCGCCGCCGAACGCCGTTGCGGAGAGCTCGAGCACGCGCGCGCCCGCGAGCGGGGCGGCGAGCTCGCGAATCTCGTCCATGAGCCCGCGGGCCGCGATCGTCGCGTAGTCCGCAAGCGACTTGTGACCGACGTTGACGAGTTGGAGCACGCTCGCGAAGGAGCATAGGTCCGAGGTCGGCTAGAGGTTCTTCACGAAGCGCAGGCGCGAGCCGCGCCGGCCGACCTGCGAGTCGAGCTCGAACTCGTCGGCGATCGACTTGATGATCGCGATGCCGAGGCCGCCCTCTGACAGCTCGCTACCGCCGTCGAACGACGGCGCCTCGTTCGGGTCGAAGCCGGCGCCGTCGTCGACGATCTCGATCGCGAGACTGTCGGGCTGAAGCTCGTACGTCACCGCGACGTGGCCGTCGCCCCCGGGGCCGTACGCGTGGCGCACCGAATTCGACACTGCCTCGGTGAGCGCAAGCTTGAGATCGGCCATGACGTCGTCGGCGATCTCGCGCAGCTGCGCGAGGCCGGTGAGCGCGAGCCGGCAGAGGGTGATGTACTCGGGCTTCGCCGGGATGCGCAGGACGACTGCGCGGGAGCCGTCCCCGCGTGCGGCGCCGTCGACCGAGAAGTCGCTCATGGCGTGCATGTCATCCTTATTCCGCAGATTCGGGTCCCTAAACCCGCCGATTTCTACCGTTTCCGGCCGACAGTACTCGCTCTCGTGCCCCCGCCTACCCGAGGATGCTCCTTCCTAACCCAACTTTGTGTCTTATCGCACAAGAAATGGTCTTTTGGTAACACCCGGCCGTTTCCACGTGGAATCCGGGGCCGCCGGTGCGGCGTCCTAGACTAGAGCGCCGTGGCCGCCCTCCCGCCAGCACCGGAGCGGCGCCGCCCGCGCCCCGGATCGCTCGAGCGGCCGATCAACGGTCGTCTCTACCGCGGGACGTGGCTCCTCGTCGGCCTGCCCCTCCTCGTCCTCGCCTTCAGCGTCGCCCGCCCGGGCGCGCTCCAGCCGCCGCCGAACCTCCCCTCGGCCTTCGACAAGGACGCCGCCCGTGTCCTCGCCACCGACCTGGCCGAGAGCTGGCCGAACCGCGTGCCCGGCACCCCGGGGGCGACGGGGGCGGCCCGCTGGTTCACGGAGCAGCTCGCGCCGTACGGCTACCAGGTGCAGCAGGAGCACTTCAGCGCCGACGTTCCGGGCCGCGGCCGTGTCCGTCTCGTCAACCTCCTCGCGTTCCGGCCGGGCCGCTCCCAGAAGACGATCCTCCTGATGGCGCATCGCGACGACTCCGGTGCCGGCGCCGGGGCGAACGACAACGCGTCGGGAACGGCCGCGCTCCTCGAGCTCGCCCGCGCCTACGCGCCCGCGGCGGGAACGACCCGCGTCCCGCTGCCGTACCGCCTCGCCTTCCTCTCGACCGACGGCGCAACCGACGGCGGGCTCGGCGCGGCGTGGTTCGCCGACCACGCGGCGGAGGTGGAGAACGTCATCGGGGTCGTCAACCTCGACTCGATCGCCGCCTCGGGCCGGCCCCGGCTCGAGATCAACGGCGATACGCCACGCTCGCCGGCGCCCGGGCTCGTCGAGACCGTCCGGGCGCGGCTCGAGCAGGAGATCGGCTCGGAGCCGACGCGCCCGAGCGCGCTTCGCCAGATCATCGACCTCGGGTTCCCGTACAGCCGCTACGAGCAGGCGCCCTTCGTCACGCGGGGGATCCCCGCCGTCACGATCACGACCGCAGCCGACCGTCCCGCGGCCGGCCTGCACGACGAGCCGCGATCCCTCGACGCCGCCCGTCTCGGGCAGATCGGCCGCGCCACGCAGAACGCGATCGACGCGATGCAACAGGGCGTGGCGCTCGAGCCCGGCCCGTCGAGCTACGTCTACCTCGGCAGCCGGGTCGTGCGCGGCTGGGCGATCGAGCTCGTCCTGATCGGGGCGCTCCTGCCGTTCCTCGCGGTGACGGTCGACCTCTTTGCGCGCTGCCGCCGGCGCCGGATCCGCGTCGCGCCTGCCCTGCGGAGCTACCGCAGCCGCCTCGGCTTCTGGCTCTGGTGCGGTGCCGTCTTCGGCCTCTTCGCGGTCTTCGGCGCCTGGGGTAGCGGCGTTGCGCGGCCGCCGTCACTCACCGCCGTGCACTGGCCCACGAGCGCGCTGCTCGGCCTCGCGACGCTCGCGGGGCTCGGCTGGATCGTGGCCCGCGACCGGCTGCTGCCGCGTCGCCCGGTGCGTGCGGAGGAACAGATCGCAGGCGGTACCGCGGCGCTCCTCGCGCTCAGCGTCGTCGCGTTGCTCGTCGTCGCGACGAACCCGTTCGCGCTCGTCTTCCTGCTGCCGTCGCTCCACGTCTGGGTCTGGCTGCCGCAGGTGCGCCGAAGCCCTGCCGCCGTGCGGGCGGTCGTCCTGCTCGCCGGCTTTGCCGGGCCTGCGCTCCTCATCTGGTCCTTCGCCGGGCGGTACGGCCTCGGCTGGGACGCCCCGTGGTACATCGTGTCGCTCTTCGCGCTCGGGTATTCGCCGCTGCCGCTCTTCGTCATCGCGCTCGCCTGGGCGGCGGCGGCAGGGCAGCTCGTCGCGCTCGCCGCGGGCCGCTACGCGCCGTACCCGTCCGCGGCGGAGCGCCCGCCGCGCGGGCCGCTCCGGCACGTCGTGCGAAGCCTCGTGCTCGCGCAGCGCCGGCGACGCCGCGCATCCGAACCGGCACGCCGCGCGTTACAGGGCTGAGATGCCCCGTCTCGCGCGGATCAGCGGTGCCCTCATGCTCGGCGCCGGAGTCCTCACGCTCGTGTGGGCGCTCCTCGTGTGGCAGTGGCAGGACCCCTTCACGGCGCTCTACACGCACTGGCAGCAGCATCAGCTCGCCCAGAGCCTCGACCGCGAGCTCGCGGGGTACCGGCCAGTCGGGACCGGCGCAGGCGGAGCCGCCGCGGAGCGACGCGCAATCGCACTCGACGCGCGGCGCTTCCGGCGTGAGGCGCGCCCGGGCCAGGCCATCGGCCGGATCGGGATCAGCCGCATCGGCCTGCACATGGTGCTCGTCGACGGCACCGACCACGACTCCCTGAAGAAGGGCCCGGGCCGCGACGCGCGGAGCGCGATGCCGGGGCAGAACCGCCTCGTCTACATCGCGGGCCACCGGACGACCTACCTCGCGCCGTTCTCCCACATCGACGCGATCCGGCCCGGCGATGCGATCACGCTCCAGATGCCGTATGCGACGTTCACGTACCGCGCGTTCACGCACCGCGTGGTGTCGGCGAGCGACATGTCGGTGCTGAAGTCACCCCACCACGAGCAGCTCGAGCTGCAGGCCTGCCATCCGCGCTTCTTCGCGACGCACCGCTACATCGTCTACGCGCGTCTCGTCTCGGTCGCACCGCGCGACGGCGCGCCGTACCGCCTCGGCTAGTCGAGCCGGATCCAGCCGACCGTCGAACCGGCGTCGAGAACGCCGTCGCCGCGCGGCACGTGCACGAGCGCGTCCGCCGCGGCCGCCCGCGCGATCATGTGCGACTCCTGGCCCGAGAGCGGCTCGAGCACGACGCCGTCCCGGTCCACGCGTGACCGCGCCCGCACGAACTCGTCGCGGGCGTCGTTCCGACGGAGCGCCGCTGCGAGCACGCCGCGCTCGACCCGCGGCAACGGTTCGTCGATGCCCTGCAGCGCACGCAACGCCGGCTTGACGAAGAGCTCGCAGCCGACGAGCGACGACACCGGGTTCCCCGGCAGGCCGAACACGAGCGTCGCGCCGCGAACGCCGAACGAGATCGGCTTCCCCGGCTTGATCGCGACGCGCCAGAACACCTCCTCGACGCCGAGCTCCGCCTCGATCCGGCGCACGAGGTCGTGCGGCCCGACCGAGACACCGCCCGAGGTGACGAGAACGTCCGCCCCGAGCCCGCGCGCGATCGCCTCCCGGTGCGCCGGCTCGTCGTCGGCGGCCGTCGGCAGCAGCTCGATGTCGGCACCGATGGCGGCGAGCGCGGCCGCGAGCATGAGCCCGTTCGACTCGTAGATCTGACCGGGGCCGAGCGGGGTGCCGACGGCGACGAGCTCGCTGCCCGTCGCAAGCAGCGCGACACGCGGACGACGCGCACAGGTGACCTCGGCGATGCCGGCCGCCGCGAGCGCACCGAGATGCGCGGGCCCGAGCCGCACGCCCGCAGGCACGACGACATCGCCCGCCGCAATGTCGCCACCACGCGGGCGAACATGTGCACCAGGCGCGATACCCTCGGCGATCTCGATCGTGTTGTCATGTTGGACAACATACTCGAGCGGGATGACGGCATCGGCTCCGTCCGGCACGACACCGCCGGTCGAGATCTCGATCGCCTCGCCGGCGCCGAGCGCAAGACCGGCCGGGCTGCCGGCAGCCGCACGATCGACGACGCTGAGGCGGCCCGGCGCATCGCCGGCGCGAATCGCGAAGCCGTCCATCGCAGAGCTCGCGAACGGCGGCAGGTCGACGACGGCTGCAGCAGCCCGCGCACTGACCCGGCCGGCCGCGCTCGCGACCGGAACCTGCTCGGCGTCGAGCGGCTCCGCGCGAGCGAGCACGAGCGCCTGGGCTTCCTCGATGGTGCGTAACGAAGTCACGTCGAGCGCATAACGTAACCGGATGCCAGAAACCGTCATCGCAGGGCGCTACCGGCTCGACGAGCTCCTCGGCCGCGGGGGCATGTCCGAGGTGTGGCTCGCGGAGGACCTCGAGCTCGGTCGCCGCGTCGCGATCAAGCTGCTGGCGCCGAACGCGGACACCGCGCGCTTCGAGCGCGAGGCACGCGCAGTCGCGTCGCTCGCGCACCCGAACGTCACGCAGCTCTACGACTACGGCAACGCTGACGGCCGGCCCTACATCGTGCTCGAGTACATGCCGGGCGGCACGCTCGAGGAGCGGCTGCGCGACGGGAAGCCGCTGCCGGACGACGGCGTGTTCGCAATCGCGGCGGCCATCGCCGCCGGGCTCGCGCACGCACACGCGCGCGGCGTCGTGCACCGCGACCTCAAGCCGGCGAACGTGCTGTTCGACGAAGAGGGGCGCGCAAAGCTCGCCGACTTCGGCATCGCGCGCATGGCTGCAGGCGACGGGACGTTGACGGAAGCCGGCACCGTGCTCGGCACCGCCGCGTACATCTCACCGGAGCAAGCGGAGGGCGCACCCGCAAGCGAAGCATCCGACGTCTACTCCTTCGGCGTCATCCTCTACCGGATGCTCACGGGCCGGCTGCCGTTCGAGTCGAGCGATCCGATGCAGCTCGTGCTCCAGCATCGCGACGACACGCCGCCGCCGATCGCGTCGCTTCGCCCGGATGCGCCCCCGGTGCTCGAGTCCACGGCGAACGCAGCGCTCGCAAAGAATCCGCGCGACCGTCCACGTGACGGCGCTGCGCTCCTCGCGGAGCTCGGCGTTCCGGCTGGAGCGAGCCTGACGACGGCGCCGACGGCCGTTGTCGCCGAAGACGCGACGCAGGTGCTGCGCGCCACACCGGCCCCAGCGGCTGCGGCCGTCGAGGCGTACCCGACACCGCCGCCGGAGCGAAACCGGCTGCCGATCATCGCCGCCGCGCTGCTCGTGCTCGCCGTCGCCGGCGGCGCGCTCGCGTACGAGGTGACGCGACCCTCGTCGGCGCCGGGCGACACCGGCACGTTCGCGCCGATCACGCTCCCCTCGCAATCGGAGACGACTGTGACGTCGGGGCCGACGACAACCGCCGACACGACGACGACCGAGCCGACCACCACGGCTCAGACGACGACAGCGGCTCCGCCGACAACCACGGCACAGACGACAACCGCGCCGCCCCCGACCACCACTGCACCGCCGCCGACTACCGCGCCTCCGACAACGACTGCGCCACCACCGACCACCGCACCGCCGGCGACCACAGCCTCCGTTACGACAACGGCAACGACGCCGTAGCTAGGGGCTCTGCGCGGTCGGAGGCGGCGGAACCGTCGTCGTCCCGGGCTCCGTCGTCACGGGCGGCGGCTGCGTCGTCGTCGACGGAACCGGCGTCAACGTCGTCGCAGGCGTCGAGTGCTGCGCCGTCGTCCCTGGCGAGCGAGTCGTCGTACCCGCCGTCGTCGTGTCGGTGCTGGAGCTCGACGTCCCGTACGAGCCGCTGTACTGGTACTGCCCGCGCCACGAGATCCAGACGGGCTGGGTCTGCGCGGGCGGGAACGGCACGTCCGGCCGCTTGCCGATCGCCGTGTCCATGAACAGGTGCCAGATCTGAGCGGGGAACGTCGGGCCGGAGACGGCGATCCCGTGCACACTCAGCATCGGCACCTCGCCTTGCGGATAGCCGATCCAGACGGTCGCCATCAGCCGCGGCGTGTACCCCGAGAACCACGCGTCCGCGTAGTTGTCGGTGGTCCCGGTCTTGCCCGCGTCCGTGTGGTTGGAGATGTGCGCGCCGCGGCCGGTTCCGTACAACATGTTCTGCTCGAGCACCTGCGTCACGGTCGACGCCACCCAGTCGGGGATCACGCGCTCGCGCGTCGGCGCGCCCCAACCTGCGTCGGTGTCGACCTTGCCGTTCGGAAGCACGACCTTCGTGATCGCCATCGGCTTCGAGTAGACGCCGCCGGCTGCAAGCGTCGCGTAGGCAGAAGCCATCTCCATCGGCGTGACCGCGACGGTTCCGAGCGCGATCGACGGAACCGCATCGAGCGGCGTCGAGCGAATGCCGAGCTTGCGTGCCATTGCGACGATGTTCTCCGGACCGACGTCGAGCGAGAGCCGGGCGTACACCGTGTTGTCCGACTGCACCGTCGCGCTCGCCACCGACTCGACGCCGTGGTACGAGTGCTCGTAGGTCGCGACGTCCCATGCGCAGTTCGGATCGCGCGGGTTGCAGGTCGCATCAGGCTGGTAGTGGAGCGGCGCCGAGAGGTACGACGTGCGGAACGGATCCATGCCGCGAGCGACCGCAGCGGTGAGCGCGATCGTCTTGAACGTCGAGCCGGGCTGGCGGCGTGCGCTCGTGACGAAGTTGAACTGGTTGCCCTTGTGGCCCGGCGTCACGGCGGCCATCGCCTTGATCGCGCCGGTGCGCGGGTCGATCGAGATGATCGCCGACGCAGGATCGGTCGGCTCTGTCAACACGTGCGTGACGGCAGCAGTCGCCGCCTTCTGCAAGCCCGGGTTGATGGTCGTGTACACGCGCAGGCCGCCCTCGCGCACGGTGTTCGAGCCGTACTCCTGCTGCAGCAGCTCCTGCACGTAGCTGAAGAAGTAGGGCTCGCGAATGCGGATGAACCGGCGGCCCGGCTTCAGCTCGAGATCCGTCTGCGCCTTCGCGCGCTCGTACTCCGACGACGTGATGTCGCGATTCACGAGCATCGCTTTCAGCACGTCGTTGCGGCGCGCGAGTGCCTCCGACGGATTGCGGAAGGGGTCGTAGCTCGACGGCGCCTGCGGCAGGCCGGCGAGAAGCGCCGCCTGGTCGAGCGTCAGCTCCTTCGCGGTACGCGAGAAGTACGTTTCCGCTGCGGCTTCGATCCCGTACGCGTGATTGCCGTAGAACACCTGGTTCATGTACGCGGTCAGGATCCGGTCCTTGGACCACTGCCGCGAGAGCTTGATCGAAAGGCACGCTTCGATCAGCTTCCGCTTGAACGTTCGCTCGCGCGAGAGATAGAGGTTGCGCACGAGCTCCTGTGTGATCGTCGAGCCGCCCTGGACGACCTTGCCGGCCTGGACGTCCGCGACGACTGCGCGGGCGATGCCGACCGGGTCGACACCGCCGTGCGAGTAGAAGCGCCTGTCCTCGATCGCGACGGTCGCCTTCGGCACCCAGGGGCTGATCTCGCCGCGCGTCACCGGTGTCCGGTTGCGCTCGGCGGGAATGACACCGAGCTCCGTGCCGTTGGCGGCGTACACGAACGAGTTCTGGCCGACGGCAACCGGGCGCAGGGCGTTGAGATCGCAGCGGGAGCCGAACACTGCGGTCGCGCCGACCGTGCCCGCAACGACGATGAGCACCGGCAGGCCGACGAGCGCCGCGAGCAGAACGGTGCGGCGCGAGTGCTGCTTGCGCGCGCGCGCGCGCCGCTTCCGCCGGCGGCGGGTCGCGCCCGTCGGCTCGGCGGCCGGACGGCGGCGGCCTTGCGGGGGACGGCGGCGCGGGGGGCTCATCCCCAGACGCCCAGGGCGCGCAGGCGCCCGTGCGAGCGCACGCGCAAGCCCCGCTCGAGCTGCTGCGCGACGTCCTCGTCACGCGCTGCCGCGCGAATCGTCACAGTTGCATTCCCATTGAGTGAGCTGACGTAGACCAAAGCATCGCTTTCGTCGGCGACCTCCTCGCGAAGCGCGGCGACCACTGCTTCGAGATCGGCAGACAGCGGGACCTGCACGGTGATCTCTGCGAACGTCTCTCTGCCCCGAATCGTCGCGTTGCGAATGGTATCCGAGGCGAGCTTCTCGTTCGGGACGACGAGCCGCGTCCGATCCTGGGTGCGGATGTAGGTGTAGGTAAGGCCGATCTCCTCGATGACGCCATCCTCGCCGTCGTAGGTCACACGATCGCCGAGACGCACGGGCTGCGAGATCGCAATGAGCAGTCCAGCGACGAAGTTGCCGAGCGTCCGCTGCGACGCGAAGCCGATGATCACGCCGAGGACGGCGGACGACGCGAGCAGACCGCCCGCTATCGCCTGGACCTGCGGAATGACGAGCAACGACGAGAAGAAGCCGACGACGAGGATCGTCACCGTCACGCTCCGCCGCAGGATGCGGTAGCGCGTTGCCGATTCAGGCCCGAGCGTGCGCCGAGCAAGACGCCAGTCGACGATGCGGGCGAGGAGGGAGACCGCGACGAAAACCGCGGCCGCAATGATCAGGCGATGCCAGAAGGACACTCGGCCGTTCTCCTTCGACGGCGGCGCCCCGGATCCTCACGCGGGTCAGTCGTCGAGCGGCAGCGGCCGGCGGCCGGCGAACCCGTCCTCGAGCGTGTGCCAGTACTCGATGTCGTCTTCGCCGAGCTTCCAGCAGAGGAGGACGGTCTCGCCCCGGCGCAGCGCCGGAAAGTCGACGAGGCCCTCGTCGATGTCCTTCACCTCGACGCCGAGCGCCGTGAGCTCGTCGATCGTGTGCGCGAGCTCGCGGGCCTCGCGCTCGACCTCGGCCGCGGCCTCCGCCAGCTCCGCGGGAGGAATGCCGCCGCCGTTCCCGCGAATGCTGCCTTCGAGCTCCTCTTGCCGGGCCTGCGCCTCCACGTGGGCGCGGCGATGAGCAACCATCTGCTCGACGACGGGGCGGACGTCCGCGAGCGCTGCTTTCGCCTCCTCGGGTGTGAAGTGGCGCACGAGTGCAACCCTATGCGCCGATGGAACCCCGCGTGAACCGCATCCGACTCGCCGCGTGGGCGTCGCTTGTCCTCGTCATCTCCGCGCTCAACTACGCCGCGCGCTTCACGTCGTCGTCATCGACGCGCAACAGTCGTGACGAGGTGTACAGCTGGTCGGCATTCAGCGGCGGGATGATCGTGTACGGCATCTGGTTCGCGATCGTCCTCGCGATCGCCGTCGACCGCCACGACCTCCTCGCGCTGCGCCGGCCGCGGTCATGGGGACGCGCGATCGGCCTCTGCGTCGGCGCAGTCGCTGCGATCTATGCCGTCTCCGCCGTCGTCTCGGTTCTCCCGCTGCCGCAGAGCCCGAGCCACGAGCAGGGGATTGCGCCGACGCACTGGGAGCCGCGGTACGCGGGGGCGTTCGCCGCGAACGTCGTGCTCTTCGCGGTCGTCGCGCCGCTCGTGGAGGAATTGATGTTCCGAGGGCTCGGCCAGTCGCTGCTGCGCTTCCTGGGCCGCTGGCCGTCGATCCTCGTCGTCGGCGTCGCGTTCGGCGCGACGCACGGCTTGGTCGAGGCGCTACTCATCCTCGTGCCGTTCGGCGTCGCGCTCGCGTATGTGCGCGACCGCACGGACAGCGTCTATCCCGGAATGCTCGTGCACGCGCTGTTCAACGGCGCGGCACTCGCCTTCTCCGTTCTTTAGTCCTCTTCGCCGTTCTCGACGGCGAAGTCCTCGGGCGTGACGTCCTCGAGGAAGCTCTTGAACTTCTGCACCTCGGCCTCGAGCTGCTCCTGGTCGACGTCGTCGCCCTCGAACTCGATCGCCGACTCCTCGATCACGCGGTCGGCCGCGAAGATCGGCGCCTCCGCGCGAATCGCAAGCGCGATCGCGTCGGACGGCCGGGAGTCGACCTCGATCTCACGCCCGTCCTGTTGCACCGTGATCTGCGCGTAGAACGTGTTCTCACGCAACTCGGTGACAGTGATGCGCACGATCTGCGCCTCCAGCTGCTCGAGCATGTCGCTCAGCAGATCGTGTGTCATCGGCCGCGGCGACGACTGGCTCTGCAGCTTCGTCAGGATCGCCGCTGCCTCGGGATGACCGATCCAGATCGGCAGGAACTTGTTGCCGTCGGCGGTCTTCAAGAGGACGATCGGCTGCTTGCCGACCAAGTCGAAGCTGACACCGTAGATGAGCATTTCGTGCAAACCCGACCTCGAGCCGAATATAGCTCAGGCCTCAGGGTCGAAACCTCGCACGTCCGGCGGCGCCTCTTCGAGCTCGTCGTACGGGACCTCGAAGCGCTCTCCGGTCACGACATCCTCGACCTGGGCACGCCGGTTCGGCACGCTCATCGGCTCGTGTCCGAGCAGACGCAGCGTGCGTCCTTGAAAGATGACGAGGTCGCCGATTTCCATGTGCCGCAGGGCTGGGAGTCCCGTATGGAATCGGCATCGAAGCCGGCCTCCGGCATCCCTGAACCGGGCCGTATCCACTGGGCCGACACCGGCGTTGAAGCTCAGATGCTTGGACCCTGGCTCGAAGATCTCGACTCGCTCGAGGCGATCTCCCAGAACGACGACGCGCGGAAGATCTTCCTGCGGATGGCCGCGATGTCGCACGATGGGCGCCTGCCGAATTTCCTTGCCGAGGTCGCCCGCGACGAGGAGCTCGACGACGCGACAAAGGGTCAACTGGCCGAGCTCGCGTCCGACCGGCCGTTCCTGCTGGCCGTCGAGGACTACCTCCGCAAGACCCAACGCGTGCACTGAGTGGGCTACACTGGCGCTCCCGTAACGGGCGATTAGCTCAGTTGGTTAGAGCGCCGCTCTGATAAGGCGGAGGTCCGTGGTTCGAATCCACGATCGCCCACTTTCTAGGTAAGAAGCAGCCCGGCCATACGGCGCCGGGCTAGCCAGATCCCGAAGAGG
>Ga0207657_10003292_pt1 | contig 17265 bp, 10 predicted proteins | sample KBSC33metaG_FD_184316 | JGI IMG/M metagenome (GOLD analysis project Ga0207657, IMG submission 184316) | Corn rhizosphere microbial communities from Kellogg Biological Station, Michigan, USA - KBS C3-3 metaG (SPAdes) (version 2) | ecosystem: Host-associated > Plants > Roots > Rhizosphere > Soil ... | reverse complement strand
GGTCGCCCACACGAGGTGGCCGCGGTCCGGATGCGCGGCGCGGCGCAGCAGGCCGGCGGCCTGGCGCGCCTGCGCCGCGGTGACGCTCTTTTTGATTTCTTCAGACGGCATCGAGGCTGGCCTCCAGTTGCTGGTAGCGCCACTGGCTGGCATACCAGCCGTCCAGGGCGAGCAGTTCGTCGTGCGTGCCGCGCTCCACGATGCGGCCGTCGCGCAGCACGACGATCAGGTCCGCGTCGACGACGGCCGACAGGCGGTGGCTCGCGATGATGGCCGACAGTTCCGGGCGTTCGCGGCGCACGTCGTTCAAGTGGTCGAGGATGTTCGTTTCCGTGCCCGTGTCGACGGCGGACAGCGCATCGTCGAGCAGCAGCAGGGCGCTTCGCCCGAGCAGGGCGCGCGCGATCGCCACGCGCTGGCGCTGGCCGCCCGACAAGGTGATGCCTTTTTCGCCGACGGGCGTGTCGTAGCCGTGCGGGAAGCGCAGGATGTCGTCGTGGATGGCGGCCATCTTCGCCGCCTGCTCGATGTCCGCGCGCGACGCGCCGGGGCACGCGAGCGCGATGTTTTCCGCGATCGACGCGGAGAACAGGAACGACTCCTGCGGCACCCAGCTGATGTGCGTGCGCAAGGTGGCGAGCGTGTACTCGTCCAGCGCGTGGCCGCCCCACGTCACCGTGCCGTGCTGCGGCGTGGCCTGGCGCAGCAGCACGCGCAGCAAGGTGGACTTGCCCGCGCCCGTCGCACCCACGAGGCCCAGCGTCTTGCCCGGTTCCAGGCGCAGCGACACGTCGTCCAGCGCGGGGCGCGCATCGTCGCTGTACGCGAAACGAACGTGGTCCAGCACGAGCGGGCCGCGCGCAAGCGCGTCGACCGTGCCGTGGTCGTCGACGGTGAGGGGCGCGTCGAGCAGCGGCTGCAGGCGCGCCAGCGCCGCGCGCCCCCGTTCGATCAGCGACAGCACCCAGCCCGCCGCGAACATGGGCCAGATCAGCTGGCCCAGGTACATCGTGAAGCTCGTGAGGCTGCCGATCGTGATCTGGCCCTGCCACACGAGATAGCCACCGAGGCCCAAGGTGAGACCCGTGGCCGCGGTGAGCGTGAGGCCGACGGCCGGTTCGTACGCGGCTTCCCATTTCTGCGCCGCGAGGCTGGCGTCGGCAGCGCGTGCCGCGAGCTGCGCGAACTGGTCGGCGCTGCGCTGTTCGAGGCCGAGGGCGCGCAAGGTGCGCACGCCGGACAGCGTTTCCTGCACGTGATCGTTGAGCGCGGAAAAACGCTTCAGCGAATCGGTGGACGCCTTGTGGATGTGGCCGGAGATGCGCCAGAACGCCAGCGCCATCAGGGGAAACGGCAGCAGGGCGATCGTCGTGAGGCGCCAGTCGACGCCGAGGAACATGATGCCCAGTACCATGACGAGCGTGAGCGTGCCGTCGAAGCCGGCCAGCATCGCTTCCCCGGCGGCCTGCTCGATGGCGTCGATGTCGTTGGTGCCGAGTGCCATCAGGTCGCCCGTGCGCTGGCGCTGGAAGAACGCGGGACCTTGCGCCGCGAGGCGGTCGTACAGCTTCGTGCGCAGTTCCACGCCGAGCCGGTACGACGCGGAATACAGGCGCAGGCGCCACGCCACGCGCAGCCCGTAGATGGCGAGGCCGAGCCCGAGCAGCTGGCATATCTGGATGACGAGGTCGTGGCCGGCCAGGCGGTGCGCGGCGAGGCCGTCGATCATCGCACCGACCTTGCGCGGCACGAGCACGGTGCACAACGCCACGCCGAACAGCATCACCGCCGACGACGCATAGGAACGCCAGTGGCGGCGCACGAAGCCGCCGATCAGCCTTGCCAGACCCATTGAAGCATCCTGTTGATTGGTGGGGCGTACCAAAAGAAAAAGCGGGCACGCGGCCCGCTAATGTACTATTTTTTGATCGTCGGCGTGGGCGGCCCCTCGCCTACGGGGACGTATGCATTGTGCCGGCGCCACGCGTGGGCACGGGGTGCCCACGCGGACGTTGGCGTCGTCGACGTGCGTGCGTTCGTACCGCGGCGTCTTACTTCTTGCGCGACGAGCGCGTTGCCTTGCTGCCCTGCGTCACGACGCGCAACGGCGGCGTGGTGTCGGCCGGCGTGACGATCGGCAGGTCGACCTGCGGGCCCGCTTCCAGCGGCACGGTGGAGGCGATCGGATGCTCGGCGGCGGCCGGTTTCGGCGCCACCTCGTTCAAGGCCTTGGACAGCGGCTTGGCCTTGGCGGGCGGCACGTCGTCGGCGATGGCCGTCTCCACCGGATCGGGCGCGGGCGCCACCGGTGCCGCGGCGACGGCCTCCGTCACCGTCGTCGTCGGTGCCTCGGCCGGCGCCGCGTCGGCGTGCGCGAACTGGTCGGCGCTGTGGACGACGGCATCGAGCGCCGCTTCGGTCAGGGCCTCGCCCGTCTCGATGGCGGCCTGGGCGATCTCGCTGTTGACGGTCGCGGCATCGGCCGTCGCGATGGCCGCCTGCTCCATCAATTGCGGCACGGACGTCGGGATGTTCATCGTGGCGGCGGGGACGAGCTGGAGCGGCGACGGTTGCGTGCTCCACGTGCGCTCGTGGGTGCCGGCGGCGATGCCCAGCAGCTCGCGCCCGTAGGAAAAGAATTGTTGCCACTGCCCCTGGGCCGTCGAGCCGATGGCGAATAAATCGCGCGGATTGTTCACCTCGAGCAATTGCTTGAACGTGCCCGCGGCTTGTTCGACCGATGCGCGGGAGGTCTTCATGTTGAGTGCAATCAGCTGTTCAGCGCTGTCGAGCGCGCGTTGGCTCAAGGCCCGGAACACGTCGAGCTGGGCTTCCCATTGGGACTTGCGGACGGCGGACAACTGTTCGGAAAGTGAAGTCATCTGGGTTCCTTGTCTTTCAGGTTATGACCGTTAGGTTTATGATGCACTGCAATAAATATCAGTGTAAATGGCTTTATGCGGGTTGAAAAGCGAATTCTATGTTGTTTTTATAAGGAAATCTTGCGGTGCAGCATTAGAGTTTGATATGGATCATTGACAAGATGATCATCGTGGTAATCTGATGTCGTTCCAACTCATCAGGAGTCTTCCAGCATGGACCTCGTCCTCCGCAACGCCACCCTGCCGGACGGCCGCCGCGCCGACATCGGCATCGACGGTGGCCGCATCGCCGCCGTCGAGCCCGCGTTAGCGCAGCAAGGGGCGCGCGAGATCGACGTCGGCGGCGACCTCGTGACCCCGCCGTTCGTCGATGCCCATTTCCACATGGACGCCACGCTCAGCTACGGCCTGCCGCGTGTGAACGAATCCGGTACGCTGCTGGAGGGCATCGCGCTGTGGGGCGAACTCAAGCCACAACTGGCGCAGGATGCGCTCGTCGAGCGCGCGTTGCGCTACTGCGACTGGGCCGTCGCGCGGGGGCTGCTCGCGATCCGCACCCACGTCGACGTGTGCGACGACCGGCTGCTCGCGGTGGAAGCGCTGCTCGACGTCAAGCGCCGCGTCGCGCCGTACATCGACATGCAACTCGTCGCGTTTCCGCAGGACGGCCTGCTGCGCAGCCCGACGGCCCTCGCGAACCTGAAGCGCGCGATCCGCATGGGCGTGGACGTCGTGGGCGGCATCCCGCATTTCGAGCGCACGATGGCCGACGGCGCGGAATCCGTGCGGCTGCTGTGCGAATTCGCGGCGGAGCAGGGCCTGATGGTCGACATGCATTGCGACGAAAGCGACGACCCGCTGTCGCGCCACATCGAAACGCTGGCCGCGGAAACCTTGCGCCTGGGCTTGCAGGGCCGCGTGGCCGGGTCGCACCTGACGTCCATGCATTCGATGGACAATTACTATGTCAGCAAGCTGCTGCCGCTGATGGTGGAATCCGGCGTCGCCGCGATCGCGAATCCCCTCATCAACATCACCTTGCAGGGCCGCCACGACACGTATCCGAAGCGGCGCGGCATGACCCGCGTACCGGAACTGCTGGCGGCCGGCGTGCCGGTGGCGTTCGGCCACGATTGCGTGATGGACCCGTGGTACGGGCTCGGCTCCGGCGACATGCTGGAGGTGGCGCACATGGGATTGCACGTCGCGCAGATGACGGGGCAGGCCGCGATGCGCCAGTGTTTCCAGGCGGTCACCGAGACGCCGGCCCGCATCCTCGGTCTCGCCGGCTACGGCATCGCGCCGGGGTGCCGCGCGGACCTCGTCTGGCTCGATGCCGGCGACCCCGTCGAGGCGATCCGCCTGCGCGCGGCGCGCCGGCTCGTGCTGCGCGCGGGCCGGGTCGTCAGCGAGGCGCCGCCCGCGCGCGCGACCTTGCACTTGCCTGACCGGCCGGCGACGGTCGATTTCCGTTTGGAACGTCAGAAGCAGGCGGGGCAGTAACGCAGGGCACGGAATCTTTCCTACCTTAATTTAACGGAAATTTTCTACGCCCGGTTACCGGTTTGGCAGCCGTGCAGCCAAATCATTAGGTAAAATCTTGCGCTTTCGATACATCCCAGTAGGTCACGCAGTGAAAGATATCCAGATCCGTCCAGCAACTGAAAGCGATTTCAATGCGATGTGGACCATCTTCCAGGCGCACGCGGCCGAGGGCGAAACGTATGCCCAGGATGCCGGGACGAGCCGCGAAGAGACGTACGACTACTGGTTCGCGCCCGCGGCCTCGACCTATGTCGCCGTGCGCGGCGAGGACCGCATCCTCGGCATGTACAAGCTGCAGCCGAACCACGTGGGACGCGGCGCGCACGTGGCGAACGCATCGTACATGGTAAGCCCGAACGCGCAGGGCGTCGGCGTGGGCCACCTGCTCGGGGAGCACAGCATCGGCGAGGCGCGGCGCCAGGGCTATCTCGCCATGCAGTTCAACTTCGTCGTCAGCACGAACAACCCGGCGATCCACCTGTGGAAGCGGCTCGGCTTTTCCATCGTCGGCACCTTGCCCAAGGCTTACCGGCACCGCCGGCTGGGCTATGTCGACGCGTACGTGATGTACAAGCTCCTCGAAGACCCGGCGCGCTGGCCGCTGCCGGAAGAAGACTGAACTCGTGGACATCGCCGCGACAGCGCGCCTGCGCCTGCGCACCGCCCACCTCGGCGACGCCGACTTCTACCTCGCGCTCGTCAACGACCCCGGCTTCCTCGAGCACATCGGCGACCGCGGCATCCGCACGCGCGACGATGCCGTGCAGGCGCTGCTCGACGGGCCCATGGCGATGCAGTATGCGCGCGGCCATTCGCTGTACGTCGTCGAGCTGAAGGAAGGCGGGGCGCCGATCGGCATGTGCGGCCTGATTAAGCGCGACACGCTGGACGACATCGACATCGGCTATGCCTACCTCGCCGCGCATCGCGGCCGCGGCTATGCCTACGAGGCCGGCATGGCCGTGCTGGGCCTCGCGCCCGCGCTGGGCCTCGCGCGCGTGCTGGCCATCACGTCGCCGAACAACGTGGCGTCGAACGGCTTGCTGCGCAAGATGGGCATGCGGTTCGAACGCTTCTTGCACCTCGTGCCGGGCGATGCGGGGAGCAACCTGTACAGCATCGATATCAGACAGCTTACATAAGATATCAGACAGCTTTCATAATGTTGCCTTGTGGATACAAATACTCACGAATTGTAACGGCGACATTGGCTTTTTAGTTTCGCGTAGTCATCATTCAGACTGGCTTATGTGAATGATAGCGATCGTCATGAAACTCGTGAATTTGAAAATCTCCATACGCTTGGGCTTGCTGGGCGGGTTTTTCCTGCTCGCTATGCTTGTCCTCAGCGTCAATGCATGGCGTGCGCTGGGTAGCGCCAATCAGCGGGCTTCGGACGCGCTGGCCAAGGTCGAGGCACTGGCCCAGGCGGCGGACATGGCGCGCAGCGCCCAGGTGGAATTCAAAGTCCAGGTGCAGGAATGGAAGAACATCCTGATCCGCGGCGGCGATCCGGCCGACTTCAAGAAATACCAGGACGGTTTCGAAAAGAGCGCCGCGGGGACGCTGGGCGAACTCGACAAGCTGAAGACGGTCCTGGCTGCGCAAGGCGCCGCGACGGACAAGGTGGCCGCTGCCCAGGCGTCGCTGCGTGAACTGAACGACCACTACCACGCCGCGCTGAAGACATACGACGGCACCAACCCGGAGAGCTACAAGCTGCTCGACCAGCAGGTCAAGGGTAAGGACCGCGCGCCGACAACGCAGATCGACGGCATCGTCGAGGGCATCCAGGAATACGCGAAGACGACCATCGCGGCGATGCGCCAGGATAAGGAAGCCGCCGAGCAGGCCGAGCGCCGCCTCGCCATCGTCACCTTCGTCACCGTGCTGCTCGTGGCGGCCGCCGTCACGACGTGGCTGGCGCGCAGCATCACGCGTCCGCTCCACGACGCCGTGAACATTGCCCGCACCGTCGCCGCGGGCGACCTCACGCAACCCATCGTCGTCGACCGCAAGGACGAAGTCGGGCTGCTGCTCGACGCGCTGCGGCACATGCAGGACAGCCTGGCCGGCATCGTCGCGCGCGTGCGCAGCGGCACCGACACGATTTCCGTGGCCACGAGCGAGATCGCCCAGGGCAACCAGGACCTGGCCGCGCGCACCGAGGAGCAGGCGAGTTCCGTCGAGGAGACGGTGGCGTCGATGGACCAGCTGACGACCTCCGTGCGCGCCAGCCGCGACAGCGCCGGCCGCGCCAGGGGCATGGCCGACGAGGCATCCGGCGTTGCCACACGCGGCGGTGCCGCCGTGGCGCAGGTGGTCAGCACGATGGGCGAGATCGACGCCGCGTCGCACAAGATCGTCGACATCATCGGCGTCATCGACGGCATCGCATTCCAGACCAACATCCTTGCCCTGAACGCGGCCGTGGAAGCGGCGCGCGCCGGCGAGCAGGGGCGCGGCTTCGCCGTCGTGGCCTCCGAAGTGCGCACGCTGGCGCAGCGTTCGGCCAGCGCGGCCAAGGAGATCAAGGCGCTGATCGGCGATTCCGTCGACAAGGTGAAGGCGGGCACGCGCCTCGTGGGCGAGGCCGGCGGCACGATGCAGGACGTGGTGGACAGCGTGCAGCGCGTGGCCGGCATCATTGCCGAGATCACGGACGCGGCCACGCACCAGAGCGATGGCATCACGCAGGTCAACGAGGCGATGGGACAGATGGACGCCGTCGTGCAGCAGAACTCCGCGCTGGTGGAAGAAGCGGCGGCCGCCGCGGACGCGCTGCAGCAGCAGGCGTTCGCACTGGCCGAGGCGGTGGGCGTGTTCCGCCTGGCCGGCGATGCGCAAGCTCGCGACACCGCGCCCGTCGCGCCCGTCGCGCCTGTCGTTCCGCGTGCCGCCGTGCCTGCCCCCGTGCGCGCGGCCGTGACGAGCGCGCCCGCGCGCAAGGCGGTGGCCGCACCGAAGCGCGAGCCGGCGCTCGCGGACGCCGACGGCTGGGAGACGTTCTAAATCACTGGCGCGCCGATCCCCACGGGAAGAACCACGTGAGCGGCTTGTCCACGCGCGCGGCCCACGACGCCTCGTTGTGGCGCCCGCCGTCGGCCTTGTAGAACATCAGATCGTCGCCGTCGCGCCAGCCTTTCGCGAGCATCGCGTCGCGCATCTTCGTCGTGTCGTCCAGGCCGTCGTCGCGCGTGCCGGCGTCGAGGTAGAACTTCACGGGCACGCGCTCCGGCACTTTCGTCAGCAGGGTCCCGTTGTTCCACCAGAACGAGCTGGAGACGCCGCCCGCCTTCGAGAAGATGTCCGGATGGCGCTGCGCGATCAGCACCGAGGCGATACCGCCCAGCGATGAGCCCATGATCGCCGTCGTGTCCTTGCCGGGCAGCGTGCGGTACGTGCGGTCGACGTACGGCTTCACCGTCTCCACGATGAACGCGTCGTACGCATTCAGCTTGCCGCCGCCGTATTTCGGGTCGCAGCAGGGCGTGTATTCGGCGATGCGCTCCGGCGTGTTGTCGATGCCGACGACGATCACCTCGTCCATCGCACCCGTCGCCACGAGGCGGTTGATCGTCTCGTCGATACCCCATTCGACGCCGAACGACGCCGTCTTCGCATCGAACAGGTTTTGGCCGTCGTGCATGTACAGCACGGGATAACGCTTCGCGGCGTTCTCGCCGTAGCTGGGCGGCAGGTAGATGCGCAGCGCGCGCTTGTTGTTCAATTGCGGCGACGCGACGTCCTTCACGATCGTCACCTTGCCGAACGGCGGCCCGAAGAACGGGTAGATGTCGAGCGTCGAGCCGGCGGGCAGCTTGTACACGCCGCCGATCGACACCTTGTCCGCGCCGAGCGTGGGCTTCATCTGGATGTCGCCCAGCGCGTCCGGCCACGTGAACGTCCACACGTTCAGCGGGCCGGGGTCGCGCGTGGCGGGCACGCCTTGCGACCAGCCGGCGGCGCCCTTGTCGGCGCGTACTTGAATGCCGTCCTTGCCGGCTGCAGCGTAGTGCACGCGCACGGTGGTGGCGCCGGCCGGCGCCTGCGCGAGCAGCAGGGCCGCCGCCGCGATTGCGATGTGTTTCATGGTTCCGTTCCGTCGATGGCCAGCACGCGCACGCCGTAGATGTCGAAGCGGTTCGACGGACCGTCGGTGCCGCCGGCCGCGCTGAAGCTGCGGTTGCTGTCCAAATAACTCATGTTGTAGAAGTCGCTCAGCTCGAGCCGGTACGGCATGTTTGCCTTCAGGCGCGCTGCGAGCGGCGTCGAATAGACGGTCGGCGTGTTCGCCTTGTCGATGCGCGCGTGCGGCAGCTGCACGACGCCCTGGGCGACGACGCGGCCCGACGCATCCTTGAGCGCCAGCCATTTTACGCCACCGCTGATCCCGAGGTTCACCTGGTTGGCGCCGTTGTGGTAGCGGACCTGCACGGCATAGCGCCCGGCCGCGGGCACGCGCACGTCGCGCACGGCGAATCGGTCGGCCGGCTGGCCCCAGTTCGCGAGATGTGGTTCGGCGAAGCGCGCGTTGGCCGGCGCGATGCCCACGTTGGCGTCGACCCGTGCATCCGTCGCGGCGATCGCGACGCCAGCGTCGACGCAGCGCGGCACGCTGTGGTGGCTGCGGTTGCCCGACGCCGCGTACTGCGCCTCGACGGCATAGCACGCGGCGGCGCTGCCGGCGGCGTCCGTCCACGCACCGCTGGGCACATTCGCTGCGACCAGCTTGCCGTCGCGGTAGACGTTGTACGTGATGCCGGCCTGCGCATCCGCCGGCGCGATTTGCAACGTCGTGCGCCCGCCTGCGCGCGCGAGGCCGTCGATGCGCGGTTCGCGCGGGCCGAACACGGACGGCGCTTCCTCGTACGGATCGGCGTTCACGCGGTGGATCGCCGTGTCGCCGGCGACGAGGTCGCCCAGCCGGACTTCGATGGCGCTGTGCGCACCGAGCGCGCGCCAAGGGATGCTGCTGCCCGCCGGCTTGCCGTCGACGAGGATCTGCTTGACGGCGTAATAGCCGCTGCTGCCGGCCGGTGGCACGGGCGGCAGCACGAGCTTGACGTCGAGCGCACGGCCTTGCAGGCGCAGGTTGTACAACGCGATGCCGTCGCCGCCCGCGAACACGCCGCCGCGCAGCTTCGCCGTCACGAAGGGTTGGACGTCGATGCCATCGCGCGTCGCGGACACGCCGAACACGTCGCGGATCACCATGCCGAGGTAGGCGCCGACGGACCACAGCTGGCGCTTCGAATTGATGACGGGGCCGATCAGGTTCGGGTGCGCTTCGTCCAGCAGCACCGGCTGGCCGGACAGCCATTCCAGGTTCTCCATGTTCGACAGGTTCAGCGCGGCCCCGCGCATCAGCGCGTCGTACGCCGCGTCGGCGACGGCGACGTTGCGGCCGACGATGGCCGCGCGCAGGCCGTACGCGGTGACGAATGGCCACATGGCGCGGTTGTGATAGACGGGCATGTCCTGCTGCTGCGGCCAGATGACGGGCGCGCCCATCGGCCCGTGCGGATAGCTGGCCAGGATCCGCTTCGCGCGCGCGCCATCCGCGACGCCCGTGACGATGGCGAGCGCTTGTCCGAGCCAGTCGAACTTGTGCAGCGGCGCGCCGTCGAAATGGGCGGCCGTGAGGCTGCTGTACATCCCGGCGTCGTCCAGCCACAGGCGCGCGTTGATGGCGCGCTTCAGGTCGCGCGCCCAGCCGTCGTAGCGCGCTGCGCGGGCCTTGTCGCCGTGTTCGCGCGCCAGTTGCGCGGCCACCGTCAGCGCCTTGTAATGGCCCACGTTCGTCGACAGCGCCTTCGAACTCGCCATCGACGCGATGTCGTCGGTGATCCACTTCGCGTAGGTCTGGTCGCGCCAGTCGAGGAACGATTCCTCGCCCGTGTACAGGCCCGTCGTGCCGTCGAATGCGGCGATGCGGTCGTTCTCGATCGTGTTCGACAGCGCCTTCAGGGCCTGTGCGGCAAAGGCCGCGCGCTCGTCCGCGGGCAGCGTCTTGAGGACGTCGTCGGCCGCGAATGCCCACGTGATGCGGTCCGTGCTGACGGGCCAGCTGCCGCCGCTCCCGGTGTCCTGCACGACTTGCAAGCCGTCAGGCGTCCCCGCGACGTGCGGCGCCTTCGTCACGCCCGCGCGCCAGCCGGACAATTTGAATAGCAGCGAGTTACGCACGCGCTGCGGATCGAGCATGGCCAGGCCCAGGTCGGCCGCGTACGACAGGTCGCGCGTCCACACGTAATGCCATTTTTCGCCCGTCTCGAAGCAGTCGCACGGGATCGCGGCGCCGCGGTTGTAGTTCCCGTCGCGGATCTCCTTGACGGCGTCCAGCTTCATCTCGTGGCCGGCCAGCGCGAACAGCGCGTCGAACGCGAGGTTGCCGCTGCGGACCTGCGGCAGCGACGCGTCTTCGTCGTAGGTCGTGGATTGGGGGCCGGGATCGCGCAGTTGCTGGGTCGTAGATTGCGCGTAGCTGCGCAGCGGCGCCTGCGGATCGCGCACGGAAAAGCGCGCCGTCTCCTCCTTGCCGTCCCAGGTGGGGAAGGTCAGCGCGGCCGTCGCGCCCGCGCCCGCGTGCGGATCGCGCGCAGGCGCCGCCGCGGCCGTATCCAGTTTCGTGACCGTCAGCACCGGGTGCTTCGGGTCGGACACGTCGACGCGGAAGCGGAACGTGGCCGTCTGCTTCGTGAACAGATAGTCTTCCGGCCCCGCCTCCGTCGCCAGCGGATACGCCGCGCCGGGCTTCACGGTGACGCTGGCGGCCGGATTCGCGACCCATTCTGCGGCCCAGTCGCGGCTGCCGACCTTGAATGCGTGGTTGCCGGGACTGACGAGGATGTCGGCCTGGTAGACCCCGTTGCCCTGGTAGGCGAGCACGTTGTCCGTGCCCCAGCCGTTGAAAGCGCCGCGCACGTAGATGTCGTAGTGCAGCGGCGGGGCGGCCACGGCGACCGAGGAGACGAAAACGGCGGCGAAAAGGGTCGGCTTGATCATGAGATTCGCTTGTCGGCGTAGTGCAACTACAAGAAAGCATGTAGTTGATTGCATCTGGGCAATGAATTTACTACATCATTGTCCGGAGAATACTACACGCCCTTGAGGCCAGCAACGCACTATGGTGCTATTCGCACTAGTTTTGCTACACCGGTGTGCGGGGCCTGGGCAATACCAAATGTGAGCACATTCCGACGCTCTGTAAAGCTACTACGGAATTTTGCCCAAGAATGGTGCAATTTTGCCCTTATTTGATGCATGGAAATCAATTTGTAGCGCGACTACATGGGCGATACGTATAATTTGTAGCTCGAATACAACGCGAACCGTCGTTTTTAAGGCAAAACTGCGTAAAACCCCTACATTCTCGTAATTGAAAGCAAGTCGCGTTGACACTGAATCTAGTTTTAATACAGAATCCTTGACAGAACGTATAAGAACGTTTGCTTCTGGCTCCCGTGTGCGGGCTTCACGCTGTCGTCCTCGGGAAAATAATGAGATCTGATGATTTGAGGGGACAAATGAAGATTTTTAATGGCAAGCACGCGCGCAACGGCGCACTCGTGTTCAAGCTGAGCCCGGTGGCTGCCGGTTGCACCGTGTTCCTGTCGGCGCTGGGCGCCAACGTGTACGCGCAGGACGCCAACGTGCCGCAGGCCGTGCAGGCAACGGATGCCAACGGCAATCCGATCAGCCAGGTGACCGTGACCGGTATCCGCCGCGGCATCGAAGCGGCGATCTCCATCAAGAAGAATTCCAATTCCATCGTCGAGGCGATCTCGGCGGAAGACATCGGCAAGCTGCCGGATGCGACCGTCGCCGAATCGATCTCGCGTCTGCCGGGCGTCACCGCCCAGCGCGACCCGTCGACGGGCCGCGCCGCGGCGATCTCCGTGCGCGGTATGTCGCCGGACTTCAACGGCACGCTGCTGAACGGCCGCGAGCAGGCATCCGCCGGCGACAGCCGCGGCGTGCGCTTCGACCTGTATCCGGCAGAAATGCTGGGCACGATCACCGTGTACAAGTCGCCGGACGCCACGCTGATGGGCCAGGGCGTCGCATCGACCATCGACCAGCGCACCGTGCTGCCGCTGGACTTCGGCAAGCGCACGGTGGCCGTCGGCTACAAGCGCATCTGGACCGGTGAAAAGAACGACGCCGAAGGCGGCGGCACGGGCAAGGGCTATCGCAGCACGCTCACGTACATCGACCAGTTCGCCAACCGCACCATCGGCGTGGCCCTGGGCCTGGTGAAGTTCAGCGACTCGGGCGCGGACCAGACCCGCGGCGACGGCTGGGGCGGCTGGACGCCGGCGCTGAAGGACATCGGCGTACCGGCCTACAATGGTTCGGACAGCATCAAGGTGCCGGGCGGCTTCGCCAGCCTGAAGCAGCGCGACCCGCAAGGCAACAAGTCGGCGATGGCCGTGTTGCAGTTCCGTCCTAGCAAGGAATTCGTGACGACGGTCGACCTGTTCCACTCCAAGTTCACCGACGACACCCGCAAGAACGGCCTGGAAGGCGCGGTCTGCGGCAACAACGGCAGCTATGACCCGTCCGGCGTCCTCTCGAACGCCCAGATCGTCAACGGCGTGGCCGTGTCCGGCACCTGCTCGAACTACAAGGCTGTCCAGCGTAACGACATCGTCGGCCAGGCCGACACCCTGAACGCCTGGGGCCTCAACAGCCGCCTGCGCTCGGGCGACTGGACCTTTACCGGCGACGTGTCCGGCTCGAAGGTGACGCACCACACCGATCGCTACGAGACGACCGCCGGCCGTCCGGGCGATGCCACCGACCTCGACACGATTTCCTGGACCGGCTTCAACGGCACCAGCAACCTGAGCCCGACCTACAAGGTCAACGCCAACCTGACCGACCGCAGCCGCTACGTGCTGACCGACGTGAACGGCTGGGGCGGCAGTGTCCCGCAGGCCGGCTACGTTGCCGTTGGCGACCAGACCGACGACCTGAAGGCCGTCCGCCTGTCGGCCAAGCGTGACGTCGAGTGGGGTCCGGTGAACGCGATCGACTTCGGCGTGTACCACAGCAACCGCGACAAGGAACGCGTCTCGAACGAAGGCAACCTGACGATCAATAACCTGCAGTACGGTTCGGCCGCGGTGCCGGGCACCGAAACGGGCGTGACCCCGAACGGCATCCCCATCGTGCGCTTCAATCCGGCCGGCACGCTCGGTTCGATCTACACGCTGCTGCCGAAGAAGGACCAGCCGATCCAGACGGACAAGAACTGGGACGTGTCCGAGCGCATCACGACGCTGTATGCCATGGGTACGCTGGAAGGCCAATTGTTCGGCTTCCCGTACCGCGGCAACGCGGGCGCCCAGTACGTGCGCACCAACCAGTCGTCGTCGGGCGTCGTCGTCCAGCCGAACGATCCGGCGGGTTGCGGCGATGCGGGCAAGCCCTGCGCGAGCTACGCCATCGGCGGCGGCGCGAAGTACAACGACTTCCTGCCGAGCATGAACCTGAGCTTCGAGCTGCCGTACGATCAGATGGTGCGTTTCGGCCTGGGCAAGACCCTGTCGCGCACCAAGATGAGCGACATGCGTCCGGGCGGCGGCGTGAGCGTGGGCACCGGCAATCCACCGCGTCTGCTTGGCAGCGCCGGCAATCCGAAACTGGAGCCGTTCCGCGCCAAGGCTCTCGACCTGTCGTATGAAAAGTACTTCCAGGTCAACGGCGCCAAGGGTTATGTGGCCCTGGCCGGCTTCTACAAGAAGCTGGACACGTACGTCCTGCAATACGGCACCGAGGTGGACTTCAAGACGACCGGTTACTACCAGCCGGGCATGGCGCTGCCGACCAGCGGCTCGTACGCCGGTTCGACCGTCGGTATCCTGACCGTGCCGACCAACCTGAATGGCGGCCACATCAAGGGTATGGAAGCAACTGTCTCGCTGCCGTTCGCCATGGTGACCAAGTACCTGAGCGGTTTCGGCCTCGAGGTGAACTACTCGAGCACGCTGAGCTCGCTGAGCCTGCCGTCGTCCGGCCTGGGCAACACGAAGGACACGCCGAGCAACGTGACGTTGCCGGGCCTGTCGCACATCGTGACCAACGCCCGCCTGTACTACGAAGCGAACGGTTTCCGTGCATCGCTGGCGGCCAAGAAGCGTGGCGACTTCCTGGGTGAAGTCACCGACTTCCAGGACAATCACCAGCTGACCTACATCAAGGCCAGCACGCTGATCGACGCCCAGTTGACCTACGACTTCGACGACAAGAGCATGTTCAAGGGCCTGTCGATCACCGCATCGGCGAACAACCTGACGAACGCCGCGTTCGACCGCTTCAACAGCACCCCGGACGTCGCAGTGGAGCACTACCGCTTCGGCCGCACTTACGGTCTGGGCGCAAGCTACAAGTTCTAGTAGGGTGGGCACCCCGTGCCCACGCGTGACGTTCGCGTTGTGTTGGCGCCACGCGTGGGCGGAGGCCGCCCACCCTACCGACGTCGACAGTTAAACTGAGCACCCCTGCCGACCCTGGTCCGCAGGGGTGTTTTTTCTTTAGGTATTGGAAGAAGCCAGCATGAACGCACCTCTCCTGAACACCATCGTCATCGTGGGCGGCGGTACCGCCGGCTGGATGACCGCCACCGCTCTCGCCACCGCGCTGCGCGGCCGCTACACGATCCGCCTCGTCGAATCCGACGACATCGGCATCGTCGGCGTCGGCGAAGCGACCATCCCGATGATCCAGCGCTTCAACACCGTGACCGGCATCGACGAGGCCGAGTTCATGAAGGCGACCAACGGCACCTTCAAGCTGGGCATCGAATTCGTCAACTGGGGCCGCCAGGGCGAGCGCTACATGCACGGCTTCGGACGCGTCGGCCAGGACTTGTGGATGGTCGGCTTCGAGCAGTACTGGCACAAGATGCGCGCACTGGGCCGGGCGCGTGACCTGGGCGATTATTCGATCACGCGCGCCGCTGCGCGCGCGAACAAATTCATGCCGCCGCGCACGGACCTGGGCAACTCGCCGCTCGCCGACATCGCCTACGCCTACCACTTCGACGCCAGCCTGTATGCGCGCCACCTGCGCAAGCTGTCGGAGGCGCGCGGCGTGGAGCGCATCGAGGGCAAGATCGTGCAGGTCAGCCAGCGTGCGCACGACGGCTTCATCGACGCCGTCGTACTGGAGAGCGGTCAGCGTGTCGAGGGCGACCTGTTCATCGATTGCTCGGGCTTCCGCGGCCTGCTCATCGAACAGACGCTGCACGCGGGCTTCGAGGACTGGAGCCACTGGCTGCCGTGCGACCGCGCGCTGGCCGTGCCGTGCGAATCGGCGGCCGAGACGACGCCCTACACGCGCGCGACCGCGCACAAGTCGGGCTGGCAGTGGCGCATCCCGCTGCAGAATCGCATCGGCAACGGCCACGTGTACTGCAGCCGCCACATCAGCGACGACGAGGCGGCGGCCACGCTGCTGGCGAACCTGGACGGCAAGCCGCTCGCCGATCCGCGCCCGATCCGTTTCACCACCGGGATGCGCAAGAAGGCCTGGGTCAAGAACGTGGTGGCGCTGGGCCTCGCCAGCGGCTTCCTGGAGCCGCTCGAGTCGACCAGCATCCACATGGTGCAGTCGGGCGTGCAGCAACTGCTGGACTTCTTCCCGGACCGCGGCTTCTCGCAGGTCGACATCGATGCCTACAACGACCTGACGCGCTTCCACTACGAGCGCATCCGCGACTTCATCATCCTGCACTACCACGCGAACCAGCGCGACGACAGCGCGTTCTGGAAGGCGTGCGCCAACATGGCGATTCCCGACACGCTGCGCGAGAAGCTCGATCTGTTCCGCAGCCACGGCCGCATCCAGCGCTACAACAACGAGTTGTTCACCGAAGTCGGCTGGCTGCAGGTCCTCGTCGGCCAGAATATCCACCCGCAGGCCTACCACCCGCTCGTCGACGTGCAGTCGGAAGAGGGCATCCACGACTACATGGACAGCGTGGCCGACGTCGTGCGCCAGTGCGTCGACTTCATGCCGGACCACGCCGCCTTCATTGCCGGATATTGCAAGGCGCCGGCGCAGTAAGTCTTGCGCCGCCGGTTGCGCCAGCCGGCGGCGTCTCTCTCTCCCAGTTTCCCTCCTGCTTTCCCTGTTGCCGCCCCACCGGCAGGTATCGCCGCGTCCCTCGTATTCGGCCTTCGGCACCGTTTTGTACCCGAACTACATTTTCAGAATGTATGTATTTACCGAAACTGTTTGCGGCAGGGTTCGTTTGACGGCATTTTGTGGGCGAAAGCCACAGGTGTGTCATTAAAATTTGCGTTTCGTTGACACGTAATCTAGTTTTAATACAAAATCGGTTCCGAACGTTGGAGCCCGTGGCCGGCACACGCTTCGGCACAAGGCTGACGTTCCTCTGATAAGCACATTGATTATGTCGAGGGGACACATGAAGATTTCGAAGGGCGTTCAGCCCGCATTCCAACTCAGTCCGGTCGCCGTCGGTTGCGCCGTCTTCCTGGCGCTCGCGGGCGCGCAGGCGTCCGCGCAGACGCAGCCTGCCGATGCGGCCCAGGCCGCGCCGGTCGCGACCGTCACCGTGACGGGCATCCGCCGCAGTATCGAAGACGCGATCGCCGTCAAGCGCGATGCGACCAGCATCGTCGAGACCATCTCCGCCGAGGACATCGGCAAGCTGCCGGACATCAGCATCGCCGAATCGCTGGCGCGCCTGCCGGGCCTGTCGGCGCAGCGCGTCAACGGCCAGGCGCAGCAGATCAGCATCCGCGGCACGTCGGGCGACCTGTCGACCGCGCTGCTGAACGGCCGCGAGCAGGTCAGCACGAGC
>Ga0207657_10003291_pt1 | contig 17267 bp, 18 predicted proteins | sample KBSC33metaG_FD_184316 | JGI IMG/M metagenome (GOLD analysis project Ga0207657, IMG submission 184316) | Corn rhizosphere microbial communities from Kellogg Biological Station, Michigan, USA - KBS C3-3 metaG (SPAdes) (version 2) | ecosystem: Host-associated > Plants > Roots > Rhizosphere > Soil ... | reverse complement strand
GCAGCTGTCCGAGCAGTTCCAGGTCTCGCGCACGCCGGTGCGGGAGGCGCTGCGGCGGCTCGCGGCGCTCGGGCTCGTCTCGTTCGTGCCGAACCGGGGCGTACGCGTCCGCACGATCTCCCGCGACGAGCTGCACGAGGCGTTCATGGTGCGGGCGGAGCTCGAGTCGCTTGCGACGGAGGTCGCGGCGGGGAAGATGACGCCGGAGGATCTCGCGGAGCTCGACACGTCGGAGAAGCGCTTCGACGAGATCTCGAAGCGGCTGCGTGCACTCGAGCCGGGCGAGGAGCGCCGCTCGATCATGGGTGACTGGGTGCGGGCGAACCACGCATTCCACGACGTGATCTACCGGGTCGCCGACCTGCCGCTCGTCGAGCAGCTCGCGAAGAGCGCACGGCGCTCGTTCTCGGGGCCGGCGGTGTGGGCGCCGGGCGACCACTCGATCGACGGGCTCTATCTGAAGAACGCGGAGCAGCACCGCGCGATCAAGCAGGCGCTCGCCGCCGGCAGCGCCGCGGGCGCGCGAGAGCTCGCGCGCGAGCACGTGCTGTCGTCGTTCGTCCTCCTCGAGACGATTCTCGAGCAGGTCGGCGCCCAGCCGCGCGACTGGCAGCGCGGGCGCGCGGCCCGCCGCTGAGCGAGCAGTTCCCCGCCGTCGTCTGACGACGGGGCATGCCCGCACGAGCGAAGGCCGGGAGAGACGGTTCCGCGCGCTTTGCCTGCACACACGCGAATTCGAGCGTCACGAAAGTGTCACGGAACCGTCACGTCTGACGACGGGACATCGTGATGATCGGACGTGTCCGGATCAGCGAAGCATGAGAACGGCGAGCGCGACGGCGGCGGCGAGGAGGAGCGGCAGCGTCGCAGTGAAGAGCGGCGTCGGAAACTCCGAGCGCGGGCGGATCGGCTTCGGCATACTGGGGTCATAGTCGCTGCCTGACGACACCCGCTTCCCCCTTTCCGGGCGCACGCCTGCGCGACGGCCCCAGCCAACGAGCCAGCCCACGAGCCAGCCAACGAGCCGGCCGACGAGCCTGTCGACCGACCGGGCTAGGATCGGCTCGTGATGGAGCTCGAGCCTCTCTACACCCCGCGCGGCGTCGAGGAGCGCTGGCAGGAGACGTGGGAGCGCGAACGCCTCTACCACGCGGACCCCGACGTGCCCGGCGACTCCTATGTCATCGCCGTGCCGCCGCCGAATGTCACGGGCGCGCTCCACATGGGCCACGCGCTGAACGGCTCGCTTCAGGACGCGCTCGTCCGCTGGCATCGGATGCGCGGCTTCAACACGCTCTGGCAGCCCGGCTTCGACCACGCCGGCATCGCGACCCAGGCGGTCGTCGAGAGGGAGCTGCGCGCACAGGGCACGTCGCGGCAGGAGCTCGGCCGCGAGGCATTCGTCGAGCGCGTCTGGGAATGGCTCCACGAGTACGGCGGCGTGATCATGGGGCAGTTCCGCCGCCTCGGCTGCTCGCTCGACTACGAGCGCGAGCGCTTCACGATGGACGACGCCTACGTCCGCGCCGTGATGCGCTTCTTCGTGCACCTCTACGAACGCGGCTGGCTCTACCGCGACAACCGGATCGTCAACTGGTGCATGGACTGCAAGACCTCGATCTCCGACCTCGAGGTCGAGCACATCGACGTCGACGACGCGCTCACGTACGCGCGCTATCCGCTGGTGAACGGCGAGGGCTCGCTGACGATCGCGACCGTCCGCCCCGCGACGATCCTTGCCGACGTCGCCGTCGCGGTGCACCCGGACGACGAGCGCTACGCGCAGCTGATCGGCAAGGAAGTGCTCGTGCCGGTCGTGAATCGCACGGTGCCGATCGTCGGCGACGAGCGCGTCGAGCGCGACTTCGGCACGGGCGCGCTGAAGGTTACGCCTGGCCACGACCCGCTCGACTTCGAGATCGGTCGCGACCACGGCCTGGCGACGCTGACCGTGATCGGCTTCGACGGCCGCATGACCGGCGACGTCCCGCCCGAGTACCTCGGCCTCACCGAGGACGAGGCCGCCGACCGCGTCGTGCGATGGCTGAAGGAGCACGACCGGCTCGAGAAGCGCGAGAGCTATCGCCATTCCGTGGGTCACTGCGAGCGCTCGGGCACGCGCATCCAGCCCCTCGTGTCGTTGCAATGGTGGTGCGACATGAAGCCGATGGCCGCGCCGGCGATCGAGGCGATCGAGTCGGGGCGCGTCACCTTCCACCCGCCGGTGCACAACAAGGTCGCGCTGGACTGGCTGACGGCGATCCGCCCCTGGAACGTGTCACGGCAGCTCTGGTGGGGTCACCAGCTGCCGATCTGGTACTGCGCCGACGGCCACGTGACGTGCGCGGAGACGACACCCGAAGCGTGCGCCGAGTGCGGGAAGCACGAGCTGACCCGCGACGAGGACGTGCTCGACACGTGGTTCTCGTCGGCGCTCTGGCCCTTCGCGACCCTCGGCTGGCCCGACGAGACGCCGGAGCTCCGCCGCTACTACCCGGGCGACGTCAACTCGACCGCACGCGAGATCATCTTCCTGTGGGAGAGCCGGATGATCATGGCCGGGCTCGAGCTGCTCGGCGAGATCCCCTTCCACGACGTGATCATCCACTCGACGATCCTCGCCGCCGACGGCCGCCGCATGTCGAAGTCGCTCGGCACCGGCATCGACCCGGTCGGGATCATCGACGCCCACGGCGCGGACGCGACGCGCTACGGCCTGCTGAAGATGTCGTCCGGCCAGGACGTCCGCTGGTCGAGCGGCTCCGTCGAGGAGGGCCGCAAGCTCGCGAACAAGCTGTGGAACGCGAGCCGGCTGCTGCTCGCGAACGCCGGCGAGACGGTCGACGCGCGTCCCTCGTCGCTCGAGGAGCGGTGGATACTCGCGCGGGTCGACGCGACCCGGGCGGAGATCGAGGCTGACTTCGATGCGTTCGACTTCTCGCACGCCGTCGACCGGCTGTACCACCTCACCTTCGACGACTTCTGCGACTGGTACCTCGAGGCGATCAAGCCGAGGCTCGGAGAGTCCGACGTGCAGGCGACCGCGCTCGCCGCGCTCGAGCGGCTCCTGAAGCTGCTGCACCCGGTCATGCCGCACGTCACCGAGGAGATCTGGTCGCACCTGCCCGACCGGGCGTCGCGCCTGATCGTCGCCGCCTGGCCGGCGGCGGACACCCGATACGCCGCCGACGCCACGGCGCTCGAACGGGTGCAGCAGGCCGCAGAGCGGTTCCGGCGCAGCGGCGTCGCGACTCCGCTCGGGGGCGACGAGGAGCGCATCTTCGCCGCCGTCGTCCGTCCCGAGCGCGCGAAGGGCAACGGCGCCAACCTCGACGGCGAGGTCGCGCGGCTCGAGCAGGAGATCTCGCGCGCCGAGTCGATGCTCGCGAACAAGAGCTTCACCGCGCGCGCACCCGCGAACGTCGTCGATGCCGAGCGGGAGAAGCTCGAGCGCTACCGGCGTGAGCTCGACGCCATCCGCAGCTGAGTGGGTCGCGGCGCTCGACCCGTGGCCGACCGGCGGCTTCGGGACCGAGCGGATGCACGCGCTCCTCGCCGCCCTCGGGGAGCCACAGCTGCGCTATCCAGCGGTGCACGTCGTCGGCACGAACGGCAAGTCGACGACGACCCGCATGACGGAGGCACTGCTCGCCGACGCCGGCCTCGCAGTCGGTGCCTATCTCTCGCCGCACGTGCGCAGCTGGAGCGAGCGGATCCGCATCCGCGGGGCGGAAGCCGACTTCGAGCGCGCGATCGCAGGCGTGCGCGCCGAGGCGGAACGGCTCGGCGCGACGCAGTTCGAGACGGTCACGGCCGCGGCGTTCGTCGCATTCGCCGAGGCCGGCGTCGACGCGGCGGTGGTGGAGGCGGGCCTCGGCGGCAGGCACGACGCGACGAACGTGCTCGGCGCACGCGTCGTCGTGCTCACGAACGTCGCGCTCGATCACATGGACGTGCTCGGGACGACGCGCGAGGCGATCGCAGTCGAGAAGCTCGCGGTCGTCCATCCGGGCGCGACGGTCGTGCTCGGCGACACGGAGTGGGAGGCGACCGCGCGGGCCGCTGGTGCGGCGAACGTCGTCACGACCGGGGCGAGCAACCTCGCGCTCGCGACGGCCGCCGCCGAGGCCTTCCTCGGCCGCGACGTCGATCCGCACGCGGCCGAGTCCGTCACGCTTCCGGGCCGGCTCGAGCGCCGGGGCGAGTCGCCACTCGAGATCTGGGACGGCGCACACAACCTCGCCGGCGTCGGCTACCTCCTGCCGCGCCTGCCCGACCGGGAATACGTCGTCTGCTGCTCGATCCTCGCCGACAAGCGCCCGGAGCTGATGCTCGAGGCTCTTTCCGTCCTCGGGCAGGCCCTCGTCGCCACGGAGTCCTCGAATCCGCGCTCGCTTCGGGCAGGGGACCTCGCCGCCCGCGCCGAACCGTATTTCAGCCGTGTCGAGCCGATTCCCGACCCTTTCCAGGCCAGAAGCCGCGCGCTCGCGCTGGCGGGGCCGGCCGGCGCCGTTGTCGTCACGGGCTCCCTCTATCTTCTCTCTGAGCTCAGTGGCAACGATGCCGACCCATACCGTCAGTGAGAAGCTCGGAGTCTTCGCCTTCGCGGCCCTCGTGCTCGCGGTGATCGTCGGCGGCGCGTTTGCCGCCGGCTATCTCATAGGCAGAATTCTCCTGTGACGATCGCCAGCGCCTTCTTCAGCTCCGGCACGTGGCTCGTGATCCGGAACCTCCTCTTCTTCTTCGCCGCGGTCATCTGGGTGGCGAGCCTCTACTGGATCTACAAGGACGCGCGCCGGCGCATCGAGGATCCGTGGCTCGTGTGGATGGCCGTCCTGGTCGGCGTCGTCGTGCCGTACTTCGGCCCGTTCATCTACATGCTCTTCCGGCCGCCCGAGTACCTCGAGGACGTGCGCGAGCGCGAGCTCGAGATCAAGGCGATGGAGGACCGGCTGGCGAAGCGCGACCTTCACTGCCCGGTCTGCCGATCCGAGGTCGACGCGAGCTATCTCGTCTGCCCGATCTGCACGACGAAGCTCCGCCAGGCCTGCCTCACCTGCAAGGCGCCGCTCGAGGCGCTGTGGCAGGTGTGTCCGTTCTGCGAGACGCCGGTCGAGCCGACGGCGGTCGCGCTGCCCGCGCTCGAGCCTCGCCGGCGGCGCCGCGCCGAGTAGTTATTGTGCGCGGCCGATGGCCGTCGAGCGCACCCTCATCCTGATCAAGCCGGACGCGGTGCGGCGCCGTCTCGCGGCCGAGATCCTCGGCCGGATCGAGGCGCGCGGCTTCACCGTCAAGGCCGGGAAGCTCCTGACGGCGTCGCGCGAGCTCGGCCAGACGCACTACGTGGAGCACGCGTCGAAGCCGTTCTACGGCGAGCTCGTCGAGTTCATCACGTCGGGGCCGACGTGGGCGCTCGTCGTCGAGGGCGAAGGCGCGATTGCGACGATGCGCAGGACGATCGGCGCGACGAACCCGGCCGACGCGGACCCGGGCACGATCCGGGGCGACCTCGCGATGTCGATGCCGGACAACCTCGTCCACGGCTCCGACTCGCCGGAGTCGGCCGAGCGCGAGGTCGCGCTCTGGTTCGCCGCCGATGAGCTCGCCTGATTCCGCCGCGGACTCCGTCGCGGCGAACGTCGCGCAGTGGACGAAGCAGAACGCGGATTACACGGATCCGAACGCCGAGCGGTCCTGGGCGCCCGAGCGCGAGGTGTCGTGGGGTGTGTTCGGCATTCCGGAGGCAGAGATCGGCTGCCTCGGGGTCGTCGACGGCCTCGACGTCGTCGAGCTCGGCTGCGGCACGGCCTACTTCTCCGCGGGGCTCGCGAGGCGAGGGGCGAGACCCGTCGGGGTCGACCCGACGCCCGCGCAGCTCGCGACGGCACGGCGCATGCAGGCGGAGACGGGAGTCGAGTTCCCGCTCGTCGAAGCGCCGGCCGAGTCGGTGCCGCTGCCGGATGCGTCGTTCGATCTCGCGCTGTCGGAGTACGGCGCGTCGTTGTGGGCGGACCCGGCGAAGTGGATCCCCGAAGCGGCGCGGCTGCTTCGCCCGGGCGGCCGGCTCGTCTTCCTGACGAACTCGACCCTGGCGTATCTCTGCGTCCCGGACGTTGGCAGCATGACCGAGCAGCTTCAGCGCCCGCAGTTCGGGATGAGTCGCATCCAGTGGCCCGGAGAGGCCGGCATCGAGTACCACCTGCCGCACAGCGGCTGGATCGCGCTGCTGCGCGCGCACGGATTCGAGATCGAGGCGCTCCACGAGCTGCAGCCGCACCGGGACGCCGTCGACCACGCCTACTACGACTACGTCACCGTCGACTGGGCGCGCAAATGGCCGGCCGAGGAGATCTGGGTGGCGCGGAAAGCGGGATGAGCTCACCGCCGGCCGCGCCGCTTCTGCTCGCGTCGACCTCGCCGCAGCGCCGCGCGATCCTCGAGCAGCTGCACATTCCGTTCGACGTCGTCGCGCCTCACTACGTCGAGCACGACCCGCCGGACGCCGACGCCGCCGAGCTGGTTCGCCGGCACGCGCTCGGCAAGGCGCGCTCGGTCGCGGCCGGCGCGGGCGATCGACCCGTCCTCGGCGTCGACACGACCGTCGCCCTCGACGGCCGGATCTACGCCAAGCCCACCGACGCCGGCGACGCGGAGCGCATGCTCGACGAGCTGTCGGGGCGCACGCACGCCGTCGTCTCGGGCGTCGCGCTCGTGACGCCGGCCTGGGAGCACGTCGAGGACACGGCGACGCTCGTCACGTTCCGGCCCCTGACGCCGCGCGACCTCGGCGCGTACGTGGCGGCCGGCGAGTGGGAGGGTCGCGCCGGCGGCTACGCCATCCAGGGCCGCGGTGCCGCACTCGTCGAGCGCGTCGAAGGCGACTACCTGAACGTGGTCGGGCTCCCGGCATCCGTGCTCGTTCGACTGCTTGCCGAACGCTTCGCAGGCACCTACGGCTTCGGCTGACGTGCCGGAGGAGGGGGTACGTGGGGAAACCAGGGGTTCCCCCACGTTAATCGGGGTGCCCAGATTCGAACTGGGGACCTCTCCGACCCGAACGGAGCGCGCTACCAGGCTGCGCCACACCCCGGGAACGGGCGAAGGGTAGCCGAGGCTCGGCGCGCGCGGAGCGACCGGTGGGCCGCGCACTATTCTCGGGTCGTGGCCGCCGCACCGACCCTGGACGAGTGGCGGACGACGGTCCCCAACCTCGTCGCCGTCTGCGCGGACGAATGGAGCCTGCGCGTCGGCGCGCCTTACGCCGGCGGCTGGGCGGGCCATGCGGTGCGCGTTGAGCTCGCGGACGGCACGCGGGCCGTGCTCAAGCTCGTCTGGCCGCACCGGGAGAGCCTCCACGAAGGCGACGCGCTCGCGTTGTGGGCGGGCGAAGGCGCAGCCCGACTGCTCGCCCGAAACGCCGACTCGACCGCGCTCCTGCTCGAGCGTTGCGAGCCCGGGGCGTTCCTCTCGACCCTCGACCTCGACGCGGCGCTCGACGTCTACGCCGGACTCCTGCCGCGGTTGTGGAAGCCGGCCGGCGCCCCGTTCCACACGCTTGCCGACGAGGCGTCGTCGTGGGCGGAGAGCCTGCCGCGCGAATGGGAGGCGGCCGGCCGCCCGTTCGACCAGTCGTTCGTCGAGACCGCGCTGACCCTCCTGGACGAGCTCGCGCCGACGCAGGGCGAGCAGGTGCTGCTGCACCAGGACATGCACGCACTCAACGTTCTGAGCGCGGCGCGCGAACCGTGGCTCGCGATCGATCCGAAGCCGCTCGTCGGCGAGCGGGAGTTCGGGCTCGCGCCCATCGTCCGCGGCGCGGAGCTGCGTCACGGCCGGCGCGAGGTGCTCCATCGTCTCCACCGGCTGTCGTCCGAGCTCGGTCTCGACGTCGAGCGGGCGCGAGGCTGGTGCATCGCACAGACGACCGCGTGGGGTGTCGACGTGCCGCAGCACCTCGACGTCGTCCGCTGGCTCTTGGAAGACGCATGACCCTACGGGCGGTCCTCTTCGACGTCGACTTCACCCTCGCGAAGCCGGGGCCCGAGCTGATGCCGGAGGGGTACGTCCGCTGTGCCGGGCGGCACGGCCTCGTGCTGGACGTGAGCCGGTACGCGGAGGCGCGCGACGCCGCGTTCGTCGACCTGAAGCGCCATCCCGAGCTCGACCACGACGAGGAGATCTGGGTCGCCTTCACCGAGCGGATCGTGCTCGGCATGGGCGGATCGGCGCCGCTGTCGCGCACGGTCGCGGAGGAGCTGACGAGCCGCTGGCAACAGCACGAGAACTTCGAGCTCTACGAGGACACGCTGCCGGTGCTCGAGGAGCTGCGCGCCGCAGGGCTCAAGGTCGGCCTCGTGTCGAACTCTGCACGCGACGTCCGCGAGTTCGCGCGCCACCATGCGGTCGAGATCGACGCCGGCCTGAGCTCGTTCCACCACGGCAAGACGAAGCCGCACGAGTCGATCTTCCGGGCCGTGCTCGAGCTGCTCGAGGTGGACGCGAGCGAGGCCGTGATGGTGGGCGACACGGTCGAGGACGACATCAACGGCGCGCTCGCGATCGGCATGCGCGCGATCCTCGTCGACCGGCACGGCTTCGGTCCGCGACACGACCCGTGCATCGACGACCTCTATGCGCTCCCGGCGGCGCTCGGCGTACCGCGGGCCGGTGCCTAGACTCCGGCTGTGGCCGCGTGGCTCGCCTGGGCGATCGCAGCCCTGCTCCTCGCAGTGGGTGAGATCTTCACGCCCGGCCTCTTCTTTCTCGGGCCGGTCGCGCTCGCGGCCGTCGCAGCGGCTGCGGCCGCCCTTGCGGGTGCCGCCGTGTGGCTCCAGCTCCTCGTCTTCGTCGCCGCGTCACTCGCGTCACTCGGCGTCCTGCGGCCGCTCGCGCGCGCGCACCTGCACATGCCCGCCGCGATCCGGACGGGCACCGCCGCGCTCGAAGGTGCGCACGCGACCGTGCTGCAGCGCGTCGACCAGTCCGGCGGGCGCGTACGCATCGGCGGCGAGGAGTGGTCGGCGCGCGCCTTCATGCCCGACCAGGTGATCGAGCCGGGCACACGCGTCGAAGTCGTCAAGATCGAGGGCGCGACCGCGCTCGTCTACGAATAAAGGAGCTCCCATGGTGGGTCTCGTCGTCATCCTGATCGTCGCGGTGATCGTGCTCGCGGCCCTCGCGCGCACCGTGCGGATCGTGCCGCAGGCGCGTGCGCGCGTCGTCGAGCGGCTCGGGCGGTACCACCGGACGCTGAACCCGGGGCTCGCGCTCATCGTCCCGTTCATCGACCGGCTGCGACCGCTCATCGACCTGCGCGAACAGGTCGTCTCGTTCCCGCCGCAGCCCGTGATCACCGAGGACAACCTCGTCGTGAACATCGACACGGTCATCTACTTCCAGGTCACGGACGCGAAGGCCGCGTCGTACGAGATCGCGAACTACATCCAGGCGATCGAGCAGCTCACCGTGACGACGCTCCGCAACGTGATCGGCGGCATGGCGCTCGAGATGACCCTGACCTCGCGAGACGAGATCAACGGACAGCTGCGCGGCGTGCTCGACGAGGCGACGGGCAAGTGGGGCATCCGCGTCAACCGCGTCGAGCTGAAGGCGATCGACCCGCCGGGATCGATCAAGGACTCGATGGAGAAGCAGATGCGCGCCGACCGTGAGAAGAGGGCCACGATCCTCCAGGCGGAGGGCGAGAAGCAGGCCGCGATCCTCACCGCCGAGGGCGAGAAGCAGGCCGCCGTGCTTCGCGCGCAGGGTCAGCGCGAGGCGACGATCCTCCAGGCGGAGGGGCAGGCGAAGGCGATCGACACGGTCTTCAAGGCGATCCACGAGGGCAACCCCGACCCGCAGCTCCTCGCCTACCAGTACGTGCAGGCGCTGCCGCAGATCGCCCAGGGCCAGTCGAACAAGGTCTGGATCATCCCGGCCGAGTTCCAGCAAGCGCTGGGAAGGATCGGCGGCGGCGACGACGACAAAGCGGCTTAGCAGCGTTCCTTCGTGCAGACTCGGAGCGTCGTCACGCTCGGCGTCCCGGCGCGCCACCTCAGACGGATGAGGAGCGAGGCGGTGTCGTCGCCGTAGTGCAGCTCGCGCAGGTGGAAGTCCTCGTTCGCGCGGTGGACGAGCCAGTAGCGACCGGCGGGGAGCTTCGTGACATCGAGCTGCTGGCCGTGGAAGAACGCCGGATAGCGGTCGGTGTAGCCGACGGACGAGCCCTCCTCGACGAACCTCGCCTTCGGGTCGAACTGCTCGCAGTTGCCGAGGAAGCGCGGCGCGCCGTGCGGTACGCCGAGCGCGTGTCCCCAGTGGTCGGCCAGGCAGAAGCCGCTCTTGTAGTCGCGCACGCGCAAGGCGAAATCGCCCGCGCTGCGTAGCTCGTAGTGGTCGAAGCCGAGGAGGTGCCAGTGATAGTGGGGCGGGGCGACGACGTAGTGCAGCTCTCCCGAGCGCGCGTCGACCCGGACGCCGCCGGAGGCGAGCTGGATCAGCTGGCGCACCTGCATCACGTGGGCTCGCGGTGAGCGGGTGCCGCGGATCCACACGATCCCTGGTCCGCGGTTGTCGACCATCGACGTGAAGCCGAGCAACCAGTGGCCGCTGCCTCCGCGTGAGAGCACGAGCCCACTCGGCGGCCGCTGCACGAGGTTCGGGTACTTCGGGACGCCGACCGGGACGACACGCCAGTCGAGCGGCGAGCCGGTGCCGAGCCCCCGCAGGTCGGTGCCGTCGACGGCGATCGAGGCGAGGCCCGACTCGGCCGCGAACGCGATCCGCGTGCCCGCCGGAGACCACACCGGATGGTCGCCGAGCTGCAGCACGGTCTGGGTCGTGCCGTCGTCGACGACGATCGCGCGCGTCGCGTCCGCCTGGTCGGCGCTGTAGGCGAGCTTCGTCCCGTCGGGTGACCAGGCGAGGTCGTGGATGTCCGTGAACGGCGTCGCGGGCGGCGTCGTGTCGAATGTGGTCGCGCCGCTCCCGTCCGGCTGCGCGACATAGAGCGCCGGCGCGCCGCTCCGCGTCGACACGAATGCGAGCCTGCCGGTTCGGGATGCTGCGGCGTCGTACTCCTCCGCGTTGCTCGCGGCGATCCGCTGCGACGGACCCGTCGGCAGCTTGTAGATGCGGATCTGCCGGCGCCCGTCGACTGCCGCGGTGTAGACGATGCCCGTGCCCGAAGGGAGCCACGACGGCGCCTGCTCCTCCACCCTCGGTGTGACGAGCAGCCGTCGCTGCCCGCTGCCGTCGGCGTTCGCGAGCCAGAGGTCTCCGCCGCGCGTGAACGCGAGGAACGTCCCGTCGGGCGAGTACGCGGCAGCCTCGACTCCGTCGAGGAGACGCTTCCGCGTCCCTGCCGGGGTCTGTGCGACGAGCCCGCCGCCGCTCGAGAGCAGCAGCCGCGCGTCGTGCGGCTCAGGGGCGATCGCGGCGCTCGCCGCGAGCGCTGCGATCAAACCTGCACCTCGTCCCGCCACGCGCGCGTGTGCTCGCCCAGCGCGGGTGCCCCGAGTGCGGGTGCGCCGAATGCGGGTGCGCCGAGTGCGGGTGCGCGGAGTCCCGGGACTCGATCGAGCTCGGCGTCAGCCTCGGCGAGCGTCGCGACCGGCCCCACGCACACGTCTTCGCCGTCCACCACGCGCAGCCAGTCTTCCAGCGTCCGTTGTGCGAAAACCCGCGCGAGCGCGTCGCTCAGCTCCGCCTGCTCCGGCGAGTACTGCCGCTTCGCCAGCTCCGGCTTGCCCAGCAGCTCGCAGAGCCGCGCGAAGAACCTCGGCTCGAGCGCCGCGACGGTCAGCCGCCGGCCGTCCGAGGTCGCGTACATCGAGTAGCAGGCGAAGCCCTGCGTCAGCACCGGCGCCCGCGCCGCGAGCGCATGCGCGCCGTGCGTCATCGAGACGACGATTCGCGACCCTTCGCCCGTGCGCTCGCGCCGCAGCAGTGCTGCGAGGATCTCGGTCACCGCGCCGAGCGCGCCCGCAGCGAGATCGGCGACCGGCACCGGTGGGAGGCCGGGCGCTGTGTCGGCGAGCACGCCGGCCCAGCCGAGGTAGTTGAGGTCGTGGCCGGCCCTCTGCTCGTGCGGCCCGCCGATCCCGAAGCCGGTGATCGAGCAGTAGACGGCGCGCTCCGGCGCGTCGCCGGCACCGACCCCGAGGCGTTCGGCTACCCCTGGACGGAACGACTCGATCACGACGTCGGCCCGCGCGAGCAGCGCGTGCGCGAAGTCGCGCTCACGGGGCAGCTCGCAGAGCACGGACTCCTTGCCGGCGTTCAGTCGGTCGTGCCAGGCGGGCGAGGTGCCGCGCATCGGGTCGCCGCCGGGCTGCTCGACGCGTACGACGCGCGCTCCGAGGCGCCGGAGCTCGCTCGATGCGAATGCGCCGGGCAGATAGCGGCTGAGGTCGACGACGAGCGTTCCCTGCAATGTCGTCCCCGGCGCTTGCATTCGGCGCGAAGCTACCACTACCCTGCGACGGCCTTGGGCGACCGTGCGACCGGCCCGGAAGAGAAGAGGCGGCGAATCCTCGACGCCGCCGTCAGGGTGTTCGCGCGCAAGGGCTTCCACACCTCGCGCGTCGGCGACATCGCCGAGGAGGCCGGTGTCGCGCACGGGCTGCTCTACCACTACTTCGCGTCGAAGGACGAGGTGCTCGAGACCGTGTTCCGCGAGAACTGGGCGGTGCTCCTCGAGCGGATCCACGGCGTCGAGGAGTCGGACGAGGGCGCCGCCGAGCAGCTGCGGCACGTCGCGGCCATCCTGCTGCGCACCTGGCTCCACGAACCGGACGTCGTGCGCGTTCTCGTGCGCGAGATCGCGCGCAGCCCCGAGGTGCAGGACCGGATCGGCGAGCTCGTGAAGCCGCTCGGCTCGATTCGCCGGATCATCGAGCGCGGCCAGGGAGCCGGCGAGCTGCGCGGCGATCTCGACCCGTCGCTCGCGGCGATCGTCTTCTACGGCGGCATCGACGAGCTGCTGACGGGCTGGGTGCTCGGGCAGCTCGAGGCTGGAGCCGAGGAGGTCGCGGCCGCGGAGCAGACGGTGGTCGACGTCTTCGTCGCGGGCTTCTCAGCGCCCGCCAACGAGCTCGGCGAACCGCGCGGCGCCGACGTTCCCGCCTGAGAGCACGACCCCGATCCGGCCGCCGTCGATGCGGCCGGCGAGCAGTGCCGCCACACCGACCGCGCCGCTCGGCTCGACGACGAGCTTCATGCGGTCGAAGAGGAACGCCATCGCGTCGAGGATCTCGGCGTCGCTCACGACGACGATCTCGTCCACGAGCTCACGATTGATCTCGAACGTGAGCTCACCCGGCGCGGTGGTCTGGAGGCCGTCTGCGATCGTCCGCGGCACGTCGATCTCGACGCGCTCGCCGGCCGCGATCGACCGCGCCGTGTCGTTGCCCGCCTCCGGCTCGACGCCGACGATGCGCGCACCGGGGCGCAGCGACTTGGCGACGGTCGCGCAGCCCGCGATGAGACCGCCCCCGCCGACGGGCGCCACGAGCGTGTCGATGCCCGGCACGTCGGCGAAGAGCTCGAGCGCCGTCGTCCCCTGGCCCGCGATCACGAGGGGGTCGTCGTACGGCTTCACGAGCTCGAGCCTCCGCTCCGCCGCGAGGCGCGTGCCGATCTCCTCGCGGCTCTCGCTCCAGCGGTCGTACGTGACGACGTCGGCGCCGTAGCCGCGCGTCGCGTCGGTCTTCGTCTGCGGTGCGTCCTCCGGCATCAGGATCGTCGCGTGCGTGCCGAGGAGCCCGGCCGCGATCGCGACGGCCTGCGCGTGGTTGCCCGACGAGTACGCGATCACGCCGAGCCGGCGCCGGTGCTCCGGCAGCGCTGCGATCTTGTTATAGGCGCCGCGGAGCTTGAACGCGCCGCCGCGCTGGAAGCTCTCCGCCTTGAGGTGCACCGCGGCTCCCGAGAGCCCGTCGAGCGTGCGCGACGTGAAGACAGGGGTGCGGCGCGCGACGCCGGCGAGCCGTGTCGCGGCGGCTTCGACGTCGGCGAGCTCGATCAGCGGCACGGGCTCGCGTTCGCCCGCAGGAGACCGAACCCCCAGAGCTTTCCGTCGAGGACGTAGTACGCGGTCTGCACACCGCGGAGCTCCTTCGTGAACGCGTCGTAGCCGCTGCACGAGAGCACGACCAGCGGACCGGCGAGGGTCGTCACCTGCGCTTCGACCGCGCCGAGGACGAGGCCGCGCGGCGCGGACCATCCGGCGGGACGCCAGATCGTGTAGACGGCGGAGACGCGCCCCCGCGTTAGCTCGACCGCGAGCCCGCGGCGGGTGAACGGCCGGTAGGTGAAGTACCAGGTCGTCGCCCGGCACGCCCGGCAGACGCCGTACCTCGGCCCGAGCGCCGCGCGTACCTGCGTCGCGGTCTCGCCGAGGTGGATGCCCGCGAGCGAGCGTCCCGGGACGAGGGCACCGGCGCGCGGCAGCGACGCCGCGGCCGGAGCGGCCGCCACGAGCAGTGACGCGGCTGCGATCGGCAATGCGGCTGCGGTCAGGGCCCGCTTCACACCGTCCAGTATGCAAGGCGCTATCGTGGAGGGCAGCCGAGGCGGTCTCCTTGAGTGCCCCCTCATCTCCGGACTCCATTGCAAGTGCCCGAGGTCTCTTCCCCGGCCGACACGAGAGCTAGGGGGAAAGAGATGGACGACCAGAGCGAGCGCCTCGTGCGCGCAGGGCAGAACCAGAGCCTCTTCCGGCAGGTGAACGAACGGGTCGAGGTCCTGAACCAGGCATTCGATCCGCTCGTCGCGCAGGGGGAGTGGGTTTGCGAATGCGCCGACATGTCCTGCGTCGAGCAGATCGAGATGTCGCTCGCCGAGTACACGGCGCTTCGCGCAGACGGCAACACCTTCGCGGTGAAGCCCGGCCACGAGGTGCTCGACGTCGAGACCGTGGTGCGGGCGACCGATCGCTACGTCGTGGTGTCGAAGCTCGGCGTGGGCGCGGACGTCGCCCACGGCAACGACCCGCGCGCAGGAGCGAACGACCAGGCGTCCACCGTCTAAGCTCGCGTCATGCCGTCGCTCTGGGAGTCGCTCGCCGACCTGCGCGTGCAGATCGACGACTACTCGCTCGAGCGCCGCGAGCTCGCCGTCTCGGACTCGTTCACCCGCGTGACGACCACGGTCGTCCTCGACGGCGACGAGGCGACCGGCCACGGCGAGGACGTGACCTACACGGCCGAGGACCACGAGGACTTCCCGGAGCACGAGATGCTCGCCGGGACGTGGACGCTCCGTGAGTACTGCCGGCGCGTCGAGGAGCTCGACCTCTGGCCGGGCGGCGAGCCGCAGATGTCCGCCTCGACCGACTATCGGCGCTGGGCATTCGAGAGCGCAGCGCTCGACCTCGCGCTCCGGCAGGCGGGCCGGTCCCTCGCCGAGGCAGTCGGGCAGCCCTACCGGCCCGTGCGTTTCGTCGCTTCGACCCGCGCGCAGATCGATCCGTATGTCGCGCTCGACCCTGAGCTCGAGTTCAAGCTCGACGTCGACAGGGACTGGGACCGCGCGTTGATGGAGCGCCTCGCGGCAACCGATCGCGTGCGCGTCCTCGACCTGAAGGCGTACTACCGCGGCACGTCGGTCGACCTGGCGCCGGACCCCGAGCTCTACCGCGCCGTCGCCGAGTCGTTTCCCGGTGTCGTGATCGAGGACCCCTGGCTCGAGGACGGGTGCCTCGAGGCGCTCGCGGGCGCCGAGGACCGGTTCAGCTTCGACGCGCCGATCCACGCGTGGAGCGACGTCGGCGACCTGCCCGTCGAGCCGAGGTGGCTCAACATCAAGCCGTCGCGATTCGGGTCGATCGAGACGCTGCTCGACTGCATCGAGCGTTGCGCGGCGGGCGGCATCGCCATGTACGGCGGCGGCCAGTTCGAGCTCGGCCCGGGCCGCAGGCAGATCCAGCGGCTCGCGAGCGTCTTCTACGCCGACGGCCCGAACGACGTCGCTCCGTCCGAGTACAACGAGGGCCCGGCGAGGGAAGGGCTACCGAGGAGCCCGCTGCCGCCGCCCGACGGCGACGGGTTCTGATGAACCCGTTCGACGCCCTGCCGGCTGATCGCGAAGCTGGAGACTAAGAGGTCGAACCAGAATGACGCTCGCCGAGCGGGCGCGCGGCACAGTCGCTCATTCTGGTTCGGCCTCTAACTCCGGAAGGCGTTCTCGCCGGTCAGCGCCTGGCCGACGACGAGCGTGTGCACCTCGTGCGTGCCCTCGTAGGTCAGCACCGACTCGAGGTTGTTCATGTGGCGGATCACCGGGTACTCGAGCGTGATGCCGTTGCCGCCGAGCACGGTGCGCGCGCTGCGGGCGACCTCGATCGCGCCGCGCACGTTGCCCATCTTGCCCATGCTGACGTGCTCGGGGCGGAGCGTCCCGTCGTCCTTCATGCGGCCGAGATGGAGCGCGACGAGCGTGCCGCGGTTGAGCTCGAGCGCCATCTCGGCGAGCTTCTGCTGCGTGAGCTGGTAGGCGGCGATCGGCTTGCCGAACACCATGCGTTCCTTCGCGTACTCGAGCGCGGACTCGAAGCACGCGCGCGCCGCGCCGACCGAGCCCCAGACGATGCCGTAGCGAGCCTCGTTCAGGCACGACAGCGGGCCGCGCAGCGTCGAGACCTCGGGGAAGCGGTTCTCCTCCGGCACGCGCACGTCCTTCAGCACGAGCTCCGACGTGATCGACGCGCGAAGCGAGAGCTTGTGCTTCATCTCGGGCGCGTCGAACCCCGGCATCCCCTTCTCGACGAGGAAGCCGTTGATCGACCCGTCCTCGGTTCGCGCCCAGACGGTCGCGACGTCGGCGATCGAGCCGTTCGTGATCCACATCTTCGAGCCGTTCAGGATCCAGTCGGAGCCGTCGCGCTTGGCCGTCGTGCGCATCGAGCCCGGGTCGGAGCCGGCGTCGGGCTCCGTGAGGCCGAAGCAGCCGATCTTGTCGCCCTCGTGCATCGCTGGGAGCCACCGCTCCTTCTGCTCCTCGGAGCCCCACCGCCAGATCGAGAACATCGCGAGCGAGCCCTGCACCGAGACGAGCGAGCGGATGCCCGAGTCGCCCGCCTCGAGCTCCAGGCACGTGAGCCCGTAGGCGACGGAGCTCGCGCCCGGCAGGCCGTAGCCCTCGAGGTGCATGCCGAGGAGGCCGAGCTTCGCGATCTCCTTCGTCAGCTCGCGCGGGACGATGCCCTGCTCGAACCACTCGCCGACCTCGGGGACGATGCGCTCGCGCACGAACTGCCGGACGGTGTC
>Ga0207657_10003290_pt1 | contig 17270 bp, 17 predicted proteins | sample KBSC33metaG_FD_184316 | JGI IMG/M metagenome (GOLD analysis project Ga0207657, IMG submission 184316) | Corn rhizosphere microbial communities from Kellogg Biological Station, Michigan, USA - KBS C3-3 metaG (SPAdes) (version 2) | ecosystem: Host-associated > Plants > Roots > Rhizosphere > Soil ... | reverse complement strand
CCGACGCGATAATTTCCTCCGCCTGCCGCGGCTCCGTAATCATCCCCACCGCGCCCGTCAGCATACCCGTCTCCCTGCGAATCCGTTCCGCGAACGGCACCTGATATCCGGGTCCCAGCGGAACCTTGGCATCCGCAGCCGACCCACCCGAGGAACAGTCCATCAAATCCACTCCGCGCGTTTTGAGCTCCGCCGCCAGCCTCACGGAATCATCGCCCGTCCAGCCGCCCTCTTTCCAGTCCGTCGCCGAGATGCGGACCCATAGCGGCAGCCGTTCCGGCCACACCGCGCGCACCGCCGCGACCGTCTCCAGCAAAAAGCGGATTCGGTTTTCAAACGCCCCGCCGTATTCATCGGTTCGCCGGTTCGACAGCGGCGAAAGGAATTCGTTGATCAGGTACCCGTGCGCGCCGTGAATTTCCAGCACTTCGAATCCAGCCGTCAGCGCCCGCCGCGCCGCCGCCGCGAATGTGTCCACAATTGCACGGATGCCGACGGTGTCCAGCGCCACAGGAGCTGGATCGCCATCGCGAAAAGGTACCGCGCTGGGAGCCACCGTCACCCATGCGCCCTCCTCGGCAGTAAGTGGAGCGCCGTTCTCTTCCCACGGAACATGGCAGCTTGCCTTGCGTCCCGCGTGCGCGATTTGAATCCCCGCCACCGCGCCCTGCTTCTTAACGAACGCTGCGATGCGCGTCAGCATTGCGATGTGTTCATCCTTCCAGATGCCGTGGTCTCCCGGCGTGATGCGCCCGCGAGCCTCCACCGCAGTCGCCTCCACCATCACCAGGCCGGCGCCGCCTACCGCACGGCTCCCCAGGTGAACCAGGTGCCAATCGTTCGCGAAGCCGTCGTCGGATGAGTACTCGCACATCGGCGAGACTGCAATACGGTTGCGCAACGTGATTTCACGGATCTTTAAAGGAGTAAACAGGGTCACAGGCTCAGCATGGCGTTTCGGCGGGCCGAAAATCAACTAGCGGCCACTCTTTTTATGCCGGAAGCAATCCGTCGTATGATCGTTGACCAAACCGACCGCTTGCATGTACGAATACGCGATCGTGCTGCCCACGAAGTTGAATCCGCGCTTCTGCAGGTCCTTGGAGAGGGTATCGCTCTCCTCGGTTTTCGCGGGGACGTCGGCGCGGCTCTTGCGCTCGCGTTCGATCGGCCGGTTCCCGACGAAGCGCCACACGTAGGCGTCAAAGGTTCCGAATTCTTTTTGAATCGCAAGAAACGCGCGCGCGTTTTTCACCGCGCTGTGAATCTTGAGCCGGTTGCGCACCAGGCCCGGATCGAGCAGCAATTTCTCGATGCGCGCCGCCGTGAAACGAGCCACCTTCGCGGGATCGAACCCCTCGAACGCCCGCCGGTAGTGCTCGCGCTTGCGCAGGATCGTTTCCCAACTGAGCCCCGCCTGCGCGCCTTCGAGAATCAGCATCTCAAAATGCCGCTGATCGTCATGCACCGGCACGCCCCACTCGATGTCGTGATATTCGACGTAGTAAGGTTTGTCGAGCGACACCCAGAAGCAGCGTTTTGGTTCGGCAGCCATGGTTACGATGATAGCGACCCTGCAAGAAACCCCCTGGAAACGTAGGCTGATGCGCAGTCTAGAATAGAGCTATGAGCGCCCTGGAAGTGCTGCGCGCTAAACAATCCGAGATCCAATCCATCGCCGCCAAGCACGGCGCGGGCAATGTGCGTGTGTTCGGTTCGGTGGCGCGCGGCGACGCGCGCGAGAACAGTGACGTCGACCTGCTGATCGATGTCGTGGGCCCGACGACTCCGTGGTTTCCCGGCGGTTTGCTTACCGATCTCGAGACTGCCCTCGGCCGGCGCGTGGATATCGTGATCGCCCGGTCACTCCACCCGTTGCTTCGCGAATCCGTTCTCAAGGAAGCCGTCCCGCTGTAATCAACATGGCGAAGGACGACCGGAAGTATCTCTTGTACATCCTTGAATGCGTGGCCCGAATTGAGGAGGATGTGCGCGGCGGCGCGGCCGCGTTTGACGCATCGCACATGATTCAAGACGCGGTCATCCGCAACCTGCAGGTGATGGCGGAGTCAACCCAGCGTCTATCCGCTGAGTTAAAGGCCGCGCGCATCCCGAGATCCAATGGCCCGGAATTGCGGGCTTCCGAAACCTTCTGGTTCACGACTATTTCGGGGTCGACTTGCGCGCAGTGTGGCAGATCGTAGCGAAGGATGTTCCGGAGTTGAAGGCCGCAGTGCTCCAGATGTTACGCGATTAGAAAGTTCAGCGCCGGCGAATCGTTCGAGGAAGAAATCAACGCTCTTCGAGGTGCTTCAAGCGCGCGTCGAGCACGCCTTCGACCCGGTGGAGTTCACTGCGCCAGGTTTCCTTCATCTCGTCGAAGCGGCGGTCGACATTATTGAAGCGCACGTCCATGTACGATCTGAGGTCGCTCAAACGGGAACTATTGATCAGTATCCCGATCAAAACCGTGATCATGGTAGGCACGGTCGCGAGCGCAATGGTCAGGATTTGCGCGTTCGTCACGGGCGCTTCTTAGCTTTACGGCGATCCGCAACGCGAACCAAGGAGCGCAAGGCTTCGTTCACCGACTTCGAGTCGGGGAAGGCGTTGGCAACGTCCGGATCAAGTGATACAACCTTCGTGGCTTCGGCGTATCGCTTCGCGTATTTGCCGACGACACCCCCACTGAAGTCGTACTCTTTCCGCATGGGCGGATTAGATCTCTTTTTGGGTACGCTCTTCATGCTGACTCCGCTCTTGCCGGGTTGCTATCCGGGCACTGATGAGCCGGATTCCACTTCCTCTCTCAGTATGAACCACCACGAGTAGCCTGTGTTCGCGCGATTGCCCGATAGTCACGTACCGGTCTTCTTCGATCGAATGGTCCGGGTCGTGGACTGTGATCGATAGAGGATCGCGAAACACCGTCACCGCTTCGTCGAAGGCAATTCCGTGTTTCTTCCGATTGGCATTCGCTTTGGCAAGCGACCATTCGAACACAAGCCCGCTCACTCAAAGAGAGTGGATTCTTGGGGAACAAGCTCTCAGGTTATTGCAGGCAATCAACTCCAAGGAGTAGCGCGCCAATTAGGGGAAACTGGTCGTGGACGTTCAGGAGCCGCTTCCCTAGTAGGCACAAGAAAAACTCCATGCGTCTGGCAGTCATATCGTTTCGAAGGGTGCGATCCTCCGAAAGTGCCAGAAATGTGGGTAAGCGGAATGAGGGTATTCTCTTTCCGCCAACAGTAAACGCAGTACGGACCACTGTGTTTACCATCAGCGTGGTTTCTCCAGAAGACAAAGCCATCGTGTTTCAGTTCGTTGTCAATCTCCGAATGGCTGTTAACGGCCTGCAGGCGATTTTTTAAATCCTGGATCTCGTCTTTCGCCTCGACAAGCGCATCTTTCGAGTCCACGATGTAGTCGTATATTTCTCCCACTCGTCCAGCAAACTCATCGGGCTTCAACGAGCCGGCCTTTGCGGCTTCGCGCAAAGTCTTCGTTAGCTCAGCAGCGGCTTTAAGTCCGGCCAAACCAGAAACGATACCCATATTTATTTATCCGCGTTTATTCGCGGCTGAGTCCCTAGCTACACCCACTCGTCCCGCCGCAATTCTCACACTTATAGCAAGACCCATTGCGCGTCATCAGCCCCCCGCATTCCGAGCAACTCGGAGCATCCGTCGCCACCGTCGGGAACGGAAGCTTCTGCTGCGGTTCGGGTTCGGTGATGGCGAGCTTCGGCGCATCGCCGGCCTCGCCCGCCGCGTACTCGGGGCCCAGGAACTTCGCGCCCAGCCAGCGGAAGATGTAATCCATGATGGATTTCGCGTAAGGCACCTGCGGGTTGCCGGTCCATCCGCTGGGCTCGAAACGCACATGGCTGAACTTGTCGACGAAGAACTTCAGCGGCACGCCGTATTGCAGCCCGTGGCTGATGGCCGTCGCGAAACTATCCATCAGACCCGAAATCGTCGAGCCTTCCTTCGCCATGCGAATGAACAGCTCGCCCGGCATCCCCTCTTCATAGAGGCCCACCGTCAGATAACCCTCGTGGCCGCCGATCGAGAACTTGTGCGTGATGGAGGCGCGCTCGTCGGGCAGCTTGCGGCGTACCGGCCGGTAGACCACTTTCTCGATGACCCTCTCCTCGACCTGCGCGGGGCCTGTCGTCAATGATCCGGATGACGCCTTCGCGCCCTTGGCCGTGCCCGAGCTCAGCGGCTGCACGCGCTTCGAATTGTCGCGATAGATCGCCACCGCCTTCAGCCCCAGCTTCCAGCTTTCGGTGTAAGCATCCATGACGTCTTCGATGGTGCATTCCTCCGGCATGTTGATGGTCTTCGAAATCGCGCCGGAAATAAACGGCTGCACCGCTGCTATCATGCGCACGTGGCCCATGTAGTGGATGGAGCGCACGCCGTTCTGCGGACGGAAGCTGCAATCGAACACCGAAAGATGCTCGGGCTTCAGCAGCGGAGCGCCTTCGATCGTCCCGCTCGAATCGATGTGATCTACGATGGCATTGATCTGCGCCGTGTTGTAGCCGAGCTTCGACAGCGCCGCCGGCACCGTGTTATTCACGATCTTGATCACGCCGCCGCCGACCAGCTTCTTGTATTTCACCAGCGCCAGATCGGGCTCGATGCCGGTGGTGTCGCAATCCATCATGAAGCCGATGGTGCCGGTGGGCGCGAGCACAGTGGTCTGCGCATTGCGATACCCAGCCACTTTGCCGAGCGCAAACGCCTCTTCCCAGCACTGGCGCGCGTTCTCATAAACCCCCGCCGGAACGCGGTGGCTGTCGATCCGCGACGTCGCATCGAGATGCATGCGGATCACATTGAGGAACGGCTCTTCGTTGACCGCGTAACCCTCGCACGGGCCCGTCGAACCTTCGGCGATGCGCGCGCTGGTCAGGTATGCCTGGCCGCACATAATTGCCGTGAGCGCAGCGGCCCAATCGCGGCCGTGATCGCTGTCATAGGCCAGTCCCATCGACATCAGCAGCGCGCCGAGGTTCGCGTAGCCCAGGCCCAGCGGCCGGAAATCGTGCGAGTTCTTCGCGATCTTCTCGGTCGGATACGCCGCGTTGTCGACCAGAATTTCCTGCGCGATGATCACCGTATCCACCGCATGCCGGTACGCTTCGACGTCGAAAACGCCGTCGGCCTTCACGAACTTCATCAGGTTGAGCGACGCCAGATTGCACGCCGAATCGTCCAGGAACATGTATTCGGAACACGGATTCGACGCGTTAATGCGCGCCGTATTCTTCGATGTGTGCCAGCGGTTGACCGTCGTGTCGTACTGCATGCCGGGATCGCCGCACTGGTGCGTGGCTTCGGCAATCTGATGCATCAGGTCGCGCGCCTTGTAGCGCTTCAGCGGCTGATTGGCGAGCCGCGATTTGGTCCACCAGTCGCCGTCCGCGATCACCGCGTCCATGAACTCGTCGGTAACGCGCACGCTGTTGTTGGCATTTTGGAAAAAGATGGAGCTATAAGCATCGCCATCGAGCGACGAATCGTAGCCCGCATCAATCAGCGTGTGGGCCTTCTTCTCTTCCTTCGCTTTGCACCAGATGAAAGCTTCGATGTCCGGATGATCCGCGTTGAGGATCACCATTTTGGCCGCGCGCCGCGTCTTGCCGCCGCTCTTGATTACGCCCGCGAAGGCGTCGAAACCCTTCATGAAGCTCAGTGGACCCGACGCCCGCCCTCCGCCCGAAAGCAAGCCGTCTTCTTCCCGCAGCGTAGACAGGTTCGAGCCCGTGCCCGAGCCCCACTTGAACAACATGCCCTCGGTCTTGGCGAGTTCAAGAATCGATTCCAGCGTGTCGCCCACCGAATTGATGAAGCACGCCGAGCACTGCGGCCGCGGATTGGCCGGGTCGATTTTTTCAACCTGACTCGTCGATTCGTCGTAATACCAGCCGTAGCCGCGCGTTTCCTTCACGCCCACGTTGAACCACACCGGCGAGTTGAAGCACGCTTTTTGCGTCAGCATCAGGTGCGCGAGATCGTCGCGGAAGCTGGCGGCGTCCTCGGGCGTCCGGAAGTAGCGCTGCTCGGCGCCCCAGTCGGCGATGGTGTTGACCACGCGGCCTACCAGTTGGCGGACGCTGGTCTCGCGCTGCGGCGTGCCGATCTTCCCATGGAAATACTTGCTGACAACGATATTGGTGGCGGTCTGCGACCAATCGGCCGGGACCTCGACGTCGCGTTGCTCGAAGATGACCGCTCCCTTATCGTTGCCGATGGAGGCGGTGCGCAGCTCCCAGGCGACTTCATCATAAGGGGTCTTGCCCGCATCCGTGCGGGCCGTGAAATAGCGTGGAAAATCCACGCCAACTCGCTCCCCGACCGGAACCGGCCGACGTACATCTTTCAATTTCATAGCAACGCCTACCCCTAATTGTCCCATGGAAGGTCCCTCCGGAAAAATCAGCGTCAACCTCCGACGATTGACGCTAGAACGCTATCTTGCCCCAATATGTCGGTCGTGTCAATAGGAAAGCACCACATGTAGTGGTAGTCTGGCTAACTACCACATCCAGATAGACAATGCAATGATAGCGTGTTAGCATGTTCTCATGGCGTGGGAAATCAGCCACTTGCAGGCGCTCGAAGCCGAGAGCATTCATATACTACGCGAGGTCGCGTCGGAATTCCAGCGGCCCGTGATGCTTTATTCCATCGGTAAGGATTCTTCCGTAATGCTCCGCCTCGCCCAGAAGGCGTTCCATCCCGGACCGATCCCATTTCCGCTGTTGCATGTCGACACCAGCTATAAGTTCAGGGAAATGATCGAGTTCCGCGACAAGCAGGCGGCGGAGCTGGGCCTGAAGCTGATCGTGAACACCAATCGGAAGGCGCTCGACGACGGCGCCAATCCGCTGCGTCTCGGAACCGAGCGCTGCTGCGGATTGCTGAAGACCACGGCTCTGCTCGAGGGCCTGCGCGCCGGCAACTACGACGCAGCCTTCGGCGGCGCCCGCCGCGATGAAGAAAAATCGCGCGCCAAGGAGCGCGTCTACTCGTTCCGCGACACCTTAGGACAATGGGACCCGAAAAACCAGCGCCCCGAGCTATGGGACATCTATAACAGCCGCATCGAGCCGGGCGAGAGCATCCGCGTATTTCCGCTCTCGAATTGGACCGAGATGGACGTCTGGCAATACATCCATCTGGAAAACATCCCGATCGTGCCGCTCTACTACGCGAAAGAACGCGAGGTGCTGGTGCGCGGCAATTCGCTCATCATGCCTGAGCAGTCTTTCATGGGGCCGCGCGATGGCGAGAAATTGCAGACGGTGAAGTGCCGCATGCGTTCGCTGGGGTGCTCGCCGTGCACCGGCGCGATCCGTTCGGACGCCGACACGATTCCCAAGATCATTGCTGAACTGGTTGCCGTCAGGAATTCCGAGCGCGAGAACCGGGTGATCGACCACGACCGCGAAGGCTCGATGGAACTCAAAAAGCGCGAAGGGTACTTCTGACGATGGCGACGCTGCCGGTAATCCCCACCCGGATCTACGACAACACCCAGAAGATCGACACCGATAAGTTCGACGTCGAAGAATTCTTGCGCCAGGAGCAGGCGAAAGACCTGCTGCGCTTCACCACCGCGGGAAGCGTCGACGACGGCAAGTCCACTCTCATCGGGCGGCTGCTGCATGACGCCCGCGGAGCTTACGAAGACCAGTTGAAGCAGGCCATCCGCGGCGGCGAGATCGATTTTTCGCTGCTCACCGACGGCTTGCGCGCCGAACGCGAGCAGGGCATCACCATCGACGTCGCGTACCGCTATTTCGCCACGCCCAAACGTAAATTTATTCTGGCCGATACGCCCGGCCATGAGCAGTACACGCGCAACATGGCCACCGGCGCTTCGACCGCGCAGCTCGCCATCATTTTGCTGGACGCCAAGCGCGGCATCACCACGCAATCCATGCGGCACGCCTACATTGCGTCGCTGCTCGGCATTCCGCATTTCGTAATCGCCGTGAACAAAATGGATCTGGTCGATTACGATCAGCAGGTCTTCCACCGCATTCGCGCCGAGTTCGCTCCCTTCCTGACGCGCTTGGGCGTGGACGGCGCTTACTTCCTGCCGCTCAGCGCGCTCAAGGGCGATAACGTCGTCGATAAAAGCACGAACATGCCGTGGTTTGACGGCCACAGTTTGCTGGATCATCTGGAATCCGTCGACACCTCGCCGATCACCGTGCATGCGCCTTTCCGGATGGCCGTCCAGCGAGTCTTGCGTCCCGACATGACGTTCCGCGGCTACGCCGGGCAGATTGCTTCGGGCGTGGTGCGCCCCGGCGATGAAGTTTTGACCCAGCCCTCAGGCCGCCGCACGCGCGTCGAGCGCATTGTCGCCTGGGAGGGCGATCTCGAAGTAGCGCACGCTCCCATGTCGGTGACGCTGACCTTGGCCGACGAGATCGATATCAGCCGCGGCGACATGATCAGCAGCGGTCCGGAACCGGTGGCCGCGCGCGCGATTGAAGCCACCATCGTTTGGTTTGACGCGAAGCCGCTCGATCCCGCCGGGCACTATCTGATCAAACACACAGCGCAGATGGTTCCAGCGCGCATCGAATCGGTCGAATACCGCGTGAATGTGAACACGCTCCACGCCGAATCGGTCCGCAGCCTTTCGATGAATGAAGTCGGCGTGGTGCATCTGGCGACGGCGCGTCCGATTTTCTTCGATCCCTATCGCGAGAATCGCGGAGCGGGAGCCTTCATCCTGATCGACCGCCAGACCAACGCTACGGCGGCCGCGGGCATGATCATTTCGGCCACCGAAGCCGGCACCGAGAGTGCCGCCGAACGTCTGGCGAGATTGGTCCGCGCATCCGTTCCTCCGGGAGCGCATCTAAATTTACCGGCGGAAGAAGAAGCCGCCATCGCGCTGCTGCGCCGGGCGCTGCAAGGATTCTTTCGTCATGAGTGAACTTGATCAAAAGATTCAGGACGCCCAGCAACTGATTACCGCCGAGCTTGCGAAGAACGGCGCGGCCTGCATCACCTCCAGTTTTCAAGCCGAGTGCGTAGTGCTGGTGCACATGCTTAAAGACCAGCGCCCCGACATTCCGGTGTTGTTCCTCGAGACCGGCTATCATTTCCCCGAAACGCTGGCTTATCGCGATCAGATGACGCGCGACTGGAAGCTGAACCTGGTGAACCTCGAAGCCAAGCAAAGCGTCAAAGACCAGGAAGCGCTCTTCGGCATCCTCAATCAGACCGAACCCAGCAAGTGCTGCGGCCTGCGCAAAGTGGAGCCGCTCTTTGCCGGGCTCGCGAATTACGACACCTGGTTCACGGCTCTGCGGCGCGAACAATCGCCCACGCGCGCGAATCTGCAAGAGGTGGAGCCTTTCAAGCTGCGCGCGGGAAAGACGCTCGAAAAGGTGAGTCCGCTGGCCGCTTGGACCAATAAAGATGTCTGGCAATATCTGAGCCGGTACGAGATTCCGGCGCTTTCGCTCTACGATCAAGGCTACACCAGCATCGGCTGCCAGCCCTGCACGGTGCTGCCCTTCGATCCCGCGAACCCGCGTTCGGGCCGCTGGCAGGGCAAGCAAAAGCTGGAGTGCGGAATCCACATTCAGGCCGAGTAGCGGCCATCCTCATCGCATGGTTTATCTGCTGGGATTTGTCATCGCGGTCGCCATCGGGCTTACCGGTGTAGGGGCCGGCACGTTAACCACCCCTCTGCTGATTCTTGCGGTGGGCTTGCCGGCGCGCATTGCCGTCGGTACTTCGCTGATCTTCGGCGCGGTGGTGAAGATCATCACGTCGCCGGTCTACATGGCGCGGCGGCAAGTGGACTGGCGCACTCTGGGAATCATGCTTGCAGGCGGCGTACCCGGCGTTTTGATCGGCGTGTTCGTGCTGCGCGGCGTAAACGGCAAGATGATCACCGGTGTGATCGGCATCACCATTGTGACGGTGGCGATCTTTAATCTCTTCCGCCCGACCACCGAAAACCGGCATGACCGGACGAAGTGGCTCACCCTGATTGCGCTCCCGATCGGCACCGAAGTCGGATTTTCCTCCGCCGGCGCCGGCGCATTGGGCGCGCTTTCGCTGCTGAGCCTGACCAAACTGAGTGCCGCCGCAGTGATCGGCACCGACTTGGTTTTCGGACTGGTCCTCTCCTTGATCGGCGGCGGCGCAAATGCGGCGATGGGGACGTTGAGCGGAGCGGTGCTCTGGCAATTGCTCGCCGGCGGAGTCCCAGGCGCGATCCTCGGCGCATTCCTGGCCGGGAAAGTTCCTTCGAAGCAGTTGCGGATGGGGCTTTCCGGAGCGATGGCGCTGCTGGGCGCGAACCTTTTTTACAAAGGCTTTTTCTAAAGCCCCCGCTCATCCTACGTCCGATGAGACGGGCTCACGCCGTAGGAATCCAGGACATCGCGCAGCGTCACGATGCCTTCCAAGTTGTGCACATCGGCGCGGCTCACCACCGGCAGAATTTCGAGTTGGTTTTCGCCCATCCGCTCGAGCGCCAAATCAAGCCCCTGGTCGGGGTGGACGTGCGGAAAAACCAGTCCGCCCAAGAGCTCAGCCAATTTTTGTTTGTCTGCACCTTCCCCTGCCTCTTGAGCGAGCGTCGAGAGGTTGATCACGCCAATTAAACCTCGCCGGTCCGTCACCAGCCATGTTCGCAATTCACTCGAGCGGATTCGGTCCAAGGCTTCCGCAATCGTGAGCTCGCTCGACAGCAATTCGGCCGGACTGCGCATGATTCGCGTCACCTGCCGGTCACGACGCCGATGGTGCATTGCAGCCTTAGGCAGGTGGATACCATCTTGCACTGCCAGGGCGTCGTAGATTGGCTGCCGCTGCAGTCGTGAAGAAATGAACAGACTCACCAGGTTCGCAATCATGAGCGGGACGATCACCGCGTAGTCCTGCGTCATCTCAAAGATCATGAGTACCGAGGTCATCGGCGCGCGTACCACCCCTGCGAAGACCGCTCCCATGCCGACTAGCGCGTACGCGCCCGCCGTAGCGGTGTAACCGGGCAATAAACGATGCGCCACGGTGCCCACGACACCTCCTAACATGGCGCCAATGAATAGGGACGGTCCGAAGATACCGCCCGCGTTGCCTGAAGAATAACTTGTGGTCACGGCCAGGACCTTTAACACCAGCAACAAAAGCATCAGGTTCAGTGCCATGTTTCCATTCAAGACATCGCCGACGTACCCATATCCCACGCCCAGGACCTGCGGCACGAACCATCCCATCAATCCCACCAACAGGCCGCCGGCCACCGGCTGGAACCAAACTGTTTTCGCGGGGAAACGCTGGAAGCGCGCGCGAATGCCCAGCAGAAGTTTGGTGAAGACTACGGAAACCAGCCCGCCAGCCATGCCCAAAACTGCATAGATGGCAAATTCCAGTGGATGGATCAGCCGGTATTGCGGAACTTTGAAGAGGGGATTATTGCCGAGTACCAGTCGCAGCACCATCCACGAAGTCGCCGAGGCCAGCACCACAGAGCCCAGCACCGGCGCGTGGAGGTCGCCTACGATTTCCTCCAGCGAAAACAGCACCGCCGCCAATGGAGTATTAAACGCGGCCGCAATGGCTGCTGCCGCACCTACCGGCAGCAGCGCTTTTAATTTTTCGGGACGCAATCCCAGGCGGCGTCCCAGCACCGAAGCGATGCCCGCGCCGACTTGCACCGCAGGTCCCTCGCGCCCCAGCGGGATTCCACTGGCAAGCGTTGCCGAAGTGCAAAAGAATTTCCCCACCACGGTGCGCATTGTGATGCGGCCTCCGCGGGCGAACAGCGCCGCCTTGGTTTGCGGCACACCGCTGCCTCGCGCATCGGGGAAATAGCGGTACAGCAGGTAGCCGATACCAAGCGATCCACCCACCGGGAGCAGCAGGCGCCGCCACCTGGCGCCGCCCACCGGGTAGAGCCGCATCCCCGCTCGTTCGGTCAGCAGAATGAAAGCCACCACGGTTAGGCCTGTCAACGCGCCGATAACCAGCGCCAGCACGAGAAAAACCTGGTCTTCATGTTCCTGCAGTCTGGCACTCAGGTAGGACAGCGGCATCTTCCACCAACTTCCGCTTGGCGTCTGGCGGTTCTCACTCATCTCTTTCTATGATCCGTTACCGAATGGCACGCAGCCAAAGAACGGTCCATTGACCCTTTCATAACTCCAGCAGCAACCTCATCTCCTGCACGGGACTAAAGGGATCCGCCAACTACCTCGGGTTCCGCGGAATTCTGATTCCGTCGAAAGCTATTCGCGGCGCCCTCCCGCCTCCGCGGCGCGCAGCTCGATCACCTCAAGTCCCGGGTTGCGCGTGTACGTCCAGGACGATCACCTCCGGATGCGCCGTTTTCCCGGAGCTATCCGGAAGTTAAACAGTCTTTTTCTTGAACCTGTCCCGACCTCCTCTCGTACTAGCCTTTGAAACGCCGTATCGCGCGCGCGTGTACGCACACTTCCGAAGGAGAAAGTATTGAACGCGATCAATAGAGACGCCTCCGTGGTATGCCAGACGCCCAGACGGATGCCTGTGATATTCGCTGTGCTGTACGCCGCCTTTCTTGTGGCCAGTCTGGTTGCGGTGCCGATTCTTGCTCCCGGAGCCAGGATTCCCAACCCGTTTGGGCCTGAGGAAGCGTCACGCAATTTTGTCCTCAATAACCCTGAAGCCGTCCGCGTGACGGCGTTCCTTCAGCTCGCTTCGGCGATGTGTCTTGCGGCCTTGGGTGCCGCGATCCATAGCACGCAGAAAGGAGGCAGAACCCATTCGTTTGCCTCGCCTCTTATTCTGGCGGGCAGCGTCGGCGGATCTGTCCTGCTGGCAATCTCGGCATTGTGCGCGTGGGCTCTTGCATCGCCGGGTGCCGTCGACCCGGGCTCGGCGTTCCGCACGCTGCAGTTTCTGCCATTTCTTATGGGCGGCCCCGGATGGGCCGGCTTCTTCGCCTTACTGATGGCCGGCGCTGCCCTCGGGGGCTCCGGCGTACTGCCGCGCTGGGCCGTCTGGATCGGCTATTTTTTGGCGCTAATTTCTGCGTTGGCGACACTGGTGCTGCTGACTATCAATGCTGCACCTTGTCTTCCGGTTGCCCGTTTCCTGGGGTTTGTGTGGCTCATCTATGCGGCCGTCTACGCAACTCCCCAAACGGAGCGGGCATCGTGAAACAGGTCATTCGACTATTCGTGCTGCTAGAGGGGATCGCGTTCATAGCCGCATCCCTAACCCATTTTGGGATATGGGTCGACGGCTACAGACATCGCAAGGCCGGCATCGCCGAGAGCGTGATTGGTATTGTGCTGCTTGCCGGCTGGGCGTCGACGCTGATTCGCCCCTCCTTGACTCGTCGGATTGGGCTCGGAGTTCAAGCATTCGCACTGCTTGGAACTCTGGTTGGAATATTCACGATCGCGATCGGTGTCGGTCCTCGCACGCTGCCCGATCTGGTGTTTCACGCATGCATCGTAATCGTTCTATTGTCTGGACTAAGTCTAGCCGTGCGCGCCCAGGCAAACCGCGATTAGAGCCATCGAAGATCTTTTGAATCGCCCATTAACACTACAGCCTCGGGCCGCTGGAGCGGATGATGATCTGCGCGTCGGAACCGCGCGGGATGACCACAGCTCTGTCTGCTCGGCGCCAATCCGTTCTACAAGGACTTTTTCTAGGCGTCCTCCGCGCGGGTATTAGAGGTACCAACCTAACGGGCCGTTTTACTGGCTCGTGCGTCTTTCCCGGTACGGTCGGAGCTCTTCGAGATGCCCCCGGAGATAATGCAGGACACTCCGCCGCCGGCCCGCTGCTGACGTGATGTCGGACAGCAGTTTCGTGTCTGCGGTCTCTATCCTGGCGTAAATCGATCTCCATCGTTTTTTAATGGCGTCCTCGGACAAATGCAGTTCTTCCGCGGTCGCTTGATCGGAGACGCCCAATAAGGCATACTCCAGCAGCCGCTGCTCACCAAATGAAAATGCGAAGTGCGGTTTTGGCGGGAAAAAGTACGTGCAAAACCGGGCATACGGGTTGGCAAGCGCTTCCTCGCGCGTGAGCCGGAGCAGAGTTGCTGTTCTTCCGCCGGCTAACGGCAGCTGCCTGTCGATGAGCATCCCCTGTTGCTTTAGCTCCTCGATGTGGTGAGGAGGAAAAACCTCCATCCACATGGCGCGAAGTGAGTAACCGAAAACGAAAAACCGAAAACCCTCATTGCTGGTTCTATAAAAATTCGCCACGTCGGGCTCCGCAAGATTGATCGCATCCATATTGCCGAACAAAGGCAATAGGTGGAGTTCTCCACGTGCATTCTCCTCCCCTACCTCCCTCGGCGACAAAAAGGGATTACGGTTCCGAAGCGCCGCCTGCATTACGCAATTCGGCAAAGTCGCTGGGCCACTGCGGGCCTGCTTTAAGTACTCAGGACGTATGAACGAGATTCCTCCAAACAATTGTGGAGCGCGGCCGGGAAGCGATTCAATGAAGGCAAACGATACCAGCTCGCGTTGCATCAAATCTTCCAGCAGTGCGGGAAGGCTGGTCCAAACATCTGCGTCATAGAGCACGCGATCCTTTGCCCATAACGACACGGAGTTCTGAATATCCTCGCGTCGAGCCCTTCGGCAAATGTACTGGACGTCCAACGTCGCCCCCTCGAACGAAATACCTCCGAATTTTACCCCACCGGGGTGTGGAACTGCCTCCAGTTGAACGGCAACGCACGACGGCCCTATTAAGCAGGGACCGGCGGCTTGGGAATGCCGCTGTGAGACCTCGCCCGGCGACGTCGAGACCTGCCCGACATAGATGTTTACCCCGACGAGGTATTGCTTGCCGGTCTCGCGCCCCCTAAATTTGATAGCTAGATCGGAACCAAGAGGGAAAGACCTTATGAAAAGAAACGCAACCATCGCAGTGGCGTTGTACCTGGCGGCGCTCGGCACGGGAATCGAGGCGCGGGCGGCGGACTGCCAAAAAGTCCGCGGCAGCGACGTGGAAACCATCATCCCTTCACCAAACGACCCCTTTGGCAGGACCTTGGGTATTGTGAATGGCGTGCTGAACGGCGCCAGCTCGGCGGTCGTCACTAGCCTCTCACCGGACGGGCTTCATGCGACCTCATCCGATGTCTTCGTGACCAACGGGGGCGACATATTAACTGCCACTGGCGCGGTAACCCTCACTCCTGTTCCGGGCTCTTCGAGCGAATTGACGGAAAACGCGACCCTCACGATCACCGGGGGATCGGGCAAGTACACCGGGGCTACAGGCACGATCACGCTCGCAGGAAAGGCTGTCTTTGACAGTTCCGGTGGGGGAACCTTCGACGTGATCTATCAAGGTTCCGTCTGCGGTCCAAATGTTAAAGGCAGCGGAGACTGAACCATTCGTCGGATAAGTTGGCGTTCTCGCAACTAATGAAACGCGCGGTCGAAACGATCCAGCGTGGTCCTAAGTTTTACCCCAACGAGGTATTGCTCGCGGGTCTGGCGTCCCGTACATTGAGGACCCAGCACTATCGTCAAGGTACAGAAGCAAGGAGATGCAATGACACTCGATCAGGTTGCTAAACCCGCGGCAGCCGCGGCTTCGGTGGGAATATTTTTACTCGGCGGCATGCTCATCCGCTCCCCGCGCGTCCATGCCGATGAAGGTAACAATGAAGACTCGAAAATTCAGCAGGGTTTCGCGATTGCACCGGTCCCGCTGAATTTGAAAGGAAAGGACCGGGCTTTGGTAGGGCTCGGAAGCTACATCGTCAACGCGCAGGCAGATTGCAATGGATGCCACACGCTCAATCCCGGCGTCGAATATACACCTCCCGGAAATCCGTATCTTCTTGCGCCGCCGCAAGGGCCATTTGTCGGAAAAGTGGTGGTGGATCCTACCCACTATTTGGCGGGAGGCAACGATTTCGGTCCGTTCCCCGACCCGAGCGGTATCCCACACCTTTACACGCGTAATCTCACTCCGGATTATACCGGTCTGCCGGAGGGAGGGCACACCTTTTCGGATTTCGTGCAGATCATGCGGCACGGTCGGGATTTCGATCTTATTCACCCGAGATGTACGGGCACGAATACGCCGTCCAATTGCCTCGGGCCGCCATTTGACGGGAATCTTCTCCAAGTCATGCCATGGCCGACGTTCATGAACATGACGGATCGCGATCTGCTCGCGATCTACACGTATTTGAGTGCGATACCATGCAACCCGGGACCGGCCGGACTCGACCCCAAGTTGTATGAGCAGAATGTTTGTCAGTGACTTTACTGAACCAGGACGCGGCATCCGCATGGTCGGCAACGGGTGAATCGACTTTGACGTACAGTCAGCAAGTCGGATATGGCACTAGTCGGGTCTTCAGTGGCCCTGAGGCCAATCGGAAGCTCCGTAAGCTAATTCGCGGAGTCGACTCGGAGGGGGGCATCCAGCCGAAACGTCAGAATCGTTTCGGCTGGAATGCGAATGGCTGCGCCCTTCGTCACGATCTGAGTGCCCGCTCCCGCTCCGGCGCCTGAAGCCGCGCCGATCGCCGCTCCCCTTCCGCCGCCGGCGATAGCGCCGATGATCGCGCCAATGGCCGCTCCGCCGCCGGTAAACTCAGCCGTTCGCCGGTTCTTGCCGACGCCGTCACGGCCCTTCCGTATCATGTCCTGCGTATCCAGCCTGTAAAGACGCCCTTCGACCGACACCGAATCCAGGTCCAGCACCAGATCGGACGCGCCCTTGATCCGGCCTCCTCGGGCCGCGGAGCGGATGATGATCTGCGCGTTGGAACCGCGGGGGATGACCACGGCCCCGTCCGCATCTCTGATATCGCGAGTGACTTCGGCGGCGTAAGTCTGGCCCCCCGCGGCAACCGCCGCATCGATGGTCTCCTCCGAGCGCACCGGGATCAACGCGCCCGCCGGCAAGGTGTAGGTCCTGGATTGAATGGCCGAGACAGGCGGATGGTAATGGTCGTTGTGGTCGGCGCCTGCTTGTACCGCGCCGGAATCGCCAGCCCCACTCGGTTGGCCAGCCCCTGATGTGCCAGATTGCGGCTGATCATAGTTGACCGACTGCACCTGCGCCATGGAAATCGTATGGGAAACTTTGTCATCGCCCATCAACGTGATCCCGGAGGGCGAACTGGCGGTTACGATCCCGGCGACCTGTGTCCCGTCGCGCATCAGCACGGTGGCATGCGGCCCATCGCCCGGCGCCGTCGCCTGGTTAGAGCACGAAGTGAGCAGCCCCGCCAGC
>Ga0207657_10003288_pt1 | contig 17279 bp, 17 predicted proteins | sample KBSC33metaG_FD_184316 | JGI IMG/M metagenome (GOLD analysis project Ga0207657, IMG submission 184316) | Corn rhizosphere microbial communities from Kellogg Biological Station, Michigan, USA - KBS C3-3 metaG (SPAdes) (version 2) | ecosystem: Host-associated > Plants > Roots > Rhizosphere > Soil ... | reverse complement strand
ATCGGGTGCTCCGTTCGACGTAACCCTAACGCTTAACGCTGGCACAGCGGGCTATAGCATCACCACCGGGCAGGGAACCTTCACGGATCCCACGCCGGCGACGCTTACCGTTGCGCAGGGGGTCAAGGCGGCGACCTTCAAGGTCAACACCGCATACGAGACGACGAGCACGAACCGCAAGGTGACAGCTACCCGCCAGGCGCAGAACGGATACCTTCTATCTTCTGCCCAGGGAACGCTCTTCATCGATGCAGTTGCCTTGTCGACCTTTACCATCTCACCCAACCCTGTAACCGGTGGCCTCACTGCAACCGGAACAGTCCAGTTGGCCTCCCCAGCTCCTGCTGGCGGGGCACGCGTCTACTTGCAGTCACTGAACACCGCCATCGCAACGGTTCCGGCTGCGGGATACGTGGATGTGCCGGCTGGCGCCACAAGCGCTACCTTCACTATCCAGACGCTGGCGCAGACTGCGGATGCGACTGTGACGATCCGAGCCAATCGAGGCCCCGGCGCACCGAACATCGATAAGGTGCTCAGTGTCCAGACCTCACGGTTCACGATCACGCTCAATCCGACCACGGTCGTGGGTGGCCTCGCCTCCTCGACGGGCACGATCAAGTTCAACGCTCCGCCGGCTGCCGGTACGGTCGTGAACATGACGAGCTCGGATGCTTCAGCGCAGGTTCCTGCAACGGTCACGTGCAACGCCCAGACCACGACCTTTACGATCAGCACCTCGACAGTCACCCAGACCAAGAGCGTGATCATTAAGGGGCGCGTGGGACCGGTTGGAAGCACGAACACCGCGCAGGCGACCTTGACGGTTAAGCCGCTCGGCCTCGTGTCGATCGTCTTGACGCCAAGCAGCCTACGCGGCACAGGCACGTTCAGCGTGAAGGTCACCCTGGACACCGCCATTGGCGCGACTCCGCTGAACCTGACGCTGAACTATGGTTCCTACAAGAACCAGGTCATCGCGAATCCGAGCGACACAACGCTCACGATCCCGGCGTTCCAGAATCAGGGTACGAAGGCGAACATCTTGACAAAGCGCGTAAGCCGAACGCTGGCCACCAGCATTTCGGTCACGCTCAACGGCAAGACGGTTGCTGCGACCCTCACCGTCAAACCCTAAGGGATTGACGCCGAGCCGCCCCGGGTAAATCCGGGGCGGCTTTTTTTGTCAAAGGGTAAAAAGGAGTTAGAGTGAAATTCTCGTTGGGCTTGTTGGTTGGAATGGTGGTCGGCGCCGGTGCCGTCCTTGCCGCGCAGCGTCTGCGCCAAATCATCGAGGAAGAGGATGCCGATGATTTGCAGGAGCGCATCTCCGAACAGCTCGAGCGGCTCGAGGGCCGAACCGCGCCCATGCCGGCGTAACCTCGCTTGGCACGCTCAGTTGTCGTCGTAGGCGCGGGGCAGGGCGGCCTCAGCGCAGCCATTCACGCACGCTTGCGCGGCTATGAGGTTCTGGTTCTGGAGGCCCGAGATCGCGTCGGCGGCAAAGCCGCGCCCATCGAGCGGGATGGATATCGCTTGGATCCTGGACCGTCGATTATCATCCTTCCGCGGATTTACCAAGAAGTATTCAAAGCTGCCGGTCGAAATCCCGAGGACTACCTCCGATTCAAGCGACTCGACCCGTTCTCCCGCATCTTCTTCGAAGGGCGGGTGCCCTTGGATCTTCCTGCAGATCGCGAAGAGTGCCTACGCACCCTCGAACAAGAAGTGCCGGAGGACAGCCGTGCGGTCCGACGACTCATGTCGAAGCTGGACCGTGTCGCTCCCCTGGTCGACGAAACGATTTTCCGTCACCCGTACAGCAGCCTTTGGCAGCTCGCCGATCCAAAGCTCATCCGCACGGCGCTTCCGTTTGGCTTCTCGAAGACTTACAAGCAGATGGTGGACGAGAGCTTCCAAAGCCCTCTGCTAAAGGCGTTCTTCTACGGCTTTCCCTCTTATGGGGGGCAGTCTTACTCGGCGAAGTCGATCGGAGCATTTCTCATTCCGTATTACATGCTGACCGAGGGTGTGTGGTATCCGGAGGGCGGCGTAGCCGCAATCCCCGCCGCTTTCGAACGCTTGGCTCGAGAACTCGGCGTGGAGTTCAGATTTGGAACTCGCGTCACCAGGATTGAAAGCCAAGTCGGTGTCTGCAAGGGAGTAACTCTCGAGTCTGGCGAGCACGTCGATGCTGAATTCGTGATCTGCAACGCAGACCGATTTGGAGTGGACAAATTGCTCGGCAGGGAAGTGCCGAAGGAGCCCAGCTACAGCTACTTCACCGTGCACTGGGGATTAAAGAATCGGCTGACTGAACTGCATCACCACAACCTGCTCGTGCCAGCGAGCTTCGCGCGCTCCTTTGAAGAGTTGTATGGAAAGCGCTTTCCGACCGAGCCGATCGTGTATCTCAATGAAACCAGCCGGATCGATCCAAGCACCGCGCCGCCAGGTCACTCGAACCTGTTTGCGGTCGTGACTTCGCCGGCCAAGGAACCGCACATCGACTGGAAGGCGAGCGAGAAGGAATATCGGAGCAGAGTCGTCACCACACTGCGCCGCTTTGGCATCAACCCTGAGCCCACCGACTTTGAAATCGTTCAGACCCCCCTCACATTCGAGGAGCGCGATGCTAGCTTCCTCGGCTCCCTCTATGGTCCGGACGAGCGGAATCGAAGGTGGGGCCTCTTTCAACCAAGCGTGCAGGACGAGCAGATCAAGAATCTCTTCTACTGCGGAGGCACAATCCAACCCGGAGCGGGCCTGCCTATGGTCACACTCAGCGGCCGCTTTGCCGCCGAAGCGCTCCCCCGCTAGTCGAGAACTTCGACCCCGAGTACGTTTCCTTGGGCATCCAAGTCATAGACGCGAGGCACGCCGGTGCCCAGTTCCAGGCTAAGGATCTGCTCCGGAGACATGTTCTCGAGCTTCATTACGATGGACCGATTCGAGTTGCCGTGGGCGGCAACGAGAACGTTCTTGCCCTGCTTCAGGTCGCCCAGAATGCAATTCTCGAAGAAGGGAAGCGTCCGCTCCGCGGTGTTCTTGAGGGCCTCACCCCCGGGCGGCGGCACGTCAAAGCTCCGTCGCCAAATGTGGACCTGCTCCTTGCCGTATTTCTCCGCCGTCTGCTCCTTATTGAGGCCTTGAAGTTGGCCGTAATGCCGTTCGTTTAACGCTTGATCTCGAATGACCGGCACGTCCAAGCTGAGCGTCGAGAGAATGGTGCGAAGCGTCTCCTGAGCGCGCGTTAAGGCGCTCGTATAGGCGACGTCGATCTGGATTCCACGGATGCGGTCGGCTGCGCAGCGCGCTTCCTCGTAACCTTGCTTGGTCAGGGGCACATCCACCCAGCCCGTAAAACGGTTCTCTAGGTTCCAGAGGGACTGGCCATGGCGGATCAGAATCAGCTTCGACATACCGCCGAAGCGTACCTATCTGCCTTAGCTCTTGGGAGCCTGAATGCGAAGGCGCAACCACTGGTCGCGAGCACCCCGGTCGATGGAGCGTTTGATGCGCGCTCGATAAGCACCCGGCAGCCCGCGACTACGCGAAATCTCAAATGCCGAGGGCAAGATCCTCTCCTCTCCCAAAGTGTTCTTTCCTTGACTCTGCATGGTTTCTATTTTGCGCCATACGTGGCAATTTTGAATGGGGGAAAATACACCGACACGACGGCTCAGGAAACAAAAATGCAGCGGAATGCTTCCAACGTAAACCACGCGGAGGCGAAAATGAGAAAGATCACTGGACCTGCCAGCCCTCCCAAGTGGCTGACGCAAGCTCTCAAGGAGCTCTTCGAAAAGCACGAGTGGACGCCGCCAATTCTTCCGGATTTGCCGCTTGGCTTCATTTAGCAGCTTCCCGTTAATGATTCTCGAACCTGCGATGCACGCATTCGCAAGAAGCTCGTAATGTTGTCTAGCGACAGGCACGAGTCTTGCTTCAAAATCGATCCATGCCCTCGGTGCAGGAAAAGTTCTTGCAAGTTCTGCGCGACGCGCAAGAGCTTAACAAGGCGGTTTCGGTCTACCATGCCGCTGAAGGAGATTCCGGTCGATTCGAGGTCGGGTTTGTCGAGTCGATCTCCTCTTCGACAGTGACTCTGGGCTGCGCAAACTCCCGAGGTGAGGCCGATGGGACTCTCGTCCTGAGAATCGAGGACCTCGACGTCGTTGAGATCGACGATGCGTATACAAGGAAAATCGAATTGCTGTCGCAATTCCAAGGCTCGATCTTCAAGCCCAGCGATAGCCAAAATGCAGATTCCTTTGAGGGGCAGCTCCAGCGGGCTAGCGACGACCACCTAATCCTCACCGCCGAGGACGACCGTGGCCACCGCTTTACTGGCTTCGTACACGAGCACGGCGACGATTATTTCGTGCTCAATCTGGTGAACGCCTACGGCGCGCCCGACGGCCAAGCCGTCCTGCAGAAGGGCTGCATCGTGAAAATTGAGGTTGACCGGCGAGACGAGCAGGTTCGCGGATTCCTCTATCGCTACCATTACGAGCTCAAGAAACTTATCGAGTAGTTTCAGCCAAGATATTCGTTGATGCTGGTCGTCGAGGACGTGTCCAAGGCCTACGGGTCTGTACGCGCCCTGCGCAATGTCTCCCTGCGATTCTCACCGGGCGAAGTTCACGCGGTTGTAGGCGAGAACGGGGCAGGGAAGTCGACGCTGATGAGCGTGCTGGCGGGCTTTGTTCGGCCTGATACTGGATTGTTGCAGCTCGCCGGAAAGCAGCTGCCCGTCGGTCGACCCTTCGAGTGCCGGCAGCGCGGCATTGCCATGATCCACCAGCACTTCACGCTAGTGCCCGAATTCACCGTCGCGGAGAACATCGCGCTCGCACGCATGGATCGGCTTGCGCGGGCACTGAATGTTCAAGAATTGGCCGGCCCTGCTCTACAGATCGGCAGGGAACTGAGCTGGGAGATTCCCGCGAACACGATCACGCGCGACCTTCCAGTCGGGGTTCAACAGCGAGTCGAGATCCTGAAGAACCTAGCGAATCAGGCCTCTGTCCTGATCTTCGACGAGCCCACCGCAGTGCTGAGCCCCGACGAAGCCGAAGACCTCTTCCGTGTCCTTCGAAAGCTTAAGGACGAAGGCCGGATTGTGATACTCATCGCCCATAAGCTGGCCGAGGTCTTTGCGGTTGCGGATCGTATCAGTGTTCTGCGTCGAGGCGAGCTTGTGGCAAGCGAAGAAATCGGCAGCGTCGATGCGGAGCAAGTCGCGAAGTGGATGGTAGGCGAAATGCCCCCGCTTTTGGAGAAGGTTGCCTCCGTCGGGAAGTCGGACGGATTACATCTGCAAGAACTGCGAGTGCTCGGTGACCGTGGGGAGGAGTGCGTACGCGGGCTCAGCCTTAAGATCGCACCCGGAGAGGTCGTCGGCATCGGCGGTGTGGACGGCAACGGCCAAGTCGAACTTGCCGAGGCTATCGCGGGAGTTCGAGAGCCTCTCGCGGGCGAGATGAGATGGCAAGGTCAGCCGCTAAAGGACTTCAGCCAAGTCGGCTACGTGCCGCAGGACCGCCAGGCGGATGGCTTAGCCCTTGCAATGAGTGTCAAGGATAACCTCCTGATCGACGGCGTCGAAAAGCCAGAACTCCGTCGAGGGCCACTCTTCAATCCGCCGAAGATTCGTTCCTGGGCGGAGGGCCTCAAGGCGAAGTTCGACATCCGTGCGCGCTCCGTAGAAGACCCCGTGCTTTCTCTCAGTGGCGGCAACCAGCAGAAGGTAGTCGTCAGCCGGGTCTTGGACGGAAGTCCGCAAGTTCTGCTGGTCGTCAACCCGACCCGAGGGCTGGACCTGAAGGCCTCCGCCTTCGTGCACAAGCAAATTCTCGAAGCGGCAAACAAGGGTGCTGCCGTGCTCTTGATCTCTGCTGACCTCGACGAGCTCGCGGCGTTGGCTGACCGAACCCTCTTCATCTCAGGCGGCCGTCTTTCTCAGGCGCAGGGCGCCTCGGCTTTGGTGGGAGCTTGAGGCAAGCAGCTCGCGGAGCCGCCACTGCTGCGAGCCTGCTGATCATCCTCGTTCTGACCCTTGCCGCTCTTCGGCTGCCGGTCCTCGATTCGCTTCGGCTAATTTGGACCGGAGCGTTCGGTGATACCGCGGGTGTCCACCGGACCGTGGTCCGGCTGATCCCCCTCACCCTGTGCGGCCTCGGTGTCATTGCGGCCTGGAGAGGCGGCATGTACAACATCGGCGGGGAAGGGCAGTTCATAGTGGGTGGCCTATTCGGCTGCATTCTTGCGAAGGTCCTGCTCCGTGCCGAGCACCCTCCACCCTGGTGGATTGCGGATCTCGGCCTGCTGCTTGCTTCCGTTCTCGGCGGGGCGTTGTGGGGGGCTTTGGCTGGCTGGCTCTATGTTCGCCGCGGCGTAGAGGTGGTGATCTCTACGATCCTGCTGAACTTCATTGCCCTCCAAGTGCTGCTCTATGCGGTCGCGGGTCCGCTTCAGGAAGCGAAGGGGCAGCTACCGCTTTCTGACAAGCTGCCGGACTCGTTAATGCTCCCGCGGTTCAATCCCCAAACGGACTTGCACGCAGGCATCTTCGTGGCGGCGCTTGCGGTGGTCGGGCTGTTCGTTTGGCTGTACTTCACCCGCAGCGGTTTTTGCCTGAGGGTTGTCGGCGAGAACCCGAGGGTCGCCCGGGCCAACCGGATCAACGCGGAAAAGATGCGCATCGTCGCGATGGCGGTTTCCGGTGGCTTGTGTGGACTCGCGGGCGGCGTCGAGTATGTGGGCGTGGCCGGGCAGCTTGGCAACAGCTTCTCGCAGCAGTGGGGCTTCCTTGCAATTCCTGTCGCCCTGCTGGCCGGCCTGCACCCGCTCACGCTTCTGCTCAGCGCCCTCTACTTCGCAGCGATTCTCTCCGGCTCCAAGATGATGGCCGGCTTCACGGCGGAGGGCACGGTGCTCATCTACGTGATTCAGGCGGTCGCGGTGCTCGGCTTGGTCGGTCTGAACGCCCTCCGCACAAGGCGACCAGTTGCCGTGGAGGTCGACTGATGGACATCGCCCTTCTCCTCGTCTATTCCGCTCCCCTCGCCTTGGCCGCTCTCGGGGAGCTGATTGGCCAAAGAAGTGGCGTGATCAACATCGGCCTGGAAGGCATGATGCTGACGGGCGCGTTCATAGGGGTGCTGGTCGAGCGTGCCACCGGCTCGCCAGGTGTCGGGTTCGTTGCCGCCGCGCTAGTCGGCATAGTGCTCGGGCTGTTCTCGGGCTGGTTCACGGTTAAGCTCGCTGCCGACCAGGTGGTGGTTGGAACCGCAGTGAACTTCTTTGCCCTCGGGCTTACCGGCCTCTGGTATCGGCTGGCCTTCGGCTCTTCGGGCAAGTTGTTGAACACGGTTGCGCTGCCGCGTTGGCTCGGAATCGATCCCGTGGTGTGGCTGCTCTTCCTCTTGGTTCCTCTGGTGGCGTTTCTCGTCTACCGCACCAACTGGGGTTTGGCCCTACGAGCGGCGGGAGGCTATCCGGTGGCAGCCGAAGCGGCGGGCTTTTCGGTCGAGCGACTGCGCTTGGAAGCCCTGGCGATGGGCGGCTTGTTAGCGGGGCTCGCAGGCGCGTATCTTTCTTTGGGCGTTGCGAATTCCTTCGTGGAGGGTATGACAGCCGGACGCGGATTCCTTGCGATCGCTCTGGTGACCTTTGGCCGCTGGAGGCCCGCCCTCGTAGGTTTAGCGGCCCTTTTGATCGGATATTGTCAGTCACTGAAGTTCGCCCTGCAAGAGAGCGCCCTCCCATACCTGCCTCTGACCCTGATCTTCGGCTTTATTGGCATCGCCATACTCGTGTTCGTTGTGAGGCGAAAAGCCGCTCCCGCAGCCCTCCTGTTTGCTGCTGCCAGCTTTGCAAGCGCCGTTGCAATCTATGGCCATCACGCTCCAATCGGAATACCCAGCCAGCTCTGGCTGGCTCTCCCTTATGTCGTGGCTCTCGTCGTGCTCGTGGTGCTCGGCAAGGGCACCGTGGTGCCGGGGGCGCTGGGCATCGCGTATAAAAGAGAGCGATGACCCGAGCTGTGCAAATGACCCGCCGGGTGATGTTCTCCAGCGGCCATCGATACTGGCGACCCGAGCTAACCGAAGCCGAAAATCGGCAGCTCTTCGGGCGGTGGGCGTCCCGCTATAACCACGGCCACAACTACCATCTGGAGGCGACTGTCGCGGGTCATGTCGACCCGCCCACCGGCATGGTGGTGAACATCAAGCGCATCGATGACATCCTGGATCAGGTCATCGTTGACGCTTGCGATGGCAAGAGCCTCAACGATGAAGTGTCGTTCTTCAAAAGTGAACTGCCGACCGTGGAGAACATTCTCCGGTTCTGCCGCGAACAGATCATCCCGGCCCTGCCGGCGGAGGTCAGTCTTACCGAGATCAAACTCGAAGAAACCCCCAATCTCTACGGCGAATGGCACGAGAAAACCCAAATGACGACCCTGACCCGCACCTACGAATTCGCCGCCGCCCACCGCTTGCACTCCAACGCGCTAAGCTCCGAAGTTAACGAGGAACTGTTCGGCAAGTGCAACAACCCTTCGGGCCACGGGCACAACTACGTGCTGGAGGTCACCGTCACGGGGCAACCGGATCCACAGACGGGCATGCTAGTCGACCTCGGCCGCTTGGACGAGGTGGTGAACGCTGAAGTGGTGGACCGCTATGACCACAAGCACTTGAACCTCGACCTGCCAGAATTTGCCGACAAGCCCTCGAGCAGCGAAAACATCGTCTCGGAGATCTGGTCGCGGCTGGACGGCAAACTGCCCGCGAAGCTTCAGCGCGTGAGATTGTTTGAAACGGCCCGCAGTGTGTTCACAATCGAGGCATGAAGCGCCTCGCGATCGTCACCGGTGCGACAAGCGGCATCGGCCGCGCGACTGCCGTAGCGCTGGCCGGCATCGGCTGCGATCTCGTGATCTCGGCGCGTCGCGAAACTGAGCTGAACGCCCTGAAAGCACAGCTCTCGTCCGTCCAGGTCACCGCCTGTAAATGCGAAATCAGTGACCCATCTCAGGTCGAGCAACTCGCCGGAGTCGCGCGGGAAGGAGGCAAGGAGCACTACCCGGTCTTGGTGAACTGCGCGGGAGCCGCGCACTTCGGCCCTTTTGCGGAGTCCTCCGTGGAGGAAATCTTGGCCCAGCTAGACGTGAACCTCCGCGGACCGGCCTTGCTTTGCCATGCGCTCCTACCCTGGATGCTCGAAGCCGCCGGTGGCCAGATCATCAATGTTCTGAGCATGGCCGCGTCCCAGGCTATCGCCGGCGCCGCCGCCTACTGCGCATCCAAGACCGGTCTGCTGGCACTGGGTCGCTGCATTTCCGCCGAATATCGCAAGCAAGGCATTCGGGTCACATCGATCTTGCCAGGCTCGGTCGACACTCCCATCTGGGACGCCCAGTCCTTCACGCCGCCCCGAGAAGACATGCTCACCCCCGAGATGATCGCGGAAGAGATCGTGCGCCTCGTCGAAATGCCCCAAGATCGAAACGTTGACGAACTCACGATCATGCCGCCGAAAGGCTTCTTATAGCTTTGGGAGTGCGCTCGCTTGCGAGCGCTTTGTACTTGGCGCGGAGCGCCCTCCTCAAGCGTGGCCAGGCGATGCTATTGTGCCCCGGGAGCAACCGTCCGGAGCGAAGACAAACCTACACGCGCCAACTCATCCAGGTCCCGAAGCGGCAGATTTCGCTCCTCCACCGAACGCTCATCGAACGGATACACGTTCTCGCCCGAGGCCGTCGGCTCCCAAACAAGTCCCAGCCCCACGCTCCGAGAAGAAGGTGCGAGCAAAGTAAGCCGCGCGGCACCCGCAGCCCACTTGTCCGCCAAAGGTGCGATCAACCGCTCGTCCAGCTCTCGCAAGAACCAAGCCGCCTCGTCCAAGCGACTCTCCTCACGTAAGCTCCGGAACAGGTCCAGGACGCAGATGAACGGATCAGAAGACAAAGCCGCGGAAGCGAGCGCCTCCAACCTCAGATTGATCCCCGCAGCCGTCGGCGAAGCCAAGTGTCGATAGCCCACCAGCCGGGACAATCCACGCAACCTCAAGGAATTCGACCAGACCGTCGCAGGCTCCCCTCGAACCAGAGCTAAATTCGGCACGGGCTCCCGCAGCCCCGGCCCCCAGGGCCAAAGCAAGTTGAGTGGCGGCAAGCCCCGGTCCACCCGCTCCTCGTTCAGCTCCAATTCGGCGAGCAAGTTCACCGAATCGTCAATAAGCCTCCGCAGAAGCATCTCGCCGTCGCCCTCAGGCAAGAACCCCCTAATCTCATGGCCCGAAACCGAGGCAGCAGGCGTCGTGCCCATATCGCCGCGCCCTTCCCAAACGAGCCCATGATCCAGCCCGCTGCCCTTCACGATCGTGAGCGTCTTCGTATTCAGCCGCTCCAGTTGCGAAAGCACGATCTGCTCCTGCTCCGGCGGAATCTTCACCGTCAGCTCGGACGCGACCCCGTCCGAGAACGACATGAGGGAGAGGTGAAAGTGCGTCGATCCGCTCGGCGGATCTGCCCCAAGAGCCGCCACCGTCAAAGGCCCCTGCCGCATCTGGCCTTCGCCCGGGCCCATGCCAAGATACAGCGCCTCGGGCGTCTCTACCCGGGGAAGGGTTGCAATGCGGGACAGCGACCCTGTGGCGACAAGCCGCGACAGAGCAGGAGGCAACGGGTTCAAGATCGACTCGCCCTCACGGGCGAGGAGGTCCGGGACGATCAGAACGAGGCGCGACATTCGCATCAAGCCTTACCAAGTCCAGCCGGGGCCCGGCTCCGACCGAGAAAGCCCGCCAACGCAACCACCGTCACCACGTACGGCAACGACTGCCAGAACTGCGACGGGATGGTTATCCCAAACAGGTGCACGCCTTGGAAGATCGTCTGCATCGCATCGAACACAGCAAACGCGAACGCCGCCAAAAGCGCCGGCAAAGGCCGCCAGCCTCCGAGAATCAGCGCCGCCAAACCAATAAACCCGCTCCCCGCCGTCATGTCCTCGGTGAATCGTCCCGCATTGCTCACAAACAGCACGCCCGCAACCCCTGTAAACACGCCCGTAGCTATCAGCGCCACCGCCCGGACGGTCTTCGGGGCAACTCCGATCAGCCGAGCCTTGTCCGGATCGTTGCCAACCGCCGAAAGCCGCAAACCTCCGCGAGTTCGCCGCACGTACCAGGCCAAGACGAACGGCAGCACCCACGCGAGCATCACGTACGGGCTGATGTGCCAGATGTAGTCGGAGCTGATCCGCACCGCCACGGTCGGAATAACCGGCAGCGTGCCGGAGGTCTCCTGCAGGTAACGCACCGCGATGAACCCGGTCGCGCCGGCAGCGAGCACGTTGATCGCCATGCCCGAAATAATCTGGTCGACCTTGTACGTCTGCGTCACGAGCCAGTGCAAGAGACTCAGCAGAATCGAAGAGAGCAGCGCTGCCAGCAAAGCAAACAAGAACGAGTGCGTTGTAAACCCAACCAGCGCATACACGCAAGCCGCAGTCAGCATCTTGCCCTCCAGCGCGATATTCATCACGCCGCTACGCTCGCTCGACCAGCCCCCCATCGCCGCCAGCGCATAAGGCGCGGTCCGCACCAACGCCTCAGCAAAGAGCACGATCAGAGCGTTAATCATGCGCCACCTTCGCCTTGCGATAGCGGATCGCCGCGGTGACGATGATTAGCACGCCAAGCACCAGGTACGTGATGCCCTTCGGCACGCCGTTGATCGCGATGAAGGTCCCGCCCTTGCTCAGCATCCCGAAGAAGAACGCCGCCGGCAAGAGCATGATCGGCGCCCCCGCCGCGAGCAGCGCCACGCCCAAGGCATCGAAGCCGTAGCCCGGCGAGTAGTGCTCATAGAACTGGTGCGTGAAGGCAAGCACCTGAAACGCCCCGGCAAGCCCGCCGATCGCGCCCGATGCCGCCATGGCTCGCACGATCACGCGTTTGGAGTTCACACCCGCGAACTCCGCCGCCCTCGCATTGGCACCCACCGCCTGCAACTCATAACCGGCGACCGTTCGCTTCAGCCAATAGCCGAGCGCAAAGACGATCAGAACGCCGACCACCAGTGCGGAACTCACCCGCCACTGTGCGGTGTGCATCACATCCGGAAGGTAGCTGGACGGCGCGAGTTCTGCCGTCATCGGCGCATCCGCGCGCGGCGCGATCATCGGGCCCGATACAAGCCAGCCGGTTAGAAGCCCCGCTACGTTGTTGAGCATGATCGTCGTGATGACCTCATGCCCGCCACGGTAAGCGCGGATGAGACCGGCAGGCAGAGCCCAAGCGGCACCCGCCGCCATGCCTCCAATCACCGCGAGCACGATGCCGAGTGCCCCAGGCACCTTCAAGGAAATGGCGGTGGCCACCACCGCGCCCATCGTGAACTGCCCATCGATGCCGATGTTAAAGAGACCCGCACGCAAAGCCAGAAACACACCCGCGCCAAGAATCAGCAGCGGCGTCGCCTCCTGCAGCGTCCCCCCGATTGCATCCATCGAGCCAAGGCTCCCAACAAAGAAGTCCTTCACCGTCTGGCTCGGCGGCACGCCGGTCAGGAGCAGTGCAATGAAGAGCACCGCCAAACACCCAATCACAAGGGCGACAAGCTTGGCTGAGTGCTTCAGAGTCACTGTCAATTAGCCCCCCTTGAGGGGGGTTGGGGGGTGATCGTGCGCCCTAATCCCGTTGGTCGAACCGACTGATACCGATTCCCGGGGACAGCAAACGACAATCCAAAATCCAAAATCCAAAATCCGAAATCCCTCAAGCTCCCACCATCAGCCGCCCCACGGCCTCCCGGTCCTTCTCCAATCCCGGTGCGGGCTCCGTCATCACGCCCCTATTCAGCACCAAAAGCCGATCGCAGTGCTCGAGCAACTCGTCCAGATCGAAGCTGACCACAAGCGCCGCCGCGCCTGCTTTACACGCCTCCCGCAAGCCTTGGTACACATGCTCCGTCGCGTTCAAATCCAAGCCACGGGCCGGCTGGAAAGCAAGGATCAACCGAGGCGAGAGTTCCAAAGCCCGAGCCGCCACAAACCGCTGCTGATTACCGCCAGAGAGGCTCGCCATCGCGTTCCCAAGGCCTCCATGCTTAGTAGCAAATCGAGAAGCGATCTTGCCCGCCTCCTCCCGACGCGCGCGAGCATCCACGGAACCGCCCCGAGCAAACGGAGCCAGGCGCTGCAGGCCCAGCGAAGCATTCTCCTCCAGGGACCAGTCCTCGACCACGCCCTCCGCATGCCGGTCCTCAGGAATGATTCGGAGCCCCGCTTTCAGTCTGTCGGCGACTGACGCATAAGTCTTATCTGACCTAGCCGTCCTATCCTCAGCTTCGCTTAGGAACTCGATAGACCCCGACACCGGCGTAGCCATACCGCTCAAGGCATAGAACAACTCGCGCTGACCGCTGCCGTCGACACCCGCAATTCCGACAAGCTCGCGACCGCGGAGGGAAAAAGAGACCGACTTCAGCGCCTCATCTCCACGCGACCCGCGCACGGTCAAAGAAGAAACCCGAATGACCTCCTCAGAGGAGATCTCATAGTCGCGAGCCACGGGCTGCACAACTTCGCCGCCCACGATTAATCGAGCCAGCTCCGCCGCATTCGTATCGGCGACGAGCTTCTCCTCAACCCGTTTGCCGGCTCGTAAAACTGTCACTCGCTTGCAATGCTCCATCACCTCCGGCAGCCGGTGGGTGACCAGAATCACCGTGGCGCCCTCTGCCACGAGCTGCGAAAGGGAAGCAAACAAAGCCTCCCCATCGGCGGGCGAAAGCATCGCCGTCGGCTCGTCCAAAATCATGATCCGGGCATCGCGCCAAAGCAGCTTCAAAATCTCCAGCTTCTGTGCGCCAGCAGGGCTCAGTGCGGCCGCGTCCGCATCCCAGTCAAACTCAAACCCCATCCGCGCAGCTAACGAGGACGCCCGCCGACGAGCGCCAGCGAGGTCGATCACCGCCCCGCCTTCCGCGCCAAGGATCAAGTTCTGCAAGCAGGTTAGCTCCGGAATAATCCCGTAGTGCTGGCTGACCATCCCAATTCCAGCCGCAATGGCCTCAGCCGACTTAGCGAAGGAAACCTTCCGCCCCTCCACTTCCATGGAACCGGAATACACGGTCATCGCGCCATACAGCGCCCGCATCAAAGTCGTCTTGCCCGCGCCGTTCTCGCCGACGACGGCATGGATCGTCCCCGCCTCGACCTCCAGGTCCACCGAGTCTAGCGCTTGAACATCGCCAAAGCGCTTTGAAATGCCTCTCATCCGGACGGCAAACACTAGTAGCCCCCCTTGATGGAGGGTGGGGCGGTGCCCGCCAATCTCCTATCGGGAAAGGCACGCAACCAGCAGGTATTCACGATTCACGCCCCGAAGCAAGCAGCTCGAACAGCGCTACGGTCGTCTCCTCCCCCCGGCCAGCTTCTTCCAACCGCGCGAGCAAAGAGTCAACGAGCTCAACCCCCGGAACAGCCGCCCCCAAAGTCGCTGCGTCGGCAAGGCAATAAGCCAAGTCCTTCCGCTGATTCTTAACGCTAAAGCCAGGCGTCCAGTCCCGCGCCAGAATCTTCGGCCCATAGTTCTCGAACGACCAGCTGCCTCCAGCCCCGCCGCCGATCATCTCTCGCGCCTGAACCAGATCGAGTCCTGCGTGCGACGCAAAGGCCAGGCACTCGCACAGCGCCAGCACCGAACCCGCCACCGCAATCTGGTTGGCCATCTTCATCCGCTGCCCCGCGCCAGGTCCGCCAACCCGTTCCGCGCGCTTCGTATAGGGCTGCATGGTCTCGATCGCCTCAGACACATCCGAAGGCGAGCCTCCGCAGAAGATCGTCAGCTGCCCCTTCTGCGCTCCCATCGACCCGCCTGTCACCGGCGCATCCACGAACCGGAAGCCCTTAGCCGCAAGCTCCGCGTGCATCGCTTCAGCGGCAGAAGGGGCAATCGTAGAGTGGTCGACAAACAGCGTTCCCGGACGCGCGCCGGAGGTGAGCCCGTCCAGGCACTCCCGAACGTCCTCGGTCCGGTTCACACAAAGAAAAACGATTTCGCACTCGGCGCCGAGCGTCGCAATCTCGGGTGCCACGATCGCATTCTCAAGGCCCCAAGGGCCCAAGGCCCTCCCACGAGTTCTATTCCAAACCGTTAAGGGCCCGTGCTCTCTTAACAAATGGCCAGCCATCGGAGCGCCCATCGTGCCCAGCCCCACGAACCCGATGCGCTTCGCCATTGCTGAAAATCCTACCCGTGGCTTCCAAAAATTCAACTTCTGTCCGCAAGTTGTACTTGTCGTTTGCGCAATTTCGGATTATTATGAGATTTGACTTGCACTCTTAACTTGGAGATGGCTTATATGAGGCGTCTTGCATTTACTCTTATTGAACTTCTGGTGGTAATCGCGATCATCGCGATCCTTGCCGCCATCCTATTCCCCGTGTTCGCTCAGGCGAAAGAAGCTGCGAAGAAGACGGCTGAGATCAGCAACTTTAAGCAGTTTGGAACTTCCACTCACATCTACCTATCCGATACCGACGACCGCTTTATGCCGTCGGGCGGTTCCGGCAACTGCTGGGGCTGCAGCCCACCGGAAGCGATTCCGGGCACGGTCATGATGCCCTACATGAAGAACACCACCATCATGGTGGGTCTGAAGGACACCTTCTCCGAGCTGGATCGGATCAAGGACCACTGCGCTCAGATGGGTTGGAATATCAACAACCTGACGACCGATCAACGCCTGTTCGCTTTGAGTGTTCGAAGCAACATGGGCTACAACTACCAGTCCTTCGCTCCATGGCGCTATGGCGCGGCAACCAATTACCGAGCCACGAGCGGCACGACTCCCGGTTCGGAGGTCAGCAACCCTTCGGGCACTCTCTTGTTCGCTGACGCCATTTGGGATCGCAAGCTTGGTGGCGGCGCTCCCACCGGTGGCGGCAACTGGGTCGTTGAGACTCCTTGCTGGACAGACGCCAACGGCGCTTGGCTTCGCCCGATGAATCAGTATGCCAATGCTCCCGGTGGCGATGGCACGCTCTTCAAGTACACCAACGGCTGGAGACCTCCGACCGCGCAAGTGGACCAATACTCTTGGCTCGTTTATGGCGGCACCTGGCCATTCTGGAATCAGAAGAGCCTGAACAACATTCAGCCAGGTCTCGTCGATGGTCGCGAGGTCGTCGAAATGGCTGATACGAGCACCAGGACGTTGCCACTCGGTCGGATCGCCGACGGCTGCAATCCTTGGGTCAGCGGTTCATTCAAGGGCGTTCGAACCGACGCGGATAAGTTCCTATGGGATCTAGATTAATCCTTGCGTCGACCGCCATCGTGTTCGGCCTCTGGGGCCTCGCCGGTTGCTCTGGCGATGAGGGGCCCAAGGGTTCGGACGCCATGGAAGGGCGCTTGAAAAAGGCTCAAGAGGAAGCTATTAAGAATCCGCCTCCGGATGATGGCAAGGGTGCCAAAGGCGGGGGCAAGATAGGAACCACGGCGCCTGAACCCTCGGCTTCGCCCTCTTAGACCTCTCGTCCATATCTCATAGAGAAGGCTTCCCAGTTACTGGGGAGCCTTCTTTTCTTGACAAGGTGCGAGTTTCCTGTTACAGTGGCTCATCCTCACTAAAAGTAGGGTGAAAAACAATGAAACAGTACTTGCAATTCGTCAAAGTCGCCGGTGCACTGTCTATGGTGTTCGGTATGGATCAGTCCTCGCTAGCCGCGGGGCATTATGAATTCGTATCAGCGACCAACGTAGGGGTTCAAGATGCCTTTCTGCAATCGCCCAATTCAGGGTGGGAGTGTATCGGCGCGGCCAGCGTCGATGCCAGCACCTTTACGGGAACCCTCACTCTCCAGACCTATAATAACCTGGGCATTGATGGCGCCTGGGACGTGACCGCCGAATACCATCCTGTTGTCAGGTTCAAAATAAAATATGTAAATACGTACCGCCCTTACGCATACCCGCTGTCGGCGCAAGGGCACTTCGCACAGCAGCAAACCTGGAGCGCCTACACGGCCCACGAACACTGGACAAATGACTCGAGCCATTGGGACAGTCTAAGCAGTTTCTATGCGGAGGCGATCCCGAGCTCTGTGCCAGCAGGACCAGGGAGTTATTCAGGTTCTGAAACCATGGCGAATTATCAGAACGATCCATTCTTTGGTCAGGACTCCAACTCGGATGCCGGAATTCCGGCGGGGAGCAACTACGGCATATTCACCAATTGGCATTCAGAAAATGGC
>Ga0207657_10003286_pt1 | contig 17296 bp, 17 predicted proteins | sample KBSC33metaG_FD_184316 | JGI IMG/M metagenome (GOLD analysis project Ga0207657, IMG submission 184316) | Corn rhizosphere microbial communities from Kellogg Biological Station, Michigan, USA - KBS C3-3 metaG (SPAdes) (version 2) | ecosystem: Host-associated > Plants > Roots > Rhizosphere > Soil ... | reverse complement strand
GGCATCGTCTGATCCGTGATGACGAGGTCGAAGCCGTCGCTCGCCGCGAGCGCATCGAGCGCCGCGCGCGCCGTGGTGAACGTCGCGACCGACAAGCCCCAGTGCGCGAGGCGATCCTCCATGAAGCGCGCGACGGGAAGCTCGTCGTCGATCACCGCGACGCGTCCGGCAAGCGAGCGCGCAGCAGGCGGAAAATCGAGATAGGCCCGCGTCGGCGATACGAGATCGACCGGCGCCGCGTGTGCCGGCAGCAGGACCCGAAACGTCGTCCCGGTGCCCGGCCCGCTGTCGACGACGATGTGGCCCCCATGCTCGTGGACGATGCCATGCACCGTGGCGAGCCCCATGCCGCTTCCCTGTCCGACGGGCTTCGTCGTGAAGAACGGCTCGAACATGCGCTCCTGCACGTCGGGCGGGATCCCCGGTCCGCCGTCCTCGACCGATAGCTCGACGCGCTCGCCCTCGACGTTGCAGCGGCAACTCGCGCAGACGCACGCCGGCACGATGCGCATGCGCACCGTGAGCACGATGCGTCCACTTGCACGCATCGCGTCGCGTGCATTGATCACGAGGTTCATCAGCACCTGCTCGAGCTGCACGGGATCGAGCAGGACGGGCGACGCATCGTCGTCGAGCACGCTGCGCAGCTCGACGGTCGACGGCAGCGACGAGCGGAGCAACTTCATCGACTCGCGCACGAGGGGCGCGAGCGCGAGCGGACGCGGCTCGCCGCGGCGGCCGCGGCTGAACGTGAGCATTTGCTGAATCAGGTCCCGCGCGCGCCCGCACGAGAGCGCCGCGCGTTGCAGGTACTCGTCGAGTTTGGGATCGCTTCCCTCGCAGCGCTCCGCGGCGAGCGTGACGTAGCCCAGGATGCTCGTCAGCAGGTTGTTGAAGTCGTGCGCGATGCCGCCCGTCAAATGCCCGAGCGCTTCCATCTTCTGCGCCTGTCGCAGCTGCGCCTCGAGGCGCTCGTGCTCGCGCTCGGCACGCCGGCGCTCGGTCAGGTCGCGAATCATCGCGAGCACGTGCGGCTCGCCGCGGTGGCGAAACGGGATCGTGCGCACCTCGATCGGAAACGGCTCGCCGTTGCGACGCACCGTCTCGATCTCCTCGTGGCAGTGCTCGCCGGCGAGCGTGCGCGCGATGATCTCCTCCTGTCGCTTCCGGTGCGCCTCGGTGACCTCGCGCCCGCGCCGCCCGCCGATCGCCTCGTCGCGCGCGTAGCCATACATGCGCTCGTACGCGGGATTGACGTCGACGCGCTGGAACTGCGAGCTCCACAGGACGAGCGCGTCCGCCGACGCGTTGAAGATGGCGCGATACTGCTCAGCGCTCGCGCGGAGCGCCTCCTGGGACCGCGTGTGCGCGATCTCCGCGACGGCGCGCACTGCGAAGATTTTCAGCATGGCCTCGGCGTGCGCGGCATCGTGCATCGGCGCGCGCGACATCGCGGCAATCAGGCCGAGCGGACGGCCGGCGGCATCCACGAGCGGTAGCGCCGCGTAACTGTCCATGCGCTTCGCCGCGAACAACGTCCCGGGCGGGAACTCGGGATTGACGCCGGTGCCGACGAATCGGAACGCACGACCGACCACGTGCCGGCAAGGCGAGCCGGCGAGCGCGTAGTCGAAGTTCCGCAGCGGGCGCCCATCGAGCCAAACGGCGAGCGTGTGCATGATCGACGCATCGTCGTCCGCGTAGACGGCGATCATCGCGACGTCGGTGGCGAGGATCTCGGCCAGGTAACGGCACAATTCGACGAACACCGCGTCGCCTTCCGCACTCGACACCGCGAGCGCCGCCGCGCGCAGCGCCTCCTCGCTGCGCCGGCGTTCCGTGATATCGGTCGCGATGCCGCCGAGCGCGTACAGGTCGCCCGCGCCGTCGAACAGCGGAAAGCGGTGCGACAGATACGTTCGCGGCCCGCGCTCGGTCTGCACGGTATCCTCGAAGTCGATGGCGTGCCGCGCCTGCGCGACTGCGGCGTCGTTGCTGCGAAAGCGTGGCGCTTCGCCGGGAAAGAGCTCGACGTCGCAGTGCCCGACGATCGCCGCGCCGGGCAAGCCGGTGATCCGCTCGAACTCCCGATTCACGAACAGGTAGCGCCCCTCCAGGTTCTTCACGAAGATCGCGGCGGACGCATGGTCGAGGATCTGTTGCACGTACGGCGTGGGCGCCACGCTTGCGAGGGCGTCGGGACGTTGCATGCTGCTCCTCTGTCGCGGAAGCTGCCGGCAGATTCTAGCGCCGGGTGGCGCTCGTGCTCGTGACTGTTACCCGCCGGTTACATGCGAAACGCGGCGGTTACGCAGAATCGCGCGCAGGAACGAACATGTAGCCGGCGCCGCGCACCGTGCGAATCGTCTGCGGCCGCTCGGGATCCGCCTCGATCTTGCGGCGCACGCGCGCGATGCGGATGTCGATGGATCGGTCGAACGGCTCCCACTCGCGGTTACGCGTGAGGTTGAGCAACCGGTCGCGCGTGAGCACCTGGTTCGGCCGCTCGACGAATGCCTTCAGGAGGTCGAACTCCATGCCGGTGAGCGGCACCTCGCTGCCGTCGGCGGCGTAAAGCCGGTGCGAGGCCAGGTCGAGCGAGCACGTGCCGACGCGCGCGCGTGGAGTCGCCTGCGACTCGCGCTCGGGCGTCGCACCTGCCTGGACGCGTCGCAACACGCTCTTCACCCGCGCGCGAAGCTCACGCAGGTCGAACGGCTTCGCGATGTAGTCGTCGGCGCCGATCTCGAGTCCTGCGACACGATCGGCGAGCTCGGCGGCAGCGGTGACGACGATGATGCCGACATCGAAGCGCTCCCGCAGGTATCGCGCGAGCAACAGTCCGTCTTCGCCGGGCAGGTTGAGATCCAGCAATACGACGTCGGGAAGGCGTTGCCCGATCACGGCACGCATCGCGATGCCGTCAGCCGCGTGCTCGACGTCGTAGCCATGCGTGCCGAGATACTCGGCAAGCATTTCGCGCACTGAAGCGTCGTCCTCGACGATCAGGATCCGGCCCTGGCCTGACACGCGCGTTGGCCCCTTGAAAAGTCGCCGCGAGTATAGCCCCGCGATCGGCGCGCCGCGCATCGGCTGCGGCAATACAAATGAAACGGAATACGGCGCGAAGCGAAATCGCGCGGTTACCACGCGCCTCCAGACTTCGCATCGTGCATCGCGCCGTTCATGCGCGGCACTGCAAGCCGATCACGAACAGGAGCCATGCGATGCACGACGAAAACCCGATGGTTGCGTGGGTCAACCACGCGATCGCGGCGAACGGCTTTGCCGACGACGCCGCACCGTTGATCGATGCACCGTTCACCCGGAGAAGAGCCATGCAAACGACCATGCCGCAAGCCGACGCCAGGCGCTACGCGAAGTGCGTCGAGGTTTCGAAGCGCATCCGCTGGGACATCGACCGCGACGTCTTCAGAGGTCGCGAGTTCGATTTCACGAGGAAGTTCCTGCCCGACGGACTGTCGGACATTCGCGCGCTCGGGTTCCTGTCGGCCACCGAGCAGCGTCTGCTGTCGCAGATCCAGGGCCGCACTTACGCGAACATGTTCGGACTCGTCGAGCGCTTCATCGGCGCCAAGATCCTCGAGGTGAGCCGCGACCACTGGCTGGGCGACCAGGTTGCCTTGGAGGCGCTCGTCCGCTTCAGCGACGAGGAGCTCAAGCACCAGGAGCTCTTCCGGCGCATCGAGTCGATGATCGGCGCCGGCATGCCGGCGGGCTACGCGTTCCTGCCGCAGCCGAACGAGGTCGCCTCGGTCGTGCTCGGCAAATCGACGTGGTCGGTCCTCGCGCTCACCTGCATGATCGAGCTCTTCACGCAGACACACTATCGCTCGAGCATCGAGCCCGACGCCGAGCTCTCGCCGCTGTGGAAGGACGTGTTCCTGTTCCACTGGAAGGAGGAGTCGCAGCACGCGATCCTCGACGAGCTCGAGTGGAAACGCGAGGACGGCAAGCTCACGTCCGCGCAACGCGACGCCGCCGTCGACGACTTGATCGCGCTCGCGGCCGCGGTGGACGGCATGCTGCAGGTACAGGCTGGCGCGGACACGCACTACTTCGTCGAGACGTGCGGACGCCCGCTCGCAGCGAACGACGTCGAGCGCATTCGCGCGACGGTGCTCGGCGCTTACCGGCATCAGTACATCGTGTCCGGCGTGCAGGACCCGCGCTTCGCCGCGATCCTCGGTTCGCTGATCAGCCCCGAGCAAGGCGCGCGCATCGGCGCCGCGCTCGCCCCCCTCCTCGCGTAACGGAGGCGACGATCATGGCCGTTTCCTCCCCTATCGGATTCGACGTCGACCGCCTGCGCGCACGCGTGCTCGCCACCTACGAGCGCGTCGCGCACGAGCCCGGCGGCGATTTTCATTTTCATCGCGGTGCCGACTACGCGGTGAACTGGCTGCGCTACGACGCCGCGGAGATCGCGCTGCTCCCCCAGGTCGCGACGGACCGCTTCGCCGGCGTCGGCAATCCCCTGCGCATCGGTCCCTTGCTTCCTGGCGAAGCCGTGCTCGACCACGCGTGCGGCGGCGGCATGGATCTGCTGCTCGCTGCGCGACGCATCGGCGCACGCGGTCGTGCGATCGGCGTCGACATGACGCCCGCAATGCGCGACGTCGCGGCGCGCGCGGCGCGTCAGGCCGGGCTCGCGTCGATCGTCGATATCCGCGCGGGCGTATTCGAGGAGCTTCCCGTCGACGATGCGAGCGTCGACGTGGTGCTGTCGAACGGCGTCGTCAATCTTTCGCCGGACAAGACGCAGGTGTTCCGCGAAATCCACCGTGTGCTTCGTCCCGGCGGGCGCCTGTATCTCGCCGATGTCGTCGTGCAACGCGAGCTCAAGGAGGACGTGCGCAACAACCCCGAATTGTGGGCGGCATGCATCGGCGGCGCACTGCCCGAGCCGGAGTTCGCGGTGCTCGCCTTGTCGGCCGGATTGCGCGAGCCGGCGATCGTCGAGCGCTTCGACTGCTTCCGCGGCACGGCGGCCGAAGCGAAGGTCTCGCGCGACCTGCGTGTCCACGCGATCAACTTTTTCGCCCGCAAACCCGCGCGCTCGTCATGAACGCGATCGTCGACGACCCCTGCGCGCGCGTCGACGCCAGCTGACACGCCTATCGGCGTTTGACTGATAGCACGGGGGTTGCCTTCCACATTATGGTGCGTGCATCCCGCGTGAGGAGGGGTCATGTTTTCGAACAGAACGACGACGCGCAGTCCCCAGGAGCTCGCAGGCGATTTCAATCAGCTGGTCGAGCAAGGCAAGGCCTTGTTGGGCGAGTTGATGGAAAAGCCCCAGGAACGGTCCGTCAACGTGCGCGCGGTCCTGGACGACGTCGGCGAAAGGCTCGCCGGGTTCCAGTCGTCAGCCAGCAAAGCCGCCCAACGGAGCGCCAGGCAAGGCGCAAAGTACGCGCGTCGAGCGGACCGCTATCTGCACGACAATCCGTGGCCGACGATGGTCGGCGGGATCATCCTGGGCGTCCTTGCCACGCTGTGGTTGAGTCAACGCCGTTGAGACGGCCAAAAAACGATTGCTGCTGCCCGCGCGCGCCTGAACGGCAGCTTGGAGACGAATCATGGCAGAAAACCCTCGCGCTTCTCCGGAGGACACCGCGGCAGAACAAGCACGCACGGCGACCGATCGCATGGCGACCAAGGCCACCGATGCCATCACGTCCGTGAAAACGTCGATTCACGAAGCCGTCGATAACGTTGCGGATCGCGCCAACGCCGCGACGCAGTGGACCTCGGACAAGATCGACGCCGCCAGGCGCGCTCCGGCCGACAGCATCGAGGCGGGCGCGGAGTACATCCGAGCCAACCCCTACGCCTCGGTTGCCGTTGCCCTTGCCGTCGGATACGTGATCGGGCGAATCGGCCGACATGTCTAAAGCTTGACGGTGGCGCGGCGATCAACGCGCGCACCGGAACGCGTCGACGTGCCGTGCCGATGCCGATCGAACAAGTCGGCGTGCGCGACCACGCGCGTCAGCGCGCGGACGTCGCCGAATCGGCGAGCGCGACGCCGATCATGCTGTCCCGCGTGACGAGGCGCGCAAGCGCCTCCTCGCTCCAACCCTCGGTGCCCGCCGGACGCTTCGGCGCGACCATGTAGCGCATGTCGGCGGTGCTGTCGTGCACGCGGATCTGCACGTCGTCGGGGAGCGCCGTGCCGAATTCGGCGAGCACCGCGCGCGGATCGCGCACCACGCGCGAGCGATAGTTGCGGCTCTTGTACCAGTCCGGCGGCAGCCCGAGCAGCATGCGCGGATAGCACGAGCAGAGCGTGCAGACGATCACGTTGTGCACGCCCTCGGTATTCTCGACGACGATGAGCTTGAGCGGACCGACGTCGAGGCCGATTTCCTCGGCGGCCCGGCTGCCGTCCGCCAGCATGCGCGCCTTGTACGCCGGATCGATCCAGGCGCGCGCGATCATCTTCGCGCCGCGACCGGCGTCGCGCCCGTCCATGTCTTCGACCTGGCGGCGTACGTCGTCGGCGGTCACGATGCCCTTGTCGATCAGGAGCTCGCGCACCGCCGTCTCCATCGCCCGGTAGTACGTGAGCGTATCGTCCTGATCCGGACGGGGCGGCGAGCGATGCACGTGCGGATGCGCGTGATCGTGGTCGTGATGGGCGTGGTCGTGCGGCGGCTCGTGACTCATGTTCTCGTCTCGCGCGGTTCGAGCCAATGCTCGTAGATCTCGACTTCGACGACGTCGTCGTCGCGCCCGGCATAGTCGGGCCACACCTCGCATTGGCGAAAGCGTACGCGATACAACGCCCGCCGCGGCTCGCCCGATCGTGCGTACGCGAGCTCTTCGGGATTCGCGAAGCTGCCGCAAACGCGCTCGATCGTGCCCTGCTTGCCGCGGATGTAGTAAGGGGTGCGCACGTGACCGATCGGGTACGCGCTGCGCACCACGACAGGGTCGCCGGGGCGAAAGCGGGGCGTGGTCGCCTCAGCCACGATGCGCCTCGCGTTCCCGCACCGCTTCCATGGCGCGGCCAAGCTCGTCGACATTCAGCACGCCGCGCTCGATCAGCGTCTGCGTGATCGCATGGATCCAGCGCTCGTAATACGTCATGCGCTCGTACGCGTCGGCACCGAGACCCTCGATGTTCCGCCGGAGCTCGTCGACGGTGACGAGGCCGCGGCGGCTCAGCAGCATCATCAGCGCGTCCACGCGCTTTTCCCACAGCGCGTAGTCGTGCTCGCTCGGTACGACTGCTCCTCCGGGAAGGCCGCCCATGTCGTGGGACGCGCGCGGCGGTTGCTCGTTGGCCATGGCGGAATTATCGCGCAGGGGCGGCCGGAAGCCTATGCCGCGACCCAGCCGGCGTGCCGGGCTGTCGGCGCCGGCCGACGCCGCTATCGGCGGCTCGCCGACAGACGCCGGCCGGCGCAGCGTCCCATGCTGCGCGCGTTTTCCCACCGTCCGGGTGCGCCGCCATGCCATACGATTCGATCGAGGATCTGCCGAAGTCCCAGACGGATCAGTACAACCACCATCAAAAGGAGGCGTTCCTGAAGGCGTTCAACAGCGCCTACAAGGAGTACGACGGCGACGAGCACCGCGCATTCGCCGTTGCGCACGCCGCCGCCAAGCGCGCCGGGGACCATCCCGGACCCGGGTAACGCCGCCAACGCATTCCTACCGAGGAGATTTGCCATGAAAGCCCTGTCGCTCGCCGTGCCGCTCGCGTTCGTTGCGGGCCTCGCATTGTCGTTGCCGTCGCTCGCCCAACAACAACCCGCCGGATCGACCGGCGTTTGCAAGGACGGCTCGTATACCAGCGCCGAGAACAAGCGCGGCGCATGCCGAGGTCACGGGGGCGTCAAGGATTGGTACGGCGCCGGCGCGAAGTCCGAGAAGGGTGACGCGAGCGCGAAGTCCGAGAAGACCACAACCAATGCGAAGTCGGAGAAGACCGCGACCAGCGCGAAGTCAGAAACGAGCGCCGCACGCGCCGACAAGAACGCGATGAGCACGAAATCCGACAAGAGCGCGATGACGACGCCGGCCGCCACGATGCCGGCCGCGACGCCGAGCGCCTCCACGTCGCACACCGACAAGACGGCGAGCACGTCCCGCCCGCCGAAGGACATGCGCAGCGAGGCCGCGCCGGGCGGCGGCGCCGGGAAGGTCTGGCTCAACACCGCGACCAACACGTATCACTGCAGCAGCGATCAGTGGTACGGGAAGACGAAGGCGGGCGAGTACATGTCCGAGTCGCAAGCCAAGGCGAAAGGCGGCCATGCCGCGCGCGGCAAAGCCTGCGGCTGACGCTCGCATCGAACGTTGCACGAAAAGCGGCGCCGTGGAGTCCACGGCGCCGCTTTCCTGGCGCGAGCGCGGCGTTATTTGTAGGCGCTGCCCTGGCTCGAGGACGCGGGCTGCGAGCTTTGGCCCGACGATTGGGATCCGCGCGCACCTTGCGACGACGTTGCTCCCTGCGACGAGGACATTCCGCTCTGCGCCGCCTGGTTCTCGTCGACGCCGAGCGCGGAGAGCGTCTGCTGGTCGAGATTACCCGATTGCGTGATGCCCTGCGACTGCTGGAACTGACGTAACGCGCTCTCGGTGTTCGGGCCGAGCTGGCCGTCGACGGTGCCGACGTCATACCCCTTTTGCTTGAGGGCCTGTTGCGCCGACCGCACCAATTGCGGGTTGTGCTCTTCGTTCGCCATGCTGCCTTGCGACCACGAATTCGCCGCGTTCCCGTTGTCCATCTTCGCGGAGCCGGAACCGTGATTGCTCGCGCTGTTGCCGAGATTCGATCCCTGCGGCTCCTGCTTGGCTTGCGTCGACTGGTCGAGGGGCTGGCCCTGTCGGGCGGTCGGGAGCCGCTCGCTCGTCGTCGAGCGCGTGTCGTTGCCTGCGGCCATCGCCGTTCCCGCCAACGAGAGCGCCGCCACCGCCACTGCAATTTCGCGTAGTTTCATTGCTCATCCTTTCCAGCTGGTACGCAAACCGGCGAAATGCCGGCTTGCCCGATTTCGCCACGCGCGATTCACGCCGCGCCACGATGATGGATACCTGCAAGGCACGTGCCGCCATCGATGCGCGCGGTCGTCGCCGCAAATGGCGTCCGCACGCCCTTTTTCCCGGGGCTTCATGCGTCGTCGCGCGCAGACTTGAAATCCTTACAGGGAACCGCGGAGCCGCGTCGTGCTGCGTCAGGCAGACTCGTACAGGCATGGGCACCGCGGGTGCCGCGGTTCAAAAGCGAAACGTGGCGGCGATGCCCGTGGCGGAAGGCATGTCGACGCGTGGCACGACGACGACGTCGCCGCCCGTGCGCAAGACGTACTCGCCGAGATCGTCGAGCACGTCGTCGACGCCGAGGCCGTCGTCGTCGAACGAAACATCGCCGGTGCGCGCATCGAAACGGCCCGGAATCACGCGATCGGCCTCGATCAGCAACGTCGCCACGCGTCGCTCCGCGGCCGCCTTGGCCGCGCGGACGATGTCGTCGGTTGCACCGTCCTTCGCGAGACCCGCGCGGTACGTGCCGGCGAGTGCGCCGAGCCGCGCCGAATAACGCGGTCGCATGCAATCCCAGACGCGCTCGCGCAGCGCATCCTCGCCGATCTCGGGCGGATAGACGTCGATCGTCGCGTCGACGAGCATGGGGTTGCGACTCGTGGCGCGAAAGCGTCGATGGTATTGCGGAAGCGCTGCGAGCAGGAGCGGCAGCGCGGCGGCCCGCGAATGATGCGTCATGACCGCCTCGTCGACGCGCCGGAAGAACCGGTCGGTGTCGTGATCGACGACGTCCTGCGTCGCGTCGCCGCCTGCGCGCGTCGTCGGCGCATCAAGCGTCGAGCCGACAACCGTGTCGCGCGGGCTCGCTTCGGCGACCGGCTCGTCGGTCACCATGCGTGGGCTCCCCGGGACGATGTCGATCGGGACGATGGCGTCGCGACTGCCTTCGTAAAGACACGCCTCGCGTCGATTGAGGCCGAGCACGTGGAAGCGGTCGGACGATTGCAGGATGCGCAGCAGCGGCTTGGTGTGGAAGCTGTCCGCGACGATCGCACGCTCGGGCACGCTTCGATGCAGCCGGAAGACGCGGAACAGGTCGCTCGCGCCGAAGATCGCGAGGCCTTCCTGCCCCTGGTTCCAGAATGCGTGGTCGTCCTCGAGGGCATAAAACGGGGCGAGCAGCGCGTCGGCATGCGCCGCCGCGCAGTCGCGCCGCAACGCTTCGTCGAGCGCCTTGACGAGGTTCTTGTAGCGAATCGGGTCCTGCCGTCGATCGGGCTGGCGCCGATGCGTCGGCTCGTACAGCGACAGACAAGGCGCCGGATGCTCGCCCAGCAGAATGCTGCGGTATTCGCTCGTTCGCAGGTTCATCGCTTCTCCGGCCGATAACGCTCGTTCCCGTTCGACCCCTCCCTCGCCCGATCATTCACGACGGCGGATGCTCGCGACGGCGATGGGCTAGACTCGAACTGAACGACAGCACGACAAATCCATGGAAATGGAAACGGATTTCAACGAGGTTGCGCGCGCGATCGTCGACACGACGTGCGACGCGATCATCTTCGCCGACCGCGAAGGGCGCATTCGCCTGTGGAATCGCGGCGCGTCGCTGATCTTCGGCTATGCCGCCGGCGAGGTGATCGGGCAAAGCCTCGACGTCATCATCCCCGAGCGGCTGCGGCGCGCGCATTGGGATGCGTTCGACCGCAGCATCGAGAGCGGGCAGACGAGGCACACCGATCGCGTGCTGACGACGCGCTCGATGCACAAGGACGGCCGCGCCCTCTATGTCGACTTGAGCTTCGGTCTCGTCAAGGACGCGTCAGGACGGGTCCTGGGCGCCTTCGCCGTCGGCCGCGATTGCACGGAGCGCTATCTCGCGGAGCGTGCGGCGAAGCAGCGCTTGCAGGAGCTCGAGGCGCGCGACGGCAAGCCGAGCGCGTAGTGCGCTCGCCTGACATCGGTCAGAGGGACGGCGTGCCTTCGTGCGCGTACGTTTTCTCGACGCGTTCCTGGTCCTCGATGCAGCGCTCGGCGGTCGGATAGGCGAGCAGGCGCTCGTAGCCGATCTCGGTGCCGCAGTCGATGCAGTACCCGTACGTGCCCTGGCGGATGCGCTCGCGCGCCGCGTCGACCGCGGCGAGCGCCTCGGCGTGCCGATCGGTCATCGTCAGGTTCAGGTCCGCCTGCTGGTCGGCGACGGACTGGTCGCCGCTGTCGCCGGGAAGCGCGCCGCTCAGCGCCCCGAACTCGCGCGATTCGGTGTCGCCGAGCTCGTCCTGCACCTCGCCCGCGAGCTCGCGCCGCCGCGCCTCGAGACGCGACGAGAGCTCGGCCAATTGCTTGTCGGAGAGCGCCATGCCCGCTTTGGCAGCGCGTCGGGAGTCCGGTTCCATGCGCGGCAGGCAGAACCCCATTCGGGCTTCAGACCGGCAAGCCGCTCATCACGTCGAGCGCGAGGTATTGCCGCCGAAACGCGTCGAACGGAACGTCGTCCGACGCCTCGAGATCGCGTTGGGCCTGCGTCGACTCGTGCGCCATGCGCGAAAGGCGTTCGAGCGCCGCGGGCGCGAACGGCAGCGCGCGCAGCAGGTCGCGGTGCGCGAGCGAGCACGCGAGCGCGAACGCCAGATACGAATCGCGATGCCGTTCGTGCATCTCGCGCAATACGCGCGCCGACGGCGTGAGCGACGCGTCGCGCAGGCGCGCCTCGGCGATCGCCAGCGCGGCGGCGTAGTCGTCGCCGCCGAGCGCCGCATCGAGCCGCCTCGCGATCGGCGCGCAGACGCGCACGATGTCGAGGCCCCACTCCATCAGCCCGATCTCCTCGGCGCCGCGCACGAGGCGCAACCTCGGCTCGCGCCCGCGCTCGGCGACCGTGAACTGGTTGCGCGCGATCGTCGCGATCTCGCCGGGCGTGTCGGGCGGACTGTCGGCGAGCACGCAGGCGACGAGCAGCAGGTCGAGGAAGCGCATCGTCACCGGGTCGACGCCGATCGGCGAGAACGGATCGAGGTCGAGGCTGCGCACTTCGAGGTACTCGACGCCGCGGTCGGTCAGCGCGTGCAGCGGCCGCTCGCCGCGCCGGATACGACGCTTCGGACGGATCGTTCCGTAGAACTCGTTCTCGATTTGCAGAAGCGTCGTCGCGAGCTGGCGATACTCGCCGTCGTCGCCGCGCACGCCGATCGACTCGTACGCGGGATACGGCGCGGTCAACGCGTGATGCAGCGACGCGGCGTAATTCGGCAGGCTGTTGAAGCTGACGGCGATCGAGCGCTGCGCGTCGCTCTGATAGCCGAGCGGACCCATCCGAAGCGACGTCGCATGCGGCAGGTAGAGCGTGTCGCCGGAAAGAACCTGCAAGCGGTGCGGGCGGCCCTCGACGAACGTGCTGCAGACCGCGGGCGAGGCGCCGAAGAGATAGAGCGGCACCCACGAATGGCGGCGGAAGTTGCGGATCGCCGCGAAGTAGCGCGCGGTGCGATCGTCCTTCGCGGACTGCGCGCCGGCAGGCAGCAGCGCGGCCATCGCCGCTTCGTGCAGCGAGAAGTTGTAATGCACGCCCGAGATCGTCTGCATGCGCCGGCCGTAACGGTGCGCGAGCCCATTTCGATAGACGGTCTTCAGCCGTCCGACGTTGGACGTACCGTACCGGCCGATCGGAATCGCCTCGTCGCGGGGCAGCCGGCACGGCATGCTGCCCGCCCACAGCGCATCGTCGCCGATGTGGCGGAACACGAACTGATGGATCTCCGTCAACTCGCGCACGCAGCTCGCGACGTCGGGCTGCGCGCCGGTGATGAGCTCGAGTTGCGCTTCGCTGAAGTCGGTCGTGATGTGCGGATGCGTCAGCGCCGAGCCGAGGCCGTCGGGATGCGGCGCGGTGTCGAGCGTGCCGTCGGGCCGCACGCGCAGGCTTTCCTTCTCGATGCCGCGCAGCGCTCGCGCGAGCATCGCGTCCGGCAATGCATCGAGTCGGTCGTCGGCAATCCGCAGCAAACCCACTCTCCCCATTCGTGTTCGACCTGCCCCCCGGCCGCCCGAGCGCGGCGGTCGCGCCCGCATTATGCCAACCTGCTCCGGGCTTGAATTATCATTCGAAGGACCCGGTGCCGCATCGGCGCCCGCCCTTCGTTCCACGAGCGTCAGCGACAGAAGAACATGAACCCGTTGCCGACCCATCAGACCGGCCGCGCCGACGTCGGCGCACGCGCGCCTTCCGGCGCGGTTCGCAAACTGCTCGACACGATGATGGAGGGATCGTCGATCCCTTGCCGCATCGTGTTCTCGAACGGCAGCGAGTATCGGAGCGGCGACGCGCCGCCGAGCTTCACGATCGTATTCCGCCGGCGCCGCGGCGAGCTGCGGCTGCTTCGATACGGTCACGTGGGCCTTCTCGAAGCGTATTTCGACGGCGATGTCGACGTCGAGGGCGAGTTTCCGCTCGCCTTTCGCATCGCGATGGACAAGCGCTTCAGCGAGCATCCGAACTCGCTCGTGCGAATGCGCAACCGCTGGCACGAGATGCGATACTCGAACCGCTCGATCTCCCAGGCGAAGGCGAACGCCCGCTTCCACTACGGGCTCGGCAAGGCGTTCTACGAGCCGTGGCTCGACCGCATCGGAATGATGTACACGTGCGCGTACTGGAAGGAAGGCACGCGCACGCTCGAGGAAGCGCAGCGCAACAAGATGGATCACGTCTGCCGCAAGGTGCAGCTGCAGCCGGGCGACACGTTCGTCGACGTCGGGTGCGGATGGGGCGGCCTCATGTTCCACGCATGGAAGCATTACGGCGCGATCGGGACCGGCATCAACGCGACGACGGAGCAGGTGACGGAATTGCGCGAGGATCTCGCCCGGGCGGGACTCGCCGACAAGCTCGCGGTGATCGAGTGCGACTTTCGCGAAATCCCCGGGCAGTACGACAAGCTCCTGTCGATCGGCACGCTCGAGCATGCGGGGCGCGACCAGCTGCCCGCGGTCGTCAAGGCGCACGCCGACGCGATGAAGCCGGGCGCGCTCGGCGTGATCCATTTCATCGGGCACGTCGGGTCGTTCGATACCGAGTTCTACATCCGCAAGCACATCTTCCCCGGCGGCTGGATCCCGAGCCTGCACGAGGCGATCGACGCCATGGACGCGTGCGGCCTCGAGGTGCTCGACATCGAGAACCTGCGCCGCCATTACGCACTCACGCTCGATCAGTGGGCGACGCGATTCGACGAGAACTGGGAGAAGATCCACGCGCTCGATCCGGCGCGCTTCGACGAGAAGCATCGTCGCATCTGGCGCACGTACCTTTGGTCGTGCGCCGAGATGTTCCGCTCGCGCACGTCGCGCACGCACCTCTTCCAGGTGACCGTCAGCAAGGGCAACGTCAGGCATTACCCGATGAGTCGCGCGTTCCTGTACGCCCAGGACTCGGGATCGAGCGCAGCCACGTCGCCGCCGCTCGCGTGAGCGGCGCTGCCAGCGGATACGCAGGGAAGACGGCGCGGCTCGTGGAGGATCTGCGCCGCGCCGCGATGAACGGCGGTCCCGCCGTCGGTCTGGCGAAGTCGACGTCGAACCTCTTTCGCGATCGAACGCCGCGTAAACCGCGCGTGGACGTCAGCCATTTCGACGCCGTCGTCCGCGTCGACGCGGCGGCGCAGCGCGTCGAGGCGGAAGGCATGACGACGTTCGTCGATCTCGCCGATGCGACGCTACGCGAAGGGACGATGCCGGCGGTGGTGCCGCAGCTGAAGTCGATCACCCTCGGCGGCGCCGTGGCGGGCATCGGCATCGAGGCGACGTCGTTTCGCCACGGCCTCGTCCACGACACGATCGTCGCCATGGACGTTCTCACCGGCGACGGGCGCATCGTGACGTGCACCCCCGACAACGACCATCGCGATCTGTTCTTCGGCTTTCCCAATTCGTACGGCACGCTGGGCTACGCGTTGAAGCTCACCGCACGCACGCTGCCCGTCAAGCCGTTCGTGCGCGTCGACCACGCGCGGCACGCCGATGCGGATCGATTGTTCGACGCGCTTTCCGGCGCGTGCGCAAGCGAGGACGTCGACTTCGTCGATGGCGTCGCGTTCGCGCGCGGCGATCTCGTGCTTTCGTGCGCGCGCTTCGTCGACGAGGCACCGTTCACGAGCGACTACACGTACGAGCGCATCTACTATCGGTCGCTGCGCGAGCGTTCGCTCGATTACCTGGCGACGCGCGACTACCTTTGGCGCTGGGATACCGACTGGTTCTGGTGCTCGAAGAACCTCGGCGCGCAGCATCCGCTGCTGCGAAGGCTCTACGGGCGCGAGCGCCTGAACTCGATCACCTACCAGAAGATCATGCGCTGGAACGCGCGCGTGGGCGCGACGCGCGCGCTCGATCGGCTGCGTGGGATCGAGAGCGAATCGGTCATCCAGGACGTCGACATCCCGCTCGCGCACGCGCCGGCGTTCCTCGATTTCCTCTTTCGCGAAGTCGGCGTGCTGCCGATCTGGATCTGCCCGATCCGCGCGCCCGATCCGGCCGCGACGGCGACGCTCTATCCGCTGCCGCGCGATACGCTGTCGATCAACTTCGGCTTCTGGGACACCGTGCCGTCGCGCGAGCGGCGCCCGCGGGGCTTCGTGAATCGCAAGATCGAGCGCGAGGTCCAGGCGATGGGCGGCGTGAAATCGCTCTACGCCGATTCGTACTTCGCGCGCGACGAGTTCTGGTCGATCTACGACGCCGCGGCGTACCGTGCGCTCAAGGCACGCTACGACCCGCAGGGCGTGCTCGGCGATCTCTACGACAAGGTCGTCGGGGGATCGGAGAAAAAAGGCTGAATCGGCTTTGTTCCGCCGGCCCCGCTTTCAGATGACGCGCGAGTACGACGTCCGCTCGCGCGCCTCGCGCAGGTGCCGGTCGAACACCATCGCGACGATGCGCACCAGCATCCGCCCGCGCGGCGTCACGTCGATCGATGCCGGCGACAGCGTCACGAGCCCGTCCGCGGCGAGTGGCGCCAGCGCGGCAAGCTCGGTGGCGAAACGCTCCGCGAAGCGGAACCGGTACTCGGCCTCCAGCGCGGCGACGTCGAGCCGGAACTCGCACATCAGCCGGCGGATGATCTCGCGGCGCAGCACGTCCTCGCCGGTCAGCGCATAGCCGCGATACACCGGCAGGCGGCCCTCGTCGAGCGCGCCGTAGTACGCGTCGAGCGTCTTCACGTTCTGCACGTAGGCCGGCCCGACCTTGCCGATCGCCGACATGCCGAACGCGATCAGATCGCAATCGGGCCGCGTCGAATAGCCCTGGAAGTTCCGGTGGAGCTTGCCTTCGGCGAGCGCGACGGCGAGCTCGTCCGTCGGCTTCGCGAAGTGGTCCATGCCGATGTAGACGTAGCCCGCCTGCGTCAGCTTCCCGATGGCGGTCGACAGGATCGCGAGCTTCGTGTCCGCAGCCGGCAATTCGTCGGCCACGATCTGGCGCTGTGCCTTGAAAAGATGCGGCACGTGCGCGTAGCCGTAGAGCGCGATGCGGTCCGGCGAGAGGCCGATCACCTTGTCGAGCGTCGCCGCGAAGCCGGGCACGGTCTGCAGCGGCAACCCGTAGATCAGGTCGGCGTTGATCGACACGAACCCGTTCTCGCGCGCGGCGGCGACGAGGCTCCGCGTCTCCTCTTCCGTCTGGATGCGGTTGACCGCCCGCTGCACGGCGGGATCGAAATCCTGGATCCCGAACGACACGCGGTTGAAGCCGAGCTCGCGCAGGAAGCCGATCGTCGACGTGTCGACCTTGCGCGGATCGATCTCGATCGACGCCTCCGTGTCGGCGGCGAACGGAAATGCGTCGCGCAGCATCCGGATCAGGTCGGCCATCTCCTCGCGCGCGAGGAATGTCGGCGTGCCGCCGCCCCAGTGCAGCTGCGACACGCTGCGCTCGCCTTCGAGCAGCGACGACACGAGCTCGATCTCGCGTCCGAGGTAGCCGACGTACTTTGCCGAGCGTCCGCGGTTCGCGGTGATGATCTTCGTGCACGCGCAGTAGTAGCAGACGGTGTTGCAGAACGGCAGGTGCACGTAGAGCGACAGCGGGCGCGCCTCGTCGCGGCGCGCGGTGAGCGCATCGACGTAATGCGCCGCTTCGAAGCCCGCGTGGAAGCGGTCGGCGGTGGGATACGACGTGTAGCGCGGCCCGAAGCTGTCGTACTTGCGAATGAGCTCGGGATCGAAGCGGAAGCCGCCAGCGCCGGGAGATCGTGGGGTCGCGTTCATGGCGCCGAGTGTCGCCC
>Ga0207657_10003283_pt1 | contig 17308 bp, 15 predicted proteins | sample KBSC33metaG_FD_184316 | JGI IMG/M metagenome (GOLD analysis project Ga0207657, IMG submission 184316) | Corn rhizosphere microbial communities from Kellogg Biological Station, Michigan, USA - KBS C3-3 metaG (SPAdes) (version 2) | ecosystem: Host-associated > Plants > Roots > Rhizosphere > Soil ... | reverse complement strand
TTACAGCGCGCTGCTTGCGTTTGCCCTAATGGTTAGCCTGCCTTACTGGGTCTTCCAGATGCTGCGGCGAAATAGGTATCGCATTGGACTCCGGGAACGTTTGGGGGCCGTTCCGCCACGGTTGCAAGCGTCTGTTCCCGCGCATAAAAGAGTGATTTGGATCCATGCAGTTTCAGTCGGAGAAGTTCTAGCAGTCCAGCGGCTCATTGACGAGATGTACACTCGTCTTCCCGAATACCGGATCGTGATCTCCACTACTACGGACACTGGCCAAAACTTGGCCCGGCAGAGATTCGGCGAGGAAAATGTTTTCTATTTTCCATTGGATTTTGTCTTCGCGATTCGCCCTTACCTTGAGACGTTGCGGCCAGCAATGGTAGTAATCGCGGAAACCGAATTCTGGCCGAACTTCTTGCGGTTATCCCATGCCGCCGGCGCCAAAATCGTGGCGGTGAACGCGCGTATTTCTGAAGACTCATGGTCTGGCTATCGCCGCGTGCGAGTTTTGATGCGCGGAGTCCTCGAGCAAATCGAGCTCTATCTGGCCCAGACCGAGGAAGATCGCAAACGTCTCATTGATATTGGCGCTCCTAAGGAAAACGTGCAGGTCACTGGAAATCTGAAATACGATGTTGAGCCGCCGCCAGTCGCTTCGATAGTTTCCAGCCTTCGCTCCTCTTTCAAAAAGTCTGGTGTTCAGCCTGTGATCGTCGCTGGAAGCACAATGCAAGGCGAAGAGTCGCTGCTGCTGCGCGCCTTCGAAATCGTGCGAGGACGTCATCCTCGCACGGTGCTGATCATTGCTCCACGTCATCCCCAGCGCTTTCAGCAGGTCGCGGATCTGGTTCACTCGCTCGGGATTCCACTCTGGCGGCGGTCGCTCTGGGGTGGTGAGGATCTTGGGGGCGCCGTTCTCCTGCTCGACACAATCGGGGAACTCTCTTCGATCTATTCAGTCGCCGACGTGGCTTTTGTCGGCGGGAGCCTGGTCGAGTTCGGCGGTCACAATATTCTCGAACCCGCCCAGTACGGCGTACCCACGATCATCGGCCCGCATTACGCAAACTTTCGCGACATGGTGAATCTTTTCCGTGCTAACGATGCAGTCCGGGTCGTCGGACCCGCAGAACTTCCACTATGTTTGCTCGATGTGCTCTCAAATGAAAGCGACCGTGTGGCGCTCGGCAAACGGGGATTGGAAACTCTCCGCAGTCAGCGAGGGGCAACGCAACGCACCCTGGAGAGCTTGCAAAAATTACTTCCTTCCAGCCACTCGCACGATGCCCAGGGAGTTGGTTCTTCAACCAGCAGGCAGTCTCCCGGCCAGTTATGAAGCCACTCGCATGGATCTTTGGAGCGGGCGTAGGGCTCCGCAACTCGTTATATTCTCACGGACTGCTGAAGCAGCACCGACTTCGGGGACCCACGATCAGCATCGGCAATTTGTCGGTCGGTGGTTCGGGGAAGACTCCCTTTGTCCTGTTACTGGGCGACCTACTAAGGTCGCGTCGCTTAACCTTCGACGTTCTCTCGCGTGGCTATGGCAGACGCTCGAAAGGGGTTCTCGAGGTCGATCCCGGCGGATCCGCGCAAGATTTTGGAGACGAACCGTTACTAATCGCCCGCAAACTCGGAGTGCCGGTCATCCTGGGAGAGGATCGTTACCAGGCCGGCGTTTTCACGGAAGAGAAGTTTGCGCCCCACATGCATCTCCTGGACGACGGGTTTCAGCATCGAGCATTGGCGAGAGACTTCGACATCGTTCTTGTCACAGCTGAAGATGCACGGGATAGCCTCCTTCCGGCCGGCCGATTACGCGAACCACTTTCGTCGCTTTCGCGTGCTGATGCCGTCGTGCTCACAAGCGGTGCCTCAACGGATTCCTTTCCTCTCGATGGTAAACAGGTATGGCGCGTTCGCCGTGGCATCTCTCTCCCGATAGTCCCTGACCGAGCCGTCGCGTTCTGTGGCATTGCGCGGCCCAAGAGCTTCTTTCTTCAGCTGCAAAAAGCCGGAGTCGATGTCGTAGCCGAGGCTGTTTACCGGGATCATCACTCCTACACAGAAAGGGACATCCACGAATTGTTAGCTTTAAAGAAAAATAGCGAAGCTACCGGTTTCGTGACCACGGAAAAGGACGCAATCAACCTCGGCGGCTACCTCTCGGCCTTACAGCCTCTCGCTATGGCTTCCGTCACGATGGAATTGATCGATGCCACTAACGCTATCGATACCATGTTGCGGATCATTGAGGAACGCAGGCAGCGAACATGAGAAAATTGGCTGCCCATGAAAAATCAGTCTCACCCAAATGACCGGCTGCGAAAAATAGTCGAATCCTTCCCCAACGTGACCGTCACGGTGGTCGGCGACCTGGTTGCGGACGAGTTCGTGTTTGGCGAGATTTCGCGTGTCTCGCGAGAGGCTCCGGTCCTCATTCTCAAGCATCGCGAGCGCAAGCTCGTTCCCGGTGGTGGTGCTAACGCCATCTATAATCTCGCCGATCTCGGCGTCAATGTTCTCCCTGTTGGAGTGGTCGGCGACGATGAGCCCGGCAAACTCCTCATCAAGGCATTCCGGCACAAGCATATTCCTGTACCCGGCGTACTCAAAGACAAGAGCTTTACGACCGTGACCAAGACGCGCATCGTCGCCGGGACCACCCACTCCGCGCGCCAGCAAGTCGTGCGTCTCGATCGCGAACCGGATGGCGAGCCTACGCAACATCTCAAACGCGAACTGGTGCTTGCCGCGCGGCAATACGCTCGTGCTTCCGATGCTCTGTTGGTCTCCGACTATGGCTACGGCGCCGCAAGCCCCGCGATACTGAATGCAATCCGCGATAAGGGCCGCTTCGAGAAGCTGCCGATCATGCTCGATTCACGGTATCGTATGTTGCAATACACGGGGATCACGGCTGCCACGCCCAACGAGCCGGAAATAGAAGAAGCTCTTGGCACCACCATCGGCAATAACTGGCGAGGGCTCGTCTCAGCGGGCGAGCAGGTTATAGAACGAATGCAGCTTCAATCCCTCGTCGTCACACGCGGCCGCGACGGAATGGTTGCGTTCAGCAAGCGCCATAAACCCATCGACATTGCGATCCATGGAAGCGATGAGATTGCCGATGTCACGGGTGCGGGCGACACTGTCATTGCGACCTTCACCGCAGCTTTCGCCGCTGGAGCCAGCACCGAAGAGGCGGCGCACCTTGCCAACTATGCGGCCGGGATCGTAGTAATGAAACGCGGAACCGCAACTGTCTCGCAGCAGGAACTTCTGCAAGTGCTCGACACCGCCATTCCATCGGTAAGACAACATTGAGAGATCCGCTCGATTCAAAAGTCCTGACTCGCGAACAGCTGCTGGAACGCGTCGGGGAGTGGCGTACACGCGGGGACAAGATCATTTTGGCCAATGGCGGCTTCGATCTTCTGCATGTTGGTCACGTGCGGTACCTTCATGCTGCCAAAGGCCTTGGCGGAAGGCTGGTTGTGGCTGTCAACTCCGATGACTCAGTTCGCGCTCTGAAAGGGGAAGGCCGTCCGCTGATGCCCGACGCAGAACGCGCTGAAATCGTCGCCGCCTTGGCCGACGTAGACGCCGTCGTTATCTTCTCCGAGCGCGATGCACGCGCACTCATCCGTGATATACGCCCCGACATCCATGCTAAGGGTACCGATTACACGGTGCAGAACGTTCCCGAAGGTGATCTCGTACGAGCACAAGGTGGGCGAGTTGAGATTGTCGGAGATCCCAAGGACCATTCCACCACAGAGATCATTCAGTCGCGGCTCACTCGCCGGCGTAGCTGATATGCACGATCTCCCCCCACTTCTGCCCAAGTCGGTGACTTCTGGGATAAAAATCGAGCGAGTACTGATTGTCCGCTTAGGCGCCATGGGAGACGTTCTGCACGCGCTGCCCCCGGCGAGCGCGTTACGCCAAGCCTTCCCTTCCGCACAGATCGGCTGGGTAATCGAGGAACGATGGGCAGAATTGCTGTGCTCTCGGGATACGCCTCGCTGCGGCCCGCGATTGGCTCAGAGGCCCTTGGTGGACAGGGTGCACTGTGTCAACACACGTGCATGGCGAAACGCGCTTTTCTCCGATGCGACCTGGTCGGCCGTGGTCTCCGCAATCAAGGAACTACGCGCGGAACGGTATGACGTTGCTATCGACTTTCAGGGAGCCGTTCGTTCCGCGGTGTTGGCACGCTTCTCCGGAGCGCCTCAGATCTTCGGATTCGCTCAGCCGCGTGAGAACGCTGCCAGCATGTTTTATACGCGGCAGGTGCACAGCCGTGATGCCCATGTCGTTGATCAGAACCTTTCGTTGGTCAGAGCAGTGACCCGAAACTCCCTCGGCGGGATCCCGGCGGAGTTACCTCGGGACCCATATGTCGAAAGCAGCATACTGAAGAAGTTGAAATCACTCGCAATCGGCTCTTATGCCATTCTGAACCCGGGAGCAGGTTGGGGAGCGAAGCAGTGGCCGGCCGAGCGCTACGGCCAAACCGCCCGCCTTTTGGCCGACAGAGCCGGCTTGACATCGCTGGTGAACTGCGGTCCCGGCGAGGAGGCTCTTGCATCCGAGGTCGAAAAGACCGCTGGCGGAGCGGCGCAAGCGATTACCACATCGATATCAGAACTGATTGCTCTGACGCGCCACGCCATGCTTTTCATCGGTGGCGACACGGGCCCCATGCACCTGGCGGCCATTCTAGGCGTACCGGTAGTCGCGATTTTTGGTCCGACAAATCCTGCCCGCAACGGTCCTTACGGCACACGTAGCGTAGTTCTGCGGAATGCCGCGAGCATCACTTCTCACGCTCGTCGCCCGCGTCCCGACGCTGCCATGTTAGAGATTGGCGCGGCGGAAGTTGTTGACGCAGCCGTGAAATTGCTTGGAGCAACTCGTGCATAGCTGGTCACAAATTGCGCGCCGCATCCGGGTGCCGCTCGGCTTCTCCTTTGTGGCTGTGTATTTCTGGCTGGCGCAACCGACACTGCACTCGATATCTGTCGGTGCACTGATCGCTGTCGCCGGACTGGGCATTCGCACCCTGGCCTCCGGCCACGTGCAAAAAAATGAGCAACTCACCATGAGCGGCCCCTACGCGTATGTACGCAATCCTCTTTATTTCGGCTCTGTGGTGCTGGCCGTGGGACTAGGTGTCGCTGCCCGCAACTGGTGGATCGCCGCTTGCCTCTTCATTATGTTTGTCGCGATCTACCTCCCTGTGATCTGGGCAGAAGAAACTTTCCTGCGCACCAGATTTCCCGAGTATGACGAATACTCGCGTCAGGTGCCACGTCTGCTGCCCCGGTTCAGCGCCTTCGGTAACGCGCGCGGATCTTTTTCTTGGGACTTGTATTGCAAGCACCGCGAGTACAATGCAGTGCTGGGTACCGCCGCCATCATTGCATTCTTGATTGCGAAATTAGTGTGGTTTTCGTAAATACGTCGGACGCGCATCCAACATAGCGGCCTGCATTTCAGGCCTGACACTCGATTGATCAGCCGCTCCCTTCAATCCGCGAAATGCATTCTTGTGCTGCTGCTGTTGCAGGCAGCGACACCGCCTGTCGCCCAATCCCAACGTTCGAATCAGCAGGCCCAATCCACTATCGGACCAGCTTCACAGATCCTGCCACCGCCTTCGACCTATCGCTTTGCAAATGGGCAGACCTACGTTTTGAGTGTTGAGTGGCATTTTTTCAATGCAGGTATTGCGCGAGTCAAAATGGAGCCTGCGGGCGCTCAACAAAAGGTCACGGCAGTAGCTGATTCCATGGGCACCGTGAACTTGCTGTACGGCATCCACGACCGTTTCGAGAGCTACTTCGATCCTCACAGCTTCTGTTCACAACGCATTCTCAAACATACTGAAGAGGGTTCCCGGCGTCGTGAAACCGAAGTGCGCTACGACTATCAGCGTCGCAAGAGTGTCCTTACCGAGAAGAATTTGAAGACACAGGAATCGAAACGCGTGGAGAACGACCTGCCGGCATGCGTAACCGATGTTGTAACCGGTTTCTACTATCTTGCCACCCAAGAGCTCGTTCAGGGTCGCAGTTACACATTCCCTATCAACGATGGAGGCAAGACCACGGACGTGCGCGCCACTGTTGGTGAACGGGAGCAGGTCAAAGTTCCTGCCGGAAACTTTAGTGCTATGAAGGTGGAAGCTGAACCTATTGCAGGGCCCCTGAAGGGAAAGGGGAAAGTTTGGGTCTGGTTCAGCGACGATGCGAATCACACCCCCGTGCAGATGCGATCGAAGCTTGGCTGGGGAACCCTTGTCTTCAAACTACAGCGCATCGAGAAACAGTGAAGCGGATTCCGCTCGCATCCTGCATCCCCAGCCCTGCGCTCGCGTTCCAGCCGCAAGAACCGCTCATCAATCAGAGAACGTGCATTCGCACACGGCAACGCCTCAGCTATTGCAGCCGGAAGCGCTCGTTCATCAGCCGTTGCAGGCGGGGCTTGTACAGAATGTCATAGGTGAATTCTTTGTCGGGGAACATGGCCAAGGCCGCGCGCTTGGTGTTGGCTACCATCTCCGAAGCTTCTTCGACCGTGAGATCGGGATCCTGGCTGATGACCGACATGACCATGCTCATCATGATCTGCAAACGTCGTATTTTTCTCGCCTCTTCTTCACGCTCGCTAAGCGGCATTGCTTGGCGGCTGCGCTCCGGAATTTCCATGGGGCCCCCATCATGATGCAGCCCCAATGTCCGGCAAGAGCTGCTGTTGTTATTGGATGTACCCCGACCGGACGAGGTCGCCTAGCCTATGCGAATCATTGTCGCGCATTGCTCCTCGAAAGCAACCCCCTCCGGGCTATGAACTTAGGTTACCCACCGCGTGCCGCTTGCAACGGCAATCGAGTTCAGTTCATCGGAGAGTTACAATCGAGAGGCACCCGGCACAGGGAGGACTTATGGCCGAGAATTCGAATTCGTCTAGCTCAAATCCGCGCACCAGGCCGGTACCCGAAGAGAAGCTCGTAAAAGTGTTTGATTCCGAACGCGAGTCGGAGGCGTTGGTGGTCAGCGGTTTGCTCGAGTCCGCCGGGATCGATTCCGATGTCACCTCTACCGACGCCGCTCAGGACATGTTTCCTGGAGTTGGCGGCAGTGTCATCCTCGTTCGAGAAGATCAGGCCGAAGAAGCCCGTCGCATCATTGAGGAATATCGGCGATCGGATGAAACCACGGATATCGACATCAGTGAAGAGCCGCCGCCGGTGAACTGATCGAGCTCCCGTCCAGGTAGAAGCTGATCGCGCCATTTACGTCGGTGCGATACACCGACGCTCCTGATGCGGCTAATCGCTGTAATACTTCGCGCCTTGGATGGCCGAAACTATTGCGTGCTCCTACGGAGATCACGGCAATACGCGGACGTACAACGGACACCAACTCTGGGATCGTCGATGTACTGCTGCCGTTGTGCGCAATCTTCCATAAATCTGAGCGCGGCTGGAAGGCAAGCATCCGATGCTCAGTAGCTCTCTCCGCGTCCCCTTCTATCAGCGCCGCACTGTTGCCATGAATAAGCTGGAAGACAAGGGAATCATCGTTCTGAGGCTTATCAGAGGAAATGGATCCTGCTTCCGGGGAAAGGATTCGCACCGTGACGCCCCCGTATTCGAATGACTCTCCTGCTCTAGGCCGACGCACCAGAATTTCCAGAGCCTGCGTCTGGCTCAGGAGAGAACGAACCGCCTCCGTCTCGGGCATAGCGCCGAGCCAGAGTTCACGGGGCTTAAAGTTGGTGAGAACCGCGTGCATGCCTCCCATATGATCGGAGTGTGCGTGCGTGAGAATTACCGCGTCAAGACGCGAGACACCACGCGACCACAGATACGGCGAAACAACTTCCTCCCCAATATCAAATTCCGAATGGACGAACCCAAGGTGCCCGCCTGCATCGACCAGCACTGTCCGCCCCTGGGGTGTGATCAGGAAACTTGAATCTGCCTGTCCGACGTCGATTGCAGTCAACTCGAGAACCCCGGGACGGATATGCGGCCGGGCAGCATGAAATGCAAGCAGGAGGCTGGCAGTGGCCAGCATCGCGACACCGGCGCACGCCAGCACGCGGCGTCTCGGAGCCAAGCTCACGGCGAGAAATAGGGCGATGGCTGCAAACGCAGCTACAGCCAAGTCGGGCGTTGGAACACGCCAGTCCGCCACCCGTAGACCACCAACCCATCTCATCATGCCTGTGATCCCGTCCAAGGCCAAGGTGGTGACCAGAGCCGGAATCTGTGCAGCTGCTAAGGAGATATAGCTGACACTCACGGCAATGACAGCGGCAGGCATCAAAACTTCTGTCAGCGGAACGGCAAGCAAGTTTGCGGGCATTCCCATGATTGTGGCGCGGTGAAAGTACCACGCCATCGGCAAGGCAAGGCCCATCTGCATCAATGCGGAAATGGTCAGCACTTCCGAGGCGGACAGGATGGCGCGCGAGATCGCCCCAATCATTCGTAACGGCAGCCATTTCCCCAGCAGACGTGTTAGACGCTGCGCGATGATTCGAACATCTAGCCGGAACTGCGCAACTCTCGGCGGAAGGGAAGCGTCGTAGTCAGGCGACTCCAAATGGCGCAGGCCGCGCCGGTAAGGCTGGGAGGTGCGTTCGATGATTGGCAAACCGATTCCCGCAATAATGACCACAGAAACACACGTCATCTGGAAACTCGCGCTGAACAGCGCATTGGCATCCGCAATCAGGAGGAGGAGCGCGGCTCCCCCGACCGCGTTTAACATCGAGCGTTCTCGATAGAGCAGTCGTGTTCCAAGAAAAATTGTGAGCATGGCCACCGCCCGCCAGATTGGGGCTCCCACATCCGTGAGCAACGCATACCCAATGGACAGCAGCACAGTCAGGAGGCTGGCAAGCATTTCGTTGGCTCGCAACCGGCGTAATGTCCAAAAAACCACAAATGCCAGGATGCTCAGATTCATGCCCGAAACTACCAATATGTGATACGTCCCCGAACGCTGAAAATCGATCCGGGTGTCGCGATTGAGGAACGCATCGTCGCCAACGACCATGGCGTCGAGCAACGCGGCATGCGGCGGCGGCCAGAGCGCATGAATCTTTTCGATGATTGCCTCATGAGCGGCCTGTCGCCATAGTTCGAGCCGGCTACCTACGAAGCCTGGGAGCAGGTGTGCCTCGGGCGCTTTGCCCGTACCCAAGGCAGCAATTCCTTTTTCTTCTAAGTAGCGCTGGTAATCGAATGCGCCCGGATTGCGGAAGTTCCTGGGCGGACGCAGCTTTGCCGTCGCGGAAATGCGCTCCCCATACCGGTAAAGTACGGTTCTTGGCGCAGTAGCCGCATCGGCCTGCTGCGCCTCGCGGGAATAGAGGGTAAGGCGCACTCCAAAGTCGACGGCGGAACTTATCTCTTCCCTTTGCACCTGCTCGGCTTGTAGATCCAGAGTTTGGCGCAGTGCGCCGAAACCGTCGTCACGTAGTATTCCTGTCCTGACGACGTGCCCCGTGATCACAACCTCAATGCCATCGCTGAAATTCGCAATATCGGGGAAGGCGGCGGGCGGGCGCACCTGGATGCTGAAGCACCCCAGCCAGAAGAGCACCGCGTGCCCCATAACCCGCGCCAATATCGGACGCGCTCGCATCCAATAACCCGCGGCAGCCGCGAATACCACGATCGCAATAATGAACCAAAGGGGTGGCCGCCAAACGTAGACCCCAGATGCGATCCCCGCGGCGAACGCTAGCGCAGCGTACAGCAACGGCTGGCGCGTTGCAGCCGTAACCGTCGACAACGATGAAGTCGGAGGCGTGACCATTCTTTTGCGGGAACGAGTGGATCACGAGTTCTGGGATGGCCCGTGCGTGTTCAGCGCACGAGATGCAACACACTTTCAAGGTGGAAGGTCTGCGGGAACAGATCCACCAGATGCGCCTCTTCGATGTGGTACCCGCCAGCTAACAAGGGGGCCAAATCACGAGCCAAAGTTGCTGGATCACAGGAAACATACGTCAGTCGTGATGTCTCCAATGCAGCCAGACTCTTGGCGACACCCTCACCTAATCCTCCCCTCGGTGGGTCAACGACAATTAGATCAGCCCTTTGCCGCCCGGCTGCATTCTTCAGGTACTGGTCCACGGTAGAGCGCACGGTCTTTACGTTCGCAGGAGAATTGTAGACAAGGTCGGCGTGCGATTGCTGTGACGCCTCTACTGCAACAACACGCTCAAATTCCCGAGATAGAACAACGCTGAACAGCCCGACACCGGCATAGAGATCGATGGCAGTGCGCCCGGACACCCCGGCGGTGACAATCCCAACGAGCTCGTCGGTTTGAAATCGATTGGTTTGGAAAAACGACCCTGCGCTCACTCTGTACGCCGGTCCCGCCGTTTTGTAGCTAAGATCGCTAGCTCCCGCCTGCGCCAGGATCTCTGGCACGGCATTAGACTTACCTGCATCCGCTGTTCCCCGAAACACAGTTGCCCCGACCACTTCGGCTAGTGTTTTCAGCAAAACCTCGGCGAGTTGCGCCGCACGACTTGGTTGCACGTCGCGGGAACAGAAAGCCTCAATTAGAAGATGCTGGTCCTCGGCGTCGGCGAAGAGCTCGATCTCACGAATTTCCGGATCCAGCGCGCCACCGCGTCCGGCTTGCCACAAGGACTGTATAGCCTTGTTAATCGTCGGCGAGCTGATCGGACACTCTTCAACGGCCAGCAGTTCGTGAGATCCAAACTTGAAATACCCCAGCTCGAATGCGGGCTGGACCCGCACTCGCAGCCTTGTGCGGTTGCGGTAGTTCCATGGGGGCGAGGGGTGCACCCTGAGTTCGGACGGCAGATCCACCTTGGCGATCCGGCGCAGGTTTTCTCGGAGGATGGACGCTTTGACATCCAGCTGATGGCTATAACTTGAATGTTGATACTGACATCCGCCACACGCTCTGAAGTAAGGGCAGCGTGCCTCGATCCTGTGTGGCGAAGTCTCTAGGATCTCCGTTGGGGTCGCTCGAGCGAAGCCCGGCTTCTCTCCCGTCAGCCTCGCGTCTACGCGTTCGCCCGCTAGCACGAACGGGAGAAACACCGCCTTGCCGCGGCCGTGATCGTCGGCGGGTAGCCGGGCAAGGCCATCACCGCCATAAATTAGCTTTTCGATTCTTAGGTCCAAGCAGTGATTTTATGACATTCGCGTGGGCCGGCTAGATAAGCAAGGGCAGATCACATATAAAACAGGCTGAGCCGCGGCAGACCATACTTCTCCAGTAAACGTTTGTGCACGTATTGTCGCTGTAGTTGATCGATCTGTGCCGCCGGCATCTTGCTACGATAGGGAGCAAGCTCACGATCCGCCTGAGCGCGGATGCCAACCACCTCGTCATCGGGTGTGGCGGCCAAAAGCACTGCTAATAACTTTTCCTCTAGCACCGTCATCCGGCGTTCCAGATCTTCCAGGCGCCGCGGTACCGCCGTAGCTTCGACTTCCGTCGCTAGTTCCTCCAACGTTCGAGCACTGTCTCTCACGACCGGCTGCACGGCAATGGAGCCGCCCTGTGGCAGTTTTGCTGATTGCAATTGCGCAGCATTGCGGCGAAAGAAGGCGATAATGTCGGCGGCCTCGAAGCCGAGCGTCTTCCCAGGTGTTTCTCGCTCAGTTCCGACCGCGGCCTCCTTCATGTCTTCCGCCGCGGACAGCACTTCCTGTGCGCAATAAGCCAGGCTGTTCACCTTCTTCGTCGTGGATGGCCGCTGGTCATGTCGATCGAACGCAGCATCGATCCCTCGCAAGACCGCCTCCAGCGGAATGCCCGCGTCTTTCCAAGTCTCAATCAACGCCCAATCCAGAGTGGACAGCAGCAAGCCACTGGCGCGGCGCTTCTGGAAGCGCTCTTCGATCTCAGTGAAGTAATTGAAGTAATTTTCCACGAAATTCAGCGGCGGGATTTCGAAGTGGTTCCAGGTCTGGAAGTGCTGGCTGGTGGGTTGACAACAGCTGACGACTTGGCGGAAGCTCCTGCTTCTCGAGTCATTTGCGGCGCGTTTCGCTCCCAGATAATTCGCAGTCCCTCAAGGGTCAGCAGATCGTCCACAGTCTTGATGTATTTCGAGCCACTGCCAAACAGTGTGCCAAGTCCACCAGTCGCAATAACTTTCGTCTCGCGTCCCAGCTCGTCTAGCAGGAGCTCAAGGATCCCATCGACAAGCGATAAGTACCCATAGTAGAGGCCGGACTGCAGGCTTCCTACCGTGTTTGTGCCGATGATGCGCGCAGGCTTGCGGATGTCAACTCTTTGCAGGCGAGCGGTGCGTTCGAACAATGCGTCGGCGGAGATACCGATGCCTGGGCAAATGACTCCTCCCAGGTATTCGCCTTTTACAGAAACGCAATCGAAAGTGGTTGCTGTCCCGAAGTCCACGACAATGCAGGGACCGCCATATTTCTCGAAAGCCGCCACGCCGTTAACGATGCGGTCTGCGCCGACCTCCGCGGGATTGTCATAGTGCACCGGCATACCGGTCTTCACGCCAGGTTCGATGAACAGTGGCTTGCGACGAAAGTAGCGCTCACATACCTGGCGCAGCGTGGAATCGAGCGGAGGAACCACAGAAGAGATAACGATCCCGGTGATCGCCGCCGGATCGATTGTGTCCATCGCGAACAGGTTCCGGAAGAGCACGCCGTATTCATCCACCGTCTCGGTTTTAATGGTGGCCACTCGCCAGTGCGCAACCAGTTGCCGCGTCTCGTCATTCTGCGGGTTGGAGAAGACCCCGAGTACCGTGTTGGTATTGCCGACGTCCAAAACCAGAAGCAAGTCATACCTCGATCTAGAGATTCGTCAGAACAGTCATTCGCGGGGCCAAACCGTTCCCGAAAGCACAGTCCGCAGGCCTTGCGACGTTTGCACCTGCAGGAAGCCTTGACCGTCGAGCCCCGCGGTTATGCCGTTCAGATCAGGATTGTCTTCCACACGAATTTCCTTGGCGCGAACGTAAGAAGAGCGCTCTGAGAAGCGACGCAGGATCGACTCACGACCGGCCCCGCCTTCCAAAAGCCCGCGGTACTCGCGGTCGAGCGATTTTAGCAGAGCAGTCGTTAGCTCCACTCGCGACCATTCCGTACCGGTTACTAATCGCAACGACGTTGCAATCCCCTGCAACTCGGTGGGAAAACTGCGGTGATTGACGTTTAAACCGATTCCCACGACAACGTGTCGCACATGAGTCGCTTCCGCCGTCATCTCCGTCAGAATGCCACAGAATTTCTGGCCATTGATCAACAGATCATTGGGCCACTTAAGGTCTAATTTGGCGGACGTTCCTGTCTGTTCCACTGCGGAATAAACGGCTAGGCCAGCCGCTAACGATAGAACGAGCACATCCGAGGGCGGCAACGCCGGACGCAGAATCACGGAACAATAGATGCCCGCCGAACGCACAGAATGCCAGGTATGGTCGCCTCGGCCCCGTCCGGCAATTTGCTCTTCGGCGAGCAGCACCGTTCCTTCCGGCGCTCCTGCGGCAGCCGCCGCCATGGCTGCCGTGTTCGTTGACCCAATCTTGAAGTAGTGATCGATACGCGATCCAAACAACGTGCCTTGAAGCGCGGGCTTGAGGAAATCAGGAAGAAGCAGATCCGGCATGGCACGGAGTTGGTAGCCGGTCGCGGGATGGCCGGGAATATCAACCCCTAATGCACGAAGTTGTTGAATGAGCCGCCAGACCTCGGAACGGGTGGTGCCGATTTCCTCGGCAATCTTTGTCCCGCTGACCACGACCGTCGCGTGGTCCATCAATAACCGCAAAATTCGCCCCAGGCGGGAATCGGTTTGAGCGGCTGCCTGCTCTTTTCGATTTGGCGCAATCTTTGCGATGCCGGAATTATGCGGCACCCAGAGAGAAAGAACAAATTCTTGGGTTTGGGGCACGTCGAATGGATCGAAGTCGGCTGACCAGCGATACCCGCTGGGAAATGCCGAGGCATGAGGGCTGTGTGAGGGCCGCCTCTCCGAGCAGTGCTACCTACGCAGCCAACACAGAGTTTTCAATGGCAGCGCACACCGGCTACTCATATTACGCACTCGCCGCTTCTTCCGATCCCAAGGGAAGAAAGTATTGCGTGCCTTTGATCGGAGCCGAGACCCTGCGTAGAAGCTCCTGCAAGTCCTGATTGCGATCTACAAAATCAATCTCTGAGGTATTTACGATCAGCAAATCGGAAGACGTGTAATGAAAGAAAAAGTGTTCATAAGCCTTCACAACTTCTTCCAGGTACTCCTCGTTGATGGCCTTTTCACCCTGCGCGTTTTTCTTCTTAAGTCGCTTCTTGAGAATCTCGGGAGTCGCCTGCAGATAAATGACCAGGTCAGGGGTCGGAAGTTGATCGCGGAAATTGTTGTAGAACCGGTTGTAAGTCTCGAGTTCCTGATCGCTCAGATTGAGGCAGGCAAACAGCTTGTCCTTCTCGAAAATGTAATCGGCAACAACTGTGCGTTGCGCGCCGGATGCCAGATCCAAAGCGCGCAACTGCTCAAAACGACGAATCAAAAAAGCGAATTGTGCCTGAAAGGCGGCGCCCTTCTCTCCCTCGTAGAATGAGGCCAGGAACGGGTTGTCCTCGGGCTCGCTTACTCGCTGGGCATTAAGACGTTCGCCGAGAATGCGCGCAAGCGTGCTTTTGCCGACGCGGATCGGTCCTTCTACTGCAATGTAGCGGGGTGACTCGAAAAGGTTGGCCATGAGCTCGAAACGAACGAGAAGTTGAGCATAGCTCGGTTGTGTCCAGGAATCAATTGAGGGAAGAGTTAACAGAAGGTTTCAAGCTATTGACGAACTTTGAGAATGAACACCTCAGTCCTTCTCTCACGCCGTTAGTACAATGAAGATCATGATCGGATACCTATTGGCAGGCGCTGCCGCAGCGGCGATTGGAGCAGCTGGCTATGAATCTATGTCGCCAACGGGGCAACTATATGGCCGTACGTTTTCTGGCCTCCCGCGCGGATCAAAAAAACTAGCACTCACGTTCGACGACGGGCCCAACGATCCCCATACGCAGAAGCTGCTGGAAGTGCTCGCGAAGCACGACGTTCGGGCAACATTCTTCCTCATTGGCCATTACGCGCGCAAGCATCCGGACATCGTGCGTGTAATCGCTCAAGCCGGCCACGCCATCGGCAACCATACATTCAGTCATCCCAACCTCATCTTCGTCTCTGCTCTGCAAACTCGGCTTCAACTGGAGGAATGCGAGCACGTTCTGTCCGACATCCTGGGTTACAGCCCTACGCTTTTCCGGCCTCCGTTCGGAGGGCGACTTCCAGAAACGCTAAAGATTGCGCGTAGGATGCGGCTCCAACCTGTCATGTGGAACGTTACTGGTTGGGATTGGAAGACGTTTTCGGCCGATTTCGTCGAGCGCAGAGTTTCCCAGCAGATACGGGGAGGAGACGTCATTCTGCTGCATGATGGTAGTCACTTGAGCTTCGGATTTGACCGGGCGCACACGGTGATTGCCACCGATCGGCTGATCCATTCGCAAAAAGCCAGCGGTTATGAATTCGTAACCATCCCAGAAATGATGGGCAAGAGCATTGCAGCGGCTTCCTGATGTCTTGAGGTACGATGTGCTAATTTTTGACGTCTCTCCCCCCGTGAATCTCTTCCGAGAGCTTCCGTAACAATTCGGTTCTTTGCTCGGTGTTCAATTCCTTCTGCAATTCCTCCAATGCCAGGGCGACGATGTGGTAGTGATGAGCGCCAGCGTACTGCGGATCACTCGTTACTTTCAGCCAGACCTCGTGCAGCAATTCAAGATCGCGGGGGCGCAGACGCGGCGTGTGCGGTCCCAATGTGTATTCACGAACGGAGCCGTCTTGCGAATAGACCTCTAGCGTGAGTCGGGGCCTTGGCTCGGGCAGGCGCTCCCACGCGTCTCCGGTGAGTTTTGCCTGCTCGTCGGCACTCAGTTTGTTGGACAACCCGCAGGCCACGCGGCTCGAGTTCAGGCGCTGAGCCGTCAAGATGATTGCCTCAAAGACATCGGTTGCAGGTACGACCAGAAGGGAAACAGGTTTCCCTTCTTTTTCCGCAACCGACACTACGCTGCTGAACAATTCCTGCTCGTAATGATCGAAAATCTCATTGGCCTCGTATACCGTCCGCGCGCTGAAGGAGTGCTCACGATGGTAGAGACGAGCGGTCATGACGACCACGTCCTGCTTGGCCGTATTCGTGTGTTCCAATACTTTTCTCAAATAATACAAGTTGCGTGGATCTCGGACCGCCACCAGAATGTTGCCTGCTCGCACACCGAGAGCGCCGCTCCCCAGTTCCTGGTTGCCGTACACCCGAAATTGCTCCAGGCCCTCAGGCTTTCCTTGTCGCTGCTTGGCAACTCGCCGCTCCGATACCGTAAAAATCAGAAAAAACAGTGCGCTGAAGCTGACGCCGGCGATGGTCGCTTCCGATTTCGTGAACAGGTTCACAAACGCGGTAATGAAGAGGACAGTACTGATAATGAGCAAGCCTAGAGGGATCTCTCGGCCGCCAACTTTGAAATTACCCGGGACGCGCCACTCCCGGTTCACAGGATCTTTGTGTCGCAGCACAACTACTGCCAGCGATAACAGCGCGAAGCTCCAGATCACGCCGAATGCGTACAGACCAGCGAGGATGAAGACGTTTCCGCCGGTCACCGCAATGGTGAGCAGCTGCAGGAAAACGATCATGTTGATGATGCGGAAACTGGTTCCAAACCGGGGATGCGGTTTCTGGAAACTCTGCGTGAGCACTCCATCCTCTGCCATCCGGTTGAGCACGCCATTAGCGCCTACGATCGAGGTATTCTGTGCGCCAGCCAAAATCAGAACACCTACCACAACGACGAATGCACGAAATGCGAGCTTCGCCCATAGTGGCCCCGACAGAAACATGGCGATGCCGCCGATCAGGTTGCCAAAGTACTGCGGGCGAACGCTGTCGGGAATGATCATGACCGCAAAGAAGGAAACCAGCGCGGTGAAGAGCAAACTGTAAATAGAGATCACCACACCAGTTTTTTTCAGGTTCTTCAGCTTCGGGTGCTCGATCTCACGGTTTACCTGGGCCAGCGTCTCTTCGCCGCTCATCGCCAACACGGAGTGTCCGAAGCCCACGAAGAGGATGATCCAGGTCAGGTTCCTGAACCATGTGTTGTAGAGCCATCCCATCGACTCCTTGGTCACATGCACCACGCCGGGGTCGAGCGGGTTTGGGGGCAGTTGGATCGGTCCTCTCAGCACAGTCA
>Ga0207657_10003282_pt1 | contig 17313 bp, 13 predicted proteins | sample KBSC33metaG_FD_184316 | JGI IMG/M metagenome (GOLD analysis project Ga0207657, IMG submission 184316) | Corn rhizosphere microbial communities from Kellogg Biological Station, Michigan, USA - KBS C3-3 metaG (SPAdes) (version 2) | ecosystem: Host-associated > Plants > Roots > Rhizosphere > Soil ... | reverse complement strand
CTTCATGCATTCCGGCCTGTTCCTGGACTTCCTCGCAGGTAACCAGAGCTACGAATGCACGCCGTGGGGCATGCCGGCCCGCAACATCTTCGGCTGGCAGAAGCCCTGCTATCTGCTCGGTGAAGGCTACACCAAGACCTTCAAGGAGCTGATGGACGAAACCGATTGGGAAACCTACGGCACCGGCAAGTACGAAAAGTGCGCCAACTGCATGGCGCATTGCGGCTATGAGCCCACCGCTGCCGACGCTGCGCTGAAAAACCCGCTCAAGGCAATGTGGGTGGCGCTGCGCGGCGTACGGACCACTGGTCCGATGGCGCCGGAGATCAATCTCGCGAACCAGCGCCCGGCGCAGTACATCTTCGCCCAGCAGGTGCAGAAGACGCTGTCAGAGATCCGCCGCGACGAGGCCGCCGCTGCTGCCACCAAGCAGAAAGCCTCGACAGCCGCGTAAGCTACGCAGGGCGCGATTGAAGTCGCGCCCTGTCGAAACCAGGGCGCGCACCACCAACGGATTGCGCGCCACACCGCGCAGAACCATCGCCAGATCGATATTGCCATTCGGCTTTACGGCGTTGACGGCGAGCGCCGGCAGCGCTCGGGTCGCAGGGTCGCTGATGACCCGCAGGGCGGCGAACGGCAGGCTGGCATTGGCTGCGTAGGCGGCCGCGATATGGCTTTCCATATCGACCGCCGCAGCTCCCGTCTCGCTGCGCAGCGCCGCCTTGGCAGACTGGGCCGGCACCACCTGCTCGACCCCCACCAGACTGCCTCGGACGATGCGCTGGCCCGCAAGGCCCGCGCCGTCGATCAATTCCTCGCTCAGCGCTGAGCCGGCCAGCCAGCGTGTGCGGCCGGCCATTACTTCGGTGGCGACAACCACGTCACCGGATTCCAGTGCGGGATCGAGGCCGCCGGCAACACCAAAGCTGATGACGCCACGAACCGTCGTCGGGTCGAAACCCGCCAAAAGCGAACGGAGTTGCGTCGGATTGCTACTGCTGCAGATCACGGTCATTCCAGGGCCAGCTGCGATGCGGGCTTCCTGCACCAGACCGGTCACGATCAACACCGGTCGCGGATCGAGTCCCTCCGCGGGCCCAATGTTGCCCCCTGACCCCAAAATCACATCCCGACCCCTACCGCCTTGCTGTTCGTCTTCGTCAAATTTCGGTACCGCGCCAGCGCCCAGAGCGGAAAGAACTTTGAGTAGCCATGATATCGCAGGTAAAACACCCGAGGAAAGCCTGTGGCGGTGTATCGCTGCTCTTCCCAGACCCCTTTTTCGGTCTGTGTTGTTATTAGGTATCGCATTCCCCGCGCCACGGCCGGATTCTCGACCTCTCCGGCGGCCATAAGCCCCAGCAAAGCCCATCCAGTCTGCGAGGCGGTGGTCGGAGCGCCCCCGAATCGCTTGTAGTCGAGTCCGTAGCTGGAGGCGTCCTCACCCCATCCGCCGTCCTGATTCTGGATCGAGAGCAGCCAGTCGACCGCCTTGCGGAACACCGGGTCCTGATGATCGACGCCGGCGGCGTTCAGCGCGCACAGCACCGACCAGGTGCCGTAGATATAGTTCAGGCCCCAGCGACCATACCAGGAGCCGTCAGCGAGCTGGGTCCGGCGCAGATAGGCCACGCCGCTGGCCAGCGCTGGGCTGCTTTCCATGGTCTCGCCGAGCTGGGCCAGCATCGAGACACAGCGCGCGGTGACGTCCTCGGTCGGTGGATCGAGTAGCGCGCCATGGTCCGAGAACGGAATGTTGTTGAGGTAGTATTCAAGGTTGTCGACGTCGAAGGCGGCCCAGCCGCCATCGCTGCTCTGCATGCCGACGATCCACTCCTTGGCCCGGTCGATCGCCACGTCATAGTCGCGGCGTCCGGTCCGGCGCCGCGAGCGATCCATCGCCATCACCACGACAGCAGTATCGTCGAGATCGGGATAATGCGGATTGGCGTACTGGAAGGCCCAGCCGCCCGGGCGCAGGTCCGGACGCTTGACGGCCCAATCACCCTTCAGTTCCAGTTCCTGTTTCGGCAGCAGCCAATCGAGTCCCTGATCGGCCTTGCGTAGCGATTCCTCATCATTGGCCTCGGCCAGCGCGTGGCAGGTCAGCGCCGTGTCCCAGATCGGCGAGACACATGGCTGGCAGTAGGCCTCGTCCTCGTGAACCACCAGCAGCTTGTCGATGCCTCGGCGGGTGATCGCACGCGGCGGATGCTCCGGCCCATAACCCAGCACGTCGTACATCATCACGGCGTTGACCATCGGCGGGAAGATCGCACCCAGCCCGTCCTCGCCGTTAAGCCGCTCCTCGACGAATGCCACGGCGCTGTCGATCGCCCGCTGCCGCAGCCGCTTGGGAAACAGCGGCTCGATCGCGCGCAAAATCACATCGAGGCCGCGGAACAGATTGAACCAGCCCGCGCTCTGATGCGGCGCCTTCGCCAACAGCCCGATCGACTTCGGATCCTGCAGAAACAATTCGTCGATGCGAACGCCCAGCGGATTCTTCGCACGCGGCTTGAGTGCGGCCAGCACCATCAGCGGCACGATGGTGGTGCGCGCCCAATACGAAATCTTGTTGAGATGGAATGGCGACCACATCGGCAGCAGCATGATCTCGACCGGCAGCACCGGGACGCTGCGCCAGGTGGTCACACCGAACATGGTCAGCAAAAAGCGCGTGAACACGTTGCTGTTGATGGCGCCACCCCGCGACAGGATCGCGTCGCGCGCCCGCACCATGTGCGGCGCATCGACGGAATCACCGATCATCTTGAGCGCGAAGTAGGCCTTGACGCTGGCGCTCATGTCGAACGCACCGTCGTGCACCAGCGGCCAGCCGCCGTGCGCGCCCTGGATCCGGCGCAGATAGACAGCGATCTTGGCCTCAAGCGGCGCGTCGACGGGCTCGCCGAGGTAATGGCGAAACAGAACATATTCGGCCGGAATGGTGGCATCGGCCTCGAGCTCGAACACCCAATGCCCGTCGGGCTGCCGGTAGCTCAGCAGGCCCTGCGTTGCCGACGCAATGCTTTTCTCCAACACATCGCCGCCGACTGCGGCAGCGTCTGGATGGTTTGAATCCATTGTGATCGACATCGTCCTGCCTTCGTTGATTTCTTAACGCGCTGCCAGCACGAGATCGGCGGCACGATCGCCGGAACGCACCGATCCCTCGATGGTTGCAGGCAGCCCGGTATCGGTCCAGTCGCCCGCAAGAAACAGGTTCTTCCAGTTGGTCGCCGCACCCGGCCGCAACGCATTCTGCTCGGGCGAAGCCTCGAATGTGGCGCGGCGCTCACGCACGATCTGCCACGCCGGCAGTGGAGCTTCGATGCCTGCCACCTTGCAGATATCGTTCCAGATCGCCTGCGCGAGTTCCTCCCGCGGTCGGTCGACCAGATGGTCGCCACCGCTGATGGTGATCGAGAGCCGGTCCGGAAATGCGAACAGCCATTCGATCAAACCGTTGACCACCCCCATCATCGGCGGCAGATGCGACGGTGGCGGAAAGCGAAAGTGGGCGTTGACGATGGCGCAGAACTTCGTCGGCGCCGTCAGTCCCGGAAGCAGCGCCGTTGCCGAGCGCGGCGTCACCGCCATCACCACGGCATCATCGCTCCCCACCTCGACCGACTGATCGCCGAGCGAGAACGCCTTGACGCGATTGTCCTCGAACGTGAAGCTTCGCGCCTCGTGCCCGATATCGACGCTGCCGCCGCGTTCGCGAATGAAGCGGATCGCCGGATCGATCAGCACCGAGCTCAATCCGTCGCTGGCGATCAGCGGACGACACGCCTGCCCGCCTGCCAGCAAGGTTTCGCGAATGATCGCACCGGCGAGACCGGCCGAACCATTCGGCGGGTCAATGTTGAGCGCTGCCAACAACAGCGGCCCGACCAGCCGATCGTACAGCGGACCTTCGCATTTGATGGCGTCGCCGATGCGGGTTTGCGTGCTGGCCCACGTCAGCGGTGCAAGGCCAAAATAATCGGCGGGGCTTGTGTCGGGGACACGCCGCGCGGGGTCGAACACCCAAAGCGGAATCCGGCTGTCATTGATGCGCAGCGTCCAGCGTTTGTCCGCTGCCAAATCGATGAACGAGAACTGCGCGTCCGCCGGCCCCTTCAAGCCGGCTTCCGAGCCGATCTTGCGGGCATAGGCCAGCACATGATGATTGCCCGACAGCAGCAGATGATTGCCGTTGTCGATCGTCAGGTTGGTCGCGCCGTCGAAATACGACCGGCAGCGGCCGCCGACCTGCTGCGTCGCCTCGTGCACACGAACAATGTAGCCGGCATCGGCCAGACGCACGCCCGCTGAAAGCCCGGAGATTCCGGCACCGAGAATATGAACAGTTCGCGACATCAGATCACCGCATACCGCGCCAGGATCATCAATTTCGCAGCCTTGCTGAGACGCACCGGCGCGCGCGGCGGGGCGAACCCGCGCATCACCAGCCGATCGAGAATGGCGTGGTAATATTTCGACATGATGCGTGGCGCCCGCACGACGCGGCGCGAATTGCGCGCCATGATCGCATCGGACTTGATGAAGTGCTCGCGCGCCTGCGCCAGCAGCGGCGCACACGCCTTGGGCAATGCAGGATCAAGTGCGACCACGTTCGGGTCATCGCTGCTGATGCCGGCGGCGGCAAGCGCCTCGCGCGGCAGATACAGCCGGCCAATCCCGGCATCCTCGTCGATGTCGCGCAGAATGTTGGTGAGTTGCAGCGCACGGCCGAGGTGATAGGCGAGCAGTTTCCCGTCGTCCTCCGGCAGGCCGAAGACGCGCACCGACAAGCGGCCCACGGCGCTGGCAACGCGATCGCAATAGAGATCGAGCGTTGCGGCATCCGGCGCACGGATATCGTGCAGCACATCCATTTCCATGCCGTCGATTACCGCGAGGAAATCGGCGCGCTGCAATCCGAATGCGCGTACCGATGGCAGGTACGATTGCAGTTGCGCGGGCGGGTGGCCTTCGCACAACGCATCGATATCGCGCCGCCATTGCGCCAGCGCAGCGCTGCGCTGCGGACGCGGCCCGTCGGAATCGGCAATGTCGTCGACCTCACGGCAGAACGTGTAAATCTGGAACATCGCCTCGCGTTGCGCGCGCGGCAGGATCCGCATCGCAGCGTAGAACGAACTGCCGGACGCGGACGCCCCGGAACTTGCGTCGGCCGCCGCCTCGATGGTCATGCGCCGGTCGTCCGCTTTGAAACGGCGTTCTGCCGCAACACACGCCGCGTCAATTCGGCCGTGATGCCGCTGACGCTGTAGCCGAGAAATTGGTACGGCTTGAGGTGGACCCGCTCGCTCAACGGATCGCGGACCTTCAGCAGTTGCACGATCTTGTCGGCGTAAGTCTGGATCACCGAGATTTCCACGCCGAGCCGCGTGTCCTTCACCCCAGCGCTCAACGATCTGCTTTGATCGAGCAGCGCTTCGGTGCGCTGCGCCAGCCCATGCAGGCATTGCAGCAGCGGTTTCGGCGATTTGTCCTGCCCCAGCATCTCGACCGTCGCACCGGACGCGGCGAGCGCGTTGCGTGGCAGGTAGACCCGGTTGAGGTCGCGATAATCCTTGCCGCAATCCTGCAGGTGATTGTTGATCTGCAAGGCGGCGCACAGCGCGTCGGATGCGTCCCAGGTCGAGGTGCGCTCTCCGTGGACATCGAGCATGAAGCGGCCGACCGGCATCGCCGAATAGCTGCAATAGTGGATCACTTCGTCCCAATCCTCGTAGCGGAGCTTGGTGACATCCAGCCGGAACGCAACCAACACATCGAGCGCGTGGCGCGGCGGCATACCACGCTGCGCCAATGCTGCGCGCAACTTGACGGCCTCCGGCTGGGTGTCGCCCGTCCCCAGCAACTCGGCCTCGAGAACATCGAGGTGAGCCAATTTCTCCTGCTCGCTGAGGGCGGCATGATCGGCGATATCGTCGGCGGTCCGAACAAAATTGTAGAAGGCGAGAATCAGTCCCCGGTGCCGCGGATGAATGATCCACGACGCGACCGGAAAGTTCTCGTCACGATGGGTTTTACCCGACCGTAGTTCACTCGCGGTGGCCATCAGGAACAGCTACACTCATTCTCGACATCACAACTGGCTGCGCCGCCCCGGGGGAAACCGCAGCGGCGCTCGGCAAAGCTCCATATATGGGTAATTTGCCCGTAAAACCAACGTAATCTGGCAAATTATTGGCTACGTCGCACGCAACTCAACGCCAGCCCAGCCGTCGGTTCGGCGGCTAGGCCGGCGGTTTGGATTGCGAGTGTCAAATCAGTGTATTGCCACTCGCAGGTACGACGGAGTGTTATTGGCCGTGATTGGTGAGCACCTGAGCGCAAGCCTTGGTCAGCTTGGCACGATTCTCCTGGAGACAGGCCAGAATAGCGAAATCGCCCTGGTCCATCAGCTTGCGGCAGTGGCGCGTGACGTCCCGCGCGCAAGCCTTTTGTTCCTGGTCAGTCCCACTGTGCTGCCCCTGAGCCTGAGCCATCGCTGCAGTCGAGCCGAACATCAGCAGAGCGAACAATAAGAAAATTTTGGGCATTGTGGTCCTTCGTTCTGACAACAAGAATTCCGATCCCGGATGACTCAACTTATCCAAGGCGACACCTTCGTAAGCGATGAGGCTGACTGCAAGTCAAGAATAACTTGCCGGTGAAATAGACATTGATACGGCGCACACGGTAACACATTCAACCAACAGACGTTCCGCCACGCCCACCCTGACGTCACATGTCTACGCAGCGTTGAAACCGCCGCCGCACCAGAACGCTTACAAATGCGGCTAAATTTATGACGATATTCCGAACTACCTGACTTTAATGAAATGACCTAACATTCTGATTCAAAATAATTATCTAGGCCTGGATATGGAGTTTGCGATGCCATTTGCATGCTGTCCGGCCCAAGACGCCAGTCTTTGGCGTGAATCACAGCATATGGCCTGCATTGCTGATCGACGCGCCGGCGAATCTCCAGCACTCTCACAGTCAACGCATTTGCGTCACATCGTCGACGGCATCGGGTCCTGATAACGAACTATCTGTGATATTTGAACCTTTGCGTCTCGGCACGGTACTAAAAACTGGATGCGGCAGTACCTATGTTGCCCTGCAATTCATTTAGGAAGCTCGACATGAAGTCGTTTGGTTTTGGGATATCCGCGCAGATGATCAAGGCCGCCGGCGCAGGCGCCGCGCTGTTGCTGTCTGTGTCGGCAGGGCATGCGCAATCCGGCCCCTTCACCAGTTTCAACGGCGCCTGGTCCGGAACCGGCATCGTTTCACTGTCCGACGGATCGACCGAACGGATTCGTTGCAAGGCCCACTACAAAGTCGACGGCAGCGGCAAGGGGCTTCAGCAGACGCTGCGTTGCGCCAGCGACAGCTACAGGTTCGACCTCAACAGCGACGTCACCAGTTCACAATCCGGGACCGTATCCGGAAGATGGAGTGAGGCCAGCCGCAATATCTATGGCGACCTGCGCGGCCACGCCAGCGATGGCCAGATCGACGTCTTCGTCGAGGCCGCCGGGTTTGCGGCAAACCTCGTGGTGACGACACGCGGCAACAAGCAGTCGGTTTCGATCAATTCAAAGGGCGAGATCAGGGGCGTGTCGATCACGCTGGTCAAGGGCTGACGCCGGATCGGGATTCTATTCCGCCGGCTTTGGCCGCTGCGCCGTGCCGCGGATGCGCTGTGACAGATTGATCAGGAACATCGCCGTCGGTCGCAGGATGAACAGGTCCGCGACCAGCGCCGCCACCATGGCGAACGCGCTGAGCCAGCCGAACAGCCGCAGCGACGGCAGGTCCGAGAACACCGTGACGACCAGCCCGCAGGCCAGCACCACCGTGGTCAGGATCAGCGCTGGTCCGACCAGCACGGTTGCGCGTTCTACCGCCAACGCTGGGTCAGCGCCGGGCTTCTCCTCGAGCCGCAGCCGGTTGAGGAAGTGAATCGTCGCGCTCAACCCCAGCCCGAACGATACCGTGAGCGCTACGACGCTGGCGAACTGCAATCCCTCACCGAGCAACCATAACACCGTGCCCGACAGCACCACCGGGAAAATGCCCGGCAGGATGCAGGCGAACATCACCACCACCGAGCGGAACGCCAGGCCGATGAAGATCGCGACCAGCGCGAACTCGATCGTCAGTCCATGATTGAGCTTCTCGATCATGCTGGCGCTGTTACGCGCCGCAATCGCCGACAGCCCTGTGACGGCAATCTCGTAGCCGGGATGCGCCTTCCTGACCGAATTCAGTGCACTGTCCAGCTTCTGCACCACCGGCAGAATCTGACTGGAATCCTTGTCGGGCACGCGGCCCGACACCACCACGGCGTCCTGATCGGCCGAGATAAAGCGCCGCACCAGATGCTTCGGCAGCAGATCGACATATTCCTTCAGCGTCGCGACGTCCGAGCTGCCGACCTTTTCCTGCAACCAGCGGCGCAGCGTTTCCAGCGACCAGACATTGCCGACACCGGCTTGGGTCTCGACCTGATCGTGCACCTGCGCAATGGTGTTAAGTGTTTCAGGTGAGTAAAGCGTTTGGCCTTTGGGGAACTCGATCAGCACGTCGATCGGATTGGCGCCAGTCAGCTTGGCGTCGAGACGGCTGCTGGCCGCCACCGCCTGCTGCTTGTCGGGAACCTGATCGGCCAGACGATAGCGCGGCTCGAGATTGGCATAGACCACAGCCAGTCCACCGACCACGACCACCGCGATCAGGCTGAACAACCCCGGCCGGCTGACCATGCGCACCGCGATCCACATGCAGAAGCTGCGCAGCGCGTTGACGCCGGCGTCGGCGGTCTTGAACTTGGCCGCGAACATCTTCTCGTTGCGGACCAGCAGCACGCCGAACACCGGCACCAGCGACAATACCGCCAATAGCGCGATCACCGTCGCCGCAAAACCCGCCTCGCCGAACGTCCGGATCAAATCCGAATCCGAGAACTGCAGCGCAAGAAACGAGATTCCGGCCGTGGCATGAGTCAGCACACAAGCCGGCCCGACCACCAGCACGGCGTTGCGAAATGCGGAGTATTTGTCCTCACCCGCGATCAGCCGGTCGCGCGCCGCGAACGTCAACTGCATCGAATCCGAAAAACTGATGACCATGATCAGCGGCGTCATCACGTTGAGGAACATGTTCAGGCTGAACCCGGCCCATCCCAACACGCCCAGTGCCAACAGGATGGCGAGCAGCGGCGGAAACGCCGCCACGATCATGAACGAGACCTTGCGGAAGAACACGATAGCGATCAGACAGCCCGCCAGAATCCCCGCGATATTGTAGATCAATCCGTCGCGCTCGACCGCATTGCGGATTTCGAGTTGCATCACGGGAACGCCGGACAGTTCCTTCGCCAATCCCGTCCCTTCGAGATCGTCGTTCATCGTTTTACGGATTTCGGTGACGACCTTGCTCAGGCTGTTGTTGCGAACCACCTCAGGATCGAGCGCCAGCACGATCAACGCCAGCGTGCCATCGTTCGACAGCAACTTGCCGCGAATGATTTCGTTGGATTTCACCGTTTCGATGAATTTGTCGTAGTCCGCTCCCTGCGGCAGATCGTTCGGGAACAGCGCGGCCGGCAGCTTGCCGGCTTCAGGCGCCTGCCGTGCCGAGAACAGCGAGATCAGACCGCGCGTGCCATCGATAAGCTGCAGGTCGGTGACCATGTTGCGCAGCTTTTCGAGGTTTTGCCGCTCAAGCAGTGTCTTGCCTTCGACCACCACCAGCACGTCGAACTCGGTCGAAGGGAAGCGCTTGGTAACCTCTTCGTACTGGCGATATTCCGGCGTATCGGAACGAAACAACTGGCTGAGCGAGTCGTCGATCTTGATGCGCTGAATGCCGAATCCGGCGCCAATGCACAACGCCAGCAGGATCAGACACGACAGGATCGGCGCGCGAACGGCGATCAGTCCGATCCGCTCCAGCCCGAAGGCGATGCTGGGCAGCCGCCGGCCGGGCTTGTTGGCGTCGATATCGCTTCCGTTCACATCGTGCATGCCGGGTCCGATTCTAAGCCGATCCGCCGGCGGTCTCAAATCCGTCGACCACATCAGCGTGAGTCTTTGAAAACACGAAATAAATTCGCGCGCCGAGGTTTAGCAGGTCTGTACGATCTCGCAAGCGCAGCGTCTGTCACAGGCCCGTCTGGCGGGGTATGGGCAGACGCATTGTTACGAAATTGTCATGTCGGTACGGCTGCCACAGGACAACTCTCGGCACCCGCAGCAGACCTGATTCGGCTATTCGGCGGGAACCGAGGACTCCTGCAACTTCAGCGAATAGTAGGAGGCGTTGGTCTGGCCGCGCGACGCATTGCGGGCGAACAGGATGAGGTGATGGGCAACCATGATCGAACTGATGAGATATTCGATCTCGCCTCGCGCCAGGCGGCGCAACGCGAACCTCCAGAACTCACGCTTGTAGTCACCAAGCACGCCGACCTTCCAGAAGATATTGCGCAGCATCGTCAGCCCGAGCTTGATGTTCTTGGCGGAGAGCCGCGCCCGCGACATCGGCGGATGCAGGCGATGCGGATACGTCGTGCGGATCTGGTATTCGAACCGTTCCAGCAATTTGGCCGGCTCGTAGGCGCTGCCCATGCATTTGCGCCAGGTGGCAACTACATGATCGTAGGGCAGCATGAAGTCGACATTCGAATCGCGGTTGTCGTCGTCGATCAGCCGGTTCTCCCGTTTCAGACGGTCCCACAGCGGAGTCTGCGGCAAGGCCTGAAGAAGATTGATCGTCAGTAGTGGAATTTGCGACTCCTCGATGAAGGTCAGCAAATGTGCCCCGGTCTCCGGTTTGTCGGTATCGAGGCCGAGAATGATGCCCGAAACCACTTCCATGCCAAAGCTGTTGAGAGTCTGGATCGCCTCCATGATGGGCACCATCATGTTGTGATCCTTGTGCATCGCCTTGAGCGCCACCGGGTCAGGTGTTTCGATGCCGCAGAAGATCGTCGAAAAATACGCCTCGCGCATCTGCGACAAGATTTCCGGGCGCTTGGCGATGTTGAGCGTGGCTTCGCACGAGAAGCGCAACACGAAGCCGGTCTTGTTCTGCCATTCGATCAAATACGGCAGTAGATCGAGCGCAGCCTTGCGATTGCCGATGAAATTGTCGTCGACGAAATACACCGACCCGTTGATGCCGCATTCAAGCAACTTGTCGAGTTCGCGCGTGATCTGTTCCGGCGTCTTCAGGCGCGGATTGCGGCCGTAGAGCCCAGGAATATCGCAAAATTCACATTGATAAGGGCAGCCGCTCGAATACTGGATGCTGCCGAGGAAATAACGCGGGATTTCCGCCAACTCATAGGCTGGGATCGGAAATTTGGTCATGTCGAGACGATCAGCGGTCTTGAGAACAATCTGCCTTTCGGGGCGCGATGGATCGCGCGCCAGCCGTGCAATCAGATCATCCGTCGCATCGCCCAATTCGCCAACATGGAGGTAGTCGAAAGCCGGATAATATTCCGGGCAGGCACTGACCGAAGGACCACCGATCGCCACTGCCAGATCAAACGCATGGGCACGATGGCAGATGTCGTTCATCTGCTGACGCTGGATGTGCATGCCGCTGACCAGTACAGCTTCTGCCCATTCAAAATCGTCGGCTGACGCGCTGCGGATGTTCTCGTCGATGAAACGCACCTCCCACCCCGCTGGGAGGTAGGCAGCGATCAGCAGCAATCCTTGTGGAGGCATGAAGGCCTGCACGCCGTCAGTCAGCGGATAGGCATGCTCAAACGTACCGAATGAGGATGTGTAGCGCGGAAACACACACAGGATACGGCGTACACTTCGATCAGCCTCACCGTTCATCGAACCCCCTGCAAATCACATTCAACAAGATCGGCAGCCATTGCCCCAACTCGATATAACTGCTGACCTGTGACACCGTTCCATGTGGCTAGGTGCAAACGGCAAAATTCTCCTCATGAGGCTGGGCTACAAATTGCTCAACATTGTGGCGAGCGAGACAATGCGGAATTGTGCTGGGCGCCCCTTGTCGCGGCACCGTGTCGGTCTTCATCGGAACTGGCGAACAGATACCGACGCCTCGGCCCGCTAACAGCTCGAATTGACGAGCTTGCGCCGCCGGGAGTACCGTGGAGGCACATCTTTACGCCAGCATTTCACATCACGCAGCAGTGAGGCGATCGCTACCCGACGCTGCTCTTTTCGCTGAAACGGTGATGGTAGGAAAGGCCGTCAAGCTCATCTGCGCGCCGCGAGACGAATAGCCGACGATCTCAAGTCACGCGGCGCGGACGGTGGCCAGGAATTTGACCATCTCCGACTTCAAGCGCTTGTTCTCGTTGGACAGCAGTTGAGCCGACGACAACACCTGCGACGAGGCGGAGCCGGTATCGCTGGCGCTGCGATTCACCGCCGCGATGTTGGAAGCCACCTGCGTGGTGCCGACCGCCGCCTGCTGTACATTGCGGGCGATCTCATGCGTTGCCGCGCCCTGCTCCTCGATGGCTGCCGCGATGATCGACGCGATTTCCGACACGCGGCCGATAGTGCCGCTGATCTCCTTGATGGCTAAAACGGATTCCTGCGTCGCCGTCTGCATCTCGTCGATCTGCGTGGTGATCTCGCTGGTGGCCTTGGCGGTCTGCGCCGACAGCGCCTTGACCTCCTGCGCGACGATGGCGAAGCCGCGGCCTGCCTCGCCTGCCCGCGCCGCCTCGATCGTCGCGTTGAGCGCCAGCAGGTTGGTTTGCTCGGCAATCGTCGTGATGAGCTTGGTCACGTCGCCGATACGATTGGCGGCCAGCGACAACTCGGTGATGCGCGCATCCGTGCGTTGCGCCTGCTCGACCGCCTCCTGAGCAATCTTGTTGGAATCGCGCACCTGCCGGCCAATTTCACCGACCGACGCCGCCATTTCTTCGGTCGCGGACGCCACCGACTGGACGTTGGCGGACGTTTCTTCCGAAGCGCCGGCAACGACGGTGCTGAGTTCCTGCGTCGCAGCGCTGCTTTCGGTCAGCGTGACAGCCGAGTTTTCCAGTTCGTTCGACGCCGCACCAACATTCTCGATGATGATGCCGACCGCAGCCTCGAAGCCATCGGCGAGATTATGCAGCTCGCTCCGGCGCGTCGCGGCCAGCTCGCTTGTCTTGCTCTCGCGCTCGGCCGCCTCGCGTTCCGCCTTGGCGACCGCCTGCAACTTGAACTCCGCGACGCCGCGCGCCATCTGGCCGACCTCGTCGCCGCGCTCCAGTCCCGGCAATTGCACCGCGAAATTGCCAACCGCGAGTTCGCGCATGGCCGACGACATCGCCACCACCGGGCGCGAAATATTGCGACCGATCAGAAACGAGACGACGACGCCGGCGAATGCCGCCACCGCCAGAATGATCGACAGCATGAGCTGCTGCTGGTCGAGCCTGATGCCGGCCCGTGCGATTTCGCGATCCCGGCTATCGCTGCTGCGCAGGATCAGATCGTCGGTGAGATCGGCGATTTCGCCGAAATGCCGTTCCGCGCCCTTGATGAACATCAGCGCAGAGCCCGCGTCGCCGTCCGCCATCTCGATGGCGTTGTTGGATTGCTTGATATACCCGGCGACCGATGCTTTGAGTTTCGCGAACGCCTCCGCCTTTATGCCGGATGCGATGTGTGCGCTTTCTACCGCCTGCAATGACTCCGCGACATGCGCGGACGCGGTCGCAGCTTCCTTGGCAACCGCCTGAATCTTGGCCTCATCTTTTTCGTTGGCTGCTGTTGCCGCCAGCCGATAGAGCTTGGCATGGGCGGTCCATACCGCGGTGTTGAGTTCGGCCGCGAGCTCCGATTGCCGGATCGGTCCGGCAACCAGCGCATCGACGCTTGCCTTGTTGGCCCGCAAGGTTTGCAGCGCGTAGACGCCAAGGCCAATCAGAACAAGGATCAGGAACGCCGGCGCAACCTGCACTTTCCAGGAGATTCCCAGATTTCTGATCCAGCTCAACATGATTGGCCCCGGTGCGCGCGAGCCTCAAGGCATCGCCTGCGTGAAATGAAAAACTCAGTGCGAGAACGGGAGCCGAATCCTTGAAAGAAATGCCCGGACGCCAGCAGTTCTTGAACGAGCCGGCCCCTGCCCTCGACAGATAAAGGATTAGAGCTTGTAGATGCCGGCGCAGACCGCGGTGTTGTCCACCTTCTCGCAATACATCTGCTTCGGCTCGACCTTCTTGCTCACCGGATTGACGAACTTGTAGTCCTGCCAGAACGTCGGCTGCTTGCTGGCGAGCTCGACACGTTCCTTGACGTAGAGCTTACCGTCGACATCCTGCGCATCGATCATGTCCTTGCCGACGAACTTCTGGTTGGCACCATGCGCCAGCACCTTGCCGTCGAGCTGGTAGACCACGACGTAAAGGTCGTCTTTGACGAACTTGCCGGTCTTGTTGCTGATCTCGGGATAGGCCTTGGTGGGCCCCTCGGCCTTGATGAAAGTCACCGCACTCTTCACCATCGCGACGGCATCGTCCTTGGTCGCGCTGCCGGCGATCGCGGGGCTGACGAGGACGAACGTTGCGGCCACCAACGAAACTGTCGGCTTCGATAACCAGCTTCTCACGTTGAATCTCCAAATTTTGACTGCCCGGACGGTCGTCAGACCGCGTATGCCCCAGTAATGTCACAAAATCGGAAACTGTCCGTTAAGACCTGTAAGTTGTTACCGACGCTATCGAAGCCGGGCAGCGGTTGATAATCCTGTCTCGGCAGCAAAGATGCTCAGCCTACATCGTCGCGCCGAGCACCCACGGCGCGAACTCGGCGCCGCCAAAATCGAAGCTTTCGCTTTTGGTCGGCTCGCCCGAAGCCACCCGCAACATCAGGTCGAAGATGCGCTGGCCGCACTGCTGCACGGTCTCCTCACCGTCGAGAATGGTGCCGCAATTGACGTCCATGTCGTCTTCCATCCGCCGGTACATCGGCGAGTTGGTGGCGAGCTTGATCGATGGCGCGGGCTTGCAGCCGAACACGCTGCCGCGCCCGGTAGTGAAGCACACAAGGTTCGCGCCGCCCGCGACCTGCCCGGTCGCAGCCACCGGATCGTAGCCGGGCGTATCCATGAACACGAAACCCTTCCGGGTCACCGCTTCGGCGTAGTTCACGACATCGACCAGATTGGTGCTTCCTGCCTTCGCCATCGCGCCGAGCGATTTCTCCAGAATGGTCGTCAGCCCGCCTGCCTTGTTGCCGGGGCTGGGGTTGGCGTTCATCTCCGCGCCTTCGCGCCTGGTGTAATCCTCCCACCAGCGCATCAGAGCGACAAGCTTCTCGCCGACCTCACGGCTGACGGCGCGGCGCGTCAGCAGATGCTCGGCACCATAGGTCTCGGGTGTCTCAGAGAGGATCACGGTGCCGCCATGGCGCACCAGCAGATCGCTGGCGGCACCGAGCGCCGGATTGGCGGAGATGCCGGAATAGCCGTCCGAGCCGCCGCACTGCAACGCCACCGTCAGTTCGCTCGCCGGCACCGGTTCGCGCTGCACCTTGTTGGCATCCTGCAGCGCCTCCTTGACGAAAGCGATGCCGGCCTCGGTGGTCTTGCGCGTGCCGCCGATCTCCTGAATCTGCAATTCGCGCAAGCGTCCGGCCAGTTTCTGCTCCTGCATCAAACCACCGATCTGGTTGATCTCGCAGCCAAGGCCGAGCACGACAACGGCGGAGAAGTTCGCATGTCGCGCATAGCCGCCAAGCGTGCGGCGGAGCAGTGCCAGCGGCTCGTCCTGCGTCATGCCGCAGCCGGTCTTGTGGGTCAGCGCCACGACGCCGTCGACATTGGGGAAATCCGCGAGCGGGTTATGGCCGCTGAACGGGTTCTTCTTGAAGACGTCCGCCACCAGTCCCGCGACATGCGCGCTGCAATTTACGCTGGTGAGGATCCCGATGTAGTTGCGCGTCGCGACCCGGCCATCGGCGCGGCGAATACCCTGGAAGGTCGCAGGCAAATCGAAATTCGGCGTCGGCTGTGCATCGACGCCATAAGCGTAGTCGCGGGCGAAATCGCCCATGCCGCAATTATGCGTATGAATGTGCTGGCCCGGCACGATCGGCGTGGTCGCGAAACCGATGATCTGGCCATAACGGCGGATCGCCTCGCCCACGGCAATGGGCTTGATCGCGACCTTGTGGCCGGCGGGAATCCGATCGACCGTCGTCACGCCGTCCGCCACCGCTACGCCCGGCAACAGCATCGTGCGCGCGATCAGAACACTGTCGTCGGGATGAAGGCGGATGACGGGGGCTGCGGCCATGGCGGTATTCCTCCCAGTGAGCGCGGCGGCGCCTACGGCCCGCACGTCGTCATGTGCTTATGCTCGAGCCATAGTCGTGACCACGTCAATTCATATTTCAACGAGTCGTCCCCGCTTTAGCGGGAACGACCGAAGGTATTCAAGAGTCTACGCCTTGCCGCCGGCCCCCTTACGGGTCTCCGCGATCCACGATTTCGCGCCGGTAGCGAGGATGCCGCTGTCATTGAGCAGCGTCACCAGCTTGAAACCCATGTTGATGGCCTTCGTCGCTCCAGCCGAGCCGCTGCAATGAATGCCCGGATAAATGCCTCGCTTGCCGCATTCCTTCACCAGCTTCTCGTAGATCTTCATGATCTCCGGTTCTTCGCGATCGAGCTTCGGCACCAGACCGTAGGAGAAACCAAGATCGGACGGCCCGACATAGACGCCGGCGATGCCATCCACATCGAGGATCGACTCCATGTTCTCGACCGCCGTTCTAGTCTCCATCATCGGAATGCACAGCGTCTCTTCGTTTGCCGTCGACTGATAGCCGCTGGCGGAACCGTACAGCCCGGCGCGGATCGGACCGTTGCTGCGTGTGCCGCGAGGCGGATATTTGCAGTAGGAGACAAAGTTCTCGGCTTCCTGCTTGGTGTTGATCATCGGACAGATCACGCCATACGCACCACCATCCAGCACCTTGCCGATGATGCCCGGCTCATTCCACGGCACGCGCACCATCGGCGTCACCGGATGTGCTTGCATCGCCTGAAAGCATTGCACCATCGACTGATAATCCTGCACGCCGTGCTGCATATCGACGGTGATGCTATCGAAGCCACACTGCGCCATTACCTCGGCAGAAAACCCGGACGGGATCGCCAGCCATCCATTGACAACGGCTTTACCGGACTTCCAAATCTCCTTGACCTTATTCGTCATCTTCAACCCTTCTTGTTTGCGTCTGTTTACAAATTCCGGATTAGTTGTCGCCGCACGATCGGCGGCGCATC
>Ga0207657_10003281_pt1 | contig 17313 bp, 14 predicted proteins | sample KBSC33metaG_FD_184316 | JGI IMG/M metagenome (GOLD analysis project Ga0207657, IMG submission 184316) | Corn rhizosphere microbial communities from Kellogg Biological Station, Michigan, USA - KBS C3-3 metaG (SPAdes) (version 2) | ecosystem: Host-associated > Plants > Roots > Rhizosphere > Soil ... | reverse complement strand
CGCGCGGCGTCCCGAGACGAGGCGCAGGAACGAGCGCATCGCCAGCGGAATCGGCCACGCCCATAACAGCTCGAGGTGGGAATAGTGGCCGAAGCGATACGGCGCAAAAGCGAACACCGCGCCAGCCAGCCAACCGGCGATCGATGAGCCGGTGAGATCGCGCGCGAACACGTACATCGCCGCGCCTGACGCGACGAACGCTGCCAGCAGCAGAACGTTGTAGACGGCGATCGGCGGCACGCCGGCCCAGGAGAGCGGCGCGCCCAGCAGTCCCTGCAGCAGCATCGCGTCGGAGAGCGCCAGCGTGTCGCGTGCGGGAAAGAAGATGTTCGCGTCGAATAGATGCCGTGGATCCCGCGGTAGCTGATGCGCGATCCACGCGAGACGCCAGATGCTGAATTCGGCGTCGTAGCCCTGACCGACCCGCGTCGTCATGTGCCGGATCTGGGGATACGTCAGCGTGAGCGTCAGCAGCAGGAATCCCGCGAAGACGAAACAGAGCTCACGCCTCGATATTCGGGCGTTCGTGCCCACCGAATCGTTCACGCGGTGACGGCCTGCGGCGCCGGGGTGATCGGACGTCCACGCCCGCGCCACGCGCTCACGACATCGTCGCGCCATAGAACGGCGCGATATATCACCGCGGAGAAGATCGCGAACGCGATCGCCGTCCCCCACAGCGGCAAGCGGGCGTGCCAGAGCCAGCTCGCGTAGCCGTACACGAGCTCCACATGAATCCAATACACGAACAGCGAGCTGCGGCCCAGCCGCTCCAGGCTCGGCAAAGTGATTCCGCTGCGCTCGAGGAGAGCGGATGACGCGTAGGCCGCGGACAGGGTCAGCATCAGCACGCCGACGCGAATCGTGAAAAAGCTCGGCGATGTCGTCCAGAACGACGATGCGCGGTAGATCGAGGGGAACGTCGCGCCGTACATTCCGATCGCCGTCAGCGCCGCGCCGGCCGCGCCGATCCACACGTGCAGCCGCCGCTCATCGTCGGACGTCCGGATTGTCGCGAGCAGCGCGCCGCACGCGCCGCCGGCGAAGACGAAGCCGACCCACGGAAAGAGCGTGAACACGGTGTAATCGCCGGCCGGGCGCACGTACCACTGAAACCAGATCGGCAGCATATCCACGAGAGGCGTCGCGCGGACGACCGGCGTCAGCAGCGTCGCCGCGGCGGCGACAGCTGCGTAGGCCGCCACCAGAGGTCCGGGCGATCGCGACACCGTACTGATGCCCCAGATCAGACCCGTGATCACGATCGCGGGTCCCATGACGTTGAGAATGTCGACGCGGAACAACAGCGCCGCCGGGGTGCCGGGGCTGAGCACGAACGACTGCAGGCGGAAGAGAAACGCGAGCAGGAAGATCTCGAGGCCGCGGCGGCAGACCGCGTCGACGGCGGCCGCCCGCGATCCGCGCCGCTCGGCGCGCCTCGTCGCCGACAACACGACGCCGACGCCAGCCAGCCAGAGAAACAACGGCGCCGCAAAGCCGCCGAGAATCTGGGCGTCGCGAAAGGCGATGGTGCGGTGATCGGCGCCGCGCGTCCAGGCGTCGAGCGTGTGCGCCTCCATCATGACGAGGACCGCGATGCCGCGCGCCCAATCGATGTAGGCGCGGCGGCCGAGCGACGCAGGCCGCGACGGGTCAGGCGAGGACATCAAAGGTCACCTGGAAATCGATATCCTGCCGCATCGAATGCCAGACGGAGCAGTACTTCTCGCGCGACAACTCGATCGCACGCGCCACTGCGTCGGTCGGCACGGCGCCCTCGACGGTAATCGCGAGCGCCATGCGCAGAAAACGATGGGGAACCTCCTGTGCGCGATCGGCGACCAGGTGCGAGCGCAGCGCGCGCAGCGGGTGCCGCCCCTTCGTCAGAATGTGCGCGACGTCCGTCGTCATGCATCCGGCGAGCGCGATGCCGAGCGCCTGCATCGGCGACGGTCCGGCGAGGCCGGCGCTGTCGATCGTGATTGCGGCACGCTCGCTCGTCGCGTCGAACTTCAGGTCACCAATCCAGCGCAGGTCGACGATCGTCGGCGGTTTCGGCACAGGGGGATTGTACCGAATGACGACCGACCGTCCACCAGGCGAGGCGCGTGAGGAGGGCGCCGGCAAGACTCGAGATGGCCGCGGCGCGCCGCGCCTCGGGGAGGCGCAGGGCGATCAAGCGCAGCGCCAAGGGCAGCGGCCCAGACAAGGCACCGCCTGCGCGGGTCAAGGCGCCGCTCGCTCCACGCCTCAGCGGGTCTGACGCCGGATCTCCGTCGAGCTCGATTGCCGCGCCGGCGACGATTTCGGAGGCAGCAGCGAGAATGCCCAGCCGATTCAGTGCGGGAGTGTCGTGGCCCAACAGCTCGAGCATCGAAACGGCGGATGCCATCGCCGACGCGGCGAAGTGTATCGGCAGCAGCGCCGCATGGCGGTTCCACGCCGGCACGACCGTCGCGCCGATCAGCACGCCGGTGTACGTCGTCATCACCAGGCCGGTCGCGGCGGCGAGCGCTTCGGCCGCGTCGCCAAGAACTGTGACCGGAACCGATCCGTCGGTCTGCCGCGTGACGAGATCGGCGAACGCCGCGGCGCCCGCGGCGGTCGAGAACGCGGTCAGGGTCCACGCGCCGATCGACATCGGGCTCTGCAGCTTGAACACGCGCAGCATGTTCACGAATCGTTCGGGCCGTCCGAGGTCCGCCGTCAGCAACGCAGCCGACGCGGCGCTGCCAATCGCCGCGATCCATCGTGCGTCGCGCACCAGGTCATCGTCAGCTTCGCCGGCGTGGTGCGCCACGGCGCCGACGATCGCCGACGCGCCCGCGGCGCCGCCGACGAAGAAGTAGGCGGGCACTTCCCACGTCCACGTCGGCTCCTTCAGCAGCGGCAGCCCGTAGTAGCCGGTCTCGCCCGTGGCCTGCGGAAACGGCGCGCCTACGGCGCGTACGCCTGGGGCAGAGACGACGCCAGTCTGCCGCGCTTCTTCGCGGATCGCGTCGAGTCGAATTTCAGCGTTCATGATGATTGCCGATGGCCATCGCGCGTTCGCGCTTCACGCGGAGCCTTCCACTCGCGCGGTCGCGAACGCCAGGACCACGCTCGCCAGCAGCCCGGCGGCGCCGATCGCCGCCGATTGCCAGGCCGTCTTCAAATAGACCGTCGGCACCTCGGGATCTGGCGGCAGATTGTAGCTGCGGGGATCGCCGCGCACGATGAAGAGGGCGTGCGTGCCGCCAACGCTCGTGTCGCGCGCGTCCCACATCACCGCGTCGTGCATGCCGCGCTCGTGCAGCGCCGCGACCCGTTCGTCGGCGAGTCGGCGCATCTCGTCGAGATCGCCGAAGAGAATCGATTCGGTCGGACACGCCTTCGCGCACGCCGGCACGAGGCCGGCCTTCTGGCGGTCGTAACAGAAGGTGCACTTGAACGCGCGGCCGTCGACGGGATTCTTGTCCACCACGCCGAAGGGACATGCGACGACGCAGTAGCCGCAGCCGTTGCAGACGTCGGGTTGAACGTATACGCCGCCGAATTCGGTCCGCACGATCGAGCCGGTCGGGCACGCCTCGAGGCAGCCCGCATGCTCGCAGTGCTTGCACACGTCGGAGGAGAACTCCCACGAGATATGGTCCCCCGCATTGCCGCCGAGACCGAGGACCGGCTCACGTTCGACGAATTTGACGTGGCGCCACGTCGAGTGGCCGAGCGCTCTCGTGTTGTCGTACGACAGTCCACTCCACGCGAACCCATCGTCGGGCAGTTGGTTCCATTCCTTGCAGGCAACTTCGCACGCCTTGCAGCCGATGCAAAGCGTCGAGTCGGTCAGAAACGCGGTGATCGCCACGATCAGACCGCCTCTCTCTCCGGACGCACATCGCACAACAGCGCCTTCGATTCGAAGATGCGCACGTTCGGCTCCTCCGAGATCGCGAGGAGATCGTTGACCACGCTTCCCTTGACGAGGCCGCGCGGGCCGAAGTGATACGGCAGGCCGACCTGATGAATCGTGCGGCCGTTCGCCGAGATCGGCGGGATGCGCGACGTCACCAGCGCACGCGCGCGGATCTCGCCGCGCGGCGTCGCGACGCGTACGAACGCGCGATGGCGCACGCCGACGATCCGCGCCAGCTCGGGCGAGATCTCGCAGAACAGCTCGGGCTGCAGCTCCGCGAGATGCGACAGGAAACGGCTCATGCCGCCGGCCGTGTGGTGCTCCGTCATGCGATATGTCGTGAGCACGTACGGATACCGTGGATCGCCAGTGTCGGCATAGACATTGTCGGCACGCTGCTTCTTGTCCGCGGCCGGGTTCGTCGTGTACTGCGAGTACAGACTGTTGCCGAGCGGCGATTCGAGGGGCTCGTAGTGCGCCGGCAGGGGACCATCCTTGAGGCCGCTCGACACGTAGATCCAGCCGACGCCGTCCGGATGCATCGTGAACGGCTGCGTGCCGCTCAGCGCATCGTCGCCCACCACGGATGCCGGCGGTTCGTACGTCGGCGCCTTCTGTTTCGTGAAGTCCGGCACATCGTCGCCTTCCCAGTGGCCTGCGCCGGCGTTCCACCACACCAGCTTCTTGCGCTCGCTCCACGGCTGACCGTCGGGGCGCGCCGACGCGCGGTTGTAGAGAACGCGGCGGTCGGATGGCCACGCATAGCCCCACCCGTGGCCGTAGCGTCCGCTCGGCGCACGTCCCTTTGCGTGGTTGGTGTCTTTCTGCGGCATCACGCCGGAGTAGATCCAACAGCCGCAGGCGGTCGAGCCGTCGGCGGCGAGCGCCGTATAACCGGAGACGAGCTGACGATCGGCCACGGTGCGTCCGTTGATCTCGGCGAGGATCTGCTCGGCGTCCGGCTCCGCGTGCGCGCCGTGCGTCGGATACTCCCAGGTGAGCGCGTTCAGCGCGGCGTGGCGTGGACGCGGATCCTCAGCGGCGCGCGCTTTCAGCCGGCGCCCGAGGTGATAGAGAAACCACGTTTCGCTGCGCGCGTCGCCGGGCGGATCGACGGCTTTGTGATGCCACTGCAGCAGCCGCTGCGTGTTGGTGAACGTCCCGTCTTTTTCGGCGTGGCCCGCGGCGGGAAACAGAAACACTTCGGTGCCGATCGTCTCCGGCGACAACTCGCCGCGCTGGACCTCGGGCGAATCGTGCCAGAAGCTCGCCGTTTCGGTCTCGACCATGTCCCGCACGACGAGCCATTTCAGACGCGCGAGCGCCTTTCGCTCGAGCCGCGAATTGGGCGCGCCGACGGCCGGGTTCTGCCCCATCACGAACAGCCCTTCGAGCTTGCCGTCCGCCATGTCGAGCCAGTAGCCGAAGTGCGAATGATCGCCGGTGACGCGCGGCAGCCAGTTGAAGCCCCACTGGTTGGCCGGCGTCGACGCGTCGCCGTACCACGCCTTGAGGAGCGACACGATGTACTTGTCGAAGTTGTGCCACCAGCCGCTGCTCGCGGTGTGCTTGGTGATGTACGCCTGCAGCGTTTTCGAATCTGTCTCGAAAAACGGCATCGGCAGGTAGCCGGGTAGGATGTCGTACAGCGTGGGAATGTCGGTAGACCCCTGGATGGACGCGTGTCCGCGCAGCGCCATGATGCCGCCGCCCGGCCGCCCGATGTTGCCGAGGAGCAGCTGCAGGATTGCCGCCGTGCGGATGATCTGCACACCGACCGAGTGCTGCGTCCAGCCGACCGCATAGCAGATGGCGCCGGTCTTGTCGGGGCCCGACGCCGAGGTGTACGCGTCGGCGATCTTCAGGAACACATCCCGCGGCACGCCGCACGAGCGCTCGACGAGCTCCGGCGTGTAGCGCGCGTAGTGCCGTTTCAAGACTTGAAAGACGCAGCGCGGATGCGTGAGGCTGGGATCGCGCTCGTAATGCCGCAGATCGGCGGCCTCACCGCCGCGATCCTTCCCGTGGCCGCCTTCGGCGTCCTCGTGCCCCGACTGGTGCGGAGACGACTCGGCGCCCTCGTACGCCCAGGTCTCGGTCGTGTACTTCTGCTTGACGGGATCCCAACCCGAAAATACGCCGCCGAGATCCTCGGTGTCGCGAAAGTCCTCGCGCAGGATCGTCGGCGCGTTGGTGTAGTGAACCACGTACTCACGGAACACGCGATCGCGCTCGAGGGTGTAGTTGACCAGCGCGCCGAGGAAGATGATGTCGGTGCCGGCGCGCAGCGGCGCCCAGACGTCCGCCATCGCCGACGTCCGTGTGAAGCGCGGATCGACGTGGATGACCGTGGCGCCGTGCTCGCGTGCGTTCACGACCCAGCGGAAGCCGACCGGATGATTCTCGGCCATCGACGATCCCATGATGAGGATCGCGTCGGCGTACTGCAGATCCTGCTGAGCGGTGGTGGCGCCGCCGCGCCCGAATGACGTGCCCAGACCGGGCACGGTGGAGCTATGTCATATGCGGGCCTGATTGCTGACGGCAACCATCCCGAGGCCGCCGGAGAACAGCTTCTTGATCAGGTAGTTCTCCTCGTTGTCGAGCGTCGCGCCGCCCAGATGCGCGATCGACGCGCACTGCATCAGGACGTCGCCGTCGCGCGTTTCCTCGAAGGTGCGATCGCGCGTGGCCCAGACGCGATCGGCCACCATGTCCATCGCCCGCTCGAGATCGATGTGCTCCCAGGCGTTGGCGAACGGGGCGCGGTACTTGACGCGCGTCTCGCGATACGGGTGCGTGAGCAGTTGATAGCTGGCGGCGCCCTTCGGGCAGAGATCGCCCTCTGAAATCGGCGAATCGGGGTCGCCTTCGATGGCGAGCAGGACGCCGTCGCGGTGGGAGATCAGCTGACCGCAGCCGACGCCGCAGTACGGGCAGACCGATCGCGTGACGCTGGCGCCGGCGGTCCGCGGTTGAAGATCGCGCGTGCGATCGGTCATCGCTTCGCGGCCCGTGCCATCGCCGCCGTTCATGAGCTGACGGACGACGGGCCATTGGCGAAGGAGTGACGCAAGCATCGAGGACCGGGTGTACACAAAGCAAGACCCGTGCTCGCGAGAAACGGGGTCGTACCCCTTTTTCTTTTCGTTAATGCGCCGACGACCGCTGTGTGACTGGCGCGGGTGGAATCGAGGGTGGCACGGGTGGACGAAACACGGGGCGCTTCGAGAAGAGGCCCTTGATCGTCAGCCAGCCGAGCGGAAGGATCACGAGCAAATAGGTGAGCAGGTGTCCGAATGGGCTATCGGGGCCCCACGATTCGGTGCGCGCGTGAATCGTCTCGCTCCAGGGAAGAAAATTCTGCTCGGCCATCTCGTGCACACCGCGAATCAACAGCTGGGCGACGAAGACGACGAGAAAGATCGCGGTGACCTGGAAGAAGAGCGAGAGGTTGACCCGGTGTCCGTAGCGCGACCAGAGCCACGCGAGTCCAGCCGCGCCGAGGACGCCGGCGAGCGCGCCGAGCGCGAGGTGCATCGTGTCGCGGAGCTGCATCAGCAGTAGCGCCGTTTCCATCCCTTCGCGGCTCACCATCAGCAGCGTGAACAGGAAGACGCCGAGAAACGCGCCGCGCCCGGCGCGTGAGCTCGACGCGCGCAGATGGCCTTCGATGTCGCCTTTCATGCGGCGTCCCGAGCGCCACATGTGGACGATCATCCAGCTCACGGAGACGGCGGCGAGGACCGCCAGGGGACCGTCGAGCCATTCCTGGTTCGCCGCGTTCAGCAGCAGCCATCCGCCGAGGAGGCTGACGGCGACCGCGACCGCGATGCCCCAGTGAACGGCGGCGGCCAGCTGGGATCGACCCGATTGGCGCAAATAGGAGAGGCTGATGGCGACCACGAGGAAGGCTTCGAGCCCTTCGCGGAGAGTGATGACGAACGCCTGAAGCATGTGTGCGGCTCGAAACTGAGACTCAATCTCAGGATGTTCTATCAGTCTATCCTTGCCATATCCGACCGGTCAAGTCGGCAATGAAAAGGAATGAAAAGGGGACGGGAGTCATTTTGGTAACATCGCCCATCATGACCAGAGGCCGCCTTTTGCTGGTGTTTTTCGTCTGTTGCCTGGTCGAAATGGGGACAGTCCCCTTTTCACAGGGGCAACAGTCCCTCACCTCGGCGACCGTCGGCGCTCTGCACTTTCGGACCATCGGTCCCGCCGCGATGAGCGGCCGCATCGTCGACATCGCCGTCGTCGAGTCGAACACCGACACCTACTACGCCGCGAGCGCGACCGGCGGACTCTGGAAGACCACCGACAACGGCACCACCTTCACGCCGCTCTTCGACCACGAATCGGTACCCTCGATTGGATGCGTCACCGTCAGCCAATCCACACCGAATATCGTCTGGGTCGGCACCGGCGAGGCGACCAATCGCCAGAGCTCCGGCTGGGGCGACGGCGTCTACAAGTCCACCGACGCGGGGCTCACGTGGACCAACATGGGCCTGAAGGACTCCGAGCACATCGCTCGCATCCTCGTGCACCCGACCAACCCGGACATCGTCTACGTGGCGGCGCTCGGTCACCTCTGGGGACCGAACACGGAACGCGGACTCTTCAAGTCGATTGACGGCGGGAGGACCTGGAAGCCGTCGCTGCGGATCAACGAGGACACCGGCGTCACCGACATCGCAATCGACTCTTTGGATCCCAACATTCTCTACGCCGCGGCGTATCAGCGCCGTCGCCGCGCGTATGGGTTCAATGGCGGCGGCCCGGGCAGCGGCCTCTACAAATCGACCGATGCCGGCGAGCACTGGACGAAGCTGACACGCGGCCTGCCCACCGGCGACTACGGACGCATCGGCATCTCCGTCTACCGCAAGGATCCGCACATCGTGTACGCGTCAATCGAGCAGGGTCTGCGCTACAACGCATCGACCGCGTACGAACAGCGGAAGGCGGGCATCTATCGATCCGAGGACAAGGGCGAGAGCTGGACCTTCATGAGCGACTGGAATCCGCGGCCCGACTACTCGAGTCAGATACGCGTCGATCCCAACGACGACAAGCGTATTTATGTCGTCGAGTACAGCTACTCGGACGATGGCGGCAAGACGTTCGTCCATCCGCGTCAGTCGCTGCACGGCGACGATCGCCTTGTCTGGATCGATCCGCACGATTCGCGCCATCTGCTCAAAGGCGACGATGGCGGCCTCGGCGTTTCGTACGACCGCGGCGTGAAATGGATCTACGTGACGTCGCTGCCGGTGAGCCAGTGGTATCACGTCGCCGTCGACATGCGAAAGCCGTACTGGGTGTACGGCGGCCTGCAGGACAACGGCTGCTGGCGCGGGCCGAGCGCCACGTACTACACCTCAGGCATCCTCAATGACGACTGGATCCGCACGTGCGGCGGAGACGGATTCAAGAGCGTCGCCGATCCCGACGACAACACGACGTTCTACTCCGAGTCGCAGTACCTCGGTCTCGTCCGCAATAATTCGATCACCAACGAGGAGCGCGACATTCGGCCGGACGCGAAGCAGGGCGCGATCCAGGAGCGGCGCAATTGGACCGTGTGGGGCAAACCGGGCGCAACAGATCCGGAGCTGGGCAACGCGATCGCGCCGGCCAACTGGGACGGCCCATACATCCTCTCGTCGCACGACTCGAAGACGCTCTACGCCGGCACGAATCGCCTCTGGAAGAGCACGAATCGCGGCGACAGTTGGACGCAGCTGGGCGACATGACGACGGGCGTCGATCGCAGCACGCTGCGCATCATGGGTGAGCTGCCGACCGACCGCACGCTCGCCCTGGACGATGGCATTCCGTACTATCCGACGATCACGGAGATCGCCGAATCGCCCCTCGAGGCGGGTCTCCTCTATGTCGGCACCGACGACGGCAATCTTCAAGTCACGCGCGACGACGGGAAGCACTGGGCGAATCTGACGAAGCGATTTCCCGGACTGCCCGAGACGATGTGGGTGTCGGGCATCGAAGCGTCGCGCCACGACGCCGGCACTGTCTACGTGTCGTTCGACGGACATCGCAGCAACGACTTCGCGAACTACCTCTATCGATCCAAGGATTTTGGCAACAGCTGGTCGTCCATCACCGGCGATCTGCCGGCGAACCGCGTGATTCATGCGGTGCACGAGGACCCGAAGAATCCGAATCTGATCTACGTCGGCACCGAGCATGGGCTGTATTTCTCCGCAGATGCCGGCCAGCACTGGCTCGAAATGACCGGCGACCTTCCGCACGTGCCGGTCAACGACTTCGTGATTCATCCACGCGACAACGATCTCGTCCTCGCGACGCACGGACGCGGCGTTTGGATTCTGGACGACATCACCGCGCTGCAGCAGTTGACACCTGAGGTGATGAGCGAGGCGGCGCATCTGTTCCCGTCGCGCGCCGCCGAGGAGATTCGCTACTTCAATCCGCAGGCGCACACGGGCGACATGATCTTTCGCGGCGAGAACCCGCCTGCGGGCGCGTTGATCGATTACTACCTCGCCCTGGATCCGGGTCCAACGGGCACGACGCTCGCGATCCTCGACGCGGCCGGGAAACAGATTGCCGCACTGAAGCCGACCCACACGGCCGGCCTCAACCGCGTCGTCTGGAACCTGCGGTACGACGCGCTGCCGGCGCCGCCGCCCAACGAGGAGTCCGGGGGCCGTTCGACGCCGGTGCCGGGACCGTTCGTGTTGCCCGGCGAGTACACCGTCCGCCTCACGGCCAGCGGGAAAACGCTCGAGCAGAAGCTTCGCGTCGTCGAGGATCCGCGCATCCAGGTGACGGCGGAGGAACGGCAGGCGTGGACCGACGCGCTGCTGGACATCGCCGACACGTACCGCGGTGCGGACGCGCTTGTGACGGAGCTGGCGAAGCCGAATGCGTCGTCGGATCTGCGGCGCCTCGCGCGCGAGCTGCAGTCGCGAATCGTGAGGCTGTATCGCGCCGTTGGCGATTCGACGGGCCGGCCGACCGCGGATCAGCAGTCCCAGGCGCAGTTCTACAAGGCGGAGTTGGCGTCACTGCGATCCCGGATGGCCCGACACTGAGGCCATCAGCCATCAGCCATCAGCCATCGATGACGCGCTATTGCATTGTCGCGATCGGCGATTCAACGACGGCTGGCACGCCGGGGTTCAGGTCGCCGCTCGAGGCGCCGCCAGACGGCGCGGGCAATGTGCAGAGTCAGTACGCGTACTGGCTGATGCAGACGCACGCGGACTGGCGCGTGCTCAATCGCGGCGTGAACGGCGAGCGCAGCGATCAGATTGGGGCGCGGTTCGCGCGTGACGTGATCGACGCGAACGCCCACGCGGTCGTAATCCTCGCCGGCGTGAACGACATCTATCAGGGTCGGACCGCGGCATCCGTGCAGCGCGAGCTCGAGCTGATGTACGGCGCCGCACGGCGCGCCGGCGTGGCGATCGTCGCGGCGACCATCATTCCGTTCAACACGGCGACGCCGGATCAGAACGCGCGCATGCACGCGGTGAACGCGTGGATCGAAGATTACGCCGTGGCGCACGGTCTCGCGTTCTGCGACGCGCGCGCGGCGGTCGCCGCGCCGGGCGCCGCTGATCGCCTCGTGTCATCGCCCGACGACCTGCACCCGTCACCCGACGGCTACAGGCTGATGGCGCTCGCGCTCGGACCCGCCATCGAGCGCGCCCTCACACAAAAAGGGGTACGGCCCCATTTGTTCTAAGCGACGGCCGTTGCGCTAAGCTGGAGTCATGTCTTCAGCAAAGCGGCTGGCCGCCGCACTGATCCTGGCGTCCGCAGCGTCGGCGGGCGTGTTTGGTCAGCAGCCGGCGCCCCCGCAGCCGCCGGCCACGTTCAAGAGCGGCACCCAGGTTGTGTCGCTGTTCGTGACCGTCGCGGACGCCCAGAAGCGGCTCGTGCCCGAGCTCACGAAAGACGACTTCGAAGTGTTCGACAACGACAAGCTGCAGCCGCTGGTCTTCTTTCAAAACGAAACGCAGCCGATCACGGTCGTCGTGATGCTCGACACGAGCGGCAGCATGACGGGGACGATCGACCTGCTGCGCCAGGCCGCCGAGCAGTTCCTCATCCGCTTGCTGCCGGAAGACAAAGGACGCGTCGGCGCCTTCAACGACAAGATTCAGTTCAGCTCACGCTTCACCAGCGATCGGGACGAGCTGGTCGGCGACGTGAAGGATCTCGATTACGGGAACGGGACGAAGCTGTGGGACGCGGTGGGCGCGAGCCTCGACGAGCTCAAAGGCATCGAAGGACGGCGCGTGGTGCTGGTCTTCACCGACGGCGACGACACCGAGAGCCACACCCGATTGGGGACGGTGATCGAGCGTGCGCGCGCCGAGGAAGTGATGATTTACGCGATCGGCCTCGAGAGCAATTACTTCAACGGCGAGCACATGGTGCGGAGCAAGCCGGACAGCGGGCTGCGCAAGATCGCCGATGAGACCGGCGGCGGCTACTTCGAGTTGAAGAAGACTGCGGAGCTCGCGCCGACGTTTTCGCGCGTCGCACAGGAGCTCCACAGCCAGTACGTCCTCGGATTCACGCCCACCGCGCTCGACGGCAAGGTTCACAAGTTGACGGTTCGCGTGAAGCAGCCGGGTATGACCGCCCGTGCGCGCCGCAGTTACCTGGCGGGGGGCGACAAGGCGGGCGGATCGTAGACTAGACGAGCAGCGTGGCGACGATCGTTACGGCGAGCAACGCGCCAACCACCCATTCCGCTGATGCCGAAAAGCTCCACTCGTGCATCTTCGTTCTCCTCGATGTTCAAAGGCTTAGACGCACGGCGCGACGCAAAGGTTTAGCACACCGTATGACGACACTCTCCGAGCAGGACTTCCGCGTGAAGAGCGACGAAGCGCTCGAACGCGCACGGCGTTCACTTACGCCGTTTGCGGACGAGGCGGGCTTCGAGATCGAACTGCAGAACGGCGTGATGAACCTCGAGTTCGAGGAACCGGCACCGGCGAAGTTCGTGGTATCGCCGAACGCACCCGTCCGGCAAATCTGGGTATCGGCGATGTCCAGAAGCTATAAACTCTCGTGGTCGCCGGACAAGGGCGAGTTCGCCCTCGACGGCGAGTCGCTGCCAGCGCTGCTCGAGCGTCTCGCGCGTGCGTTTCTGGAACAGTGACTGTACGGCGACGAATGTAGAGCGGGACTTGAGTCCCGCTCTGCCTGCAGGAGAATTTATGCGGTCACTGCTCGCGATTGCCACTGCCCTGCTGTTGTGCACCGGGTCATCCGCGCAGACGCGCGCGCCGAACGCGCAGCAGCCGCTTCCCGGCGATCGGCCCGCCGCGAATCCGCACGCCACCCGATCGGTCGTCATGGGACGCCACGGCATGATCGCCACGAGCCAGCCGCTGGCTTCCGCGGCCGGACTGAAAGTGCTGCAGGACGGCGGCAACGCAATCGACGCCGCGATCACCGCCGCCGCCGTGCTGTCGGTCGTCGAGCCGACGATGAACGGCATCGGCGGCGACCTGTTCGCGATCGTCTACGACGCGAAAACGAAGAAGCTGCGCGCGCTCAACGCCAGCGGACATTCGGGTTACGCGGCGACGCCCGCGGCCTTTGCCGCGCACGGCTTGAAGCGCGTCCCGGGCTCCGGCGTCTATTCGGTCGTCGTCCCTGGCGTCGTCGACGGCTGGTCGACGCTGCTGTCGACCTTCGGCACGATCCCGCTGTCGCGCGCGCTCACGCCGGCAATCGGCTACGCGAAGGACGGCTACGCCGTGTCGGAGATCATCAGCGATCAGTGGCAGGCGTCGGAGAAGAAGCTGTCGGCGGATCCGGCGGCGGCGGCGACGTTTCTGCCCGGCGGACACGCGCCGCGGCCGGGCGAGATCTTTTCCAATCCACATCTCGCCGCTTCCCTCGAGTTGATCGCGAAAGGCGGGCGAGACGCCTTCTACAAGGGACCCATCTCCGCCGCGATTACCGCGGACATGAAATCGCGCGACGGCTTCCTCACCGCGCGCGATTTCGCCGAGCACAAATCCGACTGGGTCGATCCGATTTCGACGAGCTATCGGGGCTACGACGTGTACGAGATGCCGCCCAACTCGCAAGGCGTCGTCGTGCTCGAAATGATGAACATCCTCGAAGGCTACGATCTGAAATCGCTCGGACACAATTCCGACGCATACCTGCATCTGCTCGTGGAAGCGAAGCGGATCGCGTTCGCGGATCGCGCGGCGTACCTCGCCGACCCGGCGTCGGTGCCGCCCGCGGTGTTGAAGACGCTGATGTCGAAGGAGTACGCGGCGACGCGGCGCAAGGAGATCGATCCGGAGCAAGCGGCGGAGAGCTACAAACCGGGCGCCATGGGCGTGGCGGGATCGAGCGCGCCGGATCAGGACATGGATTTCACGGGCCACGATCGCGGCGACACGATCTACATGACCGTGGCCGATGGACAGGGCAACGTCGTGTCGCTCATCCAGTCGCTCTACAGCGACTTCGGCTCCGGCATCGTCGCGGGCGACACCGGCATCGTGCTGCACAACCGGGGCGCCTTGTTCAATCTGACGCCAGGTCATCCGAACGAGGTTGGTCCGCACAAGCGCCCGCTGCACACGCTCGTGCCGGCCTTCGTCATGAAGGACGGCAAGCCATGGCTGTCGTTCGGCGTGATGGGCGGCGATCATCAGGCGCAGGGACACGCGCAGGTGCTGGCGAACCTGATCGACTTCGGCATGAACATTCAGGAAGCGGGCGAAGCCGCGCGCGTCAATCACGGCGGCGCGGGTCTGCAGGTGGAGAGCGCGATTTCCGCCGCGGCGCGCGAGGGTCTGATTCGCCGCGGTCACAAGGTCGCCGAGGCGTTCGGCGCGTTTGGCGGCTTTCAGGGCATTCTGATCGATCCGAAAACCGGCGTGCTGATGGGCGGCTCCGATCCGCGCAAGGACGGTCTCGCGATCGGGTACTGACGACCGTCAGGGGTGAGGGCTGAGGGCTCGGCGGCCGATTCGTCGCGCGAAGGCTTCAGCCGCGCTCGAACTTGAGCACCGTAGCGCGAAGGCTTCAGCCCAGCGCTCGAACTCGAGCACCGTAGCGCGAAGGCTTCAGCCGAGCGTTCAGATCCGAAACCCTTCTCGCAGCGGATCACCGTCGTCAATCAAGAACGTGTGCTCGCCCGTGATCCATGCCGAGCCTTCAATCTCCGGGATGATCGCCTCGTAGTCGCCGATCGCGGTTCGCGCCGTCACGCGGCCGTTGAAGCGCGTGCCGATCAGGCTTTCGTGAACGAACGGCCTGTCGCTCCCGAGCAGACCGATCGCGTCCACCACTGCCATCACCGCAGCGGTACCCGTGCCGCAGGGCGATCGATCGACTTCCGCGTCGGCGAAGATGGTGACGTTGCGGAGATCTGCGCGCTCGTCGCTCGGCGGCCCCGTGAAAATCGTGCCGTAGATGCCGTGCAGACCGGGGTCGAGCGGATGCGCCACCGTTCGCACGGCTTCCACCGCGTGCTTGATTTCCATTCCTACGCGCCGCAGTTCCGGCAGGTGCGCCGCATCCATCGGCAACCCCGCCGCTTCCGCGTCGACGATGGCGTAGAAGGCGCCGCCGAAGGCGACGTCGACGCGAATACTGCGAGCGGCCAGCTTCACGGTGAGCCCGGCATGCAGCACGAATGACGGGACGTTCACGAAGGCGACGCTCTCAACCCGCATTCCTGTCCCCGTCTTCGCTGCGTGCCCTGCCTGCCCTGTCTCCTGTGCCTGCCCGGCCCGCACTACCGCACGCGCGCGAATCGTGCCCGCGGGCGCGTCATAGACGATCGCGGTTCCGTCTCCGCCCGGCACGAGCAGACCGCGCTCGAGCGCCATCGTCGTCACCGCGATGATGCCGTGGCCGCACATCGTGCTGTAGCCTTCGTTGTGCATGAAGAGGACGCCGGCATGTGAGCCGGGAGAGACTGGCTCGGTAAGAATCGCGCCGTACATGTCGGCGTGTCCGCGCGGCTCGAGCATCAACGCGCGTCGCACATGGTCGGCGTGCTTCTTCACCCACTCGCGCTTCTCGAGCATCGTCCGGCCGCGGGGCGACGGAAATCCTTCGACGATGAGCCGCAGCGGCTCGCCCGCGGCGTGGGCATCGATGGTTCGAAGTTGGATCATGACGGGGTTCGACAGTTCGAAGGTTCGCTTGGTTCGAGAGTTCTGGGTTCGACGGTTCTATGATCTGCTGGTCTCGTTGCTGACTGGTCGATCTTGGCGACCGTTCTATAATCGCAGACTTGGAGCGGACGTTGCGAATTCGCCGCCAATAGAACGGCGAGAACCGTGAACCATCGAACCATCGAAGCATCGAACCTACTGATTGTGCAAGCCTTCTACTCGGACACGTTCGTGCTGCCGCTGCCCGAAACGCATCGATTTCCGATGGCGAAGTACCGGCGGCTCCGCGAACGGCTGACGCGCGACGGGGTGCTGTCGTCCGAGGATTTACGCGTGCCTGCGGCGGCCAGTTGGGAGGACCTGCGTCTCGTGCACACGCCAACCTATCTGGAGCAGGTGGCGACCGGCGCGCTGCCGCCTGATGCGCAGCGGCGGATTGGGTTTCCCTGGTCGCTGGAGATGGTCGAGCGATCGCGACGATCGGTCGGCGCCACGCTCGCCGCCGCGAGAGCGGTTATTCGCTCGTGCGATCCAACGGAACGGCAGCCGGAAATGAACGGCGCCGAGACGGCACGCGCCGACGACCGCATTTGCGATCGTGTTGCGGCGAATCTTGCGGGCGGCACCCATCACGCCTTCGCCGACCGCGGCGAGGGCTACTGCGTGTTCAACGACGTGGCGGTCGCGGCGCGCGTCCTGCAGCGTGACGGCGCGATCGCGCGGGCCGCCGTCATCGACTGTGACGTCCACCAGGGCAACGGGACGGCGGCGATCTTCTGCGACGACCCATCCGTCTTCACCTTCTCGATGCACGGCGCCCACAATTTCCCGTTTCGCAAGGAGACGAGCGACCTCGACGTGACGTTCGCCGACGGCGTCACCGACGCCGAGTATCTGGCGGCGCTGAGCGGACAGCTGCCGTGCGTGCTCGACTCGCACCGGCCCGATCTGGTGTTCTATCTCGCCGGGGCCGATCCCTACGAGGGCGATCGCCTCGGGCGCTTGAAGCTCACAATCGACGGCCTTCGCACGCGCGACCGAATCGTGTTCGAGCACTGCCGCGCACGCCGGCTGCCCGTCGTGATCGCGATGAGCGGCGGCTACGCAGCGGATATCGACGCGATCGTCACGATCCATTTCAATACGATCAGGCAGGCGTGCGACACGTTCGCCTCACCAGAGTCCCTTCTTCGCTCACTCTGAAATCTAACATCTGAATCTGCCATTCCTATGTCATTCCTGCTGCTC
>Ga0207657_10003280_pt1 | contig 17319 bp, 17 predicted proteins | sample KBSC33metaG_FD_184316 | JGI IMG/M metagenome (GOLD analysis project Ga0207657, IMG submission 184316) | Corn rhizosphere microbial communities from Kellogg Biological Station, Michigan, USA - KBS C3-3 metaG (SPAdes) (version 2) | ecosystem: Host-associated > Plants > Roots > Rhizosphere > Soil ... | reverse complement strand
CTTGGCCACCCAGTTCTTGAGCTTCGGGCAATAGCCGAAGGTGCCCAGCTTAGAGGGGCCAAGAGGATGGACGGGAAACGGAACCTTTTGGAGGTACGCAGCGTCCGGCGGGTCAAAGGTTGCGGCTTCGACGTCGACGCCTTCGGCCTTTAGCGCTTGCGAGAGCTGGCGAAGGCCCTCGATGGGGCCGCCGCCCTCGAGGTTCGCCGACGAGATGACGTGAAGGATCCGCGGGCGCTGGGTCGCCATCGAGATTGATTATGGCGGCGTGACCGGTGTTGCGGTGTTACGGTGTTGAGGACTTCGGCTGACAGTTTGCGTGGTGGCCCTCTTCCGCCAACGAGGATCGGCGCTTCCGGTTAGGTTGTTCGACTGCGCGGCTTACCGGCAAGCGACCTATTATAAATGGTGGGCCGCTCCGCTCAGAATGATTGCTACAGGTTGTGGTCTCTTCTAGAGCAGGCTGCGGGGCGGAACCCCCTCCCCTGTTCGTAGGCTCACAGGCCCTCCCCCTATTGGCACAATCAATCCAACAGGGGGTGGTATACGTCCGTCCTTATTCTTTGTTCGATTCAGCCTTGGATGACTTTGACGTGGTTTTCCGTCTCCGTGGTGGTGCCGGGCTTAAAGATCTGGATCGACAGATTGTCCGTGAAGCGGTAGCTGAGGCCCGTGGCTTCAGTGATCTGGTCGAGGGCGTATTTGAGCGAGGTGTTAATTAGGAATGCGTCCAGCTTGTAGGCCGGAACCGTCTTGTCGAATTCGATTGTGACGCCGGTCTGCTTTGAGATCTCCGTGAAGATCTCGCGCATGTCGGTCTTGCTGAACTTGGTTGTGAGCTTCTTCGCGAGAACCGTTTTCGGCAGTGTGCCGGTCGGTTTTACGATCGTCACGGGCTGAGTGGTGGTCGTGCTGGCCGCGTCGATGGTGGTCTTCAGCTTCGTCGAGCGGCTCACGTAGTAGATGCCGTTCTGAAGCTCGATCTTGAGGTTGGCAAGCTTCGAGATGATCATGAGCGCTTCATCGAAGTCGACCTTCTCGAGCGTCAGGTGCAGCGCGAAGAAGGTCTCCGGCTGAATGACGTAGTTCTTGTGCGCCTGAGCGAAGACGTCACCGAGGATCGTCTTGACGTCAGTCCCTTTGGCGGTCACCGAGACCGTGAGCGCGGTCGTTGGGTTGGCGGGCGGGTCTGCTGGGGCGAGCGCTCCGCATGCAAGGACGATGAGGGATGCGAGGAGGATTCGAGTCTTCATGGCTTATTCTTCTTAGTGGGCGATAGGAGTTCCGTCGGGGTTGTAAACGTGGATGCCCGCGGTGCGGTGTTGCGGTGTTGCGGTGTTGCGGCGGAGAAGTCTGTGAGGGACGTTCACGTGTAGGCGTCTCTTGATTGGGCGTTGCGCGTTTGACGTCTGGATGCTCGGAGCTACGTCTTCGGTGCTTGTAGCGGAAGGCTTTTGCGCGGAGGCGAGGCGGGTTCCAGAGGTTTCACCTCCGGCGATTGCGCTTGTCTCGATCTTCCGAGTGAGGTCCGAGGTGGCCGCGTTTTCGGTCGTGTCGGCAGGCATTTCGGTCGCGAGCGAGCGCAGCCCTCCGTGGGGCTGGGCCTTGGTTGTGGTCGCGACTGAGCGTAACCCTCCACTTCGATGCGTCGCGTTGGCGGTCACTGAGCGTGTATCTGCTGCCGGCAAAGCGGCGCTAGCCCGAGTGCCAAGGAGATCGGTTTTTCCCAAGTAGCTCATGCCGATGAGCAGGGCTCCTAGGGCGGCTGCGTAGGCAAGGGGCTTCCAATTATTCAGTAAGGCGTTCGGCGTCGGGCGTTTGGCGCTGGGCTGTTCCGCGGCGGGCGCGGCGGACGTGGTTACGGCAGCCTTGGCCATAAGCGCCTCGCCGAGGCGGCTTGGCTTGACGGGCTTGGCGTTCGACTTCCTGCTGGTCTCCGGATGGGCGGGGTGCGCTTGGGTGGAGGTTTCTTCGAGGGTCTTGAGGAGAGCTTGGCGCTTGGCGTCCAGCACTTGCTTGCACCCAGTGCACTTGCCGAGGTGGATTTCAAGCTGGCGGACGGCTTCGCCTGCCATGCCTTCTCCGGCAAGGTAGCGGCCGAGCTGGGCCTGGGCGATCTGACACTCGATGTTTTTGACCGGCATTTGTTGACAACCTGGTTGAGGTTTTTGGAGCCGAGTCAAGATCGGCCCAGTAGGATTGTCGGGTCGTGCTTCCGGTTCTTTAGGGTTTTTCTCAGCGCCGCGTTCCGAACTGACGGCCACGCTGAAGCGTTGAAAGGAGGGTTGAACCCCGAACGGTACACTCCCCCCATGCAGGAGGTCATGCGGCCAAGCCTCGTCGGCATGACCAGAGGCGAGCTCGAGGCGGCTTTGAAAGGCCGCTCGGACGCGCGTTTACGCGCGAAGCAGCTCGCGCACCATTTGTACGCCCGGACGGTGGACTCGTTCGACGACATGCGCGATTTGCCGGCGGAGCTAAGGGCCTGGCTCTCGGAGCGCTTCGTCGTACAACCGCTGTCGATTGCCACTCACCGGCACAGCACCGATGGAGTCGACAAGCTGCTGGTCCACAACGGGGATGAGCAGGTTTACGAGTGCGTGCTCTTGCCCTACGAAGACCGCGTGAGCTGCTGCATTTCCAGTCAGGTCGGCTGTCCGATGGGTTGTAAGTTCTGCGCGACCGGGCTGGGGGGATTTGATCGGAATCTCAGAGCCGGGGAGATCGTCGGGCAGTATCTGCTTCTACAGCGCTTGTCCGCGAAACGGATCTCGCATGTGGTTTTCATGGGCATGGGGGAGCCTTTGCTTAACTTGCCTAACGTGCTTAAGGCTTTGAGACTGCTGCATGGGGAGGTCGGACTCAGCTATCGCCATCTGACGGTGAGCACGGTGGGGCTGGTGCCGCAGATTCGAGCCTTAGCGGAAGAGAAGCTGCCTATCCATCTGGCTTTGTCCCTGCACTCGCCCTTCGACGAAGTTCGCGATCGGCTTATGCCGGTGAACCACAAGTGGAAGGTGGCAGAGGTCATGTCGGCGATGCGCGACTACGCACGGGCGACGGGACGAAAGATCACGATCGAATACCTGCTTATCAAAGGGCTTACCGACACACCAGAGCAGGCTCGGGCGCTTGTGCCGCTGCTGAAAGGCGCGCCGAGCGTGGTGAATCTTATCCCCTTCAACTGGGTCGACACGGGCGAGGGATTTGCTCGTCCGGAACGCGAGCGTGTTCGGGCGTTTCGGTCGGTTCTGGAGCGGGCGAAGGTGAATGTAACGGAGCGGGTCGAGCGTGGGCACGACATCGCGGCGGCCTGCGGCCAGCTTGCGGGGCAGCATCAGGGAAGATTTGCTCGGAGGGAACGATTAACCGCCTTGCCTATAAGCTAAGGCCCCCATTGAGGGGGGTTCGGGGGTGTTCGTCAGCCACAGCTTTCCTTGCGACGGGCGCCGGTCTCCCTGACGTGAATGGGGCAGGAGTTCACCCCCCCACCCCCCCTCAAGGGGGGCGAATGCTTTCGATATTATTGGGGTTGTTCCTACTTATTGGCTGCGGAAGCAAGCACTCAGCTAGCAAGGCAAAGCCGAGCGCGACGCCTCCGGACGAGCCTATGAGTCGAGAGGTGATCACCAACGGCGCGACCTTCACCCGCAGCGGGTATGTCCTCGGCAAGAATAAGAAGCCATTGGTGGATGCTGCGGGCCCCACCAAGCTGGAGCGTGCCTACGATGTGCGGTGCAGGTCCTCCGACCTGCACTACGACGACGCCTCGAAAAACTATTGGGGCGACATGGAGGGCGTGAGCGGGACCTTTTACGACAAGGACGAACCCGTCGCCACCTATTCGGCGGATTCGGGTCAGGCGGATAAAGCGACTAATCTGCTGCGACTCCGCGGGCACGTGCATCTGGTGACAGTGCCTAAGCCAAAGGAGACGGAGACAACCCTGACGTGCGACAATCTGGAGTGGCATTCGGACCAGCGGATCGTCAAAGCCTTTATCCGTGTGACGGTGCGCGGCTCCAAGGGCACGATCGGGCCGATGGACGAGGTCTGGGGCTCACCGACGTTGAATCTGATCGCCACGCCCGACCTCTTTAGCAAGCCATGACCAAGTCGTATCGCTTCCTTCCCCTTTTCGCGGCGGCCATGGCGGCGGCGCAGGGCGGGTTTTCGTACACCTCGAGTGCAGGTGACGTGACTCTAAATGCGCGAAGTGGGTTGGTGGAGATTCCCGCGGCGGGGAGTTCGGTTTACAAGTTCAAGTTGCGGACCGGAGTTACGGCGCGTTCGCGTAAGGATGGGATTGTCATCTCCGCGTCCGAAGTGACGGGCGAACTCACATCTCGCGGCAAGGACACGGTCATCCGGCATGCGGTCGCAACCGGTGGGGTTCGTCTGGTAAAGACGGGCAGTGGATCCACGAACACGATTACTGGCGCACGAGCCGACTACACGGACCAGGGCTCGAGCGCGCTGGTAGTGATGAGCGGCGGTGTAAGGATTACCTCGAACTCCAGTGTGAAGAGACAGATGTGGGTGATTACCGGGCCGTCGGGGCAGGCGGTCCTGGACCCGGCTGCGCGCAAGGGTGCGGGCCTTCGGACGGTTACGATGTCAGGCGGTGCGCGGGTCGATCTGACTCAGCCTCGTGGAGGCAATGTGACTGCGACGGGCCGCCAGTTGACGCTGGACCAAGCTGCACGTACGGTGACACTTTCCGGAGGCGTGACGGTGAAGGGCTCGGGCGCTTCGAGCTTCGGAACGCTTCAGAATGCACAAAGAGCCGTGTTGAGATTGAACGAGAAGGGCGAAGTCGTTGCCTCTGAGGTGAGCTCTTGAGATCGCGCAGCGGAGTTCTTGGCTTGGCGATGATCTCTTTATTGCAGGGCGGCGTGCAGCTTCGGCTGGACTCTGCCAAGGGGCCGCTCATCGCGCGGAACGCTCAGCACCATACGGCTCAGATCGAGGGTGATGTATACCGGTTTAGGGGTACGGGAAGCCCGGTGATCATCGAAAGGCCGTGGCAGGGAGCGGTGCTTTCGGCAAATCAGGTCGACGCAGAGATTAGGGCTTTGGCCGATCAGACTTTCGTGGTCCAGCAGGGCTCCTTCGTAGGCTCAGCATCGGTGGTAACCGACAGTGATGCCGCCGACGCGGCTTTGAAGGCCGCTGGCAAGCCGCTACCGAGCAGAACCATCAGTGAGCGGACGGAGGTGTCCTCGGATCGGTTCAACTACAGTGGTACGGAGCAGGAGGGGACGCTGGTCGCTCCGGGTGCCCTCACAACGACCGATGCCTCTCACGGGACACGCGAGGTCACGAGGAAGATCAACGGCCAACAGCTAACTGGGCCTGAGGCTTTCGAGCAGAAGTGGACGCTTGTGGGATCGAGCGGGACGGTGGCGATCGATCCTGGCCAGAGCGTGGCAGTGAAGCAGCGCTTGCGGAAGGGCGATCTGAACGGGCCCGTGACTTTGCACTTGACCAGATCAGCGAAGGGGCCCGGCGATGTCGCTGCTCGGTTGACGGCCATGGATGCGTCGGCGGACCATGTGGCGTTCGACTTTACCGGTGCGACGCGCACCATCACGGCCACTGGGCACGTTGTACTTACGAGTGACAACGGCGTGTTCAAGGGGACGGTCAATGCGGACAAGGCGGTGGTCACGGTCGACGAGAACCTGAACGTGAAGACCATCGATACCACCGGCGAGCCAACGACCACAACCATTCATCGGCTGGGCGGGGGCAAGTGAAGATCACCGGAAAGGCTCTCCGCAAGGCATACAAAGGCCGGACTGTCGTCGACGGCGTCAACTACGAGATATCGCAGGGCGAGATCGTCGGGCTTTTGGGTCCGAACGGCGCGGGCAAGACGACCACTTTCTACATGACCGTCGGCTTGGTGAAACCGAACGGCGGCAACGTGTACTTCGACCAGACGGACGTAACCCGCTGGCCCATGTACAAGCGCGCGCGAGCGGGCGTTGGCTACTTGCCGCAGGAGCCGAGCGTATTCCGGAAGCTCTCCGTTGAGGACAACCTGCGGCTGGTCCTAGAGCTGCATGGAGTTTCTCGGGCCAAACAGAAGGAGAAGATTGCCCAGCTTGCCCACGAGCTTCAGATCGAGAAGATCTTGCACTCGAACGGAAATATTTTGTCGGGCGGTGAGAGGAGGCGCGTGGAGATCGCCCGAGCGCTCGCGACCGAGCCCAAGTTCATCCTCCTCGACGAGCCCTTCACCGGCATCGACCCGAAGACCATCGAGGAGATTCAGGAGATCCTGTTTCGCTTGAAAGAGCGGAACATCGGGATTCTGATTACCGACCACAATGTCGGCGCGACGCTCCGGATCACCGATCGGAATTACATCCTGATCGACGGGCACATCGTGGCTGCGGGCACCTCGCGTGACGTCGCCAAGGACGAGATGGTCCGCAAGCACTATCTCGGGCAGCAGTTCGGAACGGACCCGCTGGCGGACGATCGCGCCGAGCTGACCCGGAAAGATCCGGAGGACGCGCACGAATAGATGCTAAGGCGTCTCGACCGCCTGATCCTCAAAGAGCTCGTCGGTCCGTGGCTCTTTGGCGTCGCCATGTTCACCGTCTTGATCATGGCGGCGAGCTACCTATTCAAGGCATCCGATTTCCTGGTGCAGGGCGTCAGCGGTCTGACTGTCCTGCAATTCATCCTTCTGAACCTTCCCGGCATCATGGTGAAGACCTTCGCCATGGCCGTGTTGCTCGCTTCCTTGCTCGCCTTCGGCAGGTTGAGTTCGGATTCAGAGATCGTCGCGATTCGGGCGTCCGGCGTGAGCGTCTACCGGATCATGCAGCCGGTCGCGCTGTTCTCCCTAGTCATCGCGATCGTAGCGTTCCTAGTCGACGAAACAATCGTGCCACGAGCTGCGTTCGAAACCCTCCAAATGGAGGCCAACATCGCCAAGAACCTCAAGGGCAATTTGAACCGAATAACCGGCTACCCGGTGGAGGAGAAAGGCGAGCTCCGGGCGTTCGTTACGGCAAAGGACCTGAGCGTCGAGAACCGATCCATGACCGGAGCCGTGGTGTCGATCTTCCCCACCGGCAAAAACGTGAGGGACAAGGACAAGAACCAGCCCGACGCTTATCTGTCCGCGGATACGCTCGTCTTCGACCCGAAAAAGTTTCAGTCCGGCGGTGGATGGAGGATTCAGGGGCAAGCGACTTTAACGTCCCGCGATGGACGGAACATCCTGAACATCGAGGATGGTGCCTGGCCGCCACAGGTGCCCTCACTCACCGCATCGCCGATCGACATCCTGACGGACCAAGTGAAGAACCTCGACGTCTTCAACATGTCTCAAATTCGCGCGGAGATCGACAAGGAGAAGCACCGTGTCCGCCCTCGCCGAGAGAAGATCGCTAACTACGAATACGGGTACTGGAACAAGATCGCGCTTCCCTTGGCGGCCCTCATCTACGGCCTCCTCGGAGCGCCGCTGGGTATTCGCAATCACCGAACCGGCACGGCAGCCGGGTTCGCGCTGTCCGTAGCAATAATCTTCGGCTACATTACTCTCGGCAACTTGCTGAACATCTACGCCATGGGCGGCAAGATTCCCGCCTTTGTCGCCTCATTTACACCGCTGGTCATCGGCCTTGTCGCCAGTGGCGTAATAATGTGGCGGAGGAACGCTTAACCGACGCATGGACGCGACGAGCATCCTATTTGTAGCAGTCATCGTGCTGCTCGGAGGTCCCTTGGCCTATGGGGCCGACTGGCTCGGCCGTCGCCTAGGCAAGAAGCGGCTCAGCGTCTTCGGGCTGCGGCCGCGGCATACGGCAGCTTTGCTGACCGTGGGCGCCGGCGTACTCATTCCGCTAATCACCGTCCTGACGATGTTGGGGCTGAGTTCCGGCGTCCGAGAATGGGTGCTTCGGGGCGGTCAGGCAATTGAAGATGCCAAGCGCCTCACAGTAGACAGAGACCGGCTTGTTGGGGAAATCTCGCGAAACAACGATCAGTTGCAAGACATCAAGCGGAAACGCGCCGAGAGCGATCGAGATTTGCGCCTGGTGCGCAAAGATCTCGCCGGCATCCAGAAGCTTTTCGACCAAAAGAAGAGACTCGCCGACGACCTACAGAAGCAGCTCGGCAGCTTGAACGTGCGCTTGGCTTCGCAGGAGCGGCTGCTCCGCAGCAGAGAAGGCGAGGTGAAGCGACTCGCAGGCGAGGTGAAGTCCCGAACCGCTGAGATCGCCAAAGTCAATGATCTTCTGGCAAAAAGGCAAATCGCCCTCGCTACTGCAGAGAGATCGATTCGGGAAATCGACACCTCCTATCGTCGGCTGCGAGAGGACTACAACGCTCTGGATCAAGAGCGGTCAAAGCTTGATCAGCAGCGTGAATCACTTCAGCATCAAGTCGACGATCTAACGCCGCAAGTCTCCGATCTGCGCAGCCAGGTGCGAGACCTCCGGCAGCAGCGCGATGACGCAACTCAGGATCTTGCGAAGGCCCGTCAGGACCTTTCGGACCTTCAGGCCCTGTCATCCCAACTCATAGGAAAATCATTGACCGAGCCCATGATCTACCGTCGAGGCGACGAGATCGCGCGGTTGGCAATCACCGCCGGAGCAGACTCCGACAATGCTCGGAGAGCGGTCGAGAACATGCTCAGCCTGGCCCGGGCTGAAGCGCTCAAGACCGGGGCAGAAGCCAGCGACGACGTCAACGTTGTGGGCTTTGCGCCAGTGGGCGGCCAAAATCCAATGTCCCCGCTTGAAGTTCAAGCGGCACTGATTCGCGGCGTCAGCAATCGCCGAGACCCCGTTGTCCTGGTCGCAACAACACCCTTTAACGTCTTCAAGACGCAGCCAGTGAGACTGCAGGTCAGGGTGATGCCGAACCCGCTCGTCTATCACATGGGTGAATCCATCGCCGACACGCGAATCGACGGACGGCTGGACACCGACGCGATTTACCAGCTGCTCCGCATCTTCCTTTCCGAGCGGGTCACGCAGAAAGCGGTCAGCGATCAAATGATTCCACGCATCGGGCAGGACTCGCCTCTCGGCGAGGTCACGTCCAGGCAACTTTTCGACGTCGTCCAAGCGATCCGCGCCGAGCAGCGCATCGTAAAAGTGTCTGTGATTGCCAAAGTCGACACGCATGCGGCGGACCCGCTCCAGATAGAATTCCGCGTGGGGCGGTAAATGCAAGAGAAGACGGTTTTGGCGATCGACCCCGGCACCTCCAAGTGCGGCATGGCGCTCGTCACGCGCGACTACGAAGGGAAGCTCCTGCTCCGCTGGCGCGCCATCTCGCCGACCGAAGAAGTCGTCGAACGCATCGAAGAGGCCCGAGAGGTTGAGAACTTTTCAATGATCATCGTCGGCTCGGGAACGCATTCTCGGGCGGTCGTCGGCAGAATTCGCGAGAAGCACCCAGGCACCGGCATCCTGGTGACTGACGAAAAGGACACAACCCTCCACGCTCGCGAGATCTATTGGGAGCACAACCCGCGACGTGGCTGGCGCCGGCTGCTCCCGTCGACGCTCCAAGTGCCCCCAGAGCCGGTCGACGACTTCGTCGCCTACATCCTCGCGGAACGCGTGCTTTCTGATGCCTAGGAAGGCGCGGGTCGCGGTATAAAGCGCAAGCAAGCTCGCGCACTCCCAAGAGTGAACCGAAATCACAGCCAGTCGTACAAGCACTTGCAAGCTCCTCTGTGCGCAATAATTTGCAACAGGGAACTCACGGGCCGCTCCTGGTGTGAAGAAGACCGGGGGATGGTGCCCCTCACCCTATTGGTCTATGTCCCAGCACCCCGTCTTTTTTGATCCGCGCGGCCGGCGCCGCGGGCAATTCTGGCGCCTCGCGCTGGGGCTTGGGACGCTCGCGCTTATCCTCTCGATGGTCTTCGCGATCACCCTTTCGATCTCGCCGAAGCTCCCGAAGGTGAAGGGTTTCTCGGGCGACACCAACTCGCGGCCGAGCTTCCTCCAAACGACGCTGGATCCGAAAACGCGGATGTCGCAGTTCCTGGCGCGCAAGGCTCGTTTGGCGCTAATGGATCAGATCCAGAAGGAGGCCAAAAACCCTAGGAAGGTGGCGAGCCCCGCCACCACCCATCGTGTCGTGGCCGCATTCTATGCCACCTACGAGGAAGCCGGATACCAGTCGCTCCAGGCTAATGCTAAGCGGCTGACCCACTTGATGCCGGAGTTCCTCCACCTGAGCGGCGATGGATCGGCACTCGATACCTATAACTTCGACCTGGACCAGAATCCCAAGAACGTCGACGTGATCCGCACTGCCCGCGAAAACGGCCATAAAATTGAGCCGATCCTGAACAATGCGGCGAACGAGGCCTTCGATCCCGTTAGGGTTAGGGCTCTTCTGGACTCGCCCGCGAAGCAGCAGAAACTTGCGGTAGCCCTCACCACGTGGCTAAAGACTCAGAAGTTCCAGGGTCTGAACCTCGACTTCGAGAACTTGGAAGCTGCGGACTACCCCAAGCTGCTTCCCTTTGTGGCGCTGCTAAAGGCGGCGTTCGCCCCGAACCATCTCGAGCTCAGCATCGACTTGGAGGCGGACAAGATCGCGGATCTTCCGCTGAAGAAGCTTGCGGAGCAGATGGACTTTCTCGTCCTGATGGCTTACGACCAATCCTCAAATGAGGACGCCCCGGGGCCGATTGCTGGAATCGACTGGGTGCAGCAGTCCCTTGAAAGTGCTCTGAGCGAAGTCGCGCCCGAGAAGCTCGTCATGGGCATTGGGGCATTTGCCTACGACTGGACGGTCGGATCTAAAAAGCCTGCCAAATCCATGAGTTTTCAAGAGGCCTTGCTGAACGCCAAGAGCGAAGAGGACAAGCCCGAAAACATCGTCGACTTCGATGAGAAGAGCCTGAACTCGAACTTCGACTACGAGGACGATAACGGCGACACGCACAAGGTGTGGTTCCTCGACGCGGTAAGCGCCTTTAACCAGTGGCGCTTCATGCAGGAGGAGGGCCTGCGCGGCTCGGCCATGTGGGTCATGGGCCAGGAGGATCCGAGCGTCTGGACCTTCATGGACCGGGAGAAGGTCGACGGCAAAGCAGACCCGAGCGCGCTGAAGACAATCAGCTATCCGTACCTGGTCGAGCGGGATACCGACAAGGGTGACATCCTCAACGTCAGGGGCTTCCCGCAGACAGGCAAGAGGTCGATCGATGTCGATGCCGATACGGGCTTGATCGACGACTGCACTTACCACGCTTTCCCTTCCTCCTATGTTCTGTCGGGTTCGGGTTTTCAGGACAAGGCTCTTGCGCTGACTTTCGATGACGGTCCGGACGCGCAATATAGCGGGCAGGTGCTGGACGTGCTCAAAGAGCTGCACGTGCCCGCCACATTCTTCTTGATTGGGCAGAACATCGAATCCGCGCCAGCTCTGGTTCGGCGCATGGTCGCTGAGGGCCACGAGATCGGCAGCCACAGCTATTTTCACCCGAACATGGGTCAGGTCTCTGACGACCGCGACGCGCTTGAACTCAATGCGACTCAGCGCGCGATCCAAAGCACTACCGGCCGATCGACCATTCTCTTCCGGCCTCCCTTCAACGCCGACTCCGAGCCCGAGAAGCCGGAGGAACTGAAGCCCGTCGCGATTGCCGCGAGAATGGGCTATGTGACCATCGGGGAAAAGATAGACCCGAATGACTGGCGCATGGACGAGACATTGCCGGATGGGACGGTTGTCCATCGCACTGCGGATGACCTCGTGAGGGACATTCTTTCAGCGGTTCACAACCAGGATCGCACAGGCAATATCATCCTGCTGCACGATGGCGGCGGAGACCGCAGCGCGACGGTGACAGCGCTGAGACGGGTCGTGCCGCAGCTTCAGAAGGAAGGCTACACGTTCGTTCCGGTCTCGCAGCTGATGGGCCTGACTCGAGATCAGGTTATGCCGCCAGTGACGGACCGTGAGCGGCTGCTCGTTGGCTTGGACAAGTTCGTCTTCTGGGCCGTGTACGCTTCGCAGTGGTTCTTGGCGATCGCCTTCATCATTGCGATCGGGCTGGGGCTGTCGCGGGTTCTGCTCACAGTTCCGCTTGCACTCGTTCATGAGGCTAAGCGGAGGAAGGTGGCTTTCGACCCCACTTATCAGCCGACGGTGAGTGTTTTGATTGCGGCTTTTAACGAGGAGAAAGTCATCGGTCGGACCTTAGCGTCGGTGCTGAGATCGGAGTATCCGCTGCACGAGGTCATCGTCATCGACGACGGCTCCAAAGACGGGACCGCGCAAGCGGTGCTGGACCTGTTCGGATCGCATCCGAAGGTTCGGGTCATCCAGCAGGAGAACTCGGGCAAGGCGGGCGCGCTGAATCATGGTCTGGCGAGCGCAACGGGCGAGATTCTCTTTTGCGTGGATGCGGATACGCAGCTCGATGAAAAATCGGTCGGCTATCTGGTGCGGCACTTCCAGGACCCGCAGATCGGGGCGGTCGCTGGCAACGTCAAGGTTGGCAATCGAATCAACTGGCTGACTCGATGGCAGTCGATTGAGTACATCACGAGCCAGAACATGGACCGGCGCGCCTACGCCGAGCTGAACGCGGTGACAGTCGTGCCCGGGGCAATCGGAGCTTGGCGGCGAGAAGCCGTGCTGAAAGCAGGCGGGTACAGCACGGACACCCTCGCCGAAGATATGGACCTGACCTGGCGCATTCGGCGGATGGGCTACGTGATCGAAACCGAGAACGAGGCGATCGCCCACACCGAAGCGCCGGACACACTGCGCGGCTTCTTTAAGCAGCGCTTCCGCTGGGCTTACGGGACTTTGCAGTGCCTGTGGAAGCACCGGCAAGCCGTGGGTAGGCAGGGATGGTTTGGCTGCCTGGCGCTGCCTATGCTGTGGGTTTTTCAAATCCTGTTTCAGGCCATTGCTCCACTTGTCGACATCCAGCTCCTGTATTCGCTGGTGATGTATGGGATTGCGGCGGTGAGCAGTCGGATGTACACGAAGGACTGGCAGCCGGTCGGACAGGCTTCGAGCAACTTGACGCAGGTTGTGGTGCTGTACGGGCTGTTTTTCGGCTTGGAATTTTTCTCCGCGGTCATCGCCTATCGGCTAGACAAGGAGAAGCTGCGGAATGTGAGCGGGCTCTTCCTGCAGAGGTTTGTGTACCGGCAGGTGATGTATGGGGTGATCTACAAGTCGATGGCCACCGCGGCGCAAGGCATGCGGCAGGGTTGGCATCGTGTCGATCGAAAGGCGACCGTGAACATCAAGCAGCGAGAGAAGGATCAAGAGCCGGTTACTAAGTAGGCCGGTCCGCATAGGCTGAAGATGGCGCTCCGCGCCAAAACAAAGCGCTCGCGAGGGAGCGCCAAAGGGAACGCCATTTCTCGGGTGTAGTCCAAGAGCTATGACGGACGACACCTTCCCGGATACGCAGATTGCACACAAGCCGGAGACGGAAGACCTGGACGTAGAGCGCTGGGACGCGACAGAGCGGGATCACCGGTTCGCAGATGAGGGGCCTTCGAGAGGCACTTATCCGGACAACGGCCACACCGGAGTGCAGATGTCGCCCGAGGGCAAAATCGTTGCAACCTCGACCTCCGATCACAACGATATTGGCGAGAAGAAGTCCGACGTGCACGACAACCCCGATGTGCCGGACCAGGTGCTCCCAGGCTCTGTTGGCAAGGACGAAGGCAAATATCGGAGCGGAGGTGGACGAGGGTGAACGAAGAACGGCAGGACATCGGGCGCGACGAGCATGACAACCCTACGGTGGGTCAGACCGTGCGCTTCGATCCTCACGGCGATCCTCTGAATCCCACTCCAAGCGGCGACGACCCTTACGAAGCGGTTGTCGAAGGCACGGAGATATTGAGCCGACGCGAGGAGAAGACCCTTCGCCAAATGCACGAAGACCCAACTGGCGAGAAAGGCCCTTCCTACGAGCATGCTCCAGAAGGTCCGGAGGTAAATCCCAGCGGGTCAACGGATCCGAACGACAGCCTTAGTCACGCCGATTACGTGACAGAGAGGATTCCGGAGCAGCCCTGAGCAGCCGGTGCCCCGTAGACAAGTTTGCGGGCTCTGCGCAGTCCGCTATGCGCTCGAGTAGAGCGAAGGGAGAACACAATGCGAGAAGACACTTTTCAGACCGATGGCGACGCCGTAGACGGGTACTCCGACTCAGAGAACGGAGAAGTTAGCTCACCCGATCCTGGGACCGAGTTCAAGAATGAGCCCCTGAGCCCCGAGGAGCGCGCTCGCGAGGAGCAGGAGATCAAGGAAGAGGAGAAGGAAGAGAGCGGAAGCTAGACGACCGCATTTTCCTGGTCCGGGATCGGCAGTTGAGCGCCGAGACTTGGACCTGAAGCGAGCACGGCGTAGATCTCTATGTCGTGCTCTTTTCCTTTGAGAAAGTGCGAGCCCATGGGCCGCAGGCTGTAAGTCATGCTGTCGAACTGGCGAGCGAGTTCGCCTGAGATCAAAAAACTCTCGTCGAGCGAGTTGCACATGCTTTGAATGCGGGCGGCGGTGTTGAGTACGTCACCGTGATACACAATCTCGCTCTTGACCTCTCCAATTTCGGTAGCAACCACCAGACCGATGTGGGCGCCGGCCTTGAATTCCGGCACCAGACCATAGGTCCTGCGATAGTAATCGGCTCGTATGTCGAGCTGCTTTTGAAAGAGAAAGAACAGGCGGAGGCAGTTGGCCTTTGCCAATCCCCGTGCGGGCTGCCACGACAGAACCGCTTCGTCACCGATGTAGTGGCTGACCTCGGCTCTGGATTCTAGCACAGGGCTTGTGAGGTCTGAGAAGAAGTCCTTGACGAGGCTGCTGAACCGAAGCGCCCCAAGCTTCTCGGCAAGCGTCGTCGAGTCCTTCATGTCGAGGAACATGAAGATGCGCTCCTCCTCGCGCGGCCGGTGGTATTTGCCGAGAATCCAGTTCCGCAGGACGCCTGGGCCGAGCTTCCGCGATACCTGGAAGATGCTCGAGATCACCAACACGCCGATCCAGCTGAAGAGGGTGCCTCGCTGGACCTGAGTGGAGCCCATGATTTCCCCAACGTTGGCGAGGACGCGCGAGCTGAAGGGGCTGAGCCGAAGTTCGGCGGCGATCAAGAACAGAAAGGAGAACGCGAACGCGGAGGCGATGAGCGCGATCATGCTGATGGAACTCATCAACGTCATGAGCCCAAAGCTGAGCTTGCGCAGTTTTGCCTGAACGGCTTTGCCAATGTAGATGGCGGACCCAAATGGAACGCCCCAGAGGAAGAGCTTGGCGAACCAGTGGACGTGGGGGAAGAAGGGGGCCGCGAAGGCAGTCGGGATGGAGAAAAAGACTCCTAGCCCGACGCCCCAGAGGTAGTCGCCCAGTTCCTTGCGTTGGCTGGTCGTCACCAGCCCATTTTAAGCCAGATTAAGAGCCGGCTTCGGCTTCGGCCTCAGCCTTTTTCTTGGGCGGAGACTTCTTTGGCGTCGCTGCCTTGGTTTCCCCGGTAGCGGACTTGTTGTCGGCAGCCGTCTTCTTCGGAGCGGCTGGCTTGGCAGCAGCCGGAGATGCAGCCTTGGGAGTCGAAGCCTTCTTGTCGCCGCTGTACTGCACCCTCAGGTCGCGCTCAGCACTCTTGATCGCTTGCTCCTTGCGATGGCGGCGGCGACGGATTTCCTTGTTCTTAATTCGCATAGATCTTCTGGTCCGAACGGAATGTAAGCGGTGAGGATACCTTCTGACGGTTGCAGCCGTGAACAGTCATCGTTCCGGGCTGTGGGTCTTTTGATGCACGAAGAACGAAAATCGTGCATTTGTGTATATCATAGTTGCATGACCGCTTCCGTCGACATACGAGATGTGATTCTCGATGCCTGCGACCGCCTCATGGCTCGTCACGGCTTCCGCCGCATCACGATGGACGACATTGCGAAGGAGGCAGGGATCGCAAAGCGAACGATCTACCTGCGTTTTTCCAGCAAGGAGGAAGTCGGTCTCTCTTCGATCGGGCGAGTCGTGGAGGATGCCCAAAGGGCGATGTCTCGAATCGCGCAGTCGGATCGTGACCCTAGAGCCAAGCTCCGTCAGATGCTCATGGTTCGCGTCATGGGCCGAGTCCATGCCGTCCGCGACTACACAATGGCGCTCGACGAGCTCTTCGAAGCTGTGCGCCCCGCTTACATGGAACGCCGCAAGCTGTATTTCGACACGGAGCGCGACCTGATCGCGAATGTTATTCGCGAAGGTGAGCACAGTGGCGACTTTGCTGTTGAGAACGCTCTACAACTCGCCGCCATTCTCATCGTCGCGACAAACGCCTATCTGCCCTATAGCCTCAGCGTCCGGGAACTGGGCTCTCCCGAAAAGATCGAAGCCGATCTGTCGCAACTCGTCGATCTCCTCATCCGAGGCATGACACCCCAACCGTAACGAAATCCTATGAACATAACTTTTCTAGCGAGTCTTCTCTTGACACCGCGAACTGCCGTTCCTGCGATCGATGAAGCTGAAAGAGCCCAGACGATCAATGCTCTGAGCAGCGCTCTCAAAGAGGACTACTTCTTCCCGGACCTGGCGGTGAAGGTCGATGCGACGCTCCACGAGAAGCTGAAGGCGGGTGGCTATGCCACCTACACAGAAGGAGCCGCCTTTGCGAAGGTGCTCACGGACGACGTGAATGCCATATGCCACGACGCCCACCTGCGCATCCGCTACAGCGAGTCGGTGCTGCCTGTCCGAGTTAAGCGGAACGAACCGACGGCGCAAGAGATCGCTGACGCGAAGAAGCAGGCAAGGCTCGTGAACTGCGGCTTCGAGAAGGTGGAGCGGTTGCCCGGCAACATCGGCTACATCGACTTTCGGTTCTTCGGGGATCCGGAGCTTGCGGCAGGCCCCATCCGTGCCGCGATGGACTTCGTTTCGAACACCGATGCGCTGATCTTCGACATTCGGCAGAACGGAGGCGGCGACCCCGCCACGGTGCGCTTGCTCTGCTCCTATCTTTTCGATTCCAAGCCTGTGCACTTGAACGACATCTACACAAACAGGGGCAAGAACAAAGAGGAATTCTGGACCCTAAAGAGTGTGCCGGGCAGCCGATATCTGAATAAGGACATCTATGTGCTGACCAGTCCTCGCTCGGGTTCCGGCGCTGAGGAGTTCGCGTACGACCTGCAGAATCTGCACCGAGCGACGATTATCGGAGAGTCGACCTGGGGCGGCGCCAATCCCGGCGAGGTGGAGCGGCTGAACGACCACTTCTCCGCTTTCATTCCGAACGGCCGGGCCGAAAACCCCTATACCAAGAAGAACTGGGAG
>Ga0207657_10003276_pt1 | contig 17325 bp, 15 predicted proteins | sample KBSC33metaG_FD_184316 | JGI IMG/M metagenome (GOLD analysis project Ga0207657, IMG submission 184316) | Corn rhizosphere microbial communities from Kellogg Biological Station, Michigan, USA - KBS C3-3 metaG (SPAdes) (version 2) | ecosystem: Host-associated > Plants > Roots > Rhizosphere > Soil ... | reverse complement strand
GAGATGCGCGTAGAGCACGCGCGACCCGGGCTCGATCCGCCCCGACCGCACGAGGTCGACGAGCGCGGCCATCGACTTGCCTTCGTACACCGGGTCGGTGAGCACGCCCTCGAGGCGTGCGCACAGCCGGATCGCGGCGATCGTCTTCTCGTCGGGAATCCCGTACGTGCCGGCGTGCCACTCGTCGAGCAGCACGATCTCGCTGTCGTCCAGGGTGCGCCCCAGCCCGATCGCCTCCGCGGTCGAGCGCGCGATGCGAGCCACCTGCTCGCGGGTCTGCTCCACCGTCGCGGAGCCGTCGATCCCGAGCACGGCCCGCGGCTGGTCCTGTGCCGCGAAGCCGGCGATCATCCCGGCCTGCGTCGATCCCGTGACGGAGCAGACGACGACGGTGTCGAAGAAGACGCCGAGGTCGCGCTCCTGCTCGGCCACCTCGTCGGCCCAGCGCGCGAAGCCGAGGCCGCCGAGCGGGTGGTCGGAGGCTCCTGCCGGAATCGCGTACGGCGTTCCGCCCGCGGCGCGCACCGAGTCGAGCGCCTCTTCCCAGCTCGGCCGAAACGCGATGTCGAAGCCCGCGTCCGAGAGGCGGACGTCGGCGCCCATGATGCGGGAGAGCAGGATGTTGCCGACGCGCTCGTAGCCCGGGTCGTCCCAGTCGACCCAGTGCTCCTGCACGAGGACGCACTTCAGCCCGAGGTGCGCAGCGACGGCCGCCACCTGACGCGTGTGGTTCGACTGCACGCCGCCGATCGAGACGAGCGTGTCGCACCCCTGCGCGAGCGCGTCGGCCGCGAGGAACTCGAGCTTGCGCGTCTTGTTGCCGCCGTACGCGAGCCCGGAGTTGCAGTCGTCGCGCTTCGCCCACACGTCGACCTTGCCGCCTAGGTGCTCGCTCAACCGGCCGAGACGATGGACCGGCGACTGGCCGAAAAGCAGCGGGACGCGCGGGAATGCGTCTGTGCGCACTAGGCGCCGCTGAGCGGGACGTCGCCGTTCGTCGAGCCGGCGCGCTCGATCACGACCTGCGGCACGCGCGCACGCGACGAAAGGCGGAGCAGCATACGCACGACTTCCGCGCAGTCCTCCGGCTGGATCATCTCCTCGTCCTTCAGGCCCGACCATTGCGCCATCGGCGTCGCGACGAAGCCCGGGCAGATTGCGACGGCGCGCACGCCGTCCGCGTCGAGCTCCTCGTTGAGCGAGCGCGTGAGCGAGATCACCGCGGCCTTCGTCGCGCCGTAGGTCGCGAGCCCCGGTGTCGGCAGCGTGCCGGCGATCGACGCGAGATTCACGATCCAACCCTTCGATTCGCGCAGGAGCGGGATCGCGGCCTGCGTGACGAGGAAGAGCCCGCGCACGTTCACGCCCATCTGGAGGTCGAAGTGCTTCGCGGGCAGGTTCTCGACGTTTCCGCCGATGCCGATGCCCGCCGAGTTGACGAGAACATCGAGCCGCCCGAACTGCTCGCGGTGCTCGGCGACGAGCCGCTCGCAGTCGGCGGCGTCGCCGACGTCCGCCGCGACCGCGGTCGCCCCGAGCTCCTCGGCCGCGGCCTGCACCTTCTCGGCCCGGCGCGACGCGAGTGTCAACCCGAAGCCCTCGTCGCGGAGCATGCGCGCGATCGCGAGACCGATGCCCGACGAGCCGCCGGTGATCAACGCTGCACGATCCATATGGGTTGTTTATCAGGAAGGCAACACCGCGGGAACCGCGAACTGTCACCACCGAGGGGTGCCGTCACTGGTTTTGGTGCTCCTCACTCTCCCCTAAGAAGGCGGCGGCTTCGGCCGCCGTCTTCGTACCATGGGCCGGATGGCCGCCTCGCTCACGAGCCTCACCGCCGGCGGCGGCTGCGCCGCGAAGTACTCCGCCGCGCGGCTCGAGGAGCTCCTGAAGGGCTTCGTCCCGGTCGAGGCGGAGAACCTGCTCGTCGGCCTGTCGCCCGCCGACGACGCCGCGGTCTACAAGCTCGACGACGAGCGGGCGATCGTCTTCACACTCGATTTCTTCCCGCCGCTCGTCGACGACCCAGCGACCTTCGGCCGCATCGCCGCGACGAACGCCCTGAACGACGTCTTTGCGATGGGCGGAACGCCGCTGCTCGCGCTCTCGATCGCGGCGTTCCCGGAGGAGCTGCCGACGGAGGTGCTCGGCTCGGTCTTCGCCGCCGCCGCGGAGCAGGTGACCGCGGCCGGTGCGATCCTCGCGGGTGGGCACACGATTCGCGACGCCGAGCCGAAGTACGGCCTCGCAGTCGTCGGCACGGTTCACCCGCAGGGCATCTGGCCGAAGGGCGGCGCGCGGCCGGGTGATGCGCTCTTCCTGACGAAGCCGCTCGGCACGGGGCTCGTGCTCGCCGGCCACGGAAAGTCGCTCGTCTCGATCGCGGACCTCGATGCGGCGGTCGAGTGGATGACGACGCTGAACGCGGAGGCGGCGTCGGCGCTGCGGCCGTTCGCGCCCAACGCGGTCACCGACGTCACCGGCTTCGGGCTCTTCGGGCATGCGCACGAGATGGCGGAGCGCTCGGGCGTGCGCATCACCCTCGACGAGTTGCCCGCGCTCGGCGGCGCGCTCGACGTTGCGCGCGCCGGTGTGCGTACCGGCGGCGACCCACGCAACCGCGAGTTCGCACCGATCGAGACGAGCGGCGCCGCCGAGGAGCTGCTCGCGCTCGGCTATGACGCACAGACCGCGGGCGGTCTGCTCATCTCGCTGCCGGCGGAGAAGAGCCTCTCGCTCCGTTCGGAGTTCGCGGCGCGCGGGCTGTTCCTCGAGCGCGTCGGCTCGGTCGTGGCCGGCACCGGCCTCGCGCTAGCCTCTCCTTCGTGAATGCCGAGTCGGCTTCGCCGGCGCTCTCGCGGCGCCGGTCGTTTGCGCTCTCGCCCGAGCGGTTCCGCGTTCTCGCACGCGTCGCGGTCGGCTCGTTGATCGTGATCGTCGCCACCGGCGCGACCGTGCGCCTCACCGGCTCAGGGCTCGGTTGTCACCACTGGCCGGGCTGTCAGCCGAACGAGTTTCTGCCCGCGCGCGGCTATCACTCGGACATCGAGTTCTCGAATCGCGTCGTCGCGACGCTGACCGTGCTTGCGACGCTCGTGCTTGCCGTTGGTTCACTGATGACGCGCGCGCTCGCGGGCTCGGTGAAGGTGCTCGCGTGGCTCGTGTTCGCGGGCACGCTCGCGCAGGCGCCGCTCGGTGCGATCACGGTCTACTACGACCTGAACCCGTACCTCGTCATCTCGCATCTTCTCCTCTCGCTCATCGTGCTCGCGGTCGGCGTGCTCGTGCTGCTCGAGGCGACCCGCACGGTACGCGGCGGGGCCACGCCGCTGCCCGCGCTTGCGCGTCTCGGTGGCGCGGTGCTCCTAGCGGCGGTCAGCGCGCTCGTCGTCACCGGCACGCTTGCAACGGCCGCAGGACCCCACCCGGGGAGCGAATCGGTGCGCCGCATCGGCACGTTCCAACCGTCGATCGACGTGCACGTTCGTGCGACCGCGGCGTTCGGGATCGTCTTCCTCGTCCTCGCAGCCTGGGCGTGGCGCGAGCGCGCCCGCTATCCGTGGCTCGTCCGCGGCTGCGCCGGGCTCCTGGTGCTCCTCGGCTTGCAGATGGCGATCGGCGAGACGCAATACCGGAATGGCCTGCCCTGGGGGCTCGTCCTCGTGCACGTCACGGTGGCCGCGTGCGTCTTCGCCTGGACGGTCGGGCTCGTCGCCAGGCTCTGGCGGCCGGTCGCCCCGGGCCGCACGTAGAATCCGTCAATGTCCGAGCTGAACATCTCGTTCACGCCGGAGTTGCGCCGGCCGGTCCTCGTCGCGGCGTTCCGCGGCTGGAACGACGGTGGGCAGGGCGCGTCGCTCGCGGCGGGCTATCTCGCGAAGCACTGGGCGGGCGAGCGGTTCGCGGAGATCGACTCCGAGACGTTCTACGACTTCCAGGCGACGCGTCCGCACGTCTCGCTCGAGGACGGGATGACGCGCAAGCTCGACTGGCCGGAGAACGGGTTCTTCCACGCGGAGATCCCCGGTACCGGCCGCGACGCCGTCATCCTGCTCGGCACGGAGCCCAACCTCCGCTGGAAGACGTTCTCGCAGCTCGTGCTTGGTCTTGCCGGCGACCTCGGCGTCGAGCGCGTCGTCACGTTCGGCTCGCTGCTCGCCGACGTGCCGCACACGCGGCCCGCGCCGGTGACTGCCGCGGCGACCGACGAGACGCTGATGGAAGAGCTCGGGCTCGAGCCGTCGCGCTATGAGGGGCCGACCGGCATCGTCGGCGTTCTCCTCGACGCGTGCCGCGGCGCGGGGATCAGCTCGCTCAGCCTCTGGGCGGCGGTCCCGCACTACGTCTCACTTGCACCGAGCCCGCGCGCCGCGCTCTCGCTCGTGCGCCGCTTCGGCGAGCTGATGAAGATCGACGTCGACATCGCCGAGCTCGAGCAGGCGGCCGACGAGTACAGCGAGCAGGTGAGCGAGGCGGTATCCGCCGACGCCGACACCGCCGCGTACGTCGAGGAGCTCGAGCGGCGCGTCGACATGCTGAGCGCCGAGGACGACCTGCCGTCGGGCGACTCGCTCGCCGCGGAGCTGACGCGCTTCCTCCGCGAGCGCGAGGAGCAGGACGAGCGCGACGAAGGGGCCGAAGGCCCGGCTTCTTAACGGCTCAGAAGCTTCGCTTCTTCGCCGTATTTGGCCACGCGTGACGTGACCGTCCGTGCGCTACGGCGAGAGCGCGGTCTCGCCTCCGCGCGTCGAGCGCGGCCCACCAAGGACGACGCAGGCGATCTACGCGGCGGATTCCTCGCTCGCCGCCGGTGCAGCCGGTTCCGGTGTGTCCGCTCCGTTCTCGCCGGCGGCCGCCTCTGCGGGCTTCGGCTTGCGCCGCCGCCGCTTCTTCGGCTTTGCCGGCTCCGCGCCGTCGGCTGCCGGCTCACCCGCCGTGGTCGCTGCGGCCGCGCCCTCGGTCTGCCCGGCCGTCTTCTTCTTGCGCCGGCGCCTGCGCCGCTTGTTCGGCTGCTGCTTCGGCGCTGGGAGGTTCTCGGAGAGCGCAAGCGCGACCTCCTGCACCGTGCCGAGCTCGTCGCGGGCCTCGTCGATCAGCTTGTTCGCGCGCGGGGTGTAGCCCTCGGCCGACGCGAGCAAGGCAGCACCGATGTGGAGCGGCTGCTCACGGCCCGTCTTCACGAGCTTCGCAGCGTTCTCTTCGTGACGGTGGCCGCGCGAGTTCGCGAGCGCGCCGAGCAGGCGCTTCGCCTCGGGGAACTCGTTCGAGGCGCGGCGGTCCTGCACCTTGCGCGTCGCGCGCGCGAGCTTCCACGTCCAGCGTGCGAGGATCTGGTCGGGCGCGTCGGGCTTTCCTTCCGCGATCGCGCGCAGCAGCACGCGGATCCCCGGCAGCCGCTCCTTCTCCCACGTCGGCGCGGACGTCACGAGCGTGACGAGATCGTCGAAGTCTGCGCGTTCCACGCGCATCGACACGCGGTCCTGCAGCGCCATCATGCGCAGCCGGCGGTTCGGGTTCTCGGCTGCGCAGGTCGCGAGGAATTGCTCGAGCGCGCCCTTCGACGCTCGCCCTTCGGCGAGCTTCTGCACGAATGACGCGCGTTCGTCGAAGCGAATCTGGCGGCCGGCGATCGTCGCCCAGAGGCGCTGCTCGTCGTCGTCGAGATAGCGCGGATCGACGCGCTGCCACTCGCGCTGAATGACCGCGATGCGCCGGCGGACGTCGGGCGTCACGGGCACGAGCCACGGTGCCGGCGTCAACCTGCGTCGGGCACGGCGTTGCGAGCGGCGGCGCGGGGCGGGGGTGACGCGCGCGCCTTCGCGGTAGAAGTCCGCGTCGAGCAGCGAGTGGAGCGAGACCACGCGCTCGTTGTGCGTCGCGCCTTTCGGGACGAAGTCGACGACGATGCCGGCTTCCTTGCGCGGGTGGAGGCGCATGATGCGGCCGATCCGCTGCTGGTAGACGCGCTTCGACGCGGTCGGCGCGAGATGCATGCAGACCGTCGCGCGCGGGGAGTTCCAGCCTTCCGCGAGTAGCTGCGCGTTGATGAGCACGTTGATCTCGCCGCGCTCGTACGCCGCGAGCGTCTCTGCGAGGCGGACGGGCGGCGTGCGCCCGGAGACCGCTTCCGTCTTGATGCCTGCCGAGCGGAACTCCTGCGCGAGGTTGTACGCGTGGTCGACACCGGCCGCGTAGACGATCCCCGGCGTGTTGTCGAAGCGATCGCGGTAGAGGCTCGCCGCCGCCTGGTTCAGCGCCTGGTGGTCGAGCGTCTTCGCGAGGATCTCCTGGTCGAAGTCGCCGCCGACGATCGGCACCGAGTTGATCGCCGCGACGGGCGGCACGCGCAGGCAGCGGAGCGGCGCGATCAGGCCGCGACGGGCGGCGTCCTGCAGCGGCAGGTCGTCGACGGACGCCGGGAAGACGTCGGATACCTGTTTCGCGATCAGCTGCTCGGTCGCGGTCATGCCGATGTAGACCGGCTCCGGGAACGAGCGGATCGCGGCGGAGGTTTTCTCGCCGAGCGCCGTGTGCGCCTCGTCGCAGATGACGAGCTGGTACGCGTCGCGGCTGATCGAGCCGACGTGCCGTGCGAACCACGCGTACGTCTGGATCGTCAGCGGGTTCGGCTTCAGCGGCTCCATGCCCGTGACGATCGCGTCGGTGAAGCGGTCGCCGTAGCCCTCCGTCTTGAGGTCGCGGTCGAACTGCGAGACGAGAAGGCGGCGGTGCGTGAGGATGAGGACGCCGAGCGTGCGCGCGCCGTCGACGAAGCCGGCCGCGGCGATCGTCTTGCCGGACGCCGTGGGGTGGCGGAACCGGTAGCGACGGACCGCACCGGGATCCTCCGCGGCTGTGAGCTCTTCCTCGAGCGGCTCGTCGACGTCGTCCGCGCCCACGGCTGCGTCGTCGTCCTCGTCCTCGTCGATCTCCGCGTCGATCTCCTCGACTGCGGCGTGGCCGTTGCCGTTGCCGTTCGGCTCCTCTTCCCGCTGCGTCGCCGCGATCAGCTCGGTGAGCATCCCGGCGAGCGCGTCGATCTGGTGGCGGCGGAGCGGTGTGCCCGCGGCCGTGTGCGGCTCCGGGTCGGCCAGCACGCGCTCGAGGCCGAGCATCAGGCCGTAGCGGACCTTCCACGGCGAGCTCGGCTCGCGGCGGCCCGCCTCGATCTCGGCGATTGCGTCGTCGAGCGCGCGGCGCCGTGCGGTGCCGGGCGCGAGCACCTGCGCCGTGTCCTCGCCCTCGCGAAGGAACGGCTCGCCCGCCCACGCTTCGGCGCGGTATGCGGCGGCGGCGAGTGGATCCGCCGCCTCGGAGAGGATGGTCGGCTGGGTGGCTTCCTGCATATGCGCAGCACGTCGTTCGTGCTGCAAAACCTCGAAAGGTGGAGCGCTCGCTGACTTCCCCTGGGCGAGCTGCGCCGCCAACAGCATACCCCCGGTGCCGGAGGCGTCAACTACCCGATGGGGGCTCCGGAGCTGCCCATGCCGCCGAAGACGGCGAACGGGTTGCCGGGAACCGTCTCCCACACGAGCTCGCCGCCGGGCTCGACCTCGCCGTGGATGCGGGCGGCGAGCGCGTCCGCCTCCTCCTTCGAGGCCGTGCCGACGATCAGGTACCGCCAGCGCCGTTCGACGGCGAAGCCCTCCTGCTCGAGCCGGTCGGCGAGGTCGCGCGCGTCGCCGTGCGAGGCCATCCCCACGCGGACCTCCCAGGGGGCGTAGCCGCGCTCGAGCGCCTCTTCCTCCCAGGTCTCGGTCGGCGCCTCGTCGCTCCAGCGGTCCTCCGCATCGATCCAGTGCTCGACCGGGCCCGTGACGGCGGTGGTCTCGTTGTCGCGCAGCTCCGCCTGGATGATCGAGCGCGCGGTCTCCGCCTCCGCGGGGGTGCCGGCGTAGACGAAGAGGTCGTCGCCGTCGCGGGACACGGCGAGCCGTTGCGCCTCGAGGTCGCTCGCGAGATCGGCGGCCTCGCCGCTCAGCCCGAGGCCGAGGCGCTCGAGGAGCCCGCCGGCGTGCTCGTCCTCGATCTCGATGCGGATGCGGTAGTCGTCCTTCGCCACTAGTGCCCCTTCAGGTGATGTTGCCACGCTCCTGAGGTGCGAGCACCAAGCGCTGGAAGGACGCAGGTCGTGTCGCTAGCGGTGCTAGCGGCGCGACCGAGGACGCCCCAGCGCGCCGCGTGATCGCGCCTCAGGGGCCTGGATGACATTGCCTGGAGGGGCACTTAAGCCGGGATCTTGCCTGCGCCGGCGAGCTCGCCGCCGGACACCCGCGCCGAGATGCCCATCTGGTCGAGGTGCTTCGTGATGCCGCCGAGGAAGAAGGGATAGCCGGCGCCCAGGATCAGGCAGGCGTCGACGTCGGCTGCGGCGCCGACGACGCCCTCGTCGAGCAGGTGGTGGATCTCGTCGGCCACGGCTTCGAGCACGTCCTCGCGAATCTCGTCGACCGTGCGGCGCGCGTCGCCGGTGAGCACCGGCTCGTCACTTCCTTCCGCCAGGCGCGCGAGGGTCGGCGAGAGCGGGAAGCGGTCGGGGTAGGCCTCGTGCATCGTCTCGAGCACGTGGTTCGCGACGCGCGGGCCGACCATCTGCAGCACGACCGACGGCGCCATCGGCATGCCGAGGGAGAGCATCGCCTCGTCGGTCTCCTCGACCGTGTTGCCGTTCTCGAGCGCGTCGAGCAGCACACGCGTGACCCGCGTGAGGACGCGGTTGACGACGAAGCCCGGCGCGTCGGCCACGATCACGCCGCGCTTCTTCAGCTTCTTGACGACATCCCACGCCGTTGCGAGCACCTCGTCCGTCGTCTGCGGCGTGCGCACGATCTCGACGAGCGGCATCAGCGCGACGGGGTTGAAGAAGTGCAGGCCGACATCGGCGCCCATCTCCTCGACGGAGAGCGACGAGGTGTTCGTCGCGAGGATCGCCTCGGGCGCGACACGCCGCACCTCTGCGAACACTTCCTGCTTGACCTCGAGCTGCTCGAAGACGGCTTCGAGCACGAGGTCGCAGCCCTCGAACTGCTCCCAGCCGGTGCCGCCGTCGATCAGCGTTGCGAGGAAGGGCTTCTTCGCCCCGACTTCCTCGCGCACCGTCGCAAGCGCTTCGCCGATGCGCGCCTGCTCGATGTCGCGCAACACGACCGGCACCTCGAGCCGGCGCACGAAGAGCGTCGCGAGCTGCGTCGCCATCAGGCCGGCGCCGACGATTCCCACCTTCTGCACACGGCGCGGCTTTGCATCGGGGAGCTCGGGCGGCCGCTTCGAGCGCCGCTCGACGACGGTGAACGCGTACGCGGACGCCTGCGCCTGCGGGCTGACGAGGAGCTCGGCCATCGCGGCCTCTTCTGCGGCGTAGCCCTCTTCGATCGACCAGTGCTGCGCGCCGGCGATCAGGTCGAGCGCGACGGTCGGCGCGCGCGTCGCACCGTGCACCGCGTCGTCGACGCGCGAGCGCGCCTTGCGCAGCACGGTGTCGACTTCGGACCAGTCGGGCGCCGGCCGCTCGATCTCGCCGAGCTCACGCGCAAACGCGAGGGACTCGTCGATGAACTCAACCGGCTCGAGCAGGCGGTCTGCGATCCCGAGCTCGAACGCCTCCGGCGCGGTCAGCAGCTTGTTCTGGCGCAACGGGTTGAGCACGATCACCTTCGCCGCGGCCTCGGGGCCGACGAGGCGCGGCAGGAGCTGCGTGCCGCCCCAGGCCGGGATGATCGAGAGCGCGACCTCGGGGAAGCCGATGTGTCGGACGTTCGAGGCGAGCGTGCGCGCCGTGCAGTGCAGCGCGAGCTCGAGCCCGCCGCCGAGCGCAGCACCGTTGATCGCAGCGACTGTCGGGAACGGCAGCGCGCGGATGCGACCGAACAGCCCGTGCCCCGCGCGGATGCCTTCGCGCGCGTCGTCTGCCGAGCGCGTCTGCGTGAACTCGTCGATGTCGGCCCCGACGCAGAAGACGAACGGCTTGCCGGTGAACACGGCGGCCGTCCAGTCGCCCTGCTCGAGCTCGTCGAGCACGGCCACCGCAGATTCGAACGCGGAGCGCCCGAGCGTCGTCGGCTTGCGGTAGTCCTCGCCGTTGTCGATCGTCACGAGCGCGACCGATCCGACGGCGTTCAGCTTGAAGACGGTGTCTGCCACTACTGCGTGTTCTCCCAGAGGATCGCGCAGCCCATGCCCATGCCGATGCAGAGCGCCGTCAAGCCGTAGCGGCCGCCGCGCTCGCGCAGGCCGTACGCGAGCTGCGCGATCAGACGCACGCCCGTCGCCGCGAGCGGGTGCCCGCAGGCAATCGCGCCGCCGTACGGGTTGAGCCGCGGATCGTCGGCGGGGACGCCGAGCTCGTCGCACCACGTCAGCACCTGAACCGCGAACGGCTCGTTCAGCTCGAAGAGGTCGACGTCGTCGATCGTGACACCTGCCTGCTCGAGTACGCGCCGCGTCGCCGGCACCGGGCCGTAGCCCATCAGGTGCGGCTCGACGCCTGCGTACGCGTACCCGACGAGCCGGAGCTTCGGGTGCAGGCCGAGCTCGGCGACCGTGTCCTCTGCCGCGAGGAACGCCGCGGTCGCGCCGTCCGTGAGGCCTGCCGAGTTCCCCGCCGTGACGCGGCCACCCGCGCGGAACGCCGGCTTCAGCTGCGCGAGCCCCTCGAGCGAGGTGTCGGGGCGCAGGAACTCGTCGCGCGCCGCGACCTTCCAACCGTCGTCCGTGAACACCGCCATCGGCACGACCGTCTCCCGCATCACGCTTCCCCGCTCCGGCGCCGGCCAAGCCGCCGCCTCCGCTACTTGCCGGGCTCCGTCAAGCCTACGCCCGGTGTTATCCCATGCCGCGGCTGCGCGCTCCTGCGACTGCACCGCGAACGCATCGGCCCGCTCCTTGGTGATTGCGGGAAACATGTCGTGCAGGTTCTCCGCCGTCTGGCCCATCGACGCGGCCGACTCGTCGATCAAGCGCTCCGACGCGAAGCGCGGATTGAAGTCGACGTCCTCGCCCATCGGGTGATGCCCCATGTGCTCGATCCCGCCCGCGACTGCAACGTCGACCGCGCCGAGCGCGATCTCGCCGGCCGCCGCAGTCACCGCTGTGAGCGCGCCCGCGCACATCCGGTCGACCGCGAAGCCCGGGACGCTCGCGGGAATGCCGGCGAGGAGCGCGACGTCGCGGCCGAGTGTCAGCCCCTGGTCGCCCACCTGTGCGGTGGCCGCGAGGACGACGTCGCCGATCCGCTCCGCGGGGATCTGCGGGTTGCGTCGCAGGAGCTCGCGCACCGCCTTCACGCCCATGTCGTCGGCGCGCGTCCGCCAGAACTGGCCCTTCGGCCCGGCCTTGCCGAACGCCGTCCGCACGCCGTCGACGAAGAAGACCTCGCGCGCCTCACGCATGCGCTGGACGATAGCGGAGTTGACTGACCGTTCAATCAGGCACGTCTACACTCGAATGCGTGGACTGGGCCGGCCGCGCGGCAGAGGCGATCGGGCGCTATCGCCGTGGCGCGATGCGCGAGGCCGACCAGCGCCAGCTGACCCAGCTTGCGAACAGCGCCTGGGCCGCCGGGCTCCTCCTGCTGATGGCCGGGCATCGGGAGGCGTCGCGGGACTGGCTCCGCCACGCCGCCGCGCGCTACCGCGACAGCTGGGAGGCGGGTGCGCCCGCCGACGCGTGGGGCCGCCCGATTGCTGCGATGAAGTCGCTGCTGCTCGCCGGTGACGACGCGTCGCCTGCCGCACGCTGGGCGCTCGACGCAGGCGCCGCAGACGCGGAGTCGCCGATCGGCCGTTACGCGGGCACGCTGGCGCTCCTCGTGCTCGGCGACGATGCTGCTGCGCTCGCGCCCGCCGGCACCCTCCGCGACCGTGACGACTTCCCCGGGCCGGTCGCGGCCGCGCTCTTCGCCCTCGCGGGGGCCGACGCGGTGGGCTATCGCAGCGCCGTCGGCGAGATCCTCGCGTCGTTCGAGGAGCGCAGCGACTTCCTCGAGGACGTGCCGATCGCCGACACCGTGCTCGTGCTCCAGGCCCTCGCGACCCCGCGTGGCTTCGCGGCCGATCTCCCTGCATCGGGGCACCTTCCCTAGACGATTCCTGGCCACCGGAGTAGCGTCAAAGCGTGGAGACCGGCTCCCTCCGGATCCTGCACCAGGCGCTCCTCGGCGAGGCGCTGATGACGGGCGACTCCGCGCTCTTCGTGACCGACGACGAGGGCCGCTACCTCGCGGCGAACGACAGCGGGCTGACCCTCCTCGGCTACACCCGGGAGGAGCTGTCCGCGCTCAACGCTCGCGACGTGACGACGCGCTCGGACGAGGAGATCGCGGAGGTCTACGCGATGTTGAAGCGCGCGCATTCGGTGCAGCACCGCGCGCGCTTTCGCCGCAAGGACGGTGTCGCCGGCTCGATCGACGTCGTTGCGGTCGAGTCGAAGGTCGGCGGGCTGCCCGTCGTCGTCTCGATCACCGCGCCGATCGGCACGTTCGTCCCGGACTAGGGGCCTTTGGCGAAATAGAGACTGAGCCGTGCGGCCGCGCTGCGCGGCCGCGCTGCGGCACCCTGCGTCCTTGCATCGCGGGCGCCCATCGCACCCGCACGACGAGCACCATTTCGCCAAAGACCCCTAGAGCTTCGCTGCAGCGGCCGCGTCGAGCACGGCGACCGTCCGGCCGTCCACTGCGCGCACGAGGCTGCCCGGGGTCGCCCGCGACGGCTCGCCCGCGAACGCGGCCCACGCTGCGTCCGCCTTGTCCGCACCGGTGACGAGGAAGAGCACCTCGTTCGCGTGGCACAGCATCGGCAACGTCAGGCTGATGCGATCGACGAACGGCTCGAGCTTCGCCTCCGCGCCGACGGCCTTGCGGGTCGTCTCGTCGAGCGTCGCCTGCTCGGGATAGAGCGACGCGACGTGCCCGTCGGGCCCGAGCCCGAGCAGCACGAGATCGAACCGCTCGAGCGAGCCGAGCTCCTCGTCGTAGAGCCGTGCGCCTTCGTCGCGCCCGAGCTCGCCGCGCATCCGGTGCAAAGGGCCGGTGCGCACGCGATCGAGCAACGCGGCCTTCGTCATGCCGTAGTTCGAGCGCTCGTCGCTCTCCGGCACGCACCGCTCGTCGCTCCACCAGAGCTCGACGCCCGTCCAGTCGGCCTCGAGCCCGGCCGCGAGCTCGTATGCCTGCCGCGGAGACGAGCCGCCGGTCAGGACGACGTGGCCTCCCGTGCGTGCTGCGTCGGCGAGACGCCCTGCGACAACCTGCGCGGGCTGCTCGGCGACGACGATGTCGATCGCTCTAGCCACCCTCGGCGAGCTCGCGCGCGCGGGTCATCGCCGCCTGGATCGCGTTCAGGAACGCCGCGCGGACGCCGGCCTGCTCGAGCTCGCGAATCGCGGCGATCGTCGTCCCGCCCGGGGAGGTGACCGACTCCCGGAGCTCGACCGGGTGCATGCCCTGGTCGCGCAGCTGCTTCGCCGTGCCGAACATCGTCTGCACGACGAGCGTCGTCGAGATCTCGCGCGACACGCCGAGCAGGATGCCTGCCTCGATCATCGCCTCCGCCAGAAGCGCGAAGTACGCAGGCCCCGAACCGGAGAGCGCCGTGATCGCGTCCATGGCGTTCTCGTTCACGCGCACGACCCGGCCGAGATGCGTCAGGACGTTCTCGGCGAGCGCGAGCTGCTCGTCGTCTGCATGCGAGCCCGCGGCGATGCCGGCCATGCCTTCGTGCACGACCGACGGCGCGTTCGGCATCGCGCGGACGACCGGCACGCCGTCGGCGATGCGCGCTTCGATGTACGCAGTCGGGATCGCGGCAGCGACCGAGAGCACCGTCTGCTCGGCCGAGAGTGACGCGCCGATGTCCTCGAGGAGCGCGTCGATGTCCTGCGGCTTGACGGCGACGACGACGAGTGCCGCGCCCGCCACAGCGTCGCGGTTCGACGTCGTCGCCTCGACGCCGTGCCGCTCGCGCAGCTCGGCGACTCGCGCTTCGCTGCGGGCGGTGACGACGATGTCGCTCCAGTCGGCGCTGACGAGGCCGGAGAGCAAGGCCTCGCCGATCCGGCCGCCGCCGAGAATTGCGATTCGCTGCATGGCGAGAGGTTACGCCGCGCGGGACTCGTGCACCGGCACGAGCCCGCGCGAGTACCCGGCGAGCAGGTAGACGCTCGCGAGCCCGGCCCACTCGCCGTACGGCTCGAGGAGCTCCGCGGTCTCCCAGCCTTCGACCGGACGTCCGCGCAGCTCGCGCAGCAGCTTCACGAGCCCGAGGTCGCCGACGAGGCCGTAGTCGTAGCGTCCGAGGCCCTCGAGGCAGACGATCCCAACTGACCACGGCCCGAGGCCCCGCTCGCGCTCGAGGCGCATGGCGACGGCGGCGGTGGGAACGTCGTGCAGCCGCTCGAGCTCGACCGCACGGCAGATCCGCACGAGCGACGCCGCGCGGCTCGCGTGCAGGCCGAGGGCTCGCAGGTGTGAGGGAGCGAGGGCACCGAGGTCGCTCGTCGTCGGCGAGACGTGCAGCCGCTCGCCGCCCGCGGGGCAGAGCGCCCGGATGATCGTCTGCTCGAGCCGCCGCGCCCGTTTCGCCTCGATCAGCTGGCCGCAGTACGCGCGGAGGAGCGCCTGCGCGACGGTTGCGACCCGCACGGGCCGCAGGCCGCGGAGCGCGCGCGAGGCCGGCCCGAGCATCGCGTCCTCGCGTACGCGTTGGAGAAAGCCGGAGTGGTCGTCGTCGAGCGCGAGCAGCCAGCGCAGCTTCGCGGCGCCGCCCGCGGAGTGCGCGCTGATCGAGACCGTGCCGTCCGGCGACTGCCACGCACGTGCGAGCTCTGCCGCTCCTTCGACGTCTACGACGGCGGTGAAGAGCCCGTCGCGGAACGTGCGCGTCGCGTCGCTGGAGAATCTCGCCGAGAGTGCAAGCGAGTACGGCCCGCGCGGCTTGACCGCGAGGTCGACGGTCAACTCTTGAGGTGCGCGGCCTCGGGCGCCGCGCGCATGCCCAGCTCGGCTGCCTTGTCCAGCACGTCCAATGCCTGCGTCTCGCGACCGTTCTCGCGCAGCAGGCGTCCCCAGGCGCGGCACGCCGCCGAGGCATCGCGCCAGCGGCTGCCGCCCTCGAGCAGCTCGACCGCCTGGCCGTAGGCCGTGTCGGCTCCGGTGACGTCGCCCGCCATCGCGAGCGCGTCCGCGAGGGCGTAGAGCGCGATTCCTTCTTCGGCCGGCAGCGACGTGCGGCTGAGCTCCAGGGCCTCGCGGGCGAGACGGGCCGCGCTTTCGTCCTCGTGGCGAAGCAGCGCGAGCCGTGCGCGGCTCTGCGTGATGTAGAGCGTGTCCTGCGGCGTCGCCGACGTGCCCAGGAGGTTCTCCGCCACGACGAGGTGATTCTCGGCCTCGTTGGGGTTCTCGCGCCCCAGCGTGATGCCGGCCGCGAGGATGTGCGCGCGCGCCAGGTGGAAGGTGTCGTCGGTCGCCTGCAGGAGCGCGATCGCCTTCCGCACGTTCGTCAAGGCGACGGAATCGCGTCCCTCGGCGTGTGCCAGCCGCGCGATCGACCAGTAGAGGCGGACGCGCATGTACGGATCGCTCGTGTCCTTCGTCCGGTCGAGCGCGTGGCGCACGACTTCCTCGGCGCGTGCGATCTCGCCCATGTCGGTGAGTGCGTAGCTGAGGAGCGTCGCGTACCGCGCCTCGACCGACGGGTCGCCGCCGAGCTCCTCGACCGCGGTGATGCACTCCTCGAACAGCTCGGCCGCCCGATCGGGATGTCCCGATCCGGCGTAGGCGCGGCCGAGGTTCGCAAAGATGTCGAAGCGGTCGATCGCGGAGAACGCCTCGCCGGCGACGGCGGCTTCGAGGAGCGTCGCCGCGTCGGCGAACGCATCGCGCTCGAGCGCGAGGGACGCAAGCGAGACGCGTGCTCGCAGCACCGCGTTGCGGTCGCCGGCGGTCAGAGCCTCGTCGAGTGCACTGCGCAGCGCCTGCTCGACTCCCTCGGTCTCGCCGAGGCGGACCGAGAGCTCGAGGTTCGAGAGCCGCAGCTCGCGGGCCGCGGCCGCGTCGAGATCCGAGCCGGTCTCGAGATAGTCGGCGGAGACGCCGAGCTTCGCCGCGAGGCGGCGGAGCGCCTTCACGGAAGGCGTACGGGTCCCAGCCTCGATTCGAGAGATGTAGGCGTACGAGACGCCGGGGGCAGCAAGCTCACGCTGGGAGAAGCCACGATCCAGCCGCAGGCGTTTGAGCCGCTCCCCGATCGTCTCGCCTGCGGCCGGCGAGATGTCGGTTTGCACGTCCCTCGAGTTGTAGTCGGTTGCCACCGGTGCGTCAAGCGCTTCCGCTTGACAACGGTGCCTACGCTTGGTGCAGTCCTGCCATACCCGAGTCGTCCCTCGTTCGAGGGAGCTCGTCGAGGCCGCAAGGAGGCCAAATGTCCGGAACGTCGCTGTATGTGAAGCTCGTGCTCCTGATGCTCGTGCTCGGGACGCTCTCGCTCGTCCTCGGCGGAGAGCCCTGGGGCCCGAACTAGGCCCCTCGCTTCACGGCGGGCGGGAGCCCCGGCTTCCGCCCGCTGTACCCTCGCCGCGTGACTGCAGTGGAGCTCGGCCTCTACGCACTCCTCCTCGCCGGCGCTTCGGTGCTCGTCTGGCGGCGCCCCGCAGTCGCGCTTTTCCTCTTCATCGTCGGCCTCGCGCTGCACAACGCCGTCATGGCGGCGCTCTACGAGGCCGGCGTCCGCGGCAACACGCTCACGGCGATCACCGCCTGGAAGGAGATCCTGCTCGCGGTCGCGCTGCTTCGCGTCGGCTCCGATGCATGGCGTGACCGTCGCTTGCCGTTCCGCATCGGCGTTGTCGACGTGCTTGCGCTCGCCTTCGCCGTGCTTGTCGTCGTCTACGCGCTGGTCCCCCAGTCGGCACTTGGCGGCGAGGCCGGGCACCGCGCGGTCGCACTCGGCCTCCGTCACGACCTCGTCCCGGTGGGCGCGTACTTCCTCGGTCGCTCGCTTATGTTGCGTCGCGAAGATCTGCGGCGGCTCGCCTGGACGCTCCTCGCAGTTGCCGCGTTTGTCGCGGGGCTCGGGCTCATCGATGTGTATGCCGTGTCGATCGGTTGGTGGCGTACGAACGGCGTCATCGACTACTTCCACCGTCACCTCGGCTACGACTACCACGGCACGGGCACACGGCTCGACGATCACGGCGCCGTCTACGGCTTGCCGGAGAATTTCATCTACAACGTCGGCGGCGACAAGCCGTTCCTCCGCCGTCTCGTGTCGACCTTCCTCTCGCCGCTCGCGAGCGGCTACCTGTTCGTCGTCGCGCTGCTTGTCGCGGTCG
>Ga0207657_10003274_pt1 | contig 17326 bp, 20 predicted proteins | sample KBSC33metaG_FD_184316 | JGI IMG/M metagenome (GOLD analysis project Ga0207657, IMG submission 184316) | Corn rhizosphere microbial communities from Kellogg Biological Station, Michigan, USA - KBS C3-3 metaG (SPAdes) (version 2) | ecosystem: Host-associated > Plants > Roots > Rhizosphere > Soil ... | reverse complement strand
CGCTCGCCGAGGAGGTCGAGCGGCGCCTCGAGCAGTACCCGCAGCACTTCGAGGTAGCTGTCCTCGGCTGCGCGGTGAACGGCCCCGGCGAGAGCGGCGACGCCGACTTCGGCATCGCCGGCGGCCGCGACGTCGGCTTCATCTACGCGCACGGCCGCGTGCTGAAGAAGGTCAGCTCCGACATCCTCATCGACGAGCTCTTCTTCGAGATCGACAAGTGGATCGCCGAGGGCATGCACCGCCCGAAGCGGTTGAAGATGGCGAAGCCGGCGGCCTTGGCAATGGCCGAGATGTCGGCGATCCCGCTCGAATAGTCTCCGCGGACAACGCCGATGATCGCCCGGGCCTCACAGCTGTTCCTCCCGACGCTGCGCGACGACCCCGCTGACGCGGAGGCCGTCAGCCACAAGCTGCTCGTGCGCGGCGGCTTCATCCGCCAGCTGACGACCGGCCTCTGGACGTTCATGCCGCTCGGCTGGCGCGTGCACCGGAAGGTCGAGCAGATCATCCGCGAGGAGATGGACGCGATCGGCTCGCAGGAGATGTCGGGGCCGGTGCTCACGCCCGCGGAGCTCTGGAAGCAGACCGGCCGCTACGGGTCGACGGAGATCTTCAAGTTCAAGGACCGCAACGGCCGCGACTTCATCCTGCCGCTGACGCACGAGGAGACGTTCACGTACCACGCGGTCGAGATCCAGAGCTATCGGCAGCTGCCGCAGCTCTGGTACCACTTCCAGACGAAGGACCGCGACGAGCCGCGCCCGCGCGGAGGACTGTTGCGTCTCCGCGAGTTCATCATGAAGGACTCGTACTCGTTCGACCGCGACGATGCCGGCGTCGCCGTCAGCTTCGAGAAGAACCGCGGCGCATACGCGAAGATCTTCGAGCGGTGCGGTCTCGAGACGTATTACGTCGAGGCGGAGCCGGGGATGATGGGCGGCAGCGAGTCGTTCGACTTTCTCGCGCCGTCGGGCTCCGGCGAGAACACGCTCGTCACCTGCGAGAACGGCGACTACGCCGCGGACATCGAGATCGCGCGCAGCGTCCCGCGCGAGCCCACGTTCCCGCCGTCTCTCGATGCGCCGGAGGAGGTCGAGACGCCGAATGCGACGACGATCGAGGCGCTCGCTCAGCTGCTCGACGTCGATGCCGCAGCAACGTCGAAGGCGATGCCGTACACGAAGAACGACGGCACGGTCGTGCTCGCGCTCGTTCGGGGCGACGACCGCCTCGAGGAGGCGAAGCTGCTGGCCGCGCTGCACGCGGAAGCGCGGCCGTCGACCGAGGAGGAGATCCGCGCGGCGTTCGGTGCGGATCCGGGGTCGCTCGGCCCCGTCGGCTTCGCAGGCGAGGTGGTCGCCGACGAGCTCTTGCGTTCCGGACAGTTCGTCGCCGGCGCCAACCGCACCGGCCGGCACCTGCGCGGCGTCGAGCAGGGCCGCGACTTCCAGGCGACCTTCGCCGACATCCGCACGTCGCGCGAAGGCGACCGCTGCCCGGTGTGCGGCGGCGCGCTCACCTTCCAGACTGCGATCGAGGTCGGCCACATCTTCAAGCTCGGCACGCGCTACTCGGAGCCGCTGGGCGCGAGGTTCCTCGACGAGGACGGCGAGGAGCGGCTGCTCCTCATGGGCTGCTACGGCATCGGCCCCGCCCGGATCATGGCCGCGGCGGTCGAGCAGAGCCACGACGAGAACGGGATCGTCTGGCCACGGTCGATCGCGCCGTACGACGTGCACGTCGTCGCACTCAAGGGCGCCGAGGAGATCGCCGAGCAGGCGGCCGAGACCTTGTCCGCCGCCGGCTACGACGTTCTCCTCGACGACCGCGATCAGCGGCCCGGTGAGAAATTCGCCGACGCCGACCTGATCGGCTGCCCGATCCGCATTACGGCTGGAAAGAAGAGCCTCGAGGACGGGATGGTCGATTTCAGGGAACGAGCGACGGGCGAGGAGCGGCGGTTAGCCGTTGCCGACCTGGGCAAAGACGCGTGAGGATGGCGCGTCGGCGGCGGTACAGCGAGGAGGGCTTCGGCCCGACGATCGAGTCCCTGATGGCCGAGGCCGGGGTGACCTACCGCGAGCTGGCGGGCCGCACCGGACTGTCGGCGGGGTATCTCAACCACCTCGTCCACGGCAACCGGCCGGTGCCGTCGAACGACGTCGTGCGGACGCTCGCCGACGCGCTCGGCGTCGAGGCGGAGCACTTCCGCGAGTACCGGATCCGGCTGATCACGGAACGCTTGGAGACGATGCCCGATCTCGTCGACCGGCTCTTCCGCCGCTTCACGCAGTAGCTAGGTTTCAGACGTGGCGCAAATCCAATATGCCGATCCGGCAGAGATCGAGGACGGCGATCTCCGTGCCGAGCTGGAGCGCGCGATGCTGCACAGCACGCCGCGCCCCGAGATCCAGGCGATCCGCGCGCGCCAACCGGAGGTCCTGCGCGCATTCCTGTCGTCGTGGAACGCGCTCTTCCGCAACGGCATCGTCGACCTGCCGGTGAAAGAACTGTGCCGCCTGCGCGTCGCGCAGACGCTCGAATGCGATTACTGAGGGAACCAACGGGCTGTCCGGTCGGGACAGCAATCGCAGCTGGTGGCGGAAGAGAAGCTGCGCGCACTCGAGAACTACGGGACGTCAGACCTGTTCAGCGAACGCGAGCGGGTGGCGCTGCGGTACACCGATGCGATCTGCTGGAACCCGGCACTCGCGGACGACCTCCTGTGGGAGCAGTTGCACGCCCATTTCACCGAGCCCGAGCTCGTGGAGCTCGGCTCGTTCATCGGGTACATCTCCGGCGGGCAGCGCTGGATCCGGACGCTCGGGATCGGGCACGGTGAGGTGCTCGCCGAGACGACGGTCGGCCTGAGCCCGGAAGCCGCCGCGGCCGTCGCCGCGCGCACCGCCGGCTAGGCGAGAGCCGACCCGTCGGGCTGATCCTCGCGCGGGATCCAGAGCTCGACCGTCGTGCCGAGCCCGCGCTCGCTCTCGGTGCGGAGTGTCCCGCCGGCGAGCTCGGCGCGCTCCCGCATCGCAACGAGGCCGAGGTGGCCCGCCCGCGGCGTCTCGGCCGAGACGTCGAAGCCGACGCCGTTGTCGGTGACCCGCAGCACGAAGCCGTCACGCTGTTCCTCGACTGCGACGACGATCTCGGTCGCCTCCGAGTGCTTGCGCGCGTTCGTGATCGCCTCTTGTGCGATCCGGTAGAGAATCGCACGGAGGCGTTCCGGCGGTTGCGCACGCAGGGCGTCCTCGAGTCGAAACGAGGCGGAGCTGTTGGCCTCCGCCTCGTCGAGATATGCGCGGAGAGCCGGGACGAGGCCTTCGCTGTCGAGCGCGGGCGGCCGCAGCTCGAACAGGAGATGCCGAAGGCGCGAGATCGCAGCGACAAGACACAGCTCGAACAGGTCCTCCTCAATCTCGTCGTCAACGCGCGCGACGCGATGCCGGGCGGCGGCCGAATCGAGATCGAGATCGACGAGGTCGACGTCGGCCCCGATCACTCCCTCGAGCTCGAGCCCGGACGCTTCGCGCTCCTTGCCGTCAGCGACACGGGCGTCGGCATCGATGCGCAGACGGTCGGCCAGATCTTCGAACCGTTCTTCACGACGAAGTCGGAAGGCACCGGTCTCGGCTTGGCGACCGTCTACGGCATCGTCAGGCAGAGCGGCGGCACGATCTGGGTCTACAGCGAGCCCGGCTCGGGCACGGTGTTCAAGATCTACCTCCCGCTCGCCGCCGAGGCGATTGCCTCCGCGGCCGTCGAGCCGCCCGCGCGGGTCCCCGACGGCGCCGGAGAGCACGTGCTCGTCATCGAGGACGACCGGCAGGTTCGTTCGATCGTCAAGCAGATGCTGGTCCGCCGCGGCTATTCCGTCGTCACGGCGGACGGGCCCGAGGCTGCGCTCGCGGCAGCCGCCGCCGACGCGCGGTTCGATGCGATCCTCAGCGATCTCGTGATGCCGAACGGCGGTGGCCGCGAGCTCGTCGCACAGCTGGTGGCGAGCCAGCCCGACGCCGCCGTCGTGTTCATGTCCGGCTACAGCGACGATGCAGTCCGGACGCGCGGCGTCGTCGATCCGGGAACGGCGTTCATCGAGAAGCCGTTCTCGTCCGACGATCTCGTCCTGCTTCTCCGGCAGACGATCTCCGGCCGCCGGGAAGCAGCATGACGATCCTCGTCGCGGACGACGACGCGGCAATCCGCTACGTCGTCGCGACGGCGCTGCGCGGCGCCGGTCACACCGTCGTCGAGGCGGCCAGCGGCGACGAGGCGACCGAGCTCGGGACAGCGGAAATCGATCTCCTCATCACCGATCTCGTCATGCCGCCGCGCGGCGGGCTCGAGCTCGCGCACGAGTTGCAGGCTCGCCATCCGGCGCTGCCCGTCCTCTACATCTCGGGTTACGCGCCACGCACCGACTTCAACAACGACTCGACGGCGTGCCAGCTGAGCAAGCCGTTCACGCTCGCCGACCTGCTCGCGCACGTGAACTGGCTCCTGCCGGCCTAAATCGCCGCTGATACCCTCTGGTCGTCGCGGGGCGTGGCGCAGCCTGGTTAGCGCGCCAGTCTGGGGGACTGGAGGTCCCGAGTTCGAATCTCGGCGCCCCGACTGAGGTTCGCCGGCGACCGTCAGGGAGCGGGCGCCGGCCGGGCGATCGCGGAGCACCTCGACACGAAACGAATCTGCGCGCACGTCCGTTGTCGAGTTGATGACGGCCGCTATGACGATCCTGTCCCTGTCGCTGCTGCTCAGCATGCTCGGAGGCCTCGGTGCGCTGGCGCGTACTCGCAAGACGGGCGTGCAGAAGTCGAGGCAGCGCGCCGAATAGACGGGCGGGCGTCTGGATGTTTCCACGGCTCGACGAGCTCCTCCACGACGACGGCGGCGTCGACCACCACCACAGGTCCATAGATATGGACGATCTGGAGGGCCGCGACCCGTGCGGCCCTCCAGACACGTCCAGGGAGCCCGCGCGTCCCGACTCTCAGCCGGCGAACGTCGCAGCCGTGACGGCTGCACGTCCGGCGGCGCCCGCGTTGACCGAGACGTAGCAGAGCGTGGCGCCGGTCAGGACCGGCGGGTACGCGACGACGCTGTGTGCCCCTGTGAGCGTGGCGTGGTGCTCCTCGAAAGCCGCGTCGTCCGACTCGAACTCGCAGTACGTCCACCAGTCGACGCGGATCGGTTGCGACGACTTCGACGTGACGACGAGGCCGAGGGCCTTCGGCGACATCGCGGTGCGGAAGAAATGGATCCGCTTGCCCGGCTTGGACGTCACTGCGGCCCCGAGCTGGTGCCACTGGCCCGGCGCCGAAGGCGCAGGGACGGCGAGCGCAAGAGCGGCGAGAAGCGCGATCACCCGGACATTCGTATCCGAGAAATGCCCGAGCCCGTTCTAGAGGACGGAACTGGTCGCTCCCGTGGGTTGAAGGCACTCTGACGAGCGGAGCCGCGTGGTGCCGACGGCGGCCCGCTGACCGGGCGGGAGCGACCGGTGGACTGCGACTCCGACGACCACCGCGGCGAGTGCGAGCTCGCCGACGATCCGCAGCGCGTTGCCGTGGCTCCACGCCTCCACGTCCACCCACAGTGCGACGGGCGCGAACCACAGCCACGACAGGCGCGGCGACGCGAGGGCGACCGGCACGAAGAGCAGGACGAGGTAGTGCGGCCAGAGGATCGGGGTCGCGAGGAACGAGACCGCGATCAGCGCGACGAGCAGCGCCTGGTCGTCGCGCCAGACGCGAAGCACCGCAACGACTGCGATGACGCCGACGAGCGAGGCGGTTCGTGCTGCCGTCCCGTTGCCGGCGCCGAAGACGCGCTCGAGGGCATAGATGGAATAGCCGTGCGGGCCTTCGAGACCGGTCATGCGCGCGACGAGCGTCGGGTACTCGCGCAGACCCTGCCACCCGATCGCGGCCCATGCGACGACGACAGCGGCGAGCGACGTGACGACGGCGACCGCAGCAGCACGCCAGCGGCGTGTGCGCACGAGCCAGAACCACACCGGCCAGAGGAAGAGCTTCGCCGTCACCGCGCAGCCGACGAGGAGCCCGACCCGCGCCGCACGGTCGCGGTAACGCCACGCTGCGGCGACGAGAACGAGCAGCGGGATGGAGATCGTCCCGATCCCTGCCGCTTGCAGCGTCGGCGGCGCGACGAACACGAGCCCGTAACAGCGCCGATCGCGCACGCCGAGCAGCCGCAACGCCAGCGCAACCGCGGCGATGTTCGCTGCGTAGTAGAGGACGGTCGCGAAGGCGTAGGGGAGGACCGCCAGCGGCGCGAGCAGGAACGCCGCGACGGGGGGATAGACGAACGGTGCGAACCACTTGTCCGCGACGTGCGGCAGCGACTCGATTGCGGGATAGGGGTTACCGCCGTGCAGGACCGTGCGGCTCGCGAGCCAGAACGTCCAGAAGTCGGATCTCCCCGGCCCGCGTCCGGCGAGGGTGATGCCCCAGGCCAGGACGAATCCGACCGGCAGGACGACGTAAAGCACGGCAGCGCCGATCCGTGTGGAGGCGTGCTTCAGCCGAAGCGTGTTCACGAGCTATGAGAGTGGGGGAGCGGAAGGTTTCTTTCACTCCAGTTGCAGCCGGTCGCCCGGCTCGAGCCCGGTCGCCGCGCCGACAGCGAGCTCGATCGTCACCTTCGCACCGAGCGCCGCGGCCATCCGCCACGGCTTCAACCCGCGCACGACTTTCACGATGCGCAGGTCGCGGTCGCAGAAGACGACGTCGATCGGGAAGCGCATGAAGAACATGTGGATCGAGCCGGCGGGGCGGAAGAGCATCCCTTCGTCCGCGGGCAGCGATGCACGTCCCATCAGACCGCGCAATTTCGTCCAGAACGACTCCGCCAGCTCGCATTTCGCGCAGACGATCGTCCCGTCATCCGTGCGGCGCAGCGTCCTTACCAATTCAAACCGTCCCCTTTTGTCGTGATCCTCCGTCCCCCTTTGACGTGATCTTCCGCAGGACTGCGAAAGAACTCGGCTCCACCGCTGATCTCACGTCCCATCAGAACCACACGGTCTCATCCGGGCACGAAGGGAGGTGGGTCGCACCACACGATCGCACGGCGAGCAGCCCATGAACAGGGGCAGGCGATGGCGGAGTACGCAGTCATCCTCGCGTTCGTCGTGATTGCCGGAGTCGTCGCGTATCAGCTTCTCGGTCCGCCGATTGCCGGTTTGTACCAACAAGTCGTCACCACCTTCTCGTAAAGCCGCCACGACAACCACAGGAGTCAGTCACATGCTCGATTTCGCCGTTCAGTGGGTCAAGGACAACATCAAGCGCGAAGAGGGCCAGGCAATGGCCGAGTACGGGATCATCCTCGCGCTGATCGCAGTCGTCGTCGCCGTCGTGATGGTCACGCTCGGCACGCAGATCAAGAGCACCGTCCAGGGCGTCATCAACTCCCTGACCGGGAGCTGAGAACCGGGTCACCCGCGGCGGCGAGGCGCCTTCGACGACTCGCCGCCGCCACCTCTTTCCGCACATGTTCAACCGCCGCCGCAACCACACCTTTCGCTCCGAATCCGGCCAGGCCGCCGTCGAATTCGCCCTGGTCGTGCCGGTGCTGCTCCTGCTGCTGCTCGGGATCATCCAGGGCGGCATCGTCTTCCACAACTACTTGACCGTCACCGACGCAGCGCGCGCGGCCGCCCGCCAGGCGATCGAGGCGCGCGTGTCGGGGATCACGAAGGACGACGTGCAGCAGGCCGCGTGGGATGCCGCGCCGGATCTCAACCACGCGAACCTCGGCGTCGTCACCAACGATCCGGATTCGCCGGACTTCTCACAGGGCGGGACGCAGGTCGTCGTCACCGTGACCTATCCGTACTCGATCAACCTGCTCGGCATGGTCGTCGCCTCGGGGAACCTCACGAGCCAGATGACCGGGAGGCTCGAGTGAGAGGCGAGCGCGGGCAGTCGATGTTGCTCACGGTCGTCTTTCTCGTCGTGCTGATGGGCGCCGCCGCACTGACGCTCGACGTCGGTGTCTGGTTCCACGAGCAGCGTCAGGCGCAGGCGACGGCAGATGCAGCCGCACTCGCCGGCGCGCAGGCGCTGCCGACGACCCCGCTGACCGCCGTCTCGCTGGCACAGCAGTACGCCGACGCGAACGGCGGCGGCGTCGCAGCCTCCGACATCACGCTGCGCAGCGACTTCGCGACCAACGACACGGTCAGAGTCGCGGTGACGCGCACGGCGCCGAGCTTCTTCGCGACGATCTTTTCCTTCGGCAGCGTCAACGTGCATGCCCATGCAGCCGCCCGTGCGGGCGTCCCCGAATCCGTCGAGGGTGCCGCACCGATCGTCGTCAACAAGCTGCACCCGCTCCTTGCCGGCCCCGGCTGTCCCTGCTTCCACGAGGAGACGACGCTGCCGCTCGCCAAGACCGGGGCGCCCGGCGCGTTCGGGATGGTCGATTTCGACAACTCGGGCAGCAACGGCAACCCCGATCTCGCCGACTGGATCCAGAACGGGTTCGACGGAAAGCTCGACGTCGACCTTCCGTACGACTCGGATCCCGGCGCGAAGTTCAACGGCGGCGGGCTGACGCAAGCGCTCGACGCGCGCGTCGGCACCGAGCTGCTCTTTCCGGTCTTCGACACGCTCGACCAGGTCGGGTCGACCGCGACCTACCACGTGATCGGCTGGGTCGCGTTCCATCTCGACTGTTTCGGGCTCGCGACCAGCACCACCGACTGCAGCGGCCAGAGCGGCAACAACCAGACGCTCACCGGTTACTTCACGCGGGCCATCTGGACCGGCCTGCAGTCGAAGAACAACAGGCACCTGCCCGACTTCGGCGTTTATTCCGTCTCACTCGTCAACTGAGGAAGCCATGACCTATCGCATCCGGAACATCCTCATCGCAGTCGGGCTCGCGCTCATCGCGATGATGCTCACGCTCTTCTACGTCACGAACTACAAGCGCTCGGTGCAAAAGAGCGCGTCAAGCGTGCAGGTGTACGTCGCCGCACGCGACATCCCGTCCGGCGCCTCCGGCGCAGACATCGTCAAAGGCCACGAGCTGAAGGTCGAGACGGTTCAGCGCAAGGACGTCGTGCCGGGCGCAATCTCGAATCCCGACCAGATCGCCACCCTCGTCGCCGGCGGCCCGATCTATGCCGGCGAGCAGATGACCGTTCGCCGGTTCAACGACGTCGCGGCCCAGGGCATTCGCTCGCAGCTGAAGGGGACGATGCGCGCCGTTCAGGTCTCGGGCGATCCGAACCAGTTGCTCGCGGGGACGCTCCAGGCCGGCGACCACGTCGACCTCGTCGCCAACTTGAAGCTCAACGCCCAGTCGGCGACGTCGACTGCAACCCGGATCGTGTTGCGCGACCTGAACGTGCTCACGAGCCCTTCCGACCAGTCGAAGCTCTCGCAGTCGACCACCGGCTCGTCGTCGGTGATCCTCGCCGTCTCGGACACGCAGGTCCAGCGGCTCTTCTTCGTCCTGCGGAATGCGGATTGGACGCTCGAGCTTCGCCCGGTCGTGAACGCGGCCGACAGCAACGAGCGAATCGACACGCTCAACACGGTTCTGGAGGGAAGATGATCAGGGTCTATTTCACCGGCAACTGCGACGGGTACGAAGCGCTCCGCGCGTCGCTCGTCGACAGCGAAGAGATCGACGTCGTCGGCGCGAGCGAACAGGTCGCCGAGGCGGAAGCTGCGCTCGCCGGTGGCCATCTCGACTGCGTCGTCCATGCGACGCGCTCGAAGATGTTCCCCGCAGACGAGGTCGCCGCGATCCGCGAGCACACGCGCTCGCCGATCATCCTCGTCGCGTCGGGCGGCGAGTCGGCCGCGATGCTCGAGCAGGCGCTCGAGCACGACGTCGCCGACGTCCTGCTCCTCCCGCAGATGACGCACACCGTCGTCTTCGCGCTCCGCAAGGCGTCGCACGCGCGCCGCCAGCTGCAGACCGCGGCGCACCGTGGCCGTGTCATCACCGTGTTCTCGCCGAAGGGCGGGACGGGCAAGACCGTCGTCTCGACGAACCTCGCCGCCACGCTCGCGAAGAACGAGGGCAAGCGCACGCTGCTCCTCGACCTCGACCTGCAGTTCGGGGACGCGGCGATCATGCTCGGCCTCGAGCCGGCGAAGACGATCTACGATCTCGTCGTCGCGCCGGGTGAGCTCGACTCCGAGAAGCTCGCCGGGTACGTGACGAAGCACCAGTGCGGGCTCGACGTGCTCGCCGCTCCGCTCCGCCCCGAGGACGCCGAGTTGATCGTCGAGAGCAAGGTGACCGCGCTGATCGAGGTTGCGAAGACGTCGTACGACGCGATCGTCGTCGACACGTCGCCGTTCTTCCATGGGCCAATGCTCGCGACGCTCGACAGGAGCGACCAGCTGCTCATCCTGTGCGGGCTCGACGTGCCGACGCTGAAGAACGTCCGTCTCGCGCTCCAGACCCTCGAGCTCCTGTCGTTCCCCGGCAGCCGGATCGAGTACGTCATGAACCGCGCGAGCGCGAACGTCGGCCTCAAGACGCGCGAGGTCGAGGAAGGCCTCAAGGTCAAGGTCGGCCACGAGCTGCCGCTCGACCGCAACGTGCAGGTCTGCGTCAACCGCGGCGAGCCGGCCGTCCTGGCCGATCCGCGTTCCGACTTCGCGCGCGGCATCACGGCGCTCGCGAAGCAGGTCGCGCCGAAGAACACTGCGACCCGGCAGCCGAAGAGCCGTCGGATGTTGTCCTTCGCGAGGGCCTGACGTGGGGCTGCACGACAGGCTCTCCCGGAGCACCGCCGTCAACGGCGCCGTCGCGGAAGCGACGGCGCCGACAGCGGCGCAGGACCCGTACGCCGATCTGAAGGCGCAGGTCCATCACGCCTGCATCGCGAAGCTCGGCCCGGAGCTGTTCAACAACAACCCGCAGGACCTGAACGACGCGGTCTACCGCGCCGTCACCGAAGAGCTCGCGATCACCGACACGCCCCTGACGCGCGAGGAGCGCCGGGAGCTCGTCCGCCAGCTGACCGACGACATCCTCGGGTACGGCCCGCTCGAGCGCTACCTCGCAGACGACACCGTGACCGAGATCATGGTCAACGGCGCCGAGCAGGTCTACGTCGAGCGCGCGGGCAAGATCGAGCTCACTCACTCGCGATTCGTCGACGACGCGCACCTGATGCGCATCATCGACAAGATCGTCTCGCAGGTCGGAAGGCGCGTCGACGAGGCGTCGCCGATGGTCGATGCACGCCTCCCCGACGGAAGCCGCGTCAACGCGATCATCCCGCCGTTGGCGCTCAGCGGCCCGACGCTGACGATCCGCAAGTTCTCGCGCGACCCGTACACGATCAACGACCTGATCACCTTCGGGACGCTGTCGCCGCGCGCCGCGCAATTCCTCGGCGCGTGCGTGAAGGGGAAGCTGAACATCCTCATCTCCGGCGGAACCGGCACCGGTAAGACGACGACGCTGAACGCCGTCTCGTCGTTCATCCCCGGCGACGAGCGCATCGTCACGATCGAGGACGCAGCCGAGCTCCAGATGCAGCAGGAGCACGTGATCACGCTCGAGTCGCGGCCGCCGAACATCGAGGGCGTGGGGGAGGTTCGGATCCGCGAGCTCGTGCGGAACGCACTTCGCATGCGCCCCGACCGGATCATCGTCGGCGAGGTCCGCGGCCCGGAGACGGTGGACATGCTGCAGGCGATGAACACGGGCCACGAAGGCTCGATGACCACGATCCACGCCAACTCCCCGCGCGACGCGCTCGCGCGCCTCGAGACGCTCGTGCTCACCGCCGGCGTCGAGCTCCCGCACCGCGCCATCCGCGAGCAGATCGCGAGCGCCTTCGACGTGCTCGTGCAGATCGTCCGCCTCGTCGACGGCACGCGGCGCGTCAGCTGCATCAGCGAGGTCGTCGGTATGGAGTCCGACGTCGTCACGCTCCAAGACCTGTTCGTTGCGGCGGCGCCGACGGAGGAGGACGCTGCCCGCGCGAAGCGTCTCATGACGCCGCTGCGGGCAACCGGGCTCAAGCCGCACTTCCTCGAGAAGCTGACGGCGAACAACGTCATCCTGCCGGCCGGGTTCTTCGCGAGCGACGACGAAGACGTCCGCGCCGCGTTCACCGTGAACGGGTACGGGCAGTGAGGAGACTCCTCCTCGTTGCATTCGTCGCGCTCGCCGTGGCGTCGCCGGCGTTCGCCGGCGTACGGATCAGCGGCGTCGACGCGAGCTCGTATCCGGAGGTGCGCCTGACCATCGTCGCGCCGACGCAGCCGCGCGTGGCCGAAAACGGCGTTCCCGTGGTCGGCGCGCAGACGGCGAACCTCGGGCGCGCGAAGAGCGTCGTCCTCGCCGTCGACCGCTCGCAGTCGATGAGGGGCCGGTCGCTGCGCGATGCGACCGCCGCCGCGCGCGCGTTCGTGGCCGCAAAGGGAGCCGCCGACCGAATCGAGGTCATCGGCTTCGGCCGCGAGGCCCTCGGCCTGACGAAGTTCTCCAGCTCGGGCATCGACGCCGATGCGGCACTCGCTGGCCTCAATGCGGATTCGTTCTCCGGCACGGCCCTGTGGGACGCGGTGGTGCGCGCTGCGGGCGCGCTTGCGCGGGAAGATCAGCCGGGGCACGTGATCATCGTCGTCACGGACGGACGCGACGTCTCGAGTCGCGCCACGCTCGACACGGCCGTTGCCGCCGCGCAGCGTGCGCGCGCAGCGGTCTACGCGATCGGCATCGCAGGTCCGGACTTCACGCCGCAGCCCTTGCGTGCGCTCGCGGCGCGCACGGGCGGCGCATATCTCGAAGCGCAGTCGAGTGCCGAGCTGGCGGCGCTGTACGGACGGATCGGCCGCGCGCTCGCGCACACCTGGCAGGTGCGGTACGCGACCGCCGCCCGTCCGGGCGATCGGATCGCTCTACGCGCCACCGCCCCCGGCAACGGCAGGGCCGAGCGCACGCTCGTCGTCGACGGCGGCGGTCTCGACAGCTCGCCCGCGGCACAGGCGCCGGCCGTTCTGCCGCGCAGCGCCTGGCGCTCTCGGGTTGCACCGCCGGTGGTCGCACTTGCCGTCGGCGTGCTCTTCCTCCTGGCGATCTGGTTCGTGACCATGGCGCGCACGGGCAGCTGGCTGAGCGCCCGCATCGCGCCGCACCTCGGAACCCCGCAGCGGCTCGGCCGTTCGAAGCGTCGCGCCGGCCAAGGCCAGTCGCTCCGCAAGTCGATCGTCGCCACCACGGAGCAGGCGTTCGCGAACGTGCGGCAGTTCCGCGCGTTGCAGGCACTGCTGACACGCGCCGACCTGCCGCTTCTCGCCTCGGAGTTGCTGTACGTCTGCCTCGGCGCCGCATTCGTCCCCGCGGTCTTCGCCGCGGCGGCGGGCGCACCCACGCTGCTCACGCTGCTGGTGATGCTGATCGGCTTCGCGCTGCCGATCGGCTGGGTCGGGCACCGCGCGCGGAAGCGCGCGAAGGCGTTCGACAACCAGCTGCCGGATCTCCTGATCACGATCGCCGCGTCGCTCAAGGCAGGTCATTCGTTCCGGCATGCGATCCAGGCCGTGGTCGAGGACGGCGCCGATCCGGCGGCGAAGGAGTTTCGGCGCGTGCTCACAGAGACGCGACTCGGCCGGCCGATGGACCAGGCGCTCGCCGAGATGGGCGAGCGGATCGGCTCGAAGAACCTCACGTTCGTCCTCAACTCGGTGACGATCCAGCGGCAGATCGGCGGTTCGCTCGCGGGGCTCTTCGACATGGTCGCCGAGACCGTCCGCCAGCGGCAGCAATTCGCTCGCAAGATCCGCAGCCTCACCGCGACCGGCCGGATGTCGGCCTACGTGCTCGGCGGGCTGCCGTTCGCGGTCGCGATCCTCATCAGCATCGTCAGCCCGGTGTACATGTCGCCGCTCTGGCACACCGGCATCGGTCACGACCTCGTCGGCCTCGGCCTCGTGATGCTCGGCGTCGGCGGCGTCGTCCTCCGCAAGATCGTCTCCTTCAAGGGGTAATCAATGCTGCTCTTCGCCATGCTCACACTCGGTCTCGCGGTCTTCCTCGCCGGCGAGGTGGTGACGATGCCACAGCGGCGGCGCGCGGTCGCGCTCAAGCGCGCGTCGGCGTACGGCGCCGTCCGCAACGACCGCGAGCAGGAAATCGCGCGCTTCAAGGAGCGCGTGCTCGTCCCTGCGGTCGAGCGGCTCGCCGCGCTCGCGCTGCGGATCAATCCCAAGGCCTCCGCAGACGCGATCGGTTCGCGGCTGATCGCCGCGGGGCTCTCGTCACGCATCTCGACGTCGCAGTTCCTGGCGGTCAAGTCGGCCGCCGCGCTGTTCGGGGCGGTGCTCGCGACGCTGGCCGGTGTCACGATCGGGCCCATTGCCGGTGTCGTGCTCGTACCCGTGTTTGCGGCCGGCGGCTTCTTCGCGCCCGAGTCGTTCCTGACGATGAAGATCAAGTCGCGGCGCGAGCGGATCCGCTCCGAGCTGCCCGACGCGCTCGATCTGCTCGCCGTCTCCGTCGAGGCGGGTCTCGGCCTCGACGGCGCGATCGCGAAGCTGACCGAGCACATGGAGGGAGCGCTCGTCGACGAGTTCGCGATGACGCTGGGCGAGATGCGCATCGGTGAGGGGCGACAGGACGCGCTCAAGAAGATGGCCGAGCGCGTCCCCGCGCCCGAGCTCGCATCGTTCGTTCGGTCTGTCATCCAGGCCGACCAGCTCGGCATCTCCCTCGGCCGGATCCTGCGCGTGCAGGCCGCCGACTCGCGGCTCCGGCGTCAGGCGTCCGCGGAGGAGAGAGCGATGAAGGCGCCGATCAAGATGCTGTTTCCGACCGCGCTCTTCATCTTCCCCGCGATGTTCATCGTCATCCTCGGGCCCGCCGTCCTGAACTTCACGCACTCGCTGGCGTTCAAATGAGCCAGGAGACCGAGAACGGATTCGGCAGCGGGCTGCGCGCGCTCCTCGATCGCAAAAGTGCGGACGAGGAGACCGCTGCCGTCGAGGAGCACGACGAACCGGTCGCGCAGGTCGAATCGCAGCCGATCGTCGTCGACGTTCTGACGCTGCAGCACGAGCTCGAGTCCGCACTCGGCCGCGAGCGCGATCTGCGCGCGGCGCTCGAGCATCAGGTGGCGACGTACGAACGCGAACGCGCGGAAGACCAGAACCTGGCGCTCCGGATCGCCGAGCTCGAGCAGCAGCGCGCCGAGACTCCTCCGGAGCTCGCGCAGATGCGCGACGAGCTGGAGGCGGCGCAGGAGCGCGAGCGGCGCCTGCAGCAGGCGCTCGAAGAGGAGCGACAGGGCCAGGAGCGCGAGCGCGCCGAGGGGAAGGATCTCGCGGTTCGCGCAACCGAGTTGGAGCAGCAGGTCGCAGAGCTGACGCAGCTGCGCGCCGACGTCGAGGAGCAGCAGCTCGTCCTCAAGATCCAGCGCGAGCAGTTCGAGGCGGAGCGCGCCGAGCTTGCGGAAGCGCGCGCGACGATCGTCGCCGAAGAGGCGCGCGTCACCGAGCTCGCATCGCACATCGACTCGCGCCGCGGCGAGCTCGAATCGGCCGACGAAGAGCGCGCCCAGGCGAGCGCACATCTCGCACAGCAGCTCGCCGCGATCGCCGAGCGCGAGCGCGAGCTGAAGCGGGAGCGCGCCGCCATCGATCAGGTCCGCGAGGAGCAGGAGCAGCGGTTCGTCGCCCGCGAGAACGCGCTGCGCGAGCTCGACGGCGCGATCTTGGCGCGGCAGCAGTCGGTCGCACAGCGCGAGGTCGCGCTCAGCGGCGCGGCGGCCGAGGTGCAGCGCGAGCGCGCGCGCGTGGAGGAGCTCCTCGGCGGCGTGGCCCAGCGCGAGACGATGCTGACGAAGAAGCTCGACGCGCGCGAGCGGATGCTGACGAACGGGGAGGGAGCCCTCAAGGCGTGGGAGGCGCGCCTGCGGGAGCAGTCCGAACGGCTCGAGCGCGAGCGCGCCGGTCACGGCAACGCGTCACAGGAGGCATTTGCCCTCCTCGCCGAGCTGGAGCAGCGAGAGGCGCGGCTGGGCGACCGCGAGTCGCGGCTGCTCGATGCCGAGGACGCGGTCGCCGCCCGTTCCGGCGAGCTCACGAAGGCGCAGGAGGAGCTGCGGATCCGCGAGGCGCGCCTCCTTGCGGACGTCGAGCTCCGCGAGGACAAGCTCGACGCTCGGGAGCGGAACATCGGCGAACGGGAGGAGCTGATCGAGTTCCGGGAGCGCGACGTGCGGGAGTACGTGGGCCAGATCCAGGGCGTCCTGGGTGAGACGCGGAGCGTCGCGTGAAAGTCACTCGTTCGGTGCTCGTAAACCTCGCCGCGGCGACCGACATCTCTGGTGCCGTCAGCACCGGGTCGTAAAGAAGGGGAATCTTGGCCGCAGTCGAAGCCGCCGCCGCAGCCGGCGCGACAACTCAGGATCTCTACAGCCAGTACAGCAGGCAGATCTACTCGTACTGCTTGCACAAGCTGCGCTCGCGCGAAGAGGCGGAGGACGCCGTCCAGACGACGTTCATGAACGCCTTCCGCAGCCTGCAGCGCGGCGCCACCACCCAGTTCGAGCAGGCCTGGCTGTTCAAGATCGCGCAGAACGTCTGCTTCGCGCGCCAGAGCTCGTCGTCGAAGCGGCTGCGACTCGAGGCGCCGAGGGACTTCGACGCGCTGCAGGAGGTCGTCCCGGCGCGCGAGGACGAGCAGCCGCTCGAGCTGATGGGGCTCGAGGAAGCGCTCGAGCAGATGCCGGAGAACCAGCGGCGCGTCATCCTCATGCGCGAGTGGCAAGGGCTTTCGTACCGCGAGATCTCGGAGGAGCTCGACCTCTCGCAGGCGGCGGTCGAGATGCTCATCTTCCGCGCCCGTCGAACGCTCGCCGGCGCGCTCGAGGAACCGCAGGGGACGCGCGAGAAGAAGCTGCGTGCAGGCCGCAAGGTCGGCGCGCTCGGTTCGCTCCTCGGCGCGCTGAAGACGCTGTTCGGCGGCGGCGCTGCGATCAAAGCGGTCTCGATCGCAGCAGCGGCAATCGCCGTCGTCGGTGAGAGCGCGAACCACACGATCGTCCGTCACCCTGCTGCGGCAAGGGCCGCTTCGGCGTCAGCCGTCGCGGCCCGGGCGAGCGCGTCGGCGACGTCTCGTGCGCCTTTCTCGGCGCGCGGGACGTCGGCCGTCGCGGGATCCGACGCAGCCCCCTCGCCGGTTGCGGCGCAGCCACACACCGTCCGTGCGCACGCCGCGGCGCGAGCCCGCTCGGCCGACGTTGTCTCGCGCGCCCGCAGGAAGGTTCATCCGCGCCCGGACGCGGCCGTCGTGCCTGCGGCGGCGGCGCCGATCG
>Ga0207657_10003272_pt1 | contig 17341 bp, 16 predicted proteins | sample KBSC33metaG_FD_184316 | JGI IMG/M metagenome (GOLD analysis project Ga0207657, IMG submission 184316) | Corn rhizosphere microbial communities from Kellogg Biological Station, Michigan, USA - KBS C3-3 metaG (SPAdes) (version 2) | ecosystem: Host-associated > Plants > Roots > Rhizosphere > Soil ... | reverse complement strand
CCGATTACCAATCCGACTTCGACCGTCCTCTTCAAATGCATCATGGCGGTCAAGACGCGGAATGCGGTCATTTTTAGTCCGCACCCCAAGGCCTGGAGATGTTGCTCTGAGGCTGTACGGATCATGTATGAGGCGGCGGTGAAGCACGGAGCGCCCGAGGGCATTTTCACCTGTCTGGAATCGCACACTCTGGAGGACAACGCCTACCTGATGCAGCACAAGGACATTGGTTTGATTGATGCCACTGGTGGCCCAAGCGCAGTGAAAGCCGCTTACAGCTCCGGCAAACCGGCCTTGGGAGTTGGCCCAGGGAACACGCCCGTTTATCTCGAGAAGACGGCGGACGTCAGCATGGCGGTGGTGGACATCATTACGTCGAAGACCTTCGATAACGGGACGATCTGCGCGTCGGAACAGACGGTGGTCATCGATGATGAAATTTACGACGTCGTGTTAAAGAAATTCGCGGAGTTGGGGGCGCACGTCTGCAATGAGAAAGAGACAGAGCTGCTTGGCCGCACGGTGATTGATCCCGGGACTGGATTCATGCAGCCACTGGCAGTGGGTCAGAAAGCCACCGATATCGCCCGCATGATCGGCCTTCGAGTGAAGCCAAATACCAAGCTGTTGATTGCTCCCATTCAAGGAGTTGGTCGTGAACATCCGCTGTCGGTCGAGAAACTGTTTCCGGTGCTTTCGGTGTATCGAGCGAAATCGGTCGATGAGGCGCTCAAGGTATGCGTGGATGTGAATCATGCCGGCGGGCTTGGACATACCGCGGTCATTTTCTCGCGTAACGATGAGACGATTCGAAGATTCGGTGAGGTAATCAACGCGGGGCGGATCATTGTGAATTCGCCAGGATCGATTGGCGCGCTGGGGGGCGTCTACAACGATATGGTGCCCACGTTCTCGTTTGGATGTGGGACGGGCGGCGGCAACAGCACCACGGACAACATCAATGTGTATCACTACCTCAACATCAAACGCGTGGCTCGGAGGACACCAGCGCATATGTGGTTCCGCGTTCCCAGTCAAATTTATTTCAACATGAATGCGGTGGAGAATCTGAGGCGGCTGCCATCGCAATCGACCATAATCGTTACCAACCCGCCGTTGGAGCAATTTGGTTTGGTAGACATCGTCCGGCGCTACATTCCGCCGGAAACTCATGTTCATGTCTCGGTGATTCCGGATGCCGAGCCCGAGGTTTCGGTCGTGATGCAGGGAGTAGAGGCGCTGAATTTCTACAAAGCGGATCAGATCATCGCGCTGGGAGGCGGCTCGGTGATCGACGCGGCGAAGATCATGAAGCTTAAGTACGAATCGCCCCAGGCTGACTTAGAGGAACTGGCCGCGCCGTTTCTGGATCTGCGCAAGCGTGTGATCGACTTTCCAACCGAGAAAGTTAACCGGGCGCGCCTGATCGCGATCTCCACCACCAGCGGAACTGGTAGCGAAGTCACTCCATTCGCGGTACTGACCGACAAAGAGCGGGGGTGCAAGGTGACGCTCGCCGATTATTCGCTCAGTCCGGATGTGGCCATTGTCGATCCGCAGTTTGTGATGTCCATGCCGAAAGGACTTACCGCCGATACCGGAATCGATTGTTTGACCCACGCGCTGGAGGCCGGAGTTTCGATTTACGCTTCAGCCTATACCGACTCCAATGCTATGCAGGCAATCCGACTAGTATTCAAGTACCTGCCCATCGCTTATGAGCAACCCCAAAACGAGGAAGCACGCACCATGATGCACAACGCGGCATGCATTGCGGCGATGGCGTTTGCTAACGCGTCAGTCGGCGTGAATCATGCGCTGGCTCATGCGTTCGGCGCACGGTTTCACGTAGCGCATGGCCGAGCGAATGCGCTCATGTTGCCCCATGTGATTGCATACAACGCCGCTGTACCCAGCAAGTTCATGCCTTCTCCGAACCAGCGCGGGTATACCGCACATCAGAAATATGCGCTGGTTTCGGACTTGCTGGGGCTTGGCGGCCATACCATTGAGGAAAAGGTGAGCAACCTGGTGACCGCGATAGAACGGTTACTGGACCAGTTGGCGTTTCCACGTTCTATCGCGGCGATGGGAATATCCAAAGAAGATTTCGGGTTGGCCATGCCCGAGCTGGTCAAGAATGCTTTTGACGATCCTTCGGGACGGTCAAATCCGCGCATGCCGCTGGTGAGCGAATTGGAAGAGCTGTTTTGGAGCGCTTATAAAGGACGAGGTCTGGCGAAGGTGGCCAGTGCGTCTCAACAACAAACGTCGTGATGGATGGTCTGAATATGGCAACGATTGCGGAGTGGGTAAGAATTGATGCCGAACGTGTCATTGAAGGTTTGCAAGACGCGCGTGAGATGCTGGACAGCGCCAATGGCGAACTGGTGTTGGATTTCTCTTCGGTGCGCCGGATCGACGCTGGCGCGGTGACAGCGCTGCAGACGCTCGCTGCAACAGCCGACGAAAAAACGGTTAAGGTGGTCTTACGCGGCGTGAACATCGAGATGTACAAAGTGCTTAAGCTGGTAAAGCTAACGCGGCGCTTCTCCTTCCTGACCTGAGTTAAGAAGAGTTTCGCGGTAGCGACTGGACCAGCAGCAACGCATTTGCCGGTACTAATCCCTCATAAAAACGAATCATGTCCGCCTGCGACGGTCGTCCGGGGAAGATGACGAACGACAAGTCCGACTATATCTCCGATCCCGCCTTCAAATATCTTTGAGCCGGTGCGAAAGTTAGCGTCGATCCCTCCTGCGGGTTAGAATCCAATTCCTGCGTGGCGATGTGCGGCTGCAAGGCTGGGCGCCAGTCCGCGCATGTTGTTGCCATGGTGCAAATGGGCTATGTTGTGCCGACGTCTGGATCTCTGGATTCACATAGATGGATCTGCCGAACGTTTCCAACAAGCGCCGCTGGTCTATCGTCGGGCTGCTGTTCACTGCATCATTAATTAATTATTTAGATCGTGCCACGATTTCGTTTGCCCTGCCCTCGATTTCCAGGGAGTTCCAACTGACACCGGAAGGCAAGGGCCTGCTGCTTTCTTCTTTTTTCTGGTCCTACGCGCTGATGCAAATCCCGATTGGATGGGGCGCCGACCGGTTCAATTTGCGCTGGCTGTATGCCGGAGCATTTGCGCTGTGGTCGTTCGCACAGGGGCTTACCGGGTTAGCGGGCAGCCTTGCAGCTTTAATTGGGTTCCGGGTTCTTCTCGGGATCGGAGAGTCGATCTACCTGCCGGGAGGAACCAAAATTGTAAGTTTGCTATTCACGCGAAAAGAGCGGGGTTTGCCATCAGGACTTTTCGATTTCGGTACACGAACGGGATTAGTCCTGGAAGGCATTTTGGTGCCCTGGCTCTTAACGCGTTACGGGTGGCGCCAGACTTTTATTCTCTTAGGCTTTGTGGCTCTCATCTGGATAGTCCCATGGTTTTGGTTCTTTCCCCGGCGTTTGCCGGCGGCGGAGCGTGCCATGGGCTCGGGGTTGTCCACAGTGCCGCGTGCTGGTTGGACGACCCTGCTGAACCGCAATTTGCTGGGGATCTGCCTCGGATTCTTTTGCTTTGATTACTACTGGTATGTGCTGGTCACGTGGATGCCCGACTACCTGGTGACCGTTCGCCACCTCAGCATCGTACAGGCCGGTTTTTATGCGTCACTCGTGTTCTTCACGTTTGGTATTGCCGAACCGATTGGCGGATGGATTGCCGACACACTGATCCGCCGTGGTTGGGACGAAACTGCGACTCGCAAAGGAATTGTGACCGTGGCTTTTGGTATGGGTTTGTTCCTGATAGTCGCGATGCGTTCTGCGCATACGGATGCCGCTATTGGGTCGTTGATTTTAGCTTCGCTGGTAGGGCTTGCTACGGGCAACCTGCTCACCATTCTTCAGTCTTGCGCGCCAGCCGAACATGTTGGAATATGGACGGGGGCTGAGAATTTCGCAGGCAATCTCGCGGGAATCATCGCACCACTTGCAGTCGGATTCCTCATCACCTCGTACGGTTCCTATGTTCCAGGCTTTGAACTCGCCTCGATCGTTCTCCTCGTGGGATTGCTCGCCTATTGGTTCGTGGTTGGTGACTTGAAACCGCGAGTGTCTTAAGTCGGCGCACGATAAAAGCAACGAAACGGGTAACGTAAACCGGGAATCACGTTGTAGGGGCGGCAGCCGATGCGAGGAACGTTTAGTCAAGGCGTCTCCGCGCCCTGTGTCTCGACATAGACCGCGTAGAGGGACTGGCTCGCAGCCATGAACAACCGGTTCTTCTTGGCGCCACCGAAGCAGAGGTTGGCACATGTTTCCGGAAGATGGATTTTGCCGATTAGCGTACCGTCAGGTGCGAACACGTGCACGCCGTTGAAGCCTTCTGCTGCCCATCCGGCAGCGGACCAGAGATTGCCGTCCACATCGCAACGAATGCCGTCCGATGATCCTGGAGACATGTTGGCAAACATCCGGCCATTTCTCAGTCGCGCACCGTCGACAACGTCATAGACGCGGATCGGACGCGGATCGCCAGGACGTTTTGGAATACCCGTATCCACGATGTACAGCCTCTTCTCGTCGGGCGAGAAACACAGGCCATTCGGCTTGTCCATGTCACTGGCAACGACTGTCGCATCGCCTGTATTCGGGTCCAGCCGGTAAACGTTGGGGGGCAGCTCGAAGGGAGCCTTGTGGCCTTCATAATTCGACATGATTCCGTAACCAGGATCGCTGAACCAGATGGCCCCGTCAGAATGCACGGCCAAATCATTCGGTGCGTTGAGCTTTTTGTCGTGAAAACGATCTATCAGTACGGTGATGGTACCGTCGTATTCAGTTCGCGTTACCCGCCGCGTGTCGTGCTCGCAGGTGATCAGCCTGCCCTGCCGATCCCGACTGTTGCCGTTGCTGTAGTTCGACGGGCTGCGGAAAACGCTGACCTCTCCGGTTTCCTCGAGCCATCTCAGGATGCGGTTGTTAGGGATGTCGCTGAAGAGGAGATAGCGCCCATCGGCAAACCATACCGGCCCTTCCGCCCACCGCGTGCCTGTATATAAGCGTTCAACGGCAGCGTTGCCGACCTTGTACTTTGCGAATCGCGGATCAATCACTTCCACCGCCGGATCGGGATAGACCACAAGACTTTTACGCTCTTGCTCGTCACCAAGCGCGCAAGGTTTCAGCGCCAGCGCCGCAGCGGCGCCGAGGGTAAGGTCTATAAATGTGCGTCTCTGCATTCGTGTGTGCCTCCGGCAGAAAACACTATACGACGGACGCTATCGCGGTCTTGGGGGAATGAAATAAATCGCTCAGCAAACGCTTCGGCGTCGACTGGACACGGTTGCCATGCGCAAGCGATGCTATACCTCTTGCGACGATGATTGACCCAGTCGCGTTCTCTTCATGACAACCACCACCATGCTCGTTTTGTCGGATCCTCGCGAGCCGCAACTCTCCATGCTGGCCGCTCTAAGCGATCATGCCAATGTTGTGATCGGTAACTCAGCGGAAGCGTTCGCAGAAGTCGCACTTGATACGGCGATTATTCTCAACTGGTCGGGTTCACTTGGATTGCTCCGCGACGTGTTTCGGATGTCCCCTCGCTTGCGCTGGATGCACTCCCGTGCGGCTGGGCTGGAGCAGACGCTGTTCCCTGAACTCGTTACAAGTAATGTGATCCTGACAAACGGCAGTGGCGTCTTCAGCCCGTCGCTTGGCGAGTTCGTCCTAGGTGCAATCTTGTACTTCGCCAAGGGTTTTCGGCGCATGATTCGCAACCAAATGGCTGGATTGTGGGACCCCTTTGATGTGGTGCTTATTTCGGGTGAGACGGTCGGAATCATTGGCTACGGCGATATCGGACACGCTGTTGCCGCCAGAGTCAAAGCGGTCGGGATGAAGGTGCTGGCGGTCAAGCGACACCCATTCCAGAGGGGCGAGGCGGATCCGCTCGTCGAACAGATATATGGCTCGAATGAACGGATCGAGATGCTGCGTCGCTGTGACTACGTGGTGGTAGCTGCGCCGTTGAATGATGAGACACGCGGCCTTATTGGTGAAGCGGAGTTCGCGGCGATGAAACCGACGGCTGTGGTCATCAACGTCGGCCGGGGTCCTGTGATCGATGAAAGCGCAATGATCAGCGCACTGTCTGAAGGTAGAATCAAGGGCGCTGCTCTGGATGTGTTTGATCAGGAACCGCTGCCACAGGGGCATCCTTTCTACACGTTGGAAAACGTCCTGCTATCCCCGCATTGCGCTGACCACACACCTGACTGGCTGGACAACGCCATGCGTTTCTTTATTGCGCAATTCGAACGATTTCGTTCAGGCGAACCCTTGCTCAATGTGGTGGATAAGAAGTTAGGGTACTAGTCTCTGCTGGCGTGTCGCATTTTGCTGGTCGGCGGTTCATCGCGAGAGGCGCGGGTTGGAAGGATCGCAAGTGACGCGAGAGAGTCTGCTAGGGTACAGCGGCCAAAACTTCGTTGGAATAGCCGCTCTCCGCAGAGTTCGGGGCGACGGCTGTGACGACGTAGTAGTAGACCTGGCCTGAAGAAACCCAACCGTCGTTGTACGCGTTTCCCGGCACGAGGTCGGCGATCCTCGAATATGGTCCGCCGGGATGAACTCCTCGATACACGTTGTAGCCCTTAATGATCGAAGAACTCGGATTCCATGTGAGCAGGACTTTGTGCCGGGTAGCATCTTCGCTTGAGTTGCTGGTGTGGGAGATTCCGCATCCCGCAAGCAGCAGCGAGGCAAGGCAGGCAACGATGAAACGAGCACACATAGGGCAGGGAAGCAGGCACTCGCCGTTGGTGTCATTCTATCGGAGTGGAGACGGCGTGCTACGTTGTGCTCTCGATATTTGTAGCGCGTGTTCGGGAGCCTAGGTGTGAGTGCCGGTGCAGAATAGGCTTGCAAAAAGATGCACAGTCTGCAAAAACTTGCTTGTCGGCGGACCTGCACGGGCAAAACAGCTATGCTCAGCGCTGAGCAATGTCAATACACGTTACGCATATTTCTGCTGTGACGGTGCAGGACACAGTTTCACACGCGGCCTTTATGCTTCTTTTGTCTGCCGGAGGATGACATGACGCTTACTCGCGTGGCAGTGTTACTCGTGCTCTGGGGTGTCGCGCTCAGCAGCCTGGCGCAATCTCAAGCAACGGAGAACGCACGGTCGCAAGAGGCCGCTGAGCGCAGCGATGACGTTCCCAGATCCATCGCAGAAAGCGTCAGCAGCACGCTTCAGTTCGCCGAAGGGAATTTCCTCGGTGTAGCGGAAGCCATGCCTGACAACAAGTATTCGTTTGTGCCCACTGCCGGCAAGTTCGACGGGGTTCGCAGTTTCGCGGAGCAGGTGAAGCACGTGGCCTGCGCACAGTTCGCCTTCTTCAATGAATTCGAAGGGAAGACGCCTCCTGATGACTGCGAAAAGGGAGGACACGATGCGGCAAAAACGAAACCGGAATTGATTAAGTACCTGAAGGACTCATTCGATTATTCCAATCGAGTGCTTGCCAAGCTCACGGCACAGAACGCGCTTGACCGGGTTGAAGGGCGGTACGCCGGGCCGAACACCAAGCTTGGCATCGCCGTTGTTGCGGTGTGGCATATCACCGACCATTACGGACAAATTGTCGAGTACCTCCGCATGAACAGCATCGTCCCGCCGCAGACGCAAAAATACGGGCTCAAGGTACGGTGAGTTTCTGCCGCGGCGCCTTGTGCCTCTTCCAGAGGAATACGCAGTATGCTCGCAGACAGTAATACGTAGAGCTAGCGGACGTTTGACCTGGAGATGCGCAGTTGATCCTGTTGCGTAACGCCGGCACGCGGGGGAGAATTCGCTGCCAAGTGTGGTGGAGTTGCAATGACCGGCAAGTCGTGGCTGAGCAACTGCATCATCTTCAACGGGTGCCCGTGTCTTCAAAGCGAGTTGGGACCCTGCCGAGTTCCTCGACTGCCGATCCCACCGACTTCTTTGTCACTTTTCGCGGGCCGCTGCTGGTCGCTGATTCCAGCGCGGAGCGAAGCTCCTCTTTGAGGGTCTCGGGCAAAGTGTCGACTGCGCCCAGCAGACGCTTAGCCGCCAAAATATTGCTGAAACCGTCCCTGACGTCCTCGTCCGTGACAGAGGCGAGGTTCTCTGCAACTTCCAGGACTTCGATAACACTTAAGAAGCCGTTCCCCTGTTCCATTGATTTGGCTATGTCGGCAAGGGTCTTTTCCATGGGATCGAAGTTGGTCCACGCCTTCATTTGCACTTTGTAATAGCGCTCTTTAGGTGCGGTCGTTTGATTTGGTTGCGGCACTATGCTTGATTTCCACATTCGATGCTCTCCTTGAGTGCATAAAAACTGGGGATAAGGATCGTCCAGCTACTCGCGAATTCGCTTTGGAAGCGCCATCCCCCGGGTACATAATCTACCGCACATTCTGTTCATGCAATCGTGATCCCCTTAGAATTTTTCAATTATGCAGAAGAACGCAGCCGAACACCTCGATTCCAGCAGCTCGACTAGTTCAACAGATTTGCTCAATAGAGAGTTGGCGACATGGGTTGCCGAGCACGGCTGTGCCTGGTCTGGGACAGCAAGCGAACTTTTGAGGGCGCTGAGCGGCGGCCGCAATGTTTCCCGCGAGACATTGCCGGCGACGGGGAATGCGCTCTACGCGCATCTCCGGGAAGAGAGCGAGGAGCTTCGGTCCTATGGGATCGAAGTTGTTCTGCCCGCAAGCGGTGTTCGAATGGTGTTACTCAAAGCGTCTAAGGAGATGGCCGAAGAAGCCACGCCGTTGGTCCGGGAAAGTCAGGTGAGCAAAGAAGATGCCGCTCAGGAGGCGGATGATCTTGATACAAAGGGTGCGACTCCGATCAGCCAGTCCTGGAAGCGGGAAGTTGCCTCTGATACACCCCCGCTCGAAGACGCAATGGGAGTGCTTTCGGCCATCACCGACATGCAGGAACAGATCAAAAAGAGACTCGAGCGGCGTGACGCGGAATCGTCCAACACGCAAAATTCTTACCCTCGAAATGGGGATGCGCCACGACCAGCGATTGAGCCACACTCGACTGAGAGCACCGGAGACGCCCTTTTTCTGATTAATACGGTTGAGGAGCGAATCAGGAGGCGGCTTCACGAAAGTGGGAGTGACTCATTCAGTGACAAGGATGCGCACCCTGAGAACGCGATTGCGAGCGACGATGCAGCCGAACAGGTGGAGAACGAAGAACGGACCGACGCGCCTGCGACAATAATAGGGGCCGCAGCTGGTGCGGAAGAAAGTTTCTATCCTGACCGGCTTGAGGAAACCGCTGAGAAAACCAGCGATCCCGTCGAGATCGACGAACCGATTTTTGAAAGTACTGGGGAAGCGCTCGTTGCCATTTTGGAGGTGCAGGAGCAACTCAAGAAGCTGTCCCGTCAAACGAGCGCGATCATTGACGTTGCGGCAAGAACAACTCAACAACTATCCAGAGCGAGTGGTGTTGCAATCGCGTTGGCACGCGATGGTAAGGTGCTTTGCCAGGCTGAAACGGGGCTTGCGAGCAAATTTAGAGAAGTACAGGGTGATTCCAGCTTTCTCAAATCCTGCCTCGAAACAGGTGAAACTTTGCAACTGCAAGGCTCGGAAGCAAGCGCCGCTCGGGACTTTTGCTTACGCGAGGGTATCAAGTCCCTGATCGTCTCACCATTTCCGGTGGGTGGAGGACTCGTGGGGGCCATCGAATTCGTTTTTCAGGAACGGCGAGTGCTGCAACAAGCGGATCGCATTACGATCGAGGCTGTGGCAGACGCGGTTAGCGCAGCTATCATTTAAGTGGGACCAGCGCCCTTAGTTTGACCGCGATTTCAATTCTGATCAGGGCATTGCCACGAAGCCAAGCGTAAGCTTCGTCACATTCGGTGCCGTCTGAGCCAGGTGACGGCCTCGGCTGTGGCATCAGCGACTTGGGCTTGGCTCATACTCCTCGCCAGATCAAGTTTTGCCTTCGTACTGTCTTTCTCGCCGGCAGCTTCGGCCAATACGTACCAGACATAGGCGGTCCTTTTGTCGGCGCCAGTTCCTATTCCTTGCCGATACATTTCCGCCAGGTTGAATCTGACGCGCGCCATCTCGGACGGGCTCAGCTTAGGTGTGAGTTCCCGAAGAGACTGTTCAGCTTGCGTGTCGCCGTTTTTCGAGGCCAGGGTCAGCCAGGTATATCCCTCCACGCTGTCCTGGCGAACGCCTCGACCTAACATGTAGGCCGTGCCCAGTTGAAATTCGGCACTTGGGTTTCCGCGTTGTGCCGCTTGCCGGAACCAGGTTATGGCGTCAGCCTCATTGGGCGGCACGCCATCACCTTGAAGAAGTTTGAGGCCCAACGTGTACTGTGCTGCTGGGTCGTTCGCCTTGGCTCGCTCGTACAGGGCTGAAATGTCTTGCGAAGTCGAGGGTGACGTCTGTTGCGAACTTCCGGAGTCGGAGTGTGGGGTCCCGTTGCCGGCAATTTCACGCGGTGATTCCGGCGCGGGTCGCGCCACCAATGACTTGAAACGGGAGCCAATTCGGCTGGCAAGTGAATTGACGCGGTGACTGGTCATCGCGACCGCAAAAAGTAAAGCCAGGACGATTAAAGCTTTCCAGAGAAACTTGCCTCGTTGACCGTCGGCCGCATCCTCGACGGGCGTGAGCGCCCCCATGACAAGTTTGTTGCGCCACTCAGTATCCACAGCTTCACCCGGATCCGCGCTGGTAGATAGATCTTCGGTTGGGGCTTCGGAGTTGTCCTCCACAACGTTCTCCGGTGCGGGCTGCGCGTCATTGGAGTCGGGGGCGGCGAGGTTCTGCGGGGGAGCTGTGTCGTATGGAGCTTTGTCGTATGGATTTGTGTCGCACGGATCTGGGGAGAATTCGCATTCATCGCAGATTTCTTCCAGGCGGCGGAGACAAATGACGGTTGGTAACCCCGGCCGTTTACACACGGATCCAGCAATTCCGGAAACCAGGAGAGTCGCAGACGCGACTTCTATCGCATGCACCAGCTGCTCAGTTGGGCAACCGAGGATGCCGGCAAGTTCAGCAGGAGTTCCGGACCATGCGACTCCATGCTCCGCGAACCAATGGGAGACCTTCTCCAGCACAGCTGCATCGGCCGGGTCGGCTGTCGAGATCGGTCTCGCTGCCTCGTCGGATGCGAGCGTCATGGTGCGCCTGGAAACTTCGTCGATCACTTCAAATCCGTCATTGGAATAAACACGGCGAGTGTGAACGCTTGATCGCGGCTTCTGCCAACGTAACCCGCTGTGCTGCGCTCAACCGAAGATTGAGCCAAGTATAGCTCACTTCGACAGCCATTCGAGAGCCGTTCGGGTAACAAAAAGCCAACGGGCCAGCTCTGGAATGAATCGAAAGCAGACGAGGTTGAGGAACTTGCGCTGCTCCGCTCTCAAACTTACGCCTCTGTTGGTATCGTTATTACTATTGGGCTGCACCCATCGAACAAAGAGCCCAACGGGCGCGAACTCAGGCCAGGTGAAGGACGCAACTGCAGCGCTCGACAGGGCCGCCCACGGCCCCAATACCATTCCTGATGCGGTGCTAAATGCAACAAAGTGCATCGTTGTCATTCCGTCTTTGCACGAGGATACAGCTACCGTGAACGGGGCCGGGGTTGCGAGCTGTCGGGATGCCTCGAATCAATGGGGCGCACCTTGGCCGGTCACGTTTGAGGGGAACCGAAGTCAAGCACAGGCAGTTGATCTGTTCGTTCTAGTTCTGAACGACACTGGAATGCGGAACTTGCGATCAGGTCGCCTGCAGATTAGCCCATCACCATCTTCCCTTGCACCTCTGGTGAGTACCACGCCGGTCCCGACGCAAGTCGACGTGTCACGGGAGTCAATGAGCTACGAGGCGGTCGGCGGGGTCCTTAGCAGCGGTCAAGCGAAGGGCGCTATTGCCGGTGCCTCTCCGGCCACAGCGGCCGCACCGAATCTCCTGGAGACCGGGCGGGGTCGCGCGAGCTATGAATCGGCGCTCATGTCGCTGTTCAATCGCATTGTGCCGACCGGCATTGTGATTCACCATACAGCCGTGCTTCCCATGGCAACGGCGCCACCGGCGAACACAGGCGAAGTGGACCGCTATCACGAAAGCCGTGGATTCGAGATCGTCTGCGAGGGGCGTGTTTATCACGTGGCTTATCACTACTTGATATTGCCTGACGGCCGCGTGCAGGCGGGCAGGCCGGAGCGTTGCGAGGGGGCCCACGCCAGAGGCTACAACTCGTATCTGGGGATTTCCGTTGTAGGTGATTTCAGCAGCCGCGACAATCCTAGTGGGAGCAAAGGCCTGATTCGACCAAGCGAGGCGCAGATTGCCTCATTGGTTCGCCTCTGTCGCGAGCTGCGGACGCGGTACCGAATCCCGTTGCAGCACATTGTTCGGCACAGCGACATTTCCAGTACGCAGTGTCCGGGCGACCGCTTTCCCTTTGCCCCGCTGCTTGGGAAGCTGCAGGATCAATCGATTGCCGTACAGAAGAGCAACCGATGATGCGATGGAAAGTGATCCTGAATTCTGTTCTTCTGACAACTTTGTTCTTGAGTCCGCTGGCGGGCCAAAAGAGATCCGCGCCCCATTCCGCGGGGACAGCTTCGCGGCTTGAGCCATTCCGCTCATTTGCAATCCTGGATGCAAAGCTGTCGCTTCTTACCAGTCAGCAGGCGTCATTGGAAGCGAGTTTGAATGGACGCGCGCCAGAGTCCGGTGCGAGCACTCCAGCGCAGAGCCGTGCCAAGTTGCTCAACAGCATGCGCGTGACGAGCGCAGAGATAAGGAGGCTCACGGCGCATCTGCAAAGCCGCTATGCCAGGCAGCATCGAGCTTTCGGCGTGAAGATACTGAAGCTCCTTCGAGCCAGAGCAAATGCTGTTCACCGTGACATTTACGTCCTGCAACGGGCACATACCGAGAGCAGTGCGCGAGTTGCCGACGAACGACTGGGAAAAGGGATCGTCGCACTGGTGCTGCAATTCCAAGCGGTCTCTGGCGGTTACGCGACAACGCAATGTGCTGCACAGGAATGGACCTGCTGCGAGCCAAAGCGAACGAAGGATTTAATGCCCGGCGTACAAGCTGCTTGCAGGTGGACGTGTTTACCGCATTCGAACAAGTGCACAGGGCTCCTAGGGCCGCGAATTCCAAGGAGCCCGAGATGAGTTAGCGCACAGCAATTTAAAACCGGATCAGATCAGGCAACGCGCAGCCAAGGTCATGCGTAGTCACGCGCGATGTCAGCTTCGCTCCGGCTGGCGAGTAAGGCTCGTTTCTCCTTGGTACCGCGAAGCACATTGCATGTAGACCATCAGAGCCAGCCCTTACATCGTTTGTGCCATTTACGAAGGGCAATGGGGAGCTTAGTGTTCTGCTTGAGCAGGAAAGAAATATCTGCTGTAGGCGGCCTTGGACTCTTTCGGGGGAGGGAGATCCAGGGCCGCTTTCTTTTGCGCGAAGCCTGCCCAGAGTTCAGCCGTGCAAAGCCGTAAAGCTTCTGCTAATAGACCGTCGATGGCGGCTGGGAGCTGTCGCCCGATTGGCGTCGTCGGGTACGGCACTTGTTGGCCTGAGTACTAGCACGATCTGGCCATTTGGTTCGCCAGCCAGCACTGCTCTAATGTTCGATGCATGACGAAAAAGAAGAACCCCGCCGCGGTACAGCTGGGCCGCAAAGGGGGCAAAGCTTCTGCCCAGAAGCTCACAGAGGAACAGCGCAAAGCGAAGGCCCGGAAAGCCGCGCGAGCGCGATGGACCAAGCCACCGAAATAGCAGCTTCTTACGTTAGCTATCGCCAGCTAACTTCCCTAGCAGATAGTGCCCAGCGCGCGGCAGCAACACCTATTGTTGTCTTGCGGCCGGTGGAACGTAGGCGTCACGCGTCGCGCCCCACTGCTGCGCGGCGCCCGCTAAGATCACGCGCGGTACGTTTGCACTTCGCTCTTTTCAATACTCAACCACGAAAACAGGTGCAGGACCCTGGGGGAGCGTTCGGGCAAGCCGACAACGCGATCGGTGTAGCCCGCGCACGTCTCGCGGCGGTCCTGCACGCGCAAACATTATGCTCAGCGCTGAGCAATGTCAATGGCACTGCCATTTTTTTCTGCTGCGAACGTGCAGGACACGCATATCGTTTTGCCCCGTTTTTATGCTGTTTGCTCGCTAGATGAATAGTGCGGATGTCTTGAGACGCAGCGCGAGCTTTCACACAATCCGCTAAACGTCGTGTCAAAGGAGTTGCTTATCGTATGAATTGCGCCGGGTGCCGTAATGATGTGAATTCAGGTCGACGGCGTTAAAGCTCGGTCAGAAGAAGTGGTAATACAGACGGAACCAAGGACTGTGGCGGTGCCGCCAATCATGCGCCCGATTAGTTTCGAGAAGAACTTCCTGTTCGGCTCTTTGCCACTTGGCATCCGCTTCTTCGGGCGTCATGGGCGCAAAGTCGACGCCTGACATGCGCTCGACCACATCCTTGCGTGCCCGAGCGAAGGCCCGAACTAATGGTGACGTTTCTTTGCCTTCCATAGGCGATATCCAACTTCGAAAGCTGGCAAACAACAACAATACACCATGTCCATTACAGCCCGGCGTCGGAGTCAGCACATGCTTTGCTCGCGACGGATATCTGGCGATTGAGAAACGGATGGGGTCATTCCCGGAACCAGATAGTCTTGCGGGCGTTCTCGAGCCGCCCATCGGGTAGAAAATTGGCACTTCTAAGCGATGTGCAGTCGGCGTACCATCTCGAGCATGTCCCTTTCTCGCCGTTCATTCCTGACTGCGGCAGCCATGATTCCGTGGGCATTCAGAGCCGGTTCGTCCGTGCGCATTCCAATCGGACTGGAGCTGTACTCCGTACGCGACGCACTCCAGAAAGATCCCGAAGCTACGGTGCGCGCGGTCGCTGACATGGGATATGAATGCGTGGAGTTCTACGGTCCTTATTACGAGTGGACCGAACCCCAAGCCAAGCAGATGCGCAAGCTTCTCGATGACCTGGGGATCCGCTGTAACTCGACGCACAACGATCAGGAATATTTCAGCGCAGAGAAGATTCAGCATGCGCGCAACCTGAACCTGATTCTGGGCAGCAAGTATCTTGTGATGGCCAGCGCTGATCTGGGCAACGGTCCGGATAGGTGGAGAGCCCTCGCAGATTCGCTGAATGCCGCCGCCGAGCAACTTGATGCTTCTGGGCTGAAGGTCGGCTACCACAATCATGAGCCCGAGTTCACAGCTTTATCTGGTACACGGCCGATCGAAGTGCTCGCCAAAAACACGAAGTCGTCGGTCATGCTGCAACTGGATGTCGGCACCTGCCTGAAAGCAGGTTCTGATCCGGCGGCATGGATTCGTGCCAATCCTGGCAGAATCCGCTCTCTTCATTTAAAGGATTGGTCGTCGGATCCAGCGAAGGGATACAAGGTTTTGTTTGGAGAAGGCGATGCCGACTGGAAAAAGATTTTCGCTGCGGCCGAGAGCGTTGGCGGGGTCGAATACTATCTGCTGGAGCAGGAGGGCAGCCGCTTTGGAGAAGTTGAAACTGCCCGACGCTGCTTGCAGTCCTTCCGTGCCGCGCATGCCTAAGCGCGCTATGTGAAAATTGCCGCAGCAAAAATAGTGACGCTTACGTTCCTCTGCGAAGCGCGTTAGCACGCGGCGTCTCCGTTCGCGGTCTCTACACTTGTGCGACTCAAAGCATGAACCGCTACAAGACCGAGACTCTGCTGCATAAAGCTGCCACCATACACGGCGGCGTCAGTCGATAACGCGTCCGTGACATCCGTAAATGACCGATGGTCAGCCGAACTCCATAATTCGTGAGGCTTGGTAGAACAACTCATGTCTGTTTGTTAGCATGCAAGGTCCGCAAGAGAAAGCGAGCCTTAATGCACGGAAAGCTGACCCTGCAAAACCTCCTCACGCCCAAACAATTTCGGGTGGCACTGCTGGTGACTTCTGGTTTAAAGAACGCGGAAATCGGCGTGATTCTGGGCACCACCGAGAACATGATCAAGAACATCCTGCGGGATATCTACGACCGGTCAGGCTGTTCGAACCGTGTCGAGTTAGCCCTATTGATGGTCCACGAGGCGGAAACGGGGATGTACGACGGACGGATTCTGGGTCAGGATCTGGCCACGCTTCGCAAGTTAGTTCGAGAACTCGACCGAGAGCTTTCGATCATCGAGCTGACTTCCGCCGGGGGTAACGGCAACTCCAGCCAAATCAGATATGCGGACGGGGTTGAGCATAACCGATAAGAATCGGCACACCGACCTCTTCGTCCGTATACAGCATTCACTCCGCCATACGTAACAGAGTTAAGATGTTCGTAATCGAGTCGGGAGTGATTTCTGAAATGTAATACGGACTCGCTCGCGCTACATTCGGCTGATCAATGCACATTCTTCATGTTGTCGGCGCGCGACCAAATCTGATGAAAGCGGCTCCTGTTTTGCGCGCTCTGGATGAGTGCGGGCAAGCGAAACAGACGCTGGTTCATACCGGGCAACACTACGATGCAAACATGTTCGGTGCATTTTTACCGCAGCTGGGAATTGCGTCGCCCGACGTGAACCTTGAAGTGGGTTCCGGCAGCCACGCATGGCAGACGGCCGAGATCATGAGCCGCTTTGAACGGGTTGTGCTGGAGAAGAAACCGGATCTTGTCCTAGTGTACGGCGATGTTAACTCCACCGTCGCAGCTGCGCTTGTCTGCTCGAAGCTGTTGGTTCCGGTGGGGCACGTTGAGGCCGGACTTCGGTCCTTCGACCGTACTATGCCGGAGGAGATCAACCGGGTGATTACCGATCAAATTGCTGACTTGCTGTTCACTCCGTCCGAGGACGCGGATATCAATTTGCAGCGAGAGGGCATCGCGCCCGCGAAGATTCATAGGGTGGGCAACGTGATGATCGACTCGCTGGTGCGCTTGCTGCCATCAGCTGAGAAGTGCAAGGTGAATGGATTCTCGGGTCACCGGTACGCTCTGGTTACGCTGCACCGTCCGGCGAATGTCGACAACAATCAGGTCTTGCAGGCACTCCTGGAGTCATTGCGCGAAGTCAGCCGGCAATTGAATGTCGTGTTTCCGGTACATCCGCGTACGAGGCAACGCATTGCTGATTTCGGAATTGATGTCGCGGATCTGCACTTGCTGGGACCCATGCCGTACATCGAATTCCTGGCGCTGCAGCGTCGAGCGGCAGTGGTCATCACGGACTCTGGCGGAATTCAGGAGGAGACCACGTACCTCGGAGTGCCGTGCCTCACGATGCGAGAG